>OLNN01000141.1_pt1 | contig 83171 bp, 78 predicted proteins | sample 1672141 | NCBI WGS metagenome assembly OLNN01 (sample SAMEA3136652, study PRJEB25190) | human gut metagenome | biome: human gut; feature: human-associated habitat; material: faeces | place: Austria | collected 2013
AGTTTCAGTACCTCTTTTCTCAATAGGAATAAGTCCGTGATGCACTGATGGATTTCATTTTCTATAGCACGTGACTGACTGCCACCGCTGTTAAAATGCTTGGCAATCTGATTGAGATTCGATCCAATTTTTCCATATTCACTGACCAGTTTTCTGAGATCGTTCATGTCTGCAACAACTTCAATCTGGTGATTGATTTGCTTTTCAAGTAGTAGTTTTCTCACATATTCAGAACGAGAAAGTCCTGTAACGTCAGCGGCTTCATTTAATACTGCCAATTCAATATCCGTTAATTTTAATGTGATGATGTTACTCCTCTTGAGATTCTTTTCTTTCTTCTTTGGTGCCATAGTCCTCCTTCTTTTTTGATAAGACATCTTGGATGTGCGATTACACTTTTTAACCGGCTGTCCCTTCCGGTTATATAAAGTGCTGCGACTATCTTTGATAGAGAGCCAACAGATATCTTTGATGTCTGTACGAGGGTATGGGGAATCGGAATCCCCATCAAGAGACTTACCCGGAGGTATGCCGTAGCCATAAAATGGCGATACGGTAATACCTGGGTGGATCTTGCTCTAATCTACGAACCCTCTTACATATACAAAAGATGGAGGGGGAAAATACAGGGTGTGAGAGAAAAGAATTTTAGAAAAATCAAAATAACTCAAAAACTTGACTTTTAACATTGTCAAAGTTAAAATGAAAGAAAATGAGTTAAAAGGAGAACGAGAAATATGTTTACAAGCGTATTCGGGATTTCTATAAAATATGAAGCATGGAATCATCAGGATTCTTTGCCTGTTTATATTGCAGGGAGTTATGATTTTCATACAGCATATATTGGAAACAGACGCTGTATAATGCTTGCTCCAACAGAAGAACTTGCCACACTTCCGGCATTGAAAAAACAAATTGTAAAAATACAGCAGATTGATAATGTGCCAGTTGTATTTGAACTTACAACGGTATCAAATTATCGAAGAAAAAGCCTTATAGAAAATAATATACCGTTTATTACTGATAAGCAAGTCTTTCTTCCTTTCATTGGGACAATGCTTTCTGATGAAAAAGAACCCCAAAAGCTGACGGGTAAGTTTGTTTACTCCACGCAGCAGTTGTTTTTATTTTATCTGTACAGTAAGAAAAAACGATTGTATATTTCAGAAGCCGGAAAAGTGCTTCCATTTACAGCAATGACCCTGACCAGAGCAGTAAAACAGTTGGAAGCGACGGATTTATTTCTTGTAGCAAAAGACGGTGTCAATAAGTTTATTGAGTCAAAATATAAGCGAGATGAATTATTTAAAAAAGCAAAAGTATATTTGACGACTCCTGTTCGAAAAACAGGATATATAGATAAGACGCAAGTTACAGAAAATATGGTCTTTGCAGGGGAAACGGCACTTTCTGAAAAAACAATGCTAAATCCAAGTCGAGTTGTTACCTATGCAATTAGTGAGAAAGATTATGATAAAACCTTGCTGACTGATGAATTGATAGACCCGGATAAACAGATAAGACTTGAATTATGGGCATACAACCCGAAACAATTTTCAGAGGATAACAGTGCTGATGATATTTCCATTGTTTTGTCTTTTGCAGATACAAACGATGAGAGAATTGAAGAGGCAGTAGATGAATTACAGGAAAGAAGGTTGAAGGAGTAATGGTCAGCGGATTTACAAAATTTAAGGAAAGATTTCAGGGCTTTGAAAATCAATATGTCATCATCGGTGGGACAGCGTGTGATTTGATTATGGAAAACGAAGAATTACCGTTTCGTGCTACAAAAGATGTAGATATTGTACTGATTGTTGAATCCATAACAGCGGAGTTTGGCAGGCAGTTTTGGGAGTATGTCAAAGAAGCAGGATATGAGCATTTGAATAAAAGTACCGGAAATGCACAGTTTTATCGTTTCACATCTCCGAAAAGCAAAGAATATCCATATATGATAGAAATATTTTCCAAAAATCCAGATTTTATTATATTGGAAGATGATGCAGTTCTCACACCGCTTCCGATAGACGATGAAATCTCCAGCTTGTCGGCAATCCTTCTAAATGAAGCGTATTATGAATTGCTAAAAACTGGACAAATGATGGTTGAAGGCATTCCGGTATTAAGTCCGACTTGCCTGATACCATTTAAGGCGAAAGCGTGGCTGGATTTAAAAGAACGCAAGTTGAATGGAGAGCAGGTTGACAGCAAAAATATAAAGAAACATAAAAACGATGTGTTCCGATTAGCACAGTTAATCACAGTCAATACAAGGCAAGTTCTCAGTTCGGAAATAGCAGAGGATATGAAAAAGTTCTTATCTGAAATAGCTGATGAAACAGTGGATTTAAAATCATTAGGCATTAGAGGGACGGATAAACAAAAAATTATAGATATGTTGTACCTGTGCTACAATTTGAACGATAATACATAATTTTTCTCTAAAGTCAAAAAAATTGCATATCAGAGACTGTGATTTCAGGATGTAAAGAATACATTTTGAAATCACAGCCTTTTTCTTTACAGAAAAATAGTTTTGTAATCGTATGCGCCAAATAGCAGAAAGCTAAGACGGAATCAACACACATGCACAATATCCCGGAGCTGGTTGAAAACAGTAGATGGTCAGAGTCTTGTCGATTTCCGGACTATAATCATGCAGGATATGTTTATTGCCGTTTAACGCTACATCTGCATAAGTGACAAGCCATTTTTTATCCCCGTTTTCAAAGACTTCATAAAATGAACGATTCAACATTTCTGAAACGGGAACGCCCTCAACAACAGTCATTTCATCATTACAGTAACGGAATACAAAGTCTACACCATGTCCCTCCGCATCAAATACAAGTTCAATAATACAAAAAGCAAGTGGCATATCATTGAGAAAGCTACAGTTATCAAATAATTGAAGAGAGCTGTCTTCTGAAACCTCCGAAAGGTTCTGCGTATTTAAACCAAGTTCCTTACGGATCTGTTTGTGCTGACTCAGATTACGTTTTCTCCCTTGAAAGACAGCACCATCCGTCATTGTATAAAGTCCTTCGTCAGATATATGAACAATTTGATTTTTTCGAAGAACAATGCCCTTTGAGATATTTAGAAAATCTTCTTCCGGCAAGTAAAGCATAAGTTCTTTTATCGGGATTGTAGTCGTAATGCTTTCTCCCGAGGAAAGCGTAATGATTGTGTGAGGATTCTGTCTGGTAAGGTAAAAAATATCTGAACTTTTGATATTCTTTCGTTCGAAATATAGTGGAACATTATAACGCATATGAGACCTTCCTTTATTGTGATAATTTTATATTACTATAGTTGTTTTGAAAATACAATAGAAATAATTAAAATGCAATAATCAATGAAAATAAAATGCACTTTAATTGAGCTTCACAACAATTTATCTAAGAAACATTAAATAAAAGCGCAGATTTGAGCAAAAAAGATTGCTGATTAACCGTGTGAGTGGTATTATAAAAAAGTATAAATAATGATACAAAACGAATCATCAGGCAGAGAAATGAAGTTAAGATCGTTGATCAACATCTTAAAGAGTATGATGCAGAAATAGAGAATACACTTCAGAAAATACAGTACACAGAAGCGAAAAATGAGCTGAATCAGCAATGGTCTAAAGATATAGATGTATATGAAACTGCCGGAAATGTAGGAAATACATTGAGCGCCTATGAAGATTATATGAAAGCCGCGCAACTGTATATGGATGGTAAGACGGATATAAATGCTGTCGAAAAGAGTAAGCAAAAGCTTTATGACAATTTTATTGAGGTTTATAAAGCGGCTGGAAATAGCTTTGAAAATCCAACCGATGAGAAAAAAAGGACGCTATATTTTGTAATGACACGATAGATGGTGTATTCAAAAGATCGATTTGGAGTATGATCAATGCGTTGAATAAGCCGAGTGATGAGAAAAATTATGCGGATGCTGCGGCACAATTTGCATATAGGGCTTATGGATTTTCTGGTGATCAATATAATTACATAGTTTCAAGTATTGATAAACAATTTATGGAAATCATTAAGATGGAGATGATGTATCAGGAATTTATTGCACAGCGTGGTGATTATTTTGAAGAGAAATATCCAGATGATGAAAGTAAATGGGAGAGCTATGCTGCATGGACGAATGATTTAAATAAGTTGAATGAAGATGTTGCCAAAGCTATGGATACTATGCTTGACAGAGAAATATTAGTTTCGGATTCAACGGTTGGTTCGATTCGGATGAAATTGGATGAATTTGTAAAGCCAGAAGACATGGTATCTGTACGTATGAAAAATGAAAATTACCATGAGAAATTAACAGGCGAGTTCTATGAGAATGAGCAACCGATTATCGATGCGTTTAACGAAGGTTATCTTTACCTTATTGAGGAGTATGGTTGGAAATCCAATGCTGATGTAATTACGCCGTTTATTAATTTTCACAGAATTGCTGTGCCGACACCTAAAACGGAGGAGAATCCATCGGGAATAGATATTTATTATATTTTCGATACATCACAGCCACACGATGCGGAAGAGGATTGGGCTTGGAATTCAGACGATTCTGTTCCTGAAAATTTGCGGTTTTATCAATTTGAAGAGAAAATAGATCTTACTTTGGCGAGAGATCAACATATTCCATCTTGTGATTTTATTAATTTAACAAAAGAAAATTATAGCGATGGGCAGAATCAATTTAGTTGCGCGAAAAGTACGGCGGAATTTCAGAGCTTATTCGCTACAGGACTATTCAGTGCATTATCAAGTATACCTGGTGATTATCTGAGTGAATACCTGCTTACAAAAAAAGATACAAAAACATATATTGCTTTATCGGATTATGATTTTGATTATCATGATGCATGGGCGACAAGCTATACGATTTTCCATGTGGTTGATACAACAGGACAGTATCCGGGAAGCAGTCTTGAAAGTTCTACTTTAAGTGCAGAAAAAATTCAACCGGATAAATCAGCGGGGGCATATTCGGCATATACCGTTATATTAAAGAACCGCCCACAAGAAGATGGTTATTATAAGACGAAAGTTGATGTTGCTACGAATGGAGTCGGAGATACAGAGTTAGAAATGGTTCAGGAAGATGGGACAATATGTCAGGAAAATATTGTTCCTTCAGGAAAAGAGGTAACACTTCGGTTTAAGGCGGAAGGTACAACTGTTCTGGAATCCATTACATTACAGAGACATAACAATACAGAAAATCCATCAGAAGTAACTTCGGAAGAAACGTTGTTGACAAAAGACCAGATCGCGACATTGAGTCCGGATGAAGAAGGATATTATACATATACATACAGTGCACCATATTCAAATGCAACATTTGTTTTAAACGGAGCAGTAGGACATAAGGTATATGTGAAAGGTACGAATCAGTCATTTGAAGATGCAATTCAATTGGATTCCTATGTAGATTACTTTGAAGAAGGAGAAAATGTTGAATTTTATGTATCAGATAATGTAAAGAGTGTCGGATATTATGAGGGAAATACTTATAAAGAGCTTGCATTAACAGAAAATTATGAGGGTGACAGAAAAGGAAGTTTCGTAATGCCGGCGAAGGATATTACATTATATTATAATGCAGTCTGCAAGGAACATTCCTATGACAATGGATTCTGTACGAAATGTGGTGGATATCAGCCGGCAGACTATAATGAATCTACAGGCAGTTATGAGATTGGGAATGGTGGACAGATGTTTTGGTTTGCCGCTCTTGTAAATGGGGACGGTGAACATACACAGATTCAGGAAGCAAAGCCAGATGCACATGGAGTGCTGGTGTCTGACATTTCACTTAAGAATCCGGCGGATGAAAACTATGAATGGAAACCAATCGGAGAATTCAAAGGAATTTTCGACGGACAGAATCATACGATTTCTGATTTCAGTATGACGAAAGTAAATGATCAGTCAATAGGCTTTTTCCAGAACCTTATGAGTGACCCGAACGAGACAGACGAGGCAAAGAAAGCGACGCTTAAGAACTTTACACTGAATGGAACAATCGTTACAACAGCAGAGGCGGCAAGTGCAGTAGGTGGTGTTGTAGGAACAACTTCCGACAGTGTGATCAGGCGGGTGAATTCAAATGTAAATATTGGAAGTGGATTGATATACTATATCGGCGGAATTGTCGGAGAGATCAATGCAGCAACTTCTATAGAGGAGAGTACATATTCAGGTAAGATCGTACTGGATTATAGTTTCTACGGAGTCGGTGGAATTGTAGGTTTTGTAACTGATGATGATACATATGCAGGCAGCACAAAAATCAAGGATTGTGCAAATTACGGATTGATCACATATTATAAAGTGGAAAATCACGGAGGACGTGGTTACAGCGGTGGAATCACCGGACAGGTTGCATTGGGTGAAGAGGATTTCATTCTTTCTGATTGTTACAATTATGGCAGTGTGCTTGCTGAAGAGTGGAAGGAAATCTATGGTGCAATTTCCGGATACTGTGCGGCGAAGAAAGATGGAATCAAGAATAATTATTATCTCGATACACTTCCGGTAAAAGGTTTCCTAGGAGAAGCTGAGATTGCGAATGATGAAGAACTGGCAAAGGCAAAGACAGCAGAACAGTTCAAGAGTGGTGAAGAGGCATATCTTTTAAATAACGAGGTGACAGACGGCTCTCAAGTATGGTATCAGAATATTGATAACGGAGAAACTCCGGATGCTTATCCGGTTCTGGATGATACACATGGCACAGTCTATCGTTGGGAAGATGGAACCTATTCGAATTATGAGAAAGAACCTGTAGAAGAAACTTACGAGATTCGTACATTTAAAGAATTTAAAGAAATTCCGGAAATTGTTAAGAAGAACAATCGTGCAAACTTCAAACTGATGAACACAATTTTCGGAGACGGTGAAACAATGACAGAATCAATCGGTTCAGCAGACAATCCGTATAATGGTACATTTGACGGACAAGGATATTATGTCTACCGATTCGATATCAAATCATCCGATGGAAATGCAGCACTTTTTGATACGATCGGTGCACGGGGAAGTGTAAAGAATTTCGGAGCTTTTTATCAAAACATTGAAGGAGAGAAAGCAGCAGGTCTTGCGATTGTCAATTATGGATTGATTGATGAGTGTATCAGTGGATCAAATCTCAGCGGTTCATTTACTGATCAACTTACGAAGGAGCCTAAAAATTTGACGGAGACAACTACATTTGTTAAGGGCACATCAATGGCAGGAGGCGTTGTAGTTGAGAATAAAGGTGTGATTCGAAATACTGCGAACTATGCAAAGGCAACAGCAAGTGCATCAGATGGAATTGTTGGAGGAATTGCAGTAGTAAACAGCGGAACGATTGAGAACTGTATGAGTATAGGCACTCTGTCAACAAAGGAAAATGGAATTGCCGGAGGAATTGTTGGAAAGCTGGATAAAAATGGTTCCATTCAAATTGCATATAGTGCACAAACTGCGATAGAAGGTGGGACAACCGGAGCAGTATTTGGCGCAAAAGAAGAAACAGCAGGAGCTGTAAATAACACATATTACCAGGATACCTTATCAGGAAACGAAGAACAGGGAACAGCGAAAACAGCGGCTGAGATGAAGAGCAATGCTTTTAAAGAGGAATTGAATACTCTGGTAGCAGGCAATGAAGAATTGTGTAGTTGGACATGGAATTCAACAAAGAATCAGGGGTATCCAAGAATCTTATCTTCGCTTATTACGGAAGTTGAATTAGTGAACGCATCAAGAGGACTTACCGTAAAAGGTATGATGCATAAAGATACGAAACTTCAGTTGAACGAGCTTGACAAGAAGAATGACATTTATCAGGCATTTAAGAAATATGCACAGAAGACAGATAAGCAGGTTCTTTATTCAGCAGAACCGACGTTGGTATATGAAGATGGACAGCCGTCTGCATACGAAGGAAATCTGAATGTAAAACTGGATTTGTCAAAGTATCGAGGAAAAGGATATAAGGTTCTTGTTTATCGAAATAATCAGATCGAAGAGCTTGAAATTGATAAACAGATGATCGCCTCAAAAGATGTAGAAGAGATGGTTCCGTTTGCTGTACTGGCTGAAAAGAGTGAGATCTCCAAAGCAGTTGATTATATTAAGGATACAGTAAAAACAGGAGATAACAGCAGTGTGATTCTTTTGTTTTGTATTGTTGTTGTGGCAGGTAGTGTAGCAGGTGGAGTTATTTACTGGAGAAAAAAGAAAGCAAAAAAATAAGATGAAAAAAAAGACAAAGATTATAATCGGAATTCTGATTGCGGCTGTGATAGCAGCCGCAGGAATTACCTGGTATGTTATGAACCAAAAGAATCAGAAAACCGGAAATTCGTCTGCAGAAGTAGTAGCCTGGGATGTGGATATCGAGGAGGAAGAACCTTCCGAGGAAAAAGGAATCCTGATTCCGGGATATACAAGTATGGTAATGAAGGCGAATACAAAGGAGCAGACAGTAAGCATTGGTAATCCGGCAGATAATGATTGCATTTTTGTAATTGTATTGAAACTGGAAGACGGAACAAAACTGTTCGAATCACAAGAGTTAAAACCGGGAGAAGGTCTGGAGAATATTACGCTTGACCAGGAGCTGGAAGCCGGAGAGTATCAGGCAGTTATAGAATATAAGTGTTATTCATTAGAAGATAAAAGTCCGTTAAACGGCGGAAGCGCAGAGTTTAAATTATATGTAAAAGAATAAAACGTGGAGGTAGAATGATGAAAAAGAAAGTAGTAGCAGGATTTATGGCAGCAACGATGATGGTATCTGTTATGTCAACAGGCGTTTTTGCAAAAGATCTTGACCCGTCCAGTGAGACTCAAAGAACGGGAGATACAACAGTGACTGCAACAGTGGAGGAAAATTTAAATAAAGCAGATTATATTATAAGCATTCCGGAGACCGTTGATTTTGGAAAAATACAGCAGCCTGAGACAGAAGGAAATGCATATTCTTACAAAGATATCACTGTATCTTGTATAAAAGCAGATAATCTCGGGGCAGGAAATGGAATCGCTGTTTTAGTAAAAGATGCGACAGCAGCTGAAAGTTCTGATCCGTTTCTCCTGACACATAATACACATTCAGATTGTGCTCTGACTTATGAGATTATGAATAACAACGATGAGAGTATTCAAAATGGGACATGGTATGCAAATGGATTTTTATTTAATCTATTTACGGGAGCAGATCAGTCAGCAACTGACAAATTAAGACTGAACCGTAATCAGTTATATAATAAAGATCTTTCTGTCTGGGGTGGACAGTACACCGGTACACTTAATTTCTATACAAAGATTGTAGATGTACATGCACAATAAAAAAGAGTGGAATAATACAAGAAAAAGCTTGCTTAGACTCTTTTTTATGTCGCTCGTTCTTGTATGTATTTGTACTTTATCAGTTCCAAAGAAATCTCTGGCTCAGGAGACAACAGATTCTGCAACTTATGCAGGAAGTACCAGCGTAAAAGCATATGTGACAGGAAATTCCGTGAATGAGCAGGAGAACCATCCCGAAGATGAGGAGAAACATTTACAAGACGAAAGCACAACAAATGCGAAAACAGGAGATGAGAGCAAAGCAACAATTTGGATTACGATATTGATATTCTCAATGCTTGTATTTGGCTGTGGAGTAAAATATAAAAAAGGTAACAAGTAAATAAAAATTTGTGTTATCATAGAAAAAACAAAAGAAATGCAGAAATGAAAGGGGCAGCAAAAATGAAGGAGAATAAAACAATTAAAATTATCACAATGATCACGGGAATTCTGACAGTGCTGTTAGGTTTTTATGCAGTAGTTCGACCTATGAGAACTTTTTTAGCAATCGGATGGATTCTTGGAATGCTTCTCTTTGTAAATGGTATTGAACTTGTGGTACTTTCATTGTCCAAAGAAAAGAAGGATATCGGAGGATGTATTCTTGGAGTCCTGGAAGGACTTGGCGGTATCATTTTATTGTTCAGCGGCGTACAGAGATTCCTGACAGATATCATGGCAACTTATCTGGTTGGTGCCAGTGTCCTGATTTATGGTATCTTCCAGATTGTAGCCGGAGTGAAGAAGTTTCAAGATTCTAAGGGAAAAGCAATTTTAGCAATTGTTTGTGGTGTGTTATCCATTATTGTAAGTATTATAGCCTTTACTCATCCGGTATTGACTATGTTCTCAGTTGGATATATGATCGCATTTGCTGTTTTAATGCAGGGAATCAATATGATCGTACTTGCTGTGAATTTTGGAAAAGAGAGTGAGTAAATCAAAGAAAAATAGTAAATGACTAAAAGAAGAGAACTCCAGTAAAATGAGAGTTCTCTTCTTTTTTTGTTATGGCAACAGAAATACAAATCACAGGACAACAAGTAAAACTGAGTTTATCTGTATGAAAAATATGCTTGACGCAATATATTGTCTGAATTTATAATAAAAAAGTATAAATCATACGAAAATATGGTTGAGAGGAAGGAAGAAACGGCGATGAAAAAGGAATATTTGGACAAGATTGCAGAATATGGACAGTTAATTGTTGTTTCGGGACCGTCTGGTGTGGGGAATAAGACGGTTTTGAGAGAGTATTTGCAGGATCATGAACAGGCGTGTGTCAGTGTATCTGTGACAACGAGAAGACAGAGAAAGCATGAAATAGACGGAAAAGACTATTGGTTTGTGTCTGTACCGGAATTTGAGCGAATGGTTCGTATGGGTGAGATGTTGGAATATACATATGTGAATGGTAATGCTTACGGAACAACAAAGAAAAGTGTAGAGGAAGCGCGTGCAAGAGGGAAAAATGTAATTCTGGACGTGGATACAATCGGAGCAATGAAGATTCGTGCACTTTGTCCGGATGCTACACTGATTTACATTTTGCCGCCATCTTGGGATGAATTAAAGAGCCGGCTGTCCAGTACTGGAATTTATACCGAAGAAGAAGTGAATGCTTTAATGGAAATAGCAGAAGAAGAGATTTCATGTGCCAATAATTATGATTATATTTTGGTCAATGATACAATTTCAAATACTTTGAGTCGTTTCGCACAGATTATTCATAGTAATCGCTATAGCCGTAACTGTATGAAAGAATTTCTTGATAGTTACATAGACGGAGAAGTGAAGCCTCATGTTCAGTCATACAAAGAGGCATTACTGTAAATTTTTTGATTATTGGAAATATTCTTTGAAAGATGGCACCTATTTTGCGAAAGAAGATTCGGATGAAAAACAGAGGAGAACAGGTGCCTACAGTTACGAAAGAATTTTCGCTTGCGAATGAAAGAATGATAGATCAGATTTTAAAAGAAATACACTATTAAATCAGATCTGCTTCTTGAAAAAATGTGCTAGAATTAAGAGATAGATAAATATTTGATACTAGGGTGAGTAAGGTAGATAAACAGTGGAGAGTCGTTTCGTCTACCTTGCTTTTAAAGAAAACTTACAGCGTATGCTCACAGACAGTGAGTTCACTGTAAAAGTGGAGATGCGTAAAAATTGATAGAATATAGTCATTGATTTTATCGTACTCCTTTTAAGCGGACGATCATTCGCACTCTGATCCATCTCTAAATTCAACAATATCTGCGAATGGTTTCCGAGGTCTCTTGGCTGGGGCTTCTTGCATGATCCTTACTGTATTTTCCGCATCTGGTATGGCAAATGCCCATTCTGGCATAAGTGTATGAGTGACTTTTTCTGAATTTATACCCTGACGCATAATATCAACCAACTTCTCTTTTTCTTTGCCTTGATATACAATAAATTTCCAAGGCTGCCTGTTTTTGGCGGATGGTGCAAGAGTAGCGCTATATATTATTTCTTCGAGTAATTTTTTACTAATCTTATCTTCTTTATATTTTCTTATACTTCTTCTGTTCCCAATTTCTTGAATCATAACTTCCTCCAACAATCTATATTCGCTTTCGGTATTGTCGAGCTATTACTGATTTTACTGCATTTTTCGGACTCAGTCTATATAGGAATTGGAACGAAAAATGACAAGTCGAAGAAGTGATATATTGCTTTGATTGTGATGTGTATGATCGAAAACTAGAAGATGAGAAGTTTTTATATTCAAAAGCTATTATATTATGTTTATCTGATTACTGCGTTGTATCATTTGCACAAAAGGAGAAAATAAAAATTATGCAGAAAGCATAAAAAATATTTTATACACATAAAAATATTGACAAAAACGATAACGGATGTATAATAATCACATAAATTGGTTGAGCCAATCAACCACAATACCATCAAACCAATAAAAGAAAGGAAAGAGAAGATGTCAAAACAATTAGCAGACAATCAAGATTTACTGGCAATGACACACGTAGGAGAAGATCCAGAAAAGTATATGAAATCTGTAACGCCTCCGATTTTTATGAATTCACTTCATGTATTTGATACGGTAAAAGATTATTTCGACGTAGATATTTTTAAAGATGAATTCTATTATGGAAGAGCATCTAATCCAACTGTTGCAATTCTCGAAAAGAAAATTGCTGCACTAGAGCACGGTTCAAGAGCAGTTGTATTTTCAGCAGGTATGGCAGCTTGTGCAGCGGCTATTCTTAAGATTTGTACAGCAGGAAGTCATGTGATTTGTATTAAGGAAAGTTATGGACCAGTACAGCATTTACTTGATGAGTTCCTTAGTCCGAAATATGATGTAGCAGTCACTTATGTTGATGGAAGAACTGTAAAGGAATTCGAAGATGCAATCCGTCCAGAAACGAAAATGATTATTTTGGAGAGTCCCACAACGCTTTTATTTAATGTTGTAGATTTGGAAGGAGTGGCAAAGCTTGCTAAAGAGCATGGAATTAAAACGTACATTGATAATACATACTCCACTCCGATTTTCCAAAAACCGTTGGATATGGGAATTGATATTGTAATGCATACCATGACAAAGTATATCGGCGGACATAGTGATCTTGTAGGTGGAGTCCTTGTTTCAAAGGACGAAGAATTTATGCGTGAGATTATGGTTCAAAGAGATTGGTTTGGCGGAGTTCTTGGACCAATGGAAGCCTGGCTGGCGATTCGTGGACTACGTACATTAGACGTTCGTATGCAGAGACATTACGAGACAGCAATGGAAGTGGCTAAATTCCTTGAAAAGCAGCCAAAGATTAAGCGTGTATTCTTTACAGGACTTGAATCACATCCACAATATGAGCTTGCAAGAAAACAGCAGAAAGGTGAATGTGGACTGATGAGTCTTGAGATTGACGGAACATTAGAAGAGACAGAAACCTTTGTTAATAGCTTAAAACTCTTTGAGAAAGGATGTTCTTGGGGAGGATTTGAAAGCCTTGCAATTGCTTATACATATAACTGGACGGAAGAGCAGTGTGCATTCTTAAATGTATCACGAAATATTGTACGAATTCACTGTGGTCTTGAAGGAACAGAAAACCTGATTGCTGATTTGCAGCAGGCACTTGATAAAATTTCATAAAGGAGAACCATCATGGGAGAAGAGAGAAAAGAAGTAAAAAAACCAACCCTCTTTACAGCTGTATTACCGTTGATTTTTATGTTTGTTGTTCTTTTTACAGGATTGGTTGTTTATAGTATTGATATTAAGATTCTTTTGATTATTTGTGCCGCATTTACAATATGTGTGTGCATGTATCAGGGACATAAATGGAAAGAAATCGAAGATGAAATAGTGGCTAAACTTGCAAAAGCATTTCCGGCAATCATGATTTTGATTTGTGTTGGACTTATGATTGGTGCGTGGGTAGTAAGTGGAACAATTCCGTTTCTTGTATATATAGGACTTCAGATTATTAGTCCAAAATATATTATTATTACTTCATTTCTTGTAACAGTAATACTTTCTGTCAGCACAGGTACTTCCTGGGGAGCTGCAGGAACAGTTGGCGCAGCACTGATCAGTGTGGCAGCAGGTATGGGTGCACCGCTTCCGGCAGTTGCAGGAGCGATTGTTGCAGGTGCTTATTTCGGAGATAAGATGTCACCATTATCAGACAGTACAAATATGTCTGCAATTGCAACAGAAACAAACTTATATCAGCATATTGGACATATGTTTTACACAACAGTTCCTGGATTTATTGTGAGTTGTGTAGTTTATTTTATTGCAGGAGCTCACTTCGCAAGTGACTCACAGGTGGGGCAGGTTGACGAGATTATTAATACACTTGGAGAACTTTTTAATCTCGCAATGCCGGTAGGGCTGTTATTATTGATTCCTTGTGTGATTGTAATTGCAGGATCTCTTATGAAGAAACCTACGATTCCGGTTATGATTATTTCTTCTGCTGTAGCAATTGTACTTGCAATGCTAGTTCAGGGATTTTCATTTACAGATTGTGCAGCAAGTATGGTTAGCGGATTTAAGATGGAGATGCTTCACACATCTATGGATCTTGAAAACATTGTAGAACAGGTTCCGAATCTTCTTCAGAGAGGTGGTATGAGTTCTATGATGAATACAGCATTAATGGCATTCTGCGGATTCTCTTTTATCGGAGCACTTACTGTATGTGGAAGTATGGAACTGATTCTGGAACGAATCATGAAACATATCCATGGTACAGGACAGTTGATTACACTCACAGTTATTCTTGGTGTAATTATGATCACAGTAATCGGAGAAGCTACAGTAACATTCCTTATGATTGGTGGAATGTTCCGTCCAGAGTATATTAAACGCGGATTGGAATCAAAGAACTTGTCAAGATCACTGGAAGACAGTATTACCGTCGTAGAACCTTTAGTACCGTGGTCATTGGCTGGTGTATATATGACCTCTGTACTTGGTGTACCGACAGTACAGTATGCACCATGGGCAGTACTGTGCTATACAGGAGTTATTTTTGCAATCATCTGGGGATTCACAGGATTTGGAATTGCGAAGATTAAAAAAGGATCAGCTGCATATGAAGAGTACCTTGAGTTATCTGGAAAAACAGAGTAATATTTGACAAAAAGGACAATCTTGACGTTTTCATAAGAATTCCTTATAATTAAAAGGGTTCGGTATCTGTAAAAGATATTGGATCCTTTTATTAATGTAGTTATATAGAAATTGGGGAAGTTTTATGAATCATATAAATAATACAGAAAATGAAAATAGAATTTCAATGAAACCGATAGAAAAGAAATCTCTTTATTTGAAAATTTCAGATGCTATTTATCGGTACATTCAAATGAATAATCTTCAGCCAGGGGACAAACTGCCATCGGAACGTGATATGTCTTCCATGCTGCAGACAAGTCGAAATTCTGTGCGTGAAGCTTTGAGAATATTAGAAGACCGTGGATTGATATATGTAAAAACAGGAAGTGGTGTATTTATTAATAATCCTTATGGAGAAAATAATTCGTTTACAATTCAGCTTACTAATTGCTCATTAGAAGAAATTGAGGAACTTCAGAGTGCATTGGATCATAAAGCCGTGGAGAATGCAATGGAGCGCGGAACATTTCAGGAGAAAGATCAATTAGTATCAACAGCAGCGGAGATGGTAAAATTGGCTGGAGAAAATTTATATAGCCATGTATTAGATCGAAGCTTTCATGATAGTCTTTATAAAATTGGACGGAATAGCGCAATAGAACAGATGATAAATAAAATTCGTTCGTACCGATTCATACAGCAAGAAGATTCAGAAGATGGAAATGATTCTATTTGGCTTGCAACTATTCCGCAACATTTGATGCTTGCTCAGGCTCTTAAGGATCGTGACATGAAGATAGCGATACAGGCAATAGATGAGATTAACGAATATGGATTCGAAATAGCAAAAAAGAGAGTCAGTAATTGATTTGATTAATAGCATGTAGTATAGTGAGAGCAAGAAATCAATAATAAGACAATTTGTTTCCGGAATAATACTTTTGACGATTTCTGTAATAAAAAAAGATAAAAAATTATTTTCAGTATGGAAGAGCGGAAAAAGAATCTGCTCTTTTCTATTTTTTTCACTTACAGGAATACTTGGTTTACAGTTGACCAATTTTCTTGCCATTGAATATTCAAATGCAGCAACCGGAACAATCATATAATTTACATACATTATAATGATTCTGGTTTATACAGCTATCGTGTTACATAATAAATCGAAGTCATACGAAACAGTAGCAGTTCTATGCGTGTTTTGCAGTATTTTCCTGATAGCAACACATGGACAGCTGAATTCTTTGGCAGCGTAAAAGCAAGCCTGTTCGTGACAGTTGAACCGGTTACAAGTGCTGTTCTTACAGGGCTATGCTTTAAGACAAAATTTGTACTGCCGGATATTATAGAAAGTAGAGGGATGAATATGCCAATAGGAGTTATTATCAATGCCCTGTCGGTTGCAGCCGGCGGTGTGATCGGGGCATTATTCGGGCACAAGCTGCCTGCAAAAATCAATTCGGAACTTACCAAGATATTTGGTGTCTGCTCAATGGGAATGGGAGTTAGTTCCATTGGACTTATGAAAAATATGCCTGCTGTTATTTTTGCAGTGATAATTGGAACTGCCTTTGGTCTGGCAGTCAATCTGGGCGGAATTATTAATGGCGGAGCGACCTGCATGGAGAAACCAGTGGGAAAACTCTTCCCCAATAAGAACAAATCCATGTCCAGAGAAGAGTATATGTCAATGCTTGTGACGATCATCGTATTGTTTTGTGCCAGTGGGACAGGGATTTATGGTTCACTGGATTCCGGAATGAGCGGTGATCATACAATTTTGATTTCGAAGTCGATTCTGGATTTCTTTACTGCGATGATTTTTGGAGGAACATTAGGTATGGTGGTTGCTGCAGTTGCAATTCCGCAGTGTGTGATCTTCCTTATTATATTCGCAGCAGCAAAATTTATCTTCCCACTGACCACGCCGGATATGATTGCCGACTTCAAGGCATGTGGAGGCTTCCTGCTTCTTGCAACTGGTTTCCGGATCGCAAAGATTCACGATTTTCCAGTCGCAGACATGATCCCGGCCATGGTGCTTGTGATGCCGGTGAGTTGGTTCTGGGTAAATATGATCGTACCGATGCTGTAAAGTAGAAGAAATGTATCATTCTATAATTCAGCATGTTCCAATACATAATTCTTAAAATTCGTAACAACAGGTGCCTGATAAACATTCTTCAAAGTTGCCATGTAGAAGAGTCTCTCCCAGGACGGAGTTGCAATCTCTATGATTGAAACCGGTAAAGAGGAAAGAATCGGCATTCGCGGCACAACTGCGATGCCGAATCCGGCACTGACTAATCCGGCAACACCCTGATCTTCTTCCATTGAGTAAGCAATCTGAGGGTATCCGCCACATTTTTCAAATAACTTGTCAATTACATGTCTTAAACCGCTTCGCTTAGAGAAAACGATGTGCGGATACGTAAGCGCTTCTTTTAGATCAATCGAAGTTTTCCTGTCCAAAGGATGTCCTTCCGGTACGATCAGTACAAGCTCTTGTTTTGCGACCGGAACAAACTCAACGAGCGGTTCATTGTCCATCTTGGAACAAAATGCGATGTCATATTTTCGCTCTTTTAATCCCTGGATCATGTCGGATGTGAGTCCGGTCGAACTGTGAAAATAAAAATCAATTTTTTTGTTAGGCGTGGAATCCAAAAAACCTTTTACAAAGTTCGGAACAACTGCACTGCTGAGCGTACGGAGTTCAACAATATCGATGCGGCCTTCCCCAAATCCGGTCATCTGCAGTTTATTGATGCTTGAATCCAGCATATCCAAAGCCTGTTCCACATCGACAAGAAAAGCCTGTCCACATTTTGTGAGGACAACGTTACGTCCATCTTTTTCAAAGAGTTTTACTCCGAGCTCACTTTCCAGAGATGAGATTGCATGACTTAAGCTTGGTTGAGTGATAGAAAGAATCTCCGCAGCCTTTGTGTAGTGTTCTAGATGAGCGAGAGTAACAAAATATCTAAGATGATAGAGATTCATAAAGTCTGGTACCTTCCTTATAAAAATTTGTATCTTCCCATTTAATCAGGTTCATTTTATATCTATTTGGTAACTGTTCAGAGCCAAGCAAAATTTCATAAAACAGATGTAAAATGCTTGCATTTTTAAGACTGTTTTTGAAATTTTATTTGGCGGATACGCCACACCGACGAAATGCGTAGCATTTTGGAGGTTGGCTCTGAACAGTTACTCTATTTGAGAGATAAATACGCAATAATGCTTATTGATAATAATATCGTAACATGAAGTGTAAATAAAATCTATAAACAAAATGCATGGATCGTGATAGAATTACCAATTTGTCATTTATTTAACAAACAGATATAATAAAAATAGAAAAAAACAACAAGATTGAACAGAAAAATCCAATGGATTATATTCAATTTTTACAATGGAGGAAGAATTATGTCAAAGAAAAACCCAATCACAGTAAGTTCATGGACACTTGGAGATCAGTGCAAATTTGAAGATCGTGTAATTGCTGCAAAGGAAGCAGGATATGAAGGAATCGGTCTTCGCGCAGAGACTTATGTTGATGCATTGAATGAAGGACTTCATGATGAAGACATTCTTGCAATTCTTGACAAACATGATATGAAAGTAACAGAGGTAGAGTACATTGTTCAGTGGTGTGAGGAACATCGTTCTTATGAGCAGAAATACAAAGAGCAGATGTGTTTCCATATGTGCGAACTCTTTGGAGTAGGCCACATCAACTGTGGACTGATGGAAAATTATTCTGTTGAGTACACAGCACAGAAATTAAAAGAACTTTGCCAGAGAGCAGGAAAATACATCATTGGTGTTGAGCCGATGCCATACAGCGGAATTCCGGATCTTAAGAAAGGCTGGGAAGTTGTAAAAGCTTCTAGATGCGACAACGCAATGCTCATTCTTGATACATGGCACTGGGTAAGAGCAGATCAGCCATACGATATCCTTACACCGGAGATTGCCAAGAAAGTTATTTCTATCCAGATCAATGATGCTTATGAAAGACCATATGCAGCACCTATTTTAAGAGATGAGTCTATGCATGATCGTCTTGCACCGGGAACAGGAGCAAAAGATACAGCAGGATTTGTTAAGATGATTAAAGACGCAGGAGTTGATCCGAAGGTTGTTGGTGTAGAAGTTATTTCTGATGCAATCCTTGGAAAAGGACTGAAAGAAGCAGCTGCTTATACATATGAAAACACAGAGAAAGTATTAAAAGAAGTTTGGCCAGAGTTGGTAGACTAATTTGAAAAACAGATGATGCCAAAGAGAGAGGTAAAATGATGAAATTCAAAAATATGTTTTCTCCGATTCAGATTGGACCTATGACAGTTAAGAATCGTTTTGTGGTTCCACCGATGGGAAATAATTTCGCAAATTCAGACGGAACATGGAGTGACGAATCTGTGGCTTACTATGGTGAGCGTGCAAAAGGTCAGTTTGGTCTGATCACAATTGAAGCGACTGTAGTACATAAAGGAGCGAAGGGCGGTCCTAAGAAACCATGTCTTTATGATGACAACAGCATTGAAAGTCTGAAGAAAATTACAGATGCCTGTCATGAAGAAGGTGCAAAGGTATCTATCCAGCTTCAGAATGCAGGACCGGAAGGAAATGCAAAGAATGCAGGAGCACCGATCCAGGCTGCTACAGCAATCGCATCAGCAGATGGAAGAGACATTCCTGAAGAAGTATCTACAGAAAAAGTGTATGAGCTTGTAAAAGGATATGGTGAAGCAGCAGAACGTGCAATGAAAGGTGGAGCAGATGCAGTAGAGATCCATATGGCGCACGGCTATCTTGTAAATTCATTTATGTCACCAAGAACAAATAAGCGTGTCGATGAATTTGGCGGAAACTTTGAGAACAGAATGAGATTTTCACGTCTCATTATTGAAGAAGTAAAGAAGAAAACAGAAGGAAAGATTGCTGTTCTTGCACGTATTAACAGTACAGAAGACATGTTTGGAGGACTTGATAATCACGATATGTGTGCAGTTGCTTCTTATTTAGAAGATTGCGGAATTGATGGTCTTCACGTATCCCGTGCAGTACATTTAAAAGATGAGTATATGTGGGCTCCGACAGGAATTCACGGCGGATTCTCAGCAGAGCTTGTTGCAAATATCAAGAAATGTGTTTCTATTCCGGTTATTACAGTCGGAAGATATACAGAACCACAGTTTGCAGAACAGATCATTAAAATGGGAAATGCAGATTTAGTAGCATTTGGACGTCAGTCACTTGCAGATCCGCACACACCACAGAAAGCAATGGAAGAAAGACTGGAAGATCTTACACCATGTATCGCCTGTCTTCAGGGCTGTGTTGCCAATATGTATGCAGGTAAACCAATCTGTTGTCTTGTAAATCCAGTACTCGGACATGAAAAAGAAGGACTTCCGAAGGCTGAAAAGGCGAAAAAAGTTTACGTGATCGGTGGTGGTGTGGCAGGTATGTGTGCTGCATTTACAGCGAAGAGACGCGGACATGATGTAACATTATTTGAAGCTACAGATAAGCTTGGCGGTAATATGAGACTGGCTGCATATCCACCGGGAAAAGGTGATATCACAGGTATGATCAGAAGTTACATTGTAAAATGTGAAAAAGCCGGAGTTAATATCAAGATGAATACAAAAGTAACTGCACAGATGTTGAAAGAAGATACACCGGATGCAGTGATCCTCGCAACAGGAGCTGAGACTTTAGTACTTCCATTTATCAAAGGTATTGAAAATCCGGATATCGTCTATGGTGTTGACTGCCTGGAAGGAACACGCCCGGTAGGACATAAAGTCTTAGTTGTTGGTGGCGGTATGGTAGGTGCAGAGACAGCAGACTTCTTAGCAGAGCAGGGACATGAAGTAGCCATTATCGAAATGAGAGATGCGATCGGACCGGATGTGATCCATGAGCACAGAATTTTTCTTATGGAAGCATTTGAGAAATATGGCATCAAACAGATTACAAGTGCAGCTGTATCAGAGATCTTCTCAGATGGCGTAAGTTACAAAAATGCAGCAGATAAATCAGACGAGACAATCTACGAGGCAAGAGGATTTGACACAGTTGTTCTCTCTATGGGATTCAGCTCACGTTATACACACCGTGATGGACAGAATGTAGTTTATGACTTTGCAGAAGAATTAAAAGACATCGTACCAGAAGTCCACATGGTAGGTGACGCAGTAAGAGCACGCCGTGCACTGGATGCCACAAAAGAAGCATATGAGGTTGCATTGAATTTATAAATGAAATTATATCAGGAGGATTAGAATCATGGAAAAAAGAATTTCTGGACACACAGGCTTAATGGGATTATTTGGATCACCGGTTGGACATTCAGGATCACCGGCAATGTACAACTTCAGTTTCCAGCATGACGGATTAGATTATGCATATCTGGCATTTGATGTAACAGAGGAAGAAATGCCAAAAGCATTTGAGGCAATTCGTTTATTCAACATGCGTGCTGGTAACTTTACAATGCCATGTAAAAATATTGCAGCAAAGTTAGTTGACAAACTTTCTCCGGCAGCAGAGATCATCGGAGCATGTAACGCATTTGTAAATGATAATGGTGTGATCACAGGATACATTACAGATGGTGTTGGATTTGTTAAAAATCTCGAGGTCAATGGTGTATCTGTAAAAGATAAAAAGATTGTTGTCCTTGGTGCCGGTGGAGCCGCTACAGCTATTCAGGTTCAGTTAGCATTGGACGGAGCAAAAGAAGTTAACATTTTCAATATAAAAGATAAATTCTACGAAAGAGCAGAAGGAACAAAGGCTAAATTAGCAGAGAAGTGTCCGGACTGTGTTGTTACTGTAGAGGATCTTGCTGATAAGGCTAAACTGGAAGAAGAAATTAAAACTTGTGATATTCTTATCAATACAACGATTATGGGAATGAAACCACACGAGGATGTAACTCTGGTTGACAAATCTTTATTCCGTAAGGATCTTGTTGTTGCAGATACTGTATACAATCCAGAGAAGACAAAGATGATCCTTGAAGCAGAAGAAGCAGGATGTAAAGCAATCGGTGGCGCAGGAATGCTTCTGCAGCAGGGGGCAGTTAACTACGAACTGTTTGTTGGAAAAGAGATGCCACTTGCTGAGTATCAGGAATTTCAGAAGGCTCAGGCAAAATAATTACATTCACAAAAGGAGAATGATGGAATGAGAGCAAAGAAATATTTGTGGTCTATCCTTTGTGTATATTTTTGCTATTTAACACATGGTATCCAGGCTATCATTTTAAGTCAGAACAACGTAAACTTTGCAAAACAGTGGGGATTCAATATGGCAGACCCACAGTCAGCAGCATATGCAGCAGGTCTTGCAGCGGTAAGTACAGCAGTTGCATGGACAGGCTTTGGTAAATTCGTCAGCGTCTGGATTGGTGGAGAGATTTCGGATCATGTAGGACGTAAAAAATTAATGATTGGTGGAGCAGCATTATATATTCTATGCTTCCTTGGATTCTTATTTACAAAAAGTGCATTAGTTGCTTCTGTATGTGGATTTGTTTCAGGAGTTGCAACATCCGGTTTCTGGGATGCATCAGGATATCCGGCTGTACAGGAAGCTTATCCGGCAGCACCTGGATCTGCACTGATCGGGATCAAATTTTTTGTTTCTGTTTCCGGTATGATTTATCCATTCATGGTTGTTCATAATGCAAACAGCGGAAACTGGAAATTAAATGTTATTATCCCGCTTGTAATGTCAGTTGTTTGTCTGGTACTTGCAATTATTGCACCGTTTGCTTATGATGATCAGAAGAAAGCGTCAGAAGGAAAGAAAGACAAATCCGATAATGCAGTGCAGGCAGCAATGCTTGTAAAGCCAAATAAATTTATCGTATTTCTTGTAATGTTTTATGCGTTCCTTTGCATGGCGATCATGTATGGCGCACAGCAGTATACAAAAGCATTTGGACTTTCCGTATGTGGACTTTCCGAGATTCAGGCAGCAGGTATGACTTCTATTTATACAATCGGGTCTATCTGTGCAGTACTTTTCTGGGCGTTCATGATGGCAAAATTAAAATGGAACCCGTTAAAGGTTGTCCTTATTGATTCTATCTGTACAGCAGTGGCACTTGCGGGTGTACTGTTTATCCATCAGGTAGCAATCATTTACATCGCTATCGCAATGTTGGGATTCTTCGCAGCAGGAGGTGCTCTTCAGACAGGTCTTGCAGTTGTTCAGTTATTTAACCCAGGACCGAAGGGGAGAAATACTGGTATTTATTACACATTTATGGGTGCGGCAAGCTACCTGATCCCAGTAGTGGCAGCACAGCTTACAAAATCATCTGGTGAGGCAAGTGCAGTATACAGCCTCATGATCATGCTGTTAGTATTTGCAATCCTTGCTATTTTAAGTTCTCTCTACTTAGTAGCACAGCACAAAAAAATCTTCGGAAAAAGTGCATTATAGGAAGTAACATAGTAACAATCTCAATTCATACGAAAAAATGGACTGTTGTTCCAAAAGATGTTATCATCAAAAAGAATGCAGTCCTTTTTTTGAGATTAAATTGTTAAAAAATAGACACTTGTAAATCGAAAAATGAAGGAGAAGCTTAAAAGATGAGTCCGAAAAGAACAAGAAAAGCCAACGAACTTCCCTATATTCCACTCGGCCCATTTCAGTGGCGTATTCCGGGAATTCATTATAAATTAGAATATGTAGAATTTTTTCAAGGTCTGATCCTTGGCGCTACTGCGTTAAGTTCGATTCCGTATCTGACGGATAATCTTGGACTTCCGTATGAACTTGCATGGAGCTGCGTCATCATTGAAGTATTTATGTACATGCTTCATGGATGGTTAGGAGATCCGGTTGTCCCGGGATGGATCACACCGACATTACCATTTACACTGGCATATTTAAATGGATTCCCAAAAGGACCGGAGCGTATTCAGGCAATGATTGCATTGCAGCTGCTTGTTGCATTTGTATTTATATTTATGGGAATTACCAAGCTTGCAGATAAATTCGTGAATGGTGTGCCGAATTCAATCAAAGGCGGTATTCTGATTGCAGCACCGATTACAGTATTGCAAGGACAGCTCTCAGATGGAAGCCAGCTGATGACTGCGCCAATCGCAACACTTTCCGGTACATTGTTACTTGCGTTTTTGAGTTTTTCACCGTTCTGTGAAAAGAACAGAGAAAAATATAAAATATTGGATATCATGGCAAAATATGGAAACTTATTCCCATATCTGATTGCTATGTTAGCAGGAGTATTGCTTGGAGAATTGTCAAAACCGGTTCTCGAACTTGGAAGACTCATCCGAATTCCTGACTTTAGTAATATTTTCCACACAGTCAGTATTTTTGCAGTCGGATTTCCACCGATTTCAAAATTTATAAGTGCAATTCCGTTGGCGTTGATCTGTTATGTACTTGCGTTTGGAGATTTTGTTACATCACAGACGTTGGTAGAGGAAGCACAGGACAGTAGAAGTGACGAATATATTGACTTTAATTCAAGCAGATCAAACCTGATCAGTGGTCTTAGAAACCTGCTCCTTGCAATTTTTGCACCGTTCCCACCACTGGCAGGTCCGCTTTGGATTGGTATGACCGTATCTGTTGCAATGCGTTATAAAGAAGGAAAGAAAGCGATGAAATCGCTGATCGGTGGAATGAGTTCTTTCCGTATGGCAACATTCATCAGTGTTATTTTAGTGCCGATCGTGTCATTCATGAAACCAATCATGGGCGTGGGTTCTGCGATCACTTTGTTATTCCAGGCATATGTATGTGCAAGAATCGGTATGGATTATTGTAAGACGAGTACAGATAAAAGTATTGCCGGAGTAATGGCAGCAGTGCTTGCATTCAAAGGTTCCGGATGGGCTTTGCTTGTAGGTTTTGCAATGAACATTTTACTGTCTAATATGGAATTTCAGAAGAGGAAATTAGAGATCTCGGAGACAGAACAAAATTAATAAAAGAATTCAACAGGAGCAGTTAGTCTGGAAAATAGATTAGCTGCTTTTTGTGTAAAAAGCAGCCTTAAACAAACGTAAGCACCGCCTCTTTAATTTTCTGATAATGTGATTCAGAAATCACTATTTTCCCATGCTCGGTTGCAATCAGTCCCTCCTCGTACAGACAGTCTAAATGTCTGTATAGCGTACGAAGGCTGATGTTAAGTAGCTGAGCCAATTCTTCTTTTGTTGCTTTGACGATGACAGGAAATTTCTGATTTTCACAACATCGAAATAGATGAAGCAATAACCTGTCTTTTGTATTATTTAAAAGTAAATATTCATTTTCATTCAAAATTCGTTCAACTAATAAGGACAAATGCTTAAGGCTGAGCACTCCGAATTCAGGATCTCTTGAAAGTTGATCCAGATATGTTTGTATAGGAATACGAATATAGGAACAATCAGAAGCACAGCGAATCGTTGCTGTGTGTCTGTTTAATGTAGGATGTACAGCTTCAAATAAGCCGTAGATTTCTATAGGTTTGCAGGCTACGGCAGTCAATAATTTTCCGGAAGGACTGTATTTTTCAGAATAACAGGCGCCTTTTAAAAGTATATAGATATATTTCGAAGGCATATCATTATAAATAAGACAATCATTCTTGGAGGCATGCTCAATTTTTAGCCCTGCCTGATCAAGTAAATCTAAAAAAATTTTAGATTCTAAACTTTTTTCTAAAAATTCTTCTGCATATTCAACAATTTTTTTTAGATCTCCGGACATTTTTTGTTCCTTTCTTCCAGAAACATGCCAAATGGCATTTTTTTAAATTCCATCCTAATGATATCATAAAGGCCATAAGAGGACAATAAATTTCAACCGTTGTTTCAGTATTAAATTATTTGGGAGGTATTGCCATGTTAAACATTACTAATTTAAAAGAAACTGTGGAATCGATCATAACAAATAGTGCACTTACGCATGAGCAGGCTATGATCGCGTTATCGGATGTGCCATTGTCTTATGTGGAATTTTTCGAAACTACAAATGAGTTTAGAGAATTGTGTGAGGCGGGATGTTTGTGCAGAATGGCAGAAGGAAATGTCACATATCAACCGAGATATATTCTTCCGGATTATGAAAAATTAATGAGAGAAGGATGCAAATTCTTACGTTTGGATCCACCTGAAAATTTATTCGAAGCGATTCAGACATTGGAAATCTTTTATCGTCATGTCCCATCAGTTACACATTATCCGGTTTACCTGGGATCTGTAGATAAATTGCTGGAACCATTCATGGATGATGAGAATGCATATAAGCTGATCAAAAGCTTCCTGATCTTTTTAGACCGCTCAATTCCGGATTCTTATTGCCACATGAACTTAGGACCTGAAGCAACAAGGGCAGGTGAGATGATCGTTGAGATTGAAACAGAATTGAAAAATGCAATTCCTTCAATCACACTGCTTTATGATCCGGATATAACACCGGATGATTTTGCAGAAAAATGTGTGATCTGTGCATTGAATTGTGCGAAGCCAAGTTTTGCAAATCACAAAATGTATCGCAAGCTGTATGATGGCGCTTATGGAATTGCAAGTTGCTACAACGCTTTACCGATAGCAGGCGGATCCTTTACATTATCTCGTGTTGTTTTAAGTAGACTGGCAGAACGTGCAAAAGACAGCGAGCATTTCCTGGAAGAGTTATTGCCGCGCGCAGTAAAAGAACTGTGTGGATATATTGAAAATAAAATCGAATTTTTGGTAGAAAAGAGTCATTTCTTTAAATCAAATTTCTTAGTACAAGAGGGATTTGTTAAGGTTGAAAATTTCACCGGCATGTTTGGTGTTGTCGGTATGAATGAGTGCGTAAACACATTGATGGAAAAAGAGCATAAATCTGACCGTTATGGATATAGCGAAGATGCAGATCAGCTGGCCATCCGAATCCTGGAAAAACTTCAGGAATGTGTAAACTCTTTTGAGAGTAAATATTGTGATTGCACGGAACATCATTTTCCATTACATGCTCAGGTTGGAATAGACAGTGACTATGATATCAGTCCGGGAGCACGTATTGCGATTGGATCGGAGCTTCCGCTGCATCAGCATTTACATCACTGTGCAAAAGTACATCATTTCTTCCCATCAGGCGTGGGTGATATTTTCCCGTTTGATGAAACCGCAAAAAGAAATCCGGATGCTATTTTGGATCTGATCAAGGGTGGATTTAAAGAAGGAATGCAGTATTTTTCAACCTATTCGTCTGATTCAGATGTTATTAGAATCACAGGATATCTGGTGAAAAAGTCGGATATTGCTAAATTAGACAATGGTATTGCAGTTCCTCAGGCAAATGCAAAATGGGGATATTACGAAGTGAAAAACAGTAAGATCTATGAAAGAAAGGTGCGGAGCTTAAATGGCGATCGTTAATAAAATTATTCATAGCAGTGTTGTAGACGGACCGGGAAACAGAGCAGCTGTTTTTTTACAAAAATGTAATTTTAAGTGTTCTTACTGTCACAATCCGGAGACAATCGGGCAGTGTGTTCAATGTGGTGCATGTGTCGAGAAGTGTCCAGCCAAAGCACTTTCCCTGAAAGACGGAAAGATTGTATGGGATGAAGATAAATGTTGTGAATGTGATACTTGTATCCATGTATGTCCTCATATGTCTTCGCCACGAGTGAAAGATTATACAGCGGAACAGATTATGGAACAGATTGCACCGGATCTTCCATATATAAGAGGAATTACGGTGTCAGGCGGTGAGTGTACACTGCAAAGAGATTTCCTGGCTGAGTTATTTTTATTAGCGAAGCAGCAAGGATTATCAACATTAATTGATAGTAATGGCAGTTATGATTTTTCACAGGATGCAGAGCTTATGAATGTTTGTGATGGTGTGATGTTGGATGTTAAAGCATTTGATTGCGATGCACATAAGAAATTAACCGGTATGAGTAATGAGCAGGTTCTGAAAAATGCAGTTTACTTAGCTGAACATGGAAAGCTTGAGGAGATTCGTACAGTTATAGTACCGGATCAACTGCCGAATGAAGATACTGTTTTTCAAATCACAAAATTGCTGAAGCCGTATTTAGATAAAAAACAAATTCGATATAAAATAATCGCTTATCGTCAGTTTGGAGTTCGTTCTCCATATGATCAGATTTTCAGGACTCCATCATCCAATGAAATGATGAAATACAAAAAAATCGCGGAGGATAATGGATTTGAAAATATTATTTTGATATAGTAAAAGGAGGGAAAAGATGAAGATTTGTATTGATTGCGATCCGGGTGTAGATGATTCTTTAGCTATATTATTTGCGCTGGCAAGACCGGATGTAGAAGTTGTTGGCATTTCTACAAGTGTTGGAAACGTGACAGCAAAGCAAGGCGCTGACAATGCGTTGAGAATCTTAAAATTAGCAGGAATGGAGCATAAGATTCCGGTATGTGTCGGGGCTGAACAACCGTTGAATGGAGATGAGGTTGATTTCCCGGAATTTATTCATGGGAAAAATGGAATCGGTAATGTTGAATTAGCACCATCCGATCAAAAACCTGTTGATATGGATGTATGTGATTTTCTGTATCAGATTGCTTCTGAAAATGAAGGCGAACTGGTGTTAGTCACATTAGGACGAATGACCAATATTGCAAAAACAATCGAACGTTATCCGGATTTCGCCGGAAAGATTAAAAAGGTTGTGTCCATGGGCGGAACGGTTTTAGCTACAGGTAATGTTTCGCCTGTTGTTGAAGCTAATATCGGAGGAGATCCTGAGGCAGCCGACATAGTCGTTCAAACACCATGGGATATGACAATGGTAGGATTGGATGTGACATTAAAGACAATCTTAAGAAAAGAAGACTTAGAATATGCAGAAAAATATTGCAGAGAAGAGTGTAAAGAGCAGATTCATTTCTTAAGAGAAGAGATGAAATGGTATATGCAGGGCGCAAGACAGCAGAATTGGATGAGAGAATGTTGTCCGCTTCACGATCCGCTGGCAATGATCGTAGCGGTAGATCCAAGTGTGGTAAAGACACACAGATGTGTTACCAGAATAGAATGTGAAGGTGCATATTGTAAAGGAATGGTCGTAACAGACTTAAGAGAATATCCAATTGATGGAGAATATGTAAATCATTGTATGGAAGTTGATTCCAAAAAAGTTTTAGACACTTTGTTCGCGGCGTTTTATTAAAAAGTATTAAGAAGAAAGAAAACGTATTCTACGAGGAGGAAATAAAATGAGAAAGATGAAAAAATGGTTGGCACTTATGGTAGCAGGTATGATGACAGTAGGTTTAATGGGATGTTCAGGGTCATCAGATGAAGGAAAGAAAGAATCTGGTTCAGATAAAGCAGACATGAAAGCTGCTGTGGTTTTTGGCTTAGGCGGCCTGGGAGATCAGTCTTATAATGACCTTGCATATGAAGGTATGGAACGTGCAAAGGAAGAACTCGGCGTAGACTATGACTATGCTGAGCCAAAAGAAGTAACAGATTTTGAGACAATTCTTCGTGCGATGAGTGATTCAAACGAATATGAAGTAATCATTGGTGTTGGCTTTGATTCTGTAGATGCGTTAGCATCAGTAGCACCGGATTATCCGGATCAGAAATATGCTTCCATTGATTCATCTTTAGTAGGGGATAATATTGTAAGTTATTCCTGTAAAGAACAGGAAGGATCGTTCCTTGTAGGAGCGTTGGCAGCATATATGAAACAGGATGCAGCTACATATGGATTAGAAGATAATCATAAATATGGATTTGTAGGTGCACTTGAGAATGATATTATCAACCATTTTGCAGCAGGATATCGTGCAGGAATCGAGTATGTTGATTCTGATGCAGATGTAGCAATCCAGTATGTAGGCGGAGATAATCCGTTTGGTGATACAACAACTGCAAAAGAAATTGCAACGACTCAGAAGGGGAAAGGTTATGACATCATTTTCCATGCAGCGGGCGGATCAGGTCTTGGTGTGTTTGCAGCAGCTCAGGAATCTGATTTCATTGCAATCGGTGCAAACTCAAATCAGAATATCATAGATCCGGATCATATCGTAGCAAGTATGTTAAAACGTGTGGATGTTGCAGCATATGATATTGTAAAAGCAGCACTCGAAGGAGATCTTCAGGTTGGAAGCGAAAAGGTTTTAGGACTGGAAGATGAAGGAATTGGATATACATTAGATGGCAGCAATATTAAAGTTCCGGAAGATGTAGTAGAAAAATTAGAAGAGATAAAAGAGAAAATCATTACTGGAGAAATTCAGGTTCCGGTAGAACTGTAGGAAATAAGAAAAGAAGATGTTTGAAGTTTAAGCATCTTCTTTTTCATAAAATATCGAGGTGGCAAATATGTATGCTGTGGAAATGAGAAAAATTACGAAGCGCTTTGGTAGTTTTACTGCAAACGATCAAATCGATTTCTTAGTAAAAAAAGGTGAAATACACTGCCTGTTAGGAGAAAACGGAGCAGGAAAAACAACATTGATGAATGTGCTGTTCGGTTTGTACAAAGCAGACGAAGGCGAATTAAAGATAAACGGTAAAGAGATTAAAAAACATTCTGCAAGAAATGCTTTTCAATGTGGATTAGGAATGGTTCATCAGCATTTCATGTTAGTGGATGCACTTACAGTATGGGAAAATGTTGTGATCGGAAATGAACCAGGAAAGTTCAGTATCAATAAAAAAGAAGCAATAAAAAAGGTTCAGGAGTTATCAGACAAATATCATTTCGATTTGAATGCAGAGGCTAAGGTTGCAGATTTGTCAATTGGTATGAAACAAAGAGTAGAGATTTTGAAAACTCTGTACCGCGGTGCAGAAATCCTGATTTTGGACGAACCGACAGCCGTATTAACTCCACAAGAAGTATTAGAGCTTTTGGATATTTTCAGAGATATCAGAAAACAGGGAAAGACGATTATCTTCATTACACATAAGCTGAATGAGACAAAAGCGGTATCGGATTCACTTACTGTATTAAGAGCCGGAAAATCGGTGTTCCAGGCAGCTACAAAGGATGTTACGGTAGAAATGCTTGCGAATGAGATGGTCGGACATGAAGTTTCTTTCCATTTGGAGCGTAAGAAACAGGATGCAGGTGAAACGATATTATCAATCGAGAATGTAAAGTTGCTTGAAAATGCGTCCAATACAGTTTCACTTGATGTTCATGCCGGGGAAATCCTTGGAATTGCAGGAGTTGAAGGGAATGGACAGATGCAGTTGGAAGAGATGATCATGGGACTGCAGAAGTGTAAAGAAGGAAAGATTTCCATCAAGGGAGAAGATATTACAGAATGTCCAACGAAAAAGCGTTTGGGACTTGGTATGAGTTATATTCCTTCTGAAAGACATCAGCGTGCAATCCTTCCAGGATTTTCAATCTTAGAAAATTATCTATTGGGAAATCAGAATGATCCGAAATATGTTCAGCATGGCTGGATTAATTTCAAGACATTATCTGAGACAACAAAAAAATTAATGGAAAAATATGATGTGCGTGCGGTGGATGAAAAGCAGAGTATAGGATCTTTGTCAGGTGGAAACCAGCAGAAGATGGTTTTGAGCCGAGAAGTAGAAAAAGATTCTGATTTCATTCTGGTCTGCCAGCCGGTCAGAGGTCTGGATATAGGAGCAATCAATTATATTCATGAAATCTTGTTGGAACTGAGGAATCAAGGAAAAGCTATTTTACTGATTTCAGCAGAACTTACAGACATTTTCCAATTATGTGATCGTATTGCGGTTATGTACAAAGGAGAGGTCATGGCACTTGGAAAAAATGAAGAATTTACAAATGAGTCAATAGGTCTGCTAATGGCTGGTCAAAGGGGCGTGGAATTATAATGGAAAAACAAACTGTAAAAAAACAAAAAGTATTTTTAAGTCTTGAACAATTATACTTATCAATATTTGCAATTATTTTATCCTTATTAATTACTGCATTGATCATGCTTGTATCAGGGGAAAATCCAATCAATGCATTTCAGGCACTGTTAGCAGGCGCTTTAGGATCTAAAACTGCGATTGCGACAACATTAGGCAAAACAGTACCGTTATTATTTGTTGGTATGGCATGTGCATTTTCTAACAAAGCAGGCTTATTTAATATCGGATGTGAAGGCCAGCTTTATATCGGAGCATTGACAGCAACAGCGACAGCGTTGGCAATGCAGGGGCTTCCTAGATTTCTTGTTATTCTTGTATCGTTTTTAACAGGAATGATGTCCGGAGCACTGGTTGGAGGATTCAATGGCCTTTTAAAGGCAAAGCTGAATATTAATGAAGTACTTGTGGCAATCATGCTGAATTATATTATGAAGTTTTTCGCAAGCTACTGTGTACATGGTCCGATGAAAGATCCGAAATCCAAAGTTATGCAATCACCTTCGATCGGTCAGGAATATATGCTTACGAAAATCCTGCCAAAATCTCAGCTGACTACAGCATTGATTCTGGGATTGATCCTGGCAGCACTGTTATATGTATTTATCAACAAAACAGGAGCAGGTTTTGCACTTCGTGCAGTTGGAGAAAATGGTTCTGCGGCACAGGCAGCAGGAATCAGTATGGTTAAGACAGTTATTATTACGATGGCAGCCAGTGGAGCGATTGCAGCATTGACAGGAGTTACGGAAGTATTCGGAAAAACAGGAAAGTTCGTAGACGGATTTTCTCCTGGATATGGATTCACAGGAATCGCGGTTGCTGTATTAGGTAATAACCATCCGGTTGGAGTTATCTTGAGTGCACTTTTATTTGGAATTTTAGAATCAGGTGCAATGACAATGAGTTATGTGGCCGGCGTTTCAACAAGTATGATCAAAGTGATGCAAGGTCTGGTTATTCTATTCGTAGCGACTCCGGAATTAGTTGCATTCATGAAGAGAAGGAGGGCAAAATAATGGAAAATTTAGCACATCTTTTTTCTATGGATATGGTCATGGTTACTTTGCGAATGGCCATTCCCTTAATTCTTGCTTCAATTGGAAGTGTAATCTGTGAAAGAAGTGGTATCATTAACCTCGGAATTGAAGGTATGATGCTGATGGGTGCAATTGGAGCCGTTATGGGGACTGCTTTTACATCACTTCCTTGGCTTGGAGTTGCACTTGCGATTATTATGGGTGGATTATTCGGACTTTTACATGCGGTTTTATGTATCAAATATCATACAAACCAGGCGGTCAGCGGAGTTGGAATTAACATTTTTGCTTCTGGATTGACATTGGTATTATGTAAAGTGATTTGGAATAAAGAAGGTCTGAGTGAAGAAGTTGCTCAGATTCCGACGATTACAATCCCTGGATTGAGTAAGATCCCTGTTCTGGGTGCATTGTTCACTAATCAGTCGCCGTATTTGTATATTACACTTTTTATAGTTTTTATCTCATGGTATATCATGTTTAAAACAAAAGCAGGCTTGAGACTTCGTACGATAGGAGATCATCCGAAGGCGGCTGCAACAGCCGGAGTAAATGTTAAAAAATACAGATATGTTTCTGTTATTTTGTGTGGAATGTTGTGCGGTTTAGCCGGTTCTTATCTTTCAATTGTTCAGAGTAATCTGTTTGTAAAAGAAATGGTTGCAGGTAGGGGATATATTGCGCTGGCAGCAACGATCTTCGGAGGATGGAATCCTTTGGGATCATTCTTTGCAAGTCTTCTGTTTGCATTTTCACAGGCAATTAGAATTATAATGGAATTTGATATTCCGGAGCAATTCTTGCAGATGCTTCCATATGTATTAACAATGATTGTTTTAGTTCTTGCAGGTGGAAAATCAAAAGGACCGCAGGCATCCGGAGATATAAAAGATTGATGGAACGTTGAATGTACAGGAGGCACATAGTTATGAAAATTGCAGTTGTTGGAAGTATTAATATTGACCAGTCAGTTGAGACAGATAGAATTCCGCGAAAAGGTGAAACAATAGTAGGACAATCATTGAAATACACTCCGGGAGGAAAAGGCGCTAATCAGGCTGTTGCGATGGGAAGGTTAGGAGCAGAAGTAGTATTTTTTGGCTGTGTCGGAGATGATGCGAATGGAAAAGCAATGCTTGAAAATTTGGAATCACAAGGAGTATCTACAACACATATCCAAACGATAGAAAATGTTCCTACAGGAATTGCTTTGATCACAGTTGGGGATGATGATAATACAATTATTATTGTCAGTGGTGCAAATCATTATGTGGATAAGCCGTATATTGATAAAATCAAACATTACCTGACAGAGTTTGACCTGGTTGTCTTACAAAATGAGATTCCGAAAGAAACGAATCTGTATGTGATAGATTTTTGTAACCAGAATCATATTCCTGTACTTTTTAACCCGGCACCAATCGAAGGGGTGGATATGGATATTATTGAAAAGGTTACTTATTTTACACCAAATGAGCATGAAGCAGAATTACTTTTTCAGACAAATGATTATGAGGAATTAGTAAAAAAATATCCGGAGAAACTTCTGATTACAATGGGTGAAAAGGGTGTACTTGTGCAGTTAAATGACGGAGAGACATTGACTGTTCCGGCAAGAAAGACAAAGGTTGTCGATACAACAGGAGCAGGAGATACATTAAACGGAGCATTTGCAATGCAGATCGCAGGCGGAGCATCCGTTAAGGATGCATTACAATTTGCAAATGTTGCCGCAAGTCTGTCTATTGAAAAGTTCGGAGCACAGGGCGGAATGCCTACTTATGAAGAAGTTGTTAATGTATTGATGAAATAAGATCCTGAAGCAACCTGAGTTAAGAAAATAGAAAAATGATTGTAGGAGAATTTTGTTATGGCATTAGATAAAGAATTAAAGACATTAGGAAAGAAGCAGTACCATATACATTTAAAACCCGGAGATATCGGAAAATATGTATTATTACCGGGAGATCCGGCACGTTCAGACCGTGTTGCAAAATATCTGGATAATGCTGAATTTGTTGCTGAAAACAGAGAACATCGTACATTTACAGGATATTATAAAGGGGTAAAAATTTCCGTAACTTCCACTGGTATGGGATGTCCTTCTGCTACAATCGCAGCAGAAGAACTGATGAATATTGGTGCAGAATGTTTGATCCGAATCGGAAGCAGTGCAGCGTTACAGGATGACATTAAAATCGGAGATTTGATGATTTCTACAGGTTCTATGAAAAATGAAGGGACAAGCCGCTTTTATGTACCGGATTGTTTCCCATCTGTACCGGATTTTGATTTAACTCGTGAGATTATTGATACTGCAAGAGAGATGCAGCCGCAGCTATCCGGAAAAGTGCATTATGGAATCAATGCTTCTGATGATGCTTTTTATGGTGAGACAGAGGAGTGGATTCAGAAATTATCCGGCTTAGGTTGCTTAAATGTAGAAATGGAAAGTTCTGCTCTTTATACAGTTTGTCACCGTAGAAAGAAACGTGCTGCTATGATCAGTGCAGTTTCTGGAAATCTGGTCACAGGTGATGTGATTTATGAAAATGTAAATGAGGGACTTGTAAAAGGTTGGGACGAAGAAATTAAGATTGTGTTAGAAGCAATTTATCGTTTCGAGCAAAAACTGCAGGCAGAAACTATTTAAAAGCCAATTCACTTTTAAAAGTTTTTAGCCTTTCAAATAGCTGCATTCTTTCGGGAATGCGGCTATTTGTTTTTTCGCTACTGGCAATCATTTGCAGATAGTAGCATTATTGTTAGATGTAGAGAAATTCGAAGATTGGAATGTTTGTGATGTTATGTCTTAACGACAATTGATCTGTTTGTATTAAGCTTTATGTGTATCCTCACAGGGCTTTTGAACCAGAACAGCTATTTGAACCGGATAGTAGAAGAACCACGCAATGGTCAGTGCTCATTGTACTTTGCAACCGACAGATGTAAAATCTATTTGTCCTCACTTTCGAGGACAGACGGATTTTTTCTTTTTTGTTATAATAAAATAAAAGAAAAGAACACATCGGATATGTCGCAAAAGGAAAGGGGGATGGTTTGATGCGGAAAATTGTGGTCGATATGCAGAATTTTCTGTTTGCTGATTCCATAGCGACCGCATTCAGAAATTCAGATTATGAGATCGATGTGATTCGTACGGAGTCTCCGAAGGATACGGTTGAATTGTGTCAGGTGTACAAACCATTTGTTCTTATAATGGAAGTGACAGGTTATATCCCGTGGAACCTCTGTGAGAGATTGAAGCTTCGTGATGAAGTAAAGAAAATGTGTCCCCACTGTAAAATTGCTCTCATTGTAGATTCCAATACGGAACGACAGGCAGCGATAGAGATTCGGGATGCAAAGAAGAATGGTTTTATTGATCAGTTTTTCTATGGATCTATGACAGCTGAATATCTGATGGATCAGATTTATGCGATGTAAAAAGGCAGCAGGAAACAAACCGTGATTTGTCTGTAGAATTTTAAAATGTAGACAGATCATAAGTTGAAAAAGGAGGAGTCAGTATGGGACTTATTAAAGCAGGTATGGGTGCACTTGGTGGAACATTAGCGGATCAATGGAAGGAGTTTTTCTATTGCGAATCTATGCCGAAAGAAGTGCTTGTTACAAAGGGTCAGAAGAGAACGACAGGTCGTTCTTCTAATACAAAAGGAAATGACAATATCATTTCTAACGGTTCTGGTATTGCCGTGGCTGATGGACAGTGTATGATCATTGTAGAACAGGGGAAGGTTGTAGAAGTTTGTGCAGAGCCTGGTGAATTTACATATGATACCTCAACAGAACCATCTATTTTTTCGGGCAATCTCGGTGAGAGCATTAAAGAGACATTTAAAACCGTAGGCAAGCGTTTTACTTATGGTGGAGATACAGGTAAGGATCAGAGAATTTATTACTTTAATACAAAAGAAATTCTGGAAAACCGTTTCGGTACAGCGAATCCGGTTCCGTTCCGTGTAGTAGACTCCAAGATCGGATTGGATATTGACGTATCAATCCGTTGTTCAGGTGTATATTCTTATAAGATTGTTGATCCACTGTTGTTCTACTCAAATGTATGTGGAAATGTAGAACAGGAGTATTCCCGTGAAGAACTTGACAGTACTCTTAAGACAGAATTTATCTCAGCCCTGCAGCCGGCATTTGGTCGTCTGTCAGAGATGGAACTTCGTCCAAACCAGATTGTAACACACAACACAGATCTTGAAAATGCCATGAATACTGCACTTTCAGAGAAGTGGGGCGCTCTTCGTGGACTGAAGGTTGTAAGTATTGCTCTTGGATCAGTTACTCTTCCGGACGAGGATGCAGAACTGATCAAACAGGCACAGCGTACAGCAATCATGCGTGATCCTACAATGGCAGCAGCTACACTTGTCGGTGCTCAGGCAGATGCGATGAAGACCGCAGCAGGCAACGAGGCTGGAGCTATGACAGGATTCATGGGCATGGGTATGGCAATGAACGCTGCAGGTGGTGGAATGAATGCACAGAATCTTTTCGCTATGGGACAGCAACAGCAGGCTCAGCAGGCAGCACAGCAGCAGGCAGCTCCGACACCACAGCCGGCACCGGTACCGCAGGCAGCTCCGGCAGCAGGCGGATGGAAATGTGTATGTGGTACTACAGTAACAGGTAATTTCTGTCCGAACTGTGGAGCAAAGAAACCGGAACCGAAACCAGAACCGGGCGCATGGAAATGCTCTTGCGGAGCTACGGTGACAGGCAACTTCTGTCCGGAATGCGGTTCTAAGAGACCGGCAGAGGACGAAGGCTGGACGTGTTCCTGTGGCGCAGTAAACAAAGGCAAATTCTGTACGAACTGTGGAGCAAAGAAGCCGGCAGGAGCGCCGCTTTACCGTTGTGATAAGTGCGGATGGGAACCGGAAGATCCGAAGAATCCGCCGAGATTCTGTCCGGAGTGTGGAGATATCTTTGACGAGAACGACAGACAGTAACGGATGAATAGCAGTTAGAAAATAACTGCCGGAAGCACGGCACGGAAGAAAGGAGAATGAGTTATGGCAGGCTTGCAGGAATATAAATGTCCTTGCTGTGGCGGTGCAATCGCCTTTGACAGTAAGATTCAGAAGATGAAGTGTCCGTACTGTGATACTGAGTTCGAGATGGATGCACTCAAAGGTTATGATGCAGAGCTGCAGAATGAACAGACAGATGACATGGAGTGGGATACTTCCGCAGGCAGTGAATGGCAGGAAGGTGAAACAGATGGTTTACGCACGTATGTGTGTAAGTCCTGTGGAGGCGAGATTGTCGGAGATGCCAACATGGCAGCAACATCCTGCCCATTCTGTGATAATCCGATCGTAATGATGGGACAATTTGCGGGAGCATTAAAACCGGATCTGGTGATCCCGTTCAAATTAGATAAAAAGGCAGCAAAAGAAGGATTGAAGAAGCATCTGACCGGAAAACGTCTTCTGCCAAAGATCTTCAAGGATCAGAATCATATTGATGAGATTAAAGGTATTTACGTTCCATTCTGGCTTTTTGATACAAATGTAGATGCCACAGTCCGCTACCGGGCAACAAAGGTACGCATGTGGAGTGACAGTGATTATGATTATACTGAGACAAGTCATTTTATGGTTCACCGGGGTGGAAGTATTGGTTTTGAAAATGTTCCGGTAGATGGCTCCACAAAGATGGCAGACGATCTGATGGAATCTATCGAGCCATTCAATATTTCAGGTGCGGTGGATTTCCAGACTGCTTATCTTGCAGGATATCTGGCAGATAAGTATGACGTAACTGCTGAACAAAGTATTGAACGTGCCAATAAACGTGTAAAACATTCTACAGAGGAAGCTTTTGCTGAGACAGTAAAAGGTTATGCTACAGTAACAACAGACAATAGCAGTGTACAATTTCATGGCGGAAAGGCAAAGTATGCACTGTATCCGGTATGGCTTCTGAATACGACATGGAACGGAAATAAATACACCTTTGCAATGAATGGACAGACAGGAAAGTTTGTCGGTGATCTGCCGGTAGATAAAGGTGCAGCAGCACGCTGGACAGTGATGCTGGCAGCTGTATTCTCAGTTGTAACGTATGGTGCTGCATGGCTTTTGCACCTGATCGGACTGTTTTAGGGAGGTGGGGAAATGAAGAAAAGAATTTTATCGTTTATGACGATCCTCATCCTCTGTCTAGGTCTTGCAGTTCCGGCTTTTGCGGAGGAAACAGAAGGATTTGCGAATGAATATCCTCGTGTCATCGACAATGCGGAGCTCCTGTCTGCAGATGAGAGGGAGCTGTTAACCAGTAAGTTAGATGAGATCAGTACGCGACAGAAGGTAGATGTGACGGTTGCCACAACCGATACACTGGATGGACTGACGGTATCTGATTATGCGGAACGATTCTACGAGTCTCATAATTATGGTTATGGACCGGACAAGGATGGAACAATACTTCTGATCAGCATGGAAGATCATGATTGGTATATGGCAACCTACGGATATGCTATTACAGTATTTACGGATGCAGGTATCCAGTACATAGGAGAAGAGATGACGGGTGATTTGTCTGATGGTGATTTTGCGGCAGCATTTGATACATTTGCTGACGAGTGTGATGATTTTATTACGCAGGCAAAAACCGGAGAACCTTATGATATCGATAATGAACCACAAAAACCAATGTCATGGATCTGGATTCCGATTTCATTAGTAGCTGGTATCGTCCTTTCATTGATTGTTGTTGGCACTATGAAATCAAAGCTGAAAACAGTACGTTTCCAGGCAGCAGCTAATAATTATGTGAAAGCTGGAAGTATGAATCTTACTGAGAGCAGAGACATATTCCTGTATAATACAATGACAAAAACGAAAAAAGAGAAAAATGATTCTCACAGTGGTGGCGGCGGAAGCAGTACGCATACAACATCTTCCGGAAGTACTGCCGGAGGCGGTGGCGGAAAATTCTAGGAGAGATGTCTGGATACAGAATACCGGGGCAATTTAATAGTGAAAAAAGAGAAGCTATTTCCCAAATGATTGGGAATTGGCTTCTCTTTTTTAATGATGTAATTATCTTTTCACATCCACAAAATATTTCCTGAACTCATCATAAGAACACGGTCGTCCCCAGTAGAATCCCTGGCAGTAATCCGGTTTCAGAAGTTTCATCTTCTGTAATTCGTCTTCTGTCTCAATACCTTCAATACAAAGTTTCAGACCGAGATTATGAATCATGTTACTAAACTGATTTAACAGATAATATTCCTTTTTGTCTGTGATTGCCTTGGAAGTAAAACCACGATCAATCTTAACAATATCAGGGTGAAGTTCACTCAGATAATGAAAGTTGGAATAACCGGTTCCAAAGTCATCCAATGCTAACTGCAAGCCAGCCTGTTTTAATTCTTTCAGGAAGTTTTGCGCCTTTTCATTTTTTTCGAGCAGAATACTTTCTGTCAGTTCGATTGCAATTGCAGTGAGCGGAAGACCAGAAGTGTTCATCTCGCTGATAAGTTCTGTAATAACATCTGATTTTGTAATCTGCACCTGAGATACATTAATATTAACTTTGAAATCAGGAATTTGCATCCGGATTTTCCGGCAGGCGCTTATTGCTTCTCGCATGAACCAACGTCCGGTTGGAATAATCAGTCCGCTTGTCTCTAAAAGAGGTATAAACTCAGCAGGCGAAATCTGTCCAAATTTTTTAGAAGCAAAGCGTATCAGCACCTCTGCTCCGGTCAGTTTGTCCTGGCGGATATCCATGATTGGCTGGAAGAATATTGAGAATCCACGGAAATCATGATTTACTGCTGAATGAAGTTCATTTGTGATCTCACGGATACGTAAGAAATTCTGGTACTCTTCTTCCTGGAATATATAACAGCAGTTTCTTCCATGCTGCTTAGCCACGGTCAGCGAAAAGTCAGTTCGCTTTATAATCTCTGCATAACCGGTCCGTGATAGATCCGGAAGCGGCAGGATACCGGCAGAAATAGTAAATACTGCAGCAAAGTTGTTTTCTTCAATAAACTGATTAATATGTTTGCATATGCAAGTTTCCGTTTTCGTTTTATGCGGTACAGCATGAGATCACTTCGTTCTGAAAAGACAGTGCCAAACAGGATGAACAGGATTAAAGAAATCCATAATTTTTCTTAAATTTCATAACTTTTTCCTTTTATAGAATATCACTTCCATCCGGGATCTTGGAAATAATCGTTCGATTAGTCCTGAACAGAAAGATAAGTGAGACAATCAGTGACATGACTTCCGCAGTCAGGAAAGCCCACCATACTGCATGAAGCCCACCAAATTTTGCCAGTACATATGCAGCCGGAATCAGTACTACAAGCTGACGCATGATGGATACGATCATACTGAACACGGCCTTTCCAAGCGCCTGGAATACAGTACCACAGATGATGCCAAACCATGCAAGTAAGTAATGGATACCGATGATACGAAGCGCAGGGACGCCGATTGTAAGCATATCAGCAGATGCGTTGAACATTCCAAGAAGTACCTGTGGAACTAATTCAAAGCAAAGGAATCCGAAGAGCATAATGCAAAATGCTGTTGCCATACTGAGTTTGATCGTCTTGACCATACGTTTTCTGTTCTGCGCACCGTAGTTGAATGCAATGATCGGAGTGATACCGTTATTCAAACCGAAGACAGGCATGAAGAAAAAGCTCTGCAGTTTGAAATACACTCCGAATACGGCGGTCGCAGTAGATGAAAATGTGATCAGGATACGGTTCATGGAGTATGTCATAACAGAACCAATCGACTGCATGATAATAGATGGAATACCGATTGCATAAATTGTTCTGATAATTCTTCCGTCCGGACGAAAACCATGGAACTGAAGCCTTACATCCGGGTTGAATTTATGATTACATGTAAATGAAACAAGTGCTCCGACACACTGTCCGATGACCGTAGCCACGGCAGCACCTGTAACCCCCATCTTCGGGAAACCGATCAGACCAAAGATCAGGATCGGGTCAAGAATGATATTCGTAACCGCACCGCATAACTGAGAAGTCATACTGAAAATGGTTCTTCCTGTGGAAGTGAGCAGTCGTTCAAAGCAAATCTGTGCCAGCAGTCCCATAGAGAAGATCATAACAGTGCTCAGATAATCAATTCCCATTTCCATGATCTCAACATCTGCATTTCCAATCTGGCTTGCATAGAAAGGTTTTACAACTGTAAAGCCAAGGATAAGAAATACAATATAACTTATGATATAAAGAAATGTTCCGTTAGACGCAATCTTATTTGCTTCGTCAGTTTTTTTTGCTCCGAGTGCTCTGGAAAGAAGTGCATTCATACCAACGCCGGTACCGGTTGCAACTGCAACGAGCAGCATCTGTAACGGGAAGGCAAGAGAAACTGCGGTAAGAGCATTTTCTGACAGTTTTGCTACAAAGATACTGTCTACAATATTATAAAGTGCCTGCACTAGCATGGAAACCATCATCGGTAAGGACATGTTGAACAAGAGTCTGCCAATCGGCATGGTTCCCATTTTGTTTTCTGCTGCAGGGGCAGAAGCTGTTTTTTGGTTCATATATTCTCCTGTTATTACTAAAAATTCATTTAAAGTGCCAATTATTAATAATAGCATTATATGGTGTACGTTTCAATAGTTGAAGACTTGAAAATGTCTTAAAGGTCAGTTTGGCATTCTTGAATTATTGTGTTAATAGGTAAAGTCAGTAGAAGTAATAGTAACAACTTGACAGTTTGCGTACTGTATGATATTTTCTAAGTAGTAAGTAGTAAGTAGTAAGTAAAAATAAAAATGGCAATCAGGAAATAAGGGGAAAGAGAGGAAGACAGGTATGAAAGATCTTACATTATCTCAGCAATATGCATTACTTGCGTTGGACGGACAGGAGAGTATTCATCCAAGCGTGGCAAAAAGTGCTGTATTGAGAGCTGTTTCGGCTGCGCAGGTGTTGGAGACAGAATTAGGAAAAGCAGATGCGGATTCATTTTCAGAATTTTCTTCAGCACTGCAGAAAGCGGTACAGACGGCAAAGACGTTGAAGAAAAAAGAGGAGACTCAGATTGAGAAAGAAGTGGCTGCTGTTTTGGAAGCAGAAGAACTTCTAAAGGAAGTACCGGATATTTTGGGCTGTGATATGAATTATGATACATCAGGTGTTGAACTAAAGGCATACCTTAGTGATGAGACAAGTTATATCAGAATAAAAGAAGGACTTCGTGCAGAGATTCTGGAAGATGGTCCAATTAGTCTGGAAGATGCGGTTCTCTTATGGCTTCTCCGTGAAAGTGGCTGTATCCATGACTTATTTTCTGTATCAGAGCAGAACCGTGTAGAAGAGCGTATGACAGAAGCTGCCGTTCAGGATGAGAAGTACCGTGCATTATGGGAAGCAGAATTTCATAATGTTTTTGAAGGATTTATGAATCGGTTTGTGAAGACTAAGAGCAAACTGCTTAAGAATCCATATTTAGAGGGTGTTAATCTTGTATTCCCGTATCTTGACAGAAGAAAATCTGTATTTATTGATATGGTTATTTTTGGAACTAATGTGGCAGACAGAAGAGCTGCGACTGTAGAATATCTGAAGAAAAAAGGCTTTGCGGTAGAGGAGATCAGAGTAGGCAGTGAGACTTTACTAAAAATAGGCAATATATATTACCGTATCTTTCCAATGACGAAAACAGCATATAAAGTACCGATTCAGGGAGTCAACCTGGTACCGGCATACTGGTAGTAGGAAGAAAGTACTGAAATACTAATTATGTAGACAGTAGAAAAGGTGAGCAGATGTCAAGACAGAGAAGCATGGAAGTAATAGAGCAGGCAGAATATGTGACAATCGGAGAGCTTGTGCGGCTTACGGCAGTGCGTTACAGTACTTTGAAGTTTTATACAGAGGAAGGAATGCTGCCGTTCGAGCAGGCGGAAGAGAATCTGACCAGAAGATACCGCAGAGTTGAGAGCTTAGAAAGGATTGCGCAGATTTGTTGGTTAAGAGAACAGAAGAAGACGATTCCGGAGATTAAAGAGATTCTGGGATGTGGTGAACTGTAAAATATGAATATTATCTAGAAAAAATACGAATCTCCAGAAGAAGTTCAAGTATAAAAATACTGATTTCTACTGGAGATTCGTATTTTAAGAATATGTGTTAATATTGGAAAATTATGCATCCAGTATGCTTTCTGCAACTTCTGGAAGAATTTCACTGACTGCTCCATGGTAAGCTGCGGTTGCTTTTTCATCCAGATAATGTGGTTCCTTGTGGATTACGATCAAATCTTTGCCTGTGAAATGTGGAAGCATATCTTTGCACAGACTGGAATTCAGGTTCATTCCGAGAACGAGAATCGTATCAGCTTTAGCAACTTCTTCCACAGCATGGCTAATGACAGTATTACTGAGCATTTCACCATGTAAATAAACTCCAGGATGAATCACAGTCGATTTACACACATCACAAAGAGGAACTTTATCACTGTTTTTGATATATTCAATCGGGAAAATCTTTCCGCAACGTGGACACGCATTATTTTCATAAATATTTCCATACATATTGATCACATTTTTACAGCCGGCTTTCTGAGGCATATTATAGATGCCTTTTGTAATGATTGTCTTTAAATATCCTGCCTCTTCTAATCTTGCAAGTGCTTCATTTCCCTTTCCTGCCTCTAGATGTTTGGAAAGAATTTCATTTCTATAATATTCATAGAATAATTCTGCATGTGTGTTAAACATACGGGCACTGAATAATTCTTCCGGAGAGTAGCCATACTTTTCTTCAATCCGATAGGATTCGTCGCTGTCTCGATGATATGCGACATTTTGCTCTCTCATAAATTCCATTCCGGCGAGACAAACAAGATACTTAGATGTTCTAATTGTTTCTTCAAGATAGTTTAAATTCATAATCATCCCTGCCTTTACAAAATGCTGCTGTTAACGAGTTACTATAATGCTAGTATAGCATAAATAAAAAAGAATTGTCTGAAAATTCAAATAAAAACAGGATAAAATTTAAAGAAAAACTGGACAAAATAAAAGTTACAGTTGACAATAGCGAGAAAATAAGCTATATTAAAAATATAATAATAGTAATTATTATTAAAATAAAAAGGAGGTTATCACATGGAGAAAAAAGCACTTTATAATTTGTCTTATGGAGTATTTATGTTATCCACACGTTCCGGTGAGAAAGTAAATGGCTGTATTACCAATACATGTATGCAGGTAGCGAATGACCCAGTTCGAATTGCGATCTCTGTTTTGAACAGTAATTATACCTGTGATCTGATCAAAGAAAGCGGAATTTTTGCACTGAGTCTGTTGGATGTAGAATGTTCCTTTGAGACGATTAAGCATTTCGGATTCCAGTCAGGAAGAGATGTGGATAAGATGAAAGATCTTACGTTACCGGTAGATCAGAATAATATTCCATATATGGGATATCAGGCATGCGCCGTGATCAGTGGTAAGGTTCTGGAACAGCAGGATCTCGGTACACACACTCTGTTCATTGCAGAAGTAACAGATGCAAAACTGCTGAATGAGAATGCACCGCTTACTTACGCCGACTATCAGAATCGCGTAAAACCAAAGAAGAAAGAGATACCTCAGGATAAGAAGATCGTTGGATGGAGATGTAAGATCTGTAATTATGTATATGAAGGCAGTGAACTTCCGGCAGATTATATCTGTCCAATCTGCGGACATGATGTCAGCGATTTTGAACCGATTTTTGAAAATTAGTGGTAATGATTCATTGATCTTGTCGTGTAGTGAATGGATGCAAGGTCAGGAATAATTATAAAAACAAAGATGAAAAGAAAAGGAGATATGGAATTATGAAATATGTATGTGATTTATGTGGATGGGAATATGATGAAGAGCAGGGATACCCGGAAGGCGGTATCGCACCTGGAACAAAGTGGGAAGATGTACCGGAAGATTTTGAATGTCCTCTGTGTTCTGCTGGAAAGGATCAGTTCTCTGAGGAGTAAATAGAACAGTTACGAAAATTTATTTTAAATAATGAAAACAGGTGGTAGAATAGACAGAGAACTATTTTATCACCTGTTTTACGTTACGAAAGAGAGGAAGAGAAACATGTATCAGGCAGCAAATGACAGATATGAGAAAATGGCTTATGTACGTTGTGGAAAGAGCGGATTAAAACTCCCGGCAATTTCACTTGGATTGTGGCACAACTTTGGAGATACCGGTGTTTATGAGAATATGAAGGAAATCCTTTTCACAGCGTTTGATAATGGAATCGTACACTTTGATCTGGCAAATAATTACGGACCTGCTTATGGAAGTGCGGAGAAGAATTTTGGTAAGATTCTGAAAGAAGAACTTGGCGTGTACAGAGATGAGCTTCTGATCAGCACAAAGGCCGGTTTTGATATGTGGGAAGGCCCTTATGGAAACTGGGGAAGCAGAAAATATCTTCTTTCCAGTCTGGATCAGAGCCTGAAGCGTATGGGGCTGGATTATGTGGACATTTTCTACCATCACCGGATGGATCCGGAGACTCCGTTGGAAGAGACGATGGGAGCACTTGCAAGTGCAGTGCAGTCAGGAAAAGCACTTTATGTGGGGCTTTCAAATTATGACGGTCCAACATTGGAAAAGGCAGAGGCAATCTTAAGAGACTTGAAGTGTCCATTTGTGATCAATCAGAACAGATATTCTATCTTTGACAGAACAATTGAGAAAAATGGATTGAAAGACACTGCGAAGAAGCTGGAGAAGGGAATTATTGCATTCAGTCCGCTGGCGCAGGGACTTCTTACCGACCGTTATCTGAAAGGAATCCCGGAAGACAGCAGAATTATGACAGACGGACGTTTCCTGAAGAAATCTGCTCTGACAGAAGAAAAACTTGTGAAAATCAGAGAATTGAACGGACTAGCAGCCGGAAGAGGTCAGACATTGGCAGAGATGGCATTGAGTTGGATTTTGAAGGATGGTATTGTAACAAGCGTTCTTGTAGGCGCATCAAAACCGGAACAGATATTGGATAATATCAAGGCAATACAGAATACAGAATTTACAGAAGAAGAACTCCGCAAGATTGATGAGCTGTCGCTCGTTTAAGCTAGTTGTCACTGTTAATCTGTGTTATACTGGTTAAAAATGAAAAGTTGAAAAAGGAGAATTTACCATGGATAGAATTGCAAGCTTTACAATCAACCACCTGGATCTGATGCCGGGATTGTATGTCTCAAGAAGAGACGCAAAAGGAGATTGTGTCACAACAACATTTGATCTGAGAATCACAGCACCGAACAGAGAGCCGGTTGTGGATACTCCGGCACTTCATACGATTGAGCATCTGGCAGCAACTTATCTTCGTAACAGTGAGAAGAAGGATGACGTGATCTACTTTGGACCAATGGGCTGCAGAACAGGATGTTATCTTGTAATGTTCGGTAATCTGGATTCAGAGGATGTTCTTGATCTGGTTCTTGAGATGTGTGATTTCATTATCGGATTTGAAGGAGAGATTCCGGGAGCTGCACCGGAGCAGTGTGGCAACTATCAGGAGCAGAACCTTGATATGGCGAAGTATTATATTAAGAAATACAAAGATGCATTGGTGAATGACCGTCATCTTGTATATCCGGAATAATGTAAAGTGGGAATTGTCTGACAAGTTGTTTTCAGATAATTCCCACTTCGATTATACAGATCTGATTTTTAACATAATATAGCATGTCACTGAGAGGAATTGCAAAAATGCAAATTTAGTTCTTAAGCAATTCCGCATTCTTATGAATTGTCTCATTAACAATATTCTCTACATAACTTCCGATATGTTTTTTGACATCCTTATCCAGTTCATTTGGATAGATCGGAGTACCGTATTCGAGAACAACATGTGTTTTCTTGATCTTTGGAAAATGATTTTCGAAAATTTCAGCAGTATTATTCATAGAAATCGGTACGATCGGACAGCCGGTTTTTGTGGCAATCTTGAAAGCACCTTCTTTGAAAGGAAGAAGACTTAATTCTTCACCTTTATTTCTTGTACCTTCAGGGAAGATACAGATAGAGATACCGTTCTTTACATAATCGATTGCCTGCAGGATTGTCTTAAGGCCTTCCTTTGGATTCTCACGATCAAGGAAAAGACAATAGACAAAACGCATCCAAGTAGAAAGAAGCGGAATCTTTTCCATCTCTTTCTTTGCCACATAACCTGTAAGATTCCTGCATCTGCTGTAAGTGAGCAGAATGTCAAAGAAGCTGCGGTGGTTTCCGATAAAGAGAACAGGTTCATTCGGTACATTTTCTTCACCGATCACGGTAACTTTCACACCGGTCATTTTCAAAATCACTTTAAATCCCCACTGGACAATACGCAGAGAACTGATGTCACGCGCATGTGGGTTGAATTTACCGATCAGCCATTCCACAAAGAAAACAGGAATAGAAAGAATCAGGTAAAAAATTAGAAAAATTGCAACAAAAATAAATCGAAACATATAATATCCTTTCTTTATCTTAAGAATAATAGAGTCGCCATAATATAAAATAACTACTGGCGCATGTAGCTTTATTATACCGTAGCAGCATAAAAAATACAACTGATGCATAGATTGAAGGGAAATAAAAAATCCGGATGGCGTTACTGTTTACAGTATCTGGAATATTGTAATGAAAAATAAAAAACAAAAGGGCATTTTAGCTGTGTTTCTACTGTGTGTCTGTTTTTTTATAAGCGGATGTATTACCAAGATTGAGAAAGAGCAAAAACGAAAAGATCTGGAATATATTCTGATCGACCAGGAGCATCTTCCGGAGGAAATGACAGAAGTGCTCGGTCAGTTAAAAAAGAAAGCATTTCATTTTGTTTATTCGGATCAGGGAAAGACGTATCTTGCAGAAGGATACGGTGCATGTCCGACAACAGGATATACTATTGAGGTGAAGAAACTTTATGAAACGGAGCATGCAGTTTGTTTGAATACAAGTCTGATGGGACCGGCAACTGGTGAAGAGACGAAAGAAATCACGACATTTCCATACATAGTCGTGGAAATCAGTGAAACAGAAAAAGAGGTTATGTTTGATTGAGGAGGAGCAGGATGGAAATTGTGAAGAGAGCGATACGCCTGATGCATGAGGGAAAATGTATTTACGATCAGTTTCAGCTGGACGAAGACTATAACGTTCCGGATGCGAAGGAGGATGTGGGAAATGTAATTGAAGGGACAGTTTGTGTGAAGACGGAAGATATGAAGCTTGTAGAGAATTATCTGAAAATCAGTGGAAAAGCTCTATTTAAGATTTTGTACATGACAGCTTCTCTGGATCCGCAACCGGCAGTTTTAGAAGGAAAGCTTCCATTTGAAGAAATGGTATATGTAGAACAACCGGGAGAGGAAGAATATTTCCTGAAAAATCTCAGAACAGAGTTCAGTGTATCAATGGTGCATTCCAGAAAGCTGAGCCTGCATCTGCTGACAGAACTTGAAATTGGAAGAACTCAGATGATAAGTGAAGAAGTCACGGAAGATGTGGAAAGTGAGCATGCTGTTTATAAAAAAATGAAAAAGTTTCGTCTGCTTGGATTGTCAGACACAAAAAAAGACACTTATAGAATAAAAGAAGAGATTACATTACCGGGAACGAAGGAGAGTATCAGCCAGATTCTGTTGTCCGAAGTGGACGGTAGGAAGTTAGAACTGCGTCCGGGAACAGATGAGGTAACAGTCAGAGGAGAACTACAGGTGTTCTGTCTCTATCTGTCAGAAGAATCGAAGGCAGACTGGGTCAGCCAGGTGATTCCATATGAAGGAAAACTTCTTTGCAATGGCCTGACAGAAGGAATGTTTTATTCTGTGGAACATACGCTGGAGGATACACTGGTTGATATCCGTATGGATGAGGACGGTGAGATGCGGATCCTTGGGATTGAAGGGACATTACTGCTGCGGATGAACTTTTACGAAGAGCAGGAGATGGAGTTGTTAGAAGATATTTACTCTTTGCAAGAGCAGTGTATTCCGGAGAAACAAGAGACGGTTTTTGAAGAGCTTTTAATGCAGAACCAATCCAGATATAAACTAACGGAACGGCTTTCACTTCCAGAATTAAAAGATGATGTACTTCAAGTACTCTGCAGCAGAGGGGAAATCCAGATAGAGCATACGGAGTATAGAGAAGAAGGAATCCAAATAGAAGGAATCCTGCATCTTAACTTTCTTTACCTGCGAGGGGATGATGCAAGACCATATGGAAGCTGGCAGGGGATGATACCATTCCAACATCTGATCGAATGTTCCGATCTTCCGGAAAATGTACGGTGTACGATGAGTCATCATGTGGATCAGATCCAGGTGTCTATGGCAGGCAGTGAGGCTGTAGAAGTGAGAGCAATTCTTGCGTTTGATGCATTCTTACGGCGGGAGATAGAACTTCAGACAATCGTATCTGTTATGGAGAAACCGCTGGATCTTGAACAGATGGATAAGAGGCCGGGAATCGTTGGTCATATTGTGCAGGAGAAAGAAGATCTCTGGGAGTTGGCGAAACAGTATATGACTACAGTTGAGGGGATTATGAATGTAAACGAATTGGAAAATGAAAATGTGAAAATAGGGGATAAATTGTTGATTTTTAAAGAAAATATGAGTATACTGTAAGTACTATGTATACAAGATACATTTGTGTAAATTTTCACATCTGGTTCTTTAGAAAACAGCGATGGAGGTACACAGGATGAATCAAATTGAATTAAAAGCACTTGCCAAGATTAATTTAGGCCTGGATGTGCTTGGAAGACGCGAGAATGGATACCATGATGTCAGAATGGTCATGCAGTCTATTTATCTGTATGATGAAGTGAAGATTGCGAAGAAGAAAGAACCTGGAATTACACTGACAACAAATCTGAAGTTTCTTCCAACCGGGGATGGCAATATCGCTTATAAAGCAGCGCAGCTTCTGATGGATGAATTTGATCTGAAAGAAGGGGTTCAGATCACGCTGAATAAGCACATTCCGGTAGCTGCCGGTCTTGCAGGAGGAAGCTCGAATGCAGCTGCGGTTCTGTTTGGAATGAACCGGCTCTTCGGACTGCGTCTGACCCAGCAGGAATTGATGGATCGGGGCGTGAAGCTTGGAGCAGATGTTCCTTACTGTATCATGAGAGGAACCGTTCTTGCAGAAGGGATAGGAGAAGAATTAAGTGTCCTTCCTGCCATGCCGAAATGTACGGTACTGATCGCTAAGCCTCCGATCAGTGTTTCGACGAAGATGGTGTATGAAGCACTGGACTCCAAAGAGATTGTCGAGCATCCGGATATTGACGGGATCCTGGAAGGACTTCGGAAGGGAGATCTTCACAAGGTCGCAGATTCTATGGGGAATGTGTTAGAGGATGTGACAATACCGATGCATCCGGTGATCGCGGATATCAAGCAGGTGATGCAGGATTACGGAGCAATCGGGGCAATGATGAGCGGAAGTGGACCGACTGTGTTTGGTCTGTTTGAAAACCGGGCATCGGCAAGAGAAGCACAGAAGATGATTCGGGACAAAGGTCTGACAAGACAGGCATATGTGACGAATATACACAACGTTAGGAGGAAGTAAAGATGGGAACTGATTTTGAAGTAACAATGAATGAATATCTGCCTCTGAGAGATGTGGTATTTAATACATTGAGACAGGCAATCCTGCGCGGAGAATTGAAACCGGGAGAGCGTCTGATGGAGATTCAGCTGGCGAATAAACTTGGAGTGAGCAGAACCCCGATCCGTGAAGCAATCCGTAAGCTTGAACTGGAAGGGCTTGTACTTATGATTCCGAGAAAAGGTGCGGAAGTTGCAGAGATCACAGAGAAGAATCTAAGAGATGTGCTGGAAGTGCGCTGTGCGTTAGAAGAGCTTGCAGTACAGCTTGCATGTGACAGAATGGATGAAGAAGGAGTGCGCGAGCTTCGTGCAGCAGCGGAGACGTTTGAGTCTATTCTCAACAGTGATGATATTACACAGATCGCACAGGCAGACGTTGCATTTCATGACATTATCTACGCTGCAACAGACAACCGCAGACTGATCCAGCTTCTGAATAATCTGCGCGAACAGATGTACAGATACAGAATTGAATATCTGAAGAAGAAAGAATGCTACCCACAGCTGTTGAATGAGCATCAGACAATTATTGATGCGATTGCCGGACATGATAAAGAGCTGGCTACAAAGTTTACAAGCCAGCATATTAAGAACCAGGCAGAAACGGTTGTTGGCACTATCCGTGAGAAAGAAGAAAATGCTTAAAAAATAAAGAATGTGCCTCGGCACATTCTTTATTCTATATGTATGGAATTCATTTTTGTGGAAAGACTCCATGTATGAACAAAATTAATTTATCATGTTACTGTTCACTCCCGTGTCAATCACTCCGCTGATTGACACGGAGGATGCATGTTTTGGCTTGAATGCATCTCGCCCCATCGCCAAAGGCGATTTAAAATGGCGAGATGCGTTGCTGGTCGCACATCGTGTGAACAGTAACTTTATCATAGATGGAGGATGATATTATGAAGAAACGGTTTGCACTGCTCAGAAGAAAGCTGAAGTCTGTCCGAGAAGAAAAACTGCCGGGAAGAGCAGTGATTTTTTCAGTGGCAGCGGGGCTTCTGATCGCTGCTTTCTTCACAGGAATGATATATACAAAACAGGAATTATATGCACAGGAAGAAACGCAGAAGCATCTGGCGCAGGAAGTGTTTCGCTTCCATGTGTTAGCGAATAGTGACAGCGAAAAGGACCAGAATCTGAAATTGCAGGTAAGAGATGCAGTATTGGATTATATGAAAGAAGAATTGTCAGAAGAACCGGAAGAGAAACAGTGTCTTAAGCAGACAGTGCAGTGGGCACGTACACATACAGATGAGATTCGTGCAATCGGAGAAAAGACAGTTGCGATGGCAGGAGAAGATCAGAGTGTGAATGTGGCTGTAACAACCTGTTACTTTCCTGACAGGACTTACGGTGATGTGACATTTCCTGCGGGAAATTATCAGGCACTGCGGGTAGAACTGGGAAGTGCAGAGGGACATAACTGGTGGTGCGTGCTTTATCCGAATCTCTGCTTTCTGGATACAACGAATGCGGTGGTTCCTGACAAAGGAAAGAAACAATTAAAACAGGTACTGACGGAAGAAGAATATTCCAAAGTGACAGCGAATACAAAGTTTAAGATTGGCTGGTATTTTTGGAAATAAGAAATAAAAGAGGTTAAGAAAATGTATGAATTTGACAGCAGAGTACGTTACAGCGAGGTAGATCATCACGGTACGATGACAGTTCCGGCGTTGATCAATTATTTTCAGGACTGCAGTACCTTCCAATCGGAGGATCTTGGAATTGGTACAACGGTTCTGAAGGAAGAGAAAAGAGCGTGGCTTTTATCTTACTGGCAGGTGATCCTGAATCGGAAACCGGAGCTTGGTGAGAAGATCACAATCGGAACATTTGCAACAGAATTCAAGGGATTGTTTGGAAACAGAAACTTTTATATGAAAGATGCAGATGGAAAATATCTCGCCTGTGCGAATTCAGTCTGGGCATTTATTGATACAGAGACAGGAAGACCAACCAGGCCGCAGCCAAAGGATGTTCAGTTGTATGGAGTAGAAGAACCACTTGATATACCATATGAGGGAAGAAAAATCCGACTTCCGGAAGAGACGGATGATCTGGAAGCATTTCCGGTCAGAAAGTATCATATTGACACAAATGAGCATGTGAACAACTGTCAGTATGTGCAGATGGCATTGGAATTTCTCCCAGATGATCTTCAGATTGCACAGTTGCGTGTAGAGTATAAAAAGGCAGCTGTACTGGGGGATATGATCTACCCGAAGCTGAGTGAAGAAGCAGACAGAATCGTTGTGGAACTCTGTGACGAACAGGCAAAACCATATGCAGTTCTGGAATTTAAAGAAGAAATATAAAAGAAGAGATAGAATAGAAAAACTCCCGAATGTTCACAGAAATTTCTGTAGGAACATCCGGGAGTTTTTTGTTGCGAACAAGTAACGTTCGCAGGTGATATTTACTTATTAAGACTTGCCAGGACATCTTCCAGAACATCCTCAACAGAATCAGTTACTTCATCCGCATAGTAGGATACACCAGGTGCACTGTTTGACATTGCGTAGCTATGACCGACCAGTTTAAGCATTTCCAGATCATTATACTGATCTCCGAATGCCATACATTCTTCCGGCTTTACATGGAATAATTTCATCAGGTTAGAAAGAGCAGCACCTTTATTTGTTCCCGGAGCAATGAAGTCAATCCAGATATTTCCGGAAGTAACAACCTTAATCTCTGCACCGAACATTTCCTGTAAGTGTTCTAAATATTGCATGATTACTTTTGTGTCATCAATCATATTACAGATTGCAATCTTGAGAAATGGACCTTCGATTTTGCTTAGGTCGTCTACAATTTTTGTTGTGTTCTGCATGACATTTACAATATGATTTACAAAAGCTTCATGATTATCTTCAATCAGACAAGCATCTTCTCTGGAGATGAGAATATCAAAATTCGGTGATTTTTTCACTTCATCTATAATGCGGCAGGCAAGGTCATCTGCAATTATTCCGCGAGAGATTACCTTTCCCTGATGAATACAGATGGAACCATTTTCTCCAATATAGGAAATCTCGTCCTTAATCTCAGAAAACAGTCTGCGCTCATTATCATACTGGCGTCCGCTTGCAGCAACAAAGTGAATGCCTTTTTGTGTCAGTTCATGAATCAGCTCTATGGCACGAGGAGTCAGTTTCTGTGCTCCGTTATGAAGAAGCGTACCATCAAGGTCGCTTGCGATTAATTTGATCATATGTAAAATCCTCCTGATTATTCTGCAATAACTTCTTCAGCACGTTTCAGTGCGGCGCTGATATTCGGCTGGAAGTTCTCTTTTCCAACCAGCTCTGTGAATCCGGCTTTCTCCATAACTTTCATTGGCTGTTCGTTGACGTGGGAGAAGACAACCGTAATTCCCTTTGACTCACAGACTTCTACCAGATCAACCAAAGCATTCATAGCAGTACTGTCCAGCGCAGGAACGCTTCGCATACGAAGAACGAGGCAGGTAGTAAAATCTTTTACGACAATGTGTTCAATCGCACTTGCTGCTCCGAAGAACAGAGGTCCTGAGATTTCGTAGACACGGATCTGAAGTGGAAGTTTCTGAAGGCGTTCATCGACATCCGGGGTATCATCATCCACATAAGTCCAGCTGTTGACGTGTGTTTCTTCGCTCATACGCTTGATAAAGAGCAGGCAGGCAAGAACCATACCAATCTCAATTGCTACGACCAGGTCGAAGAGTACTGTCAGGATAAAGGAAGCAAAAAGTACAATGATATCACTCTTTGGAGCAGTCTTGACCAGTTTTACAAAGGTACGCCACTGGCACATATTATATGCAACGATAAACAGGATTGCTGCGATTGTTGGCATTGGAATCATTCCGGCATATGGCATCAGTACGACAAGTACAATGACCAGTGTAATGGAATGAACGATTCCGGCAATCGGAGTACGTCCGCCGTTTTTAATATTTGCAGCAGTTCTTGCAATAGCTCCTGTCGCAGGGATTCCGCCGAAAAGGGCAGAAGCAATGTTGCCGGCTCCCTGGGCTACAAGTTCCATGTCGGAACGGTGTTTACCGTTGATCATTCCGTCTGCGACAACACAGGAAAGCAGAGATTCAATCGCTGCGAGAACAGCAATTGTAAATGCGTTCGGAAGTGCATTTTGAACAACTTCAAATGATACAGCCGGAAGATGGAAGGATGGGAGTGAGTTGCTGATCGTATAAAGATTTCCAATTGTAGAAACTTTTAACGGCAGGAACTGAACCATCAGGATTCCAATGATAACTGCGATCAAAGATCCAGGAATTCTTTTGAAGATGTATGGAGCAATGATCAGAACAGCAAGACTTACTGCACCGACAATCAGTGCATCAATATTAATTGTAGAGAAGTTTTCAACAACAGCACGGAATTTCTCTGTTGTCTCGATCGGTTTTACCCCATCCGGATAGGTAAGTCCGAAGAAATCTTTCAGCTGTCCGATTACAATTGTAACAGCAATTCCGGAAGTGAATCCGGTTGTGATCGTAAATGGGATGAATTTGATCAGACTTCCGAAATGGCACAGTCCCATCAGAACCAGAAAGATACCGGCGAGGATTGTTGCAATGACAAGTCCATCCATTCCGTCTTTGGCAACAATGCCGGCGACGATTGTTGCGAATGCAGCCGTTGGTCCGGCAATCTGTACACTGCTTCCGCCAAGTGCAGAGATGACAAATCCGGCAACGATCGCAGTGAAGATACCAGCTTCCGGTCCTACACCGGATGCAAGTGCCAGTGCGATTGACAGCGGCAATGCAATAATTGCTACAATGATTCCGGCAGTCACGTCTTTGATGAACTGAGAACGATTGTAGCTCTTTAATGATGTAAGTAACATCGGCTTCAATGAATTCATTTGATAGATTAATCCTTTCTTTTATGATAACTATAAAACATAACCTTTCAAGTATAGCATAGAAAAAGGGACACTGAGAAGAGGAAACCGTGTATGTTTTTAAAGACATGAAGAGGTTATTGTTCACTCCCGTGTCAATCACTCTGCTGATTGACACGGAGGATGCATGTTTTGGTTTGAATGCATCTCGCCCCATCGCCAAAGGCGATTTAAAATGGCGAGATGCGTTGCTGGTCGCACATCGTGTGAACAGTAACGTTATATAGCCGCCGGATTTATAAACTGCAATCAACAGGAATGCGGACAGCAGGGACGGCACAACTTATTGTCAGTGGGAGTGAGCAACATGTACCAGAAATTGCCTTATTATATGGCCTATCCGATACAGACAGAATATGATGAGAGAGCGGAAAGGACAGACCTGGAGTATATGAAAAGCCTGTATCCGGATCTTCCAAAGAGAATACTGCCTTATGTCGAAGAGGAGTGTGACAGGATGGAATACACGGGGAGTGTGATATTTGATGTTTATCCGGATAAATTGCAGTTACGCATCATGTGCAGCAGAATTTGCGAAAATGTAAAAAAACAGGAGAAAATGTTTGCCGGGGAAGAGCGGATGTTAAGAGACCTGGCGGAAGTTTTGTTATATCAGGAAATCTACCGACGCAGGGGAGAACAGAGAAAAAGGAAACAAAAAATTTACAGTTATTGTTCATTGCCAGGAAAATCTATGATATAATCATTCAGATTACAACGAAAGAAACGGATTCAGAAGAAGGGAACAGATACAGATGAAAAGTAATCTTATATTTATCGGTATGCCGGCTGTCGGAAAAAGTACAGTTGGTATTGTAGTAGCAAAAAGACTTGGAAAAGGTTTCATAGATTCAGATCTTCTGATTCAGGAACAAGAAGGAAAGCTTCTGCGTGAAATTATAGCAGAAGTCGGTGATGATGGGTTTTTAAAAATCGAAAATCAGGTAAATCGTGATATAAAAGCAGAAAATGCGGTTATTTCTCCGGGCGGAAGTGTTGTCTATTGCGAGGAAGCAATGAAACATTTCAAAGAAATCGGAATTGTTGTATATCTTCATGCTTCTTATCAGACAATAAAGAGGAGAATCAGGAATCCTCAAAAAAGAGGAGTTGTTTTGAAGGACGGTCAGACATTAAAAGACCTGTATGACGAGCGAAAAGTCCTTTTTGAGAAGTATGCAGATGTGACAATCAGTGAAGAGGGCTGTCAGATTGAAGAAACAATAGAAAATGTACTTGATACTATTGAGAATTACTCTCAAAATAAAGCATGAATATTACCGTCATAGAAAAAGGGGATTCCACAATGAAAGATTTTGTGTTATAGTTATGTATGGATTATATTGTAATTAAGGTAGATAATTCTTTTCGTATAGACAAAGACACAAGAATAAATCGTTACTGAACACAGGATCTGTGGGAAGTAATACAGAATCGGACAATTGAGGTGCAAAATGGAGCAATATATTATTAAGGGTGGTAATCCGCTGGTTGGGGAAGTTGAAATCGGCGGAGCTAAGAATGCGGCACTTGGAATTCTTGCAGCTGCAATCATGGCAGATGAACCGGTTTTGATTGAGAATCTTCCGGATGTGAATGACATTAATGTCATGCTGGAGGCAATCGAGGGAATCGGTGCAATGGTACAGAGAATTGACAGACATACAGTAAAGATCAATGGAAATACAATCGGAGATTTCAGTATTGATTATGACTATATTAAGAAGATCAGAGCGTCTTATTATTTGTTAGGTGCACTTCTTGGAAAATACAAGAGAGCAGAAGTAGCACTTCCGGGAGGATGCAATATCGGAAGCAGACCGATCGATCAGCATCTGAAAGGATTCCGTGCACTTGGAGCAGATGTAGACATTGAGTATGGTAAGATTGTTGCAGAGGCGGAAGAGCTGAAGGGAACACATCTTTATTTCGATGTTGTGACTGTAGGTGCAACGATCAACGTAATGATGGCAGCAGCTATGGCTGACGGTCTTACGATCATGGAGAACGTAGCGAAAGAGCCACATGTTGTAGATGTAGCGAACTTCCTGAACAGCATGGGAGCAAATATCCGTGGTGCAGGAACAGACGTGATTAAGATCCGTGGAGTGAAGTCCCTGCATAAGGCAGAGTACTCCATCATTCCGGATCAGATCGAAGCAGGAACATTTATGTTTGCCGCTGCAGCAACACGCGGAGATGTGACAGTGCTCAATGTGATTCCGAAGCATTTAGATGCAACGATCTCCAAGCTGGTAGATATCGGATGTGAAGTGGAAGAATTTGACGATGCAGTCCGTGTAGTGGCTAAGAGACGTCTGAAAAGTACACAGGTGAAGACATTACCATATCCGGGATATCCGACAGATATGCAGCCACAGATCGGGGTTGTGCTTGCACTCGCGAAGGGAACAAGTACGATCACAGAAAGTATCTTCGAGAATCGTTTTAAATATTTAGATGAGCTGGCACGTATGGGTGCGAATATCAAAGTTGAAGGCAATTCAGCAACGATCGAGGGTGTTGAGAAATTTACGGCAGCAAGAGTCAGCGCGCCGGATCTTCGTGCAGGAGCTGCGCTTTGCATCGCAGGACTTGCAACAGAAGGAATTACGATCGTAGATGATATTGTTTATATCCAGAGAGGATACGAACGCTTTGAAGAGAAACTCAGAAGTCTGGGTGGAATCATCGAGAAAGTGTCCAGTGAAAAAGAGATTCAGAAATTCAAATTAAAAGTTGGCTAAACCGAGGTTACTGTTTACAACAAGCTGCGGCCGGCAGCGAGCCGATACAGACAGAATCCGAAGAAATATGATGTGGGAACGTATGCAGGTGTCGGAACGAAAGTTCTGATACCTGTTTTCAGTTTATATGTCAGGAGTTATGGCGTAATAGGCGATCAGGCAGGTCGAATGAAACAGTGGCGGGATATTAATAAGAAAACAGCAGGAGCAACGAACGATGAATGAATTTGAACAGGCAGAAGAACGGAGAAAAAGACAGAGAGAAGAAATCAAACAAAAGAGGATCAGACAGCTCAGACGAAGAATGACTATTTCCGGCTGTATTTTGTTGTGCATAATCATAGCGCTGGCAGCCTTTGCAGTCAATGTGGCTAAGAAAAAGAAACTGGCAGCAGAACAGAAAAAGCAGCTGGAGCAGGAAATTGCACAGATGAATGAATCGCTGAATGACTGCTACAACACTTTCCTGACGGATAATGGAGTGTCAGCGGAAAAGTCTGATGTTACAGCATTTACGAAATGGCTGGAAAAGAACTATTCTGAAGAGATGGATGATTTATTTCCAGTCTATCAGAAGAATAAAAAGATAACAGCGCAGGATATTTATGATTCCTTTGGAGCAACTTTGCATGTTCTGTCAGATACATACGAGGGAAAATTAAAGGATGAAGCTACCGCTGCGAAGAATCATATCTATGAGAAGAAGGCAGCAGAGAACGGAACCGTGCAGATCACAGCAGCAGGTGACCTCTGTCTGGAGGAAGATGGATATGTTCTCGATTATTATGATACGGTAAATGACCTATCCAAATGCATTTCCAAGACAATTCTGGATCAGACAAATGCAGCAGATATTTTCTTCCTGAACCATGAATATTGTATCAGTGACCGTGGAACCCCGCTGGAGGATAAGTATTATGTATTCCGTGCAAAACCAGAACGCATGAAGTTGCTGGAACAGATGGGAACAGATATTGTTTCAATTGCGAATAATCACATTTACGATTATGGTGCAGATGCGATGGATGATACGATCGATCTGTTAGATCAAGCGAAGATCACTCATGTTGGAGGCGGAACGAATCTGGATGAGGCAAAGCAGCCGACTTATTATATCATTAACGGAATCAAGATCGGATTTGTGGCAGCTTCCGAGGGAGAACAGTATAAATTTACACCGGAAGCAACAGATTCAACGACAGGTATTCTTACATCCTACGACACAACAGAGTATAATCAGGTGATCGCGGATGCATCAAAGGAATGTGATTATCTGATCGCATATGTTCATTGGGGAACAGAAGATGAGGATATGTATAATTCAACACAGACAGAGCATGGAAAAGAATTCCTGAAGTCAGGAGCAGATATCGTGATCGGAGGTCATCCGCATGTACTTCAGGGAATTGAATATACAGAAGATGGACCTATTGTATACAGTCTGGGCGATTTCTGGTTTAATGATGAGACAAAATACACAGGACTTCTGAATCTTGAGATTACATCAGAAGGATTGAAACAGATGTCCTTTACACCGTGTGAGCAGAAAGACAGCCAGACACAGTATCTGAATAATGCAGAGTCCCAGAGAGCACTTTTTGATCACTTGCAGGAGATTTCACCGAATATTACGATTGATGATACAGGTGTGATCACGGAGTTGAAAGATGTTGATGCAGAATCATAGAAATATAAAAGTTTTATCAACTTCAGAAAACGGTATTGACATAATCAACAAGGTGTTGTATAGTCTGATACGAAACAAAATTAAATAGATGATACTTTCTCTTATTCAGAGCAGTGGAGATACAAAGGATCTAAGAAGCTGCGGCAACCCCTCGTAATAGGAAGGTGCCAACCTGAGCGAGTTATTTCGAACAATAAGAGGATTGTTAAGATAAACTGACAGTCCGCTTGATGCGGGCTGTTTTCATTATTGGCAATGTAAGCAAATGAAGACAGCACAAGCGAGAGAAAGTGAGATATTGCTGTGGGGACAGCAATCGGAAAGGAGAACAGATATGGAAAGAGAAAAGATTTTATTTACATCAGAATCAGTAACTGAGGGACACCCGGATAAGATGTGTGACCAGATTTCAGATGCGATCCTTGATGAACTGATGAGACAGGACCCGATGAGCCGTGTGGCATGTGAGACATGCTGTACAACAGGTCTTGTAATGGTTATGGGAGAGATTACAACACAGGCTTATGTAGATATCCAGAAGATCGTTCGTGACACTGTTCGTGAGATCGGATACACAAGAGGAAAATATGGATTTGATGCTGATACATGTGGCGTGATCACAACACTGGATGAGCAGTCAGCAGATATCGCACTCGGAGTAGATAAAGCACTTGAGGCGAAAGAGAACAAGATGTCAGATGAAGACATCGAGGCGATCGGAGCAGGAGACCAGGGTATGATGTTCGGCTATGCTTCCGATGAGACAGAAGAGTATATGCCTTACCCGGTTGCAATGGCTCATAAGCTTGCACGTCAGCTGACAAAGGTTCGTAAAGACGGAACACTTACTTACCTTCGTCCGGATGGAAAGACACAGGTTACAGTAGAGTACAACGAAGACGGTTCTGTAAAGCGTCTGGATGCAGTTGTTCTTTCTACACAGCATGACCCGGATGTAACTCAGGAGCAGATTCATGAGGATATTAAGAAATATGTATTCGATGAGATCATTCCGGCAGAACTCGTAGACGAAGAGACAAAGTTCTTCGTAAACCCGACAGGACGTTTCGTGATCGGTGGACCACACGGAGACAGTGGACTGACAGGACGTAAGATTATCGTTGATACTTACGGCGGAATGGCTCGTCACGGTGGCGGTGCTTTCTCCGGAAAGGACTGTACAAAGGTAGACCGTTCTGCAGCTTATGCAGCACGTTATGCAGCAAAGAATGTTGTAGCAGCAGGACTTGCTAAGAAATGTGAGATTCAGCTTTCTTATGCAATCGGTGTTGCACAGCCGACATCTATCGCAGTTGATACATTCGGAACAGGAAAACTTTCTGATACAAAACTGGTTGAGATCCTTCGTGAGAACTTTGATTTCCGTCCGGCAGGAATCATCAAGATGCTGGATTTGAGAAGACCGATCTACAAACAGACAGCAGCTTACGGACATTTTGGACGCAACGACCTGGATCTTCCATGGGAGAAGCTGGACAAGGTTGACGATTTAAAGAAATATCTGTAAGATAGAAATATCTGATACAAGCACCGGAAGGTGTCTGACACCCGTCATAAAGTGTCAGGCACCTTTTTCAATACGGAAAGGAGATGCTTCTATGAAATTACGTACCAAACTGATTATTGCTTTTGTAGTCGTTATGATCTTTCCTGTAACATTTGCACTGATCGCAATGCATGCATTTGTTCCGGGAAGAGGGGCAGAGATACAGCAGCTGTATCTGATCGCAGTTGTCCTTACGACAGCATTTCTAATCTTGTGGATCTACAGATCGGTATCGGTCCCGCTGGAGAAACTTCAGAGAGCTGCACGCAATATCAAAGAGGGTAATCTTGACTTTGAAATCAAGGCAGAATCAAATGACGAGATCGGACAACTCTGTCAGGACTTTGAAGAGATGCGTCTCAGACTGAAAGCACAGGCGGAAGAGAAGGTCGCATTTGACAGAGAGAATAAGGAGCTCATCAGTAACATTTCACATGACCTGAAGACTCCGATCACGGCGATCAAAGGTTATGTGGAAGGAATCATGGATGGAGTAGCAGATACGCCGGAAAAGATGGACAGATACATCAGAACCATTTATAATAAAGCTAATGAGATGAATCTTCTGATCAATGAACTGACGCTTTATTCAAAGATCGATACGAATCGAATTCCGTATAATTTCACAACAATCTCTGCGAAGGGATATTTTGCAGATTGTGCGGAGGATTTAAGTGTAGAACTGGAATCAAAGGGAGCTGAATTTACTTACAGGAACTTTATGGAAGAGGATAGCAAGGTGATCGTAGATCCGGAGCAGCTTCGAAGAGTCATCAATAACATCGTATCAAATTCTATCAAATATACAGATAAGCCAAAGGTGAAGATTACGATGGATGTAAAGGACGTGGGAGACTTTATTCAGGTAGAACTGGGAGATAACGGAAAGGGCATTGCGGCAAAGGATCTGCCGAATATCTTTGATCGTTTCTACCGGACAGATGCTTCAAGGAATTCTTCCAAGGGAGGAAGCGGCATCGGTCTTTCTATCGTGAAGAAGATTGTGGAAGAGCACGGAGGAAAGATCTGGGCAACCAGCGAAGAGGGCGTTGGAACCACGATGTATTTTGTAATAAGAAAATATCAGGAGGTACCCGTAGAAGATGAGTAAACGTATTTTAATCGTAGAAGACGAGGAAAGCATTGCAGATCTTGAGAAAGACTATCTGGAGCTGAGTGGTTTTGAAGTTGAGGTTGCGAATGATGGTGAGATAGGACTTAAGAAAGGACTTGAAGGAGAGTTTGATCTGATCATTCTGGATCTGATGCTTCCGGGAGTAGATGGATTTGAGATCTGTCGTCAGATCCGTAGCCAGAAGAATACACCGATCATTATGGTTTCAGCGAAGAAAGATGATATTGATAAGATCCGTGGGCTTGGACTTGGCGCAGATGATTATATGACAAAACCGTTCAGTCCAAGTGAACTTGTAGCGCGCGTGAAAGCACATCTTGCAAGATATGAGAGACTGATCGGAAGTAATGTAGAGCAGAATGAAGTGATCGAGATCCGTGGATTGAAGATTGACAAGACAGCACGTCGTGTCTGGGTGAATGGAGAAGAGAAGTCTTTCACAACGAAAGAATTTGACCTTTTAACTTTCCTTGCAGGACATCCGAATCATGTGTACAGCAAGGAAGAGCTTTTCCGTGAGATCTGGGATATGGAGTCGATCGGAGACATTGCAACTGTTACAGTACATATTAAGAAGATCCGTGAGAAGATTGAGTATGATACTTCACATCCACAGTATATTGAGACAATCTGGGGTGTGGGATACAGATTTAAAGTATAAGAAGAAAGAGAGGACTCTGCCAGTGAATGGTGGGGTTCTTTTTTGTATATTAGGAAAGTGCTTTCCTAATATATAAAAAACGCTCCGCTAAGGATGCGCACTGCGGCGTACAATGTAGATGTCGCAAGCGACCGCCGCAGGCGCAAGAATGTGCAAGGCACATTCTTTGTTCTAGAAATAATAAAGATGTCAACTCGAATAAAGAAAAGGTTGACAATCGAAAAAGACATGGCTATACTATTTTCATATGTTGTAAATAAGATCAACAGAATAATAATGCAGAAGATGCATTGGAGATATTTGAGGATTGCGGGAATTACATAGCAATGGAGTAATCCGGTTGCATCAGTGAATGGCAAAAATTACTTTTGAGACTCATATCATAGAAACAGAAGAAAGGGAAATATACCATGTCAAACAGATCAATTCATACATTACTGAAAAACTGGGATGAAGAATGTCCGCTTACAAGAGAAGAAGCAGTCGAGGTGCTGAATCTTCCTGAAGAGGAGATGGACAGTCTGATGGAGTGTGCTTATGCACTTCGTACAAAATACAAAGGGAAGAAAGTAAGCGTTCAGCTTCTGACAAATGTTCGTAGTGGAAACTGTACACAGAACTGTGCTTACTGTGCACAGTCCAAGGATTCTCAGGCAGAGATTGAGAAGTATAAGAGAGTATCAGATGAAAAGCTTTATGGTGATAATGATCTGGTAGATGAGAAACATCTTGCAAGACATTGTATTGGATTAAGTGGAATCGGATTCTCAGATGAGGAGATTGAAGATCTTGCAGACCGTATCCGCGAGATGAAGAAGAAAGATACACAGATCTGCTGCTCCATCGGCTTCCTGACAGAGAAGCAGGCAAGAATCCTGAAAGATGCCGGATTGGACCGTATCAACCATAATCTGAACAGCAGCCGTTCTTTCTATCCGGAGATCTGTACAACACATACTTATGATCAGCGTGTGAATAATATCAAGATGCTTCAGAGTCTTGGATTCGAGATCTGCAGTGGTGGAATTGTTGGAATGGGTGAGAGTAAGGAAGATATTGTTGATATGCTGATGGATCTTCGCGAGATCAATCCGGAATCGGTTCCGATCAATTTCTTACTTCCGATTCCGGGAACAAGACTGGCAGATCGTGATATCTCAGAGCTGACACCGGAGTATTGCTTGAAAGTTCTTTGTCTGGCAAGACTGATGATTCCAAAGTCCGATATCCGCTGTGCAGCAGGAAGAGAAGTTTACTTCAAGGGATTGGAACCGGAACTTTTCAAAGTTGTTGATTCTATCTTTGCATCAGGTTATCTGACAGCCGGAGGCCAGGGAATCGATGACACAATGAAAATGATAAAAGATGCGGGATTCGATGGAGAGATCGAGTCTACAGATCACTAAAAATGTTTCAAACCTAATAATTTGTAACTGTTCAGAGCCAAGCAAAATTTCAAAAAACAGATGTAAAATGCTTGCATTTTTAAGACTGTTTTTGAAATTTTATTTGGCGGATACGCCACACCGACGAAATGCGTAGCATTTTGGAGGTTGGCTCTGAACAGTTACTATGATTTAAAAACGAAGGATACGCTGTTCTGAGGACGAATCAGAGTGGCGTATCTTTCGTTTTATCAGCTTTTACTTGCAGATGATTAAAGGGAGTGGTAACATGGTGTTTAATAATTGTCATGTGAGAGCGAGGAAAGATAGGCATGTATGGATTTTATATAGATGAAGACAGGAGAAAAGCACGAAGAGCAAAATGGAATACAGTGAGGATCATATCAATCGGATTCTTTGGCGTGATTCTGCTTGGCAGTCTGCTCTTATGGCTTCCATTTTCAAATCATCAGCCGATTCGTTATATCGACGCACTGTTTACAGCTGTAACATGTGTCTGCGTGACAGGATTGGTGACAGTTGTGCCGGCTGCGCAATTTACAGTGGCAGGAAAAGTGATTCTGCTTATTCTGATCCAGATCGGCGGACTTGGAATCATTGCATGTACAACTGCATTTTTAATTCTGGTTGGAAAAAGAATAAATATGAAGGAACGAGTTGTCATTCAAGAAGCCTATGGTCTGTCCACACTTCAAGGAATGATCCGGTTTATTGAAAGAGTATTGTGGGGAACATTTCTTGTAGAAGGAATTGGCGCAATCGGATATTCATTTCAGTTTATTCCGGAGTATGGTGTTGCGAAGGGAATCTTCTATTCCGTGTTTCACTCAATCTCTGCATTTTGTAATGCGGGTGTAGATATTCTTGGAGATTCAAGCTTTACGAGATATGTCAATACACCAGTGATCACAATTACGACAACAATGCTTGTCATTCTCAGCGGTCTTGGTTATCCGGTATGGATCGATCTTGCGAAGAATATAAAGATGACAATACAGTCCAAGGGAAAACGGCCAGTCGGAAGAACGATCACAAGACTGAGCCTGCAGAGTAAAATTGTTCTGACAATGACGTTGTTCCTTCTTACTTTGGGAACTTTGGGATTCTATCTGTTGGAGCATCATAATCCGGCAACGATGGGAACATTGAACGCTGCAGGGAAATTCCAGGCGGCTTTTTTCCAGTCTGTGACGACGAGAACGGCAGGATTTGCCAGCATATCTCAGTCAGGTCTTACGAATGGTTCGAAGCTGCTGGCCAGCATGCTGATGATCATCGGTGGTTCACCGGCAGGAACTGCAGGTGGTATCAAGACAACAACAGTTGCTGTTCTCTTGCTTACAGCAATTTCTGTCTTGAGAGGAAACAAAGATACGGAATGTTATGGAAGAAAAATTACATTCGAAATTATAAGAGTAGGGATAACAATCACACTTGTGACATTTGTCTTCTGGCTGTTTGGGGTGACGGTGATGACAGTGATCGAGCCACAGCAGAAAGTCCTTGATCTGATGTTTGAGGCGACATCTGCGATGGCAACGGTTGGTCTGACAGCGGATCTGACGCCAGTGCTTAGTGATATCAGTCATGTCGTTCTGATGCTCATGATGTATATTGGACGAATCGGACCAATGACGATGGCACTTATATTTTCCGGTCATGTGGATAAGAAGAATCAGTTCCGTACTTTGCCGGAAGCGAAGATTATGGTTGGCTAAGAAAAGATAAAAGAGAAAACAAGAGATACGCGATAAAAACAAGGAACAGTATATGAGAAGGAGAAAACGATGAGAAAGCAGTTTGCAGTTCTGGGGCTTGGAAGCTTTGGACGGAGTGTGGCCCTGACACTTGAGAGTATGGGATGTGATGTGATTGTTGTAGATAAATCACAGGAGACAATTCAGGAGATCTCGGACAGAGTAACTTATGCTATTACGGCAGATATCACAGAGAAAGAAGCTCTGAGTGCACTGGGAACAAGGAATTTGGACGGAGCAATTATTGGAGTTGCGGAGAATCTTGAAGCAGGGATCATGGCGACTCTGCTTTGTAAAGAAATAGGAATTCCAATGGTTGTTGCCAAAGCAAAGAATAAGTTACAGGGAACTATATTGAAGAAAGTAGGGGCAGATACTGTTGTATATCCTGAGATTGAGATGGGCAGCCGGGTTGCCAAAAGCCTTCTGGCAACAGAATTCACAGACTGGATTGAACTGTCAAATGATTACAGTATGGTTGAGATCGCTGTTCCAAAACCGTGGATCAATCACAGTATGGCAGAACTGGGTATACGTACGAAATATGGAGTTACAGTTGTAGGAATCATGCAGGACGGAAATGTTAATGTAGAGTTTAATCCACAGATGCCGCTTCCGGAGAATGCACTATTGATTTTGGTTGGAGCAAATAAAGTACTCGAAAAAATTGGAAAATTGGAGAAATAGATTATGATAACAAGTACATCGAATGCACAGATCAAAGAACTGGCGAAGCTGCAGAAGAAGAGCCGCTTAAGAGATGAAAAAGGAATCTTTCTCGTGGAAGGACCAAGAATGACAGAAGAGATTCCGGCGGAACGAATTGAGAAAGTATATGCTTCAGAAAGCTTTGCAAAGAAGAATAAAGAATTTTTAGAGAAATTACAGGCGCCGGTCGAGCTTCTGACAGATACTGTGTTCGCTTACGTGTCAGATACAAAGACACCGCAGGGAATTCTGGCGATTGTGAAGAGACTCAATTATACGATGAATGACCTGATGCAGATGAAAAATCAGAAGGCACCGCACTTGGTTGTGTTGGATAATCTGCAGGATCCGGGAAATCTCGGAACTATTTTCAGAACAGCTGAGGCAGCAGGTGTAACCGGAATCTTATTGAGCAAAGATTGCGTGGACGTCTACAATCCAAAGGTGATTCGTTCCACGATGGGGGCTGTATTCCGTATGCCGTTCCTCTATGTGGAAGATCTTCCGGAGAAGATCAAAGAGCTGCAGAAGGAGGGCATTAAAACTTACGCAGCACATTTGCGTGGAGAAAATGCATACGACGAGGAAGATTATACAACTGGTTGTGCATTTTTGATCGGAAATGAAGGAAACGGACTTCGTGATGAAGTTGCAGACTGCGCGGATTGTCTTATCCGTATCCCAATGGAAGGCGAGGCAGAATCTCTAAATGCGGCAGTGGCAGCGGCGGTTCTGATGTTCGAAGCAGGAAGACAGAGAAGAAAAAAATAATAAAAATGCATAAAAGAATGTATAAGTGTTGAATAAATATGTATAAAACAGAGTAAAATAAAGTTTTAGTTGCATTTTTATACATAAATGTAGTATACTAAATTCATCGGTTACAATGTAGGTTCAAAGATATGAAGAAGAGAAGGACAGAGAGGGCTCTGATTCATATAGTTATAGAATAGAAAGGACGAGAACAATGGATTTAAAAGGAAGAAATTTTCTGACACTGAAGGATTTTACACCAGAGGAGATTACATACCTGCTTGACCTGGCAGCAGACCTCAAAGAGAAGAAGAAAAACGGAGTACCGGTGGATCATTATCATGGCAAGAACATTGCACTGATCTTTGAGAAGACAAGTACAAGAACACGTTGTGCATTCGAAGTGGCAGCGCATGATATGGGAATGGGAACAACTTATCTTGATCCATCAGGTTCTCAGATTGGAAAGAAAGAGAGCATCGAAGATACAGCCCGTGTACTTGGAAGAATGTATGACGGAATCGAATATCGTGGATTCGGTCAGGAAATCGTAGAAGATCTTGCAAAATATGCAGGAGTACCGGTATGGAACGGTCTGACAAATGAATATCATCCGACGCAGATGCTGGCAGATATGCTGACAATCCGTGAGAATTTCGGAGAACTCAAAGGCCGCAAGCTTGTATACATGGGAGATGCAAGATTTAACATGGGCAACTCCCTGATGATCGCATGCTCTAAGCTTGGAATGCATTTCGTAGCATGTACAACGAAAGAATATTTCCCGAACGAAGAGCTTGTTGAAACTTGTAAAGGTTATGCTGCACAATCCGGAGCAACAATTACTCTGACTGAAGATGTAAAAGAAGGAACAAAGGACGCAGATGTTATTTACACAGATGTATGGGTATCCATGGGCGAGCCGGATGAAGTATGGGAGAAGAGAATCAAAGAACTTTCACCATATAAGGTAACAAAAGAAGTTATGGCAAATGCAAAAGATACAGCTATTTTCCTGCATTGCCTGCCGGCATTCCATGACCTGAAGACAAAGATCGGAGCAGAGATGGGACAGCGTTTCGGAATCGAAGATATGGAAGTGACAGACGAAGTATTCGAGTCTGCACAGTCCAAAGTATTCGATGAGGCAGAGAACAGAATGCATACGATCAAGGCGGTAATGGTTGCAACACTTGGTGAGTTCTAAGAGAACGTAATCGCACATCGTGTGAACAGTAACGCGCAATGTATTTGATGAACTTGAGAAATCAGCAGAAGTTTGGTATGATAAATGAGTTAAAGATCAGACCGGTTTCTGTGGAAAATAAGAAAGAGCAGAAGGTGTCTGTTATTCCAAAGATGGGACAGACACCTTTCTTTTGTATAAAGGTCTGATGAGAGGTGGAATTAGAATGAAAGCTGAAATATTAAAATTATTGAGGGAAGCGGACGGATATGTGTCAGGACAGCAGCTTTGTGAAAAGTTCGGGGTGTCAAGAACTGCAGTCTGGAAGGTGATCCGTCAGCTGCAGGAAGAAGGATATCAGGTTGAAGCTGTGCGGAATAAAGGTTATCATATTGTAGATAGTCCAGATGTGATGACGAAAGAAGAGCTTGATAGCCTGATGGATACGCAGTGGGCCGGAAGAAACATCGTTTATTACGATTCGGTAGATTCTACAAATCTGAGGATCAAGCAGATGGGAGATGAAGGTGCACCGGAAGGTACACTTGCGGTAGCAGATAAGCAGACAGCCGGAAGAGGGAGAAGGGGCCGTTCCTGGGATTCACCGTCAGGTTCAAGCATTTACATGTCCTTGTTGCTTCGTCCGAAGATTGAACCGGATCAGGCGCCGATGCTGACGCTTGTGATGGCATTAAGTGTAGCAGAGGGAATCATGGATTGCGGAGATTCCTGTGGAAACCAAGAGGTAAAGATCAAGTGGCCAAATGATATTATCATTAATGGAAAGAAGCTCGTCGGAATCCTGACAGAGATGAGCACTCAGATCGATTACATTAATCATGTAACGATTGGTGTAGGGATCAATGTGAACCTGACAGAGTTCCCTGAGGAGATCCGTGAGACAGCGACATCACTCAGACTGGAATGTGGACATGTGGTAAAGAGAGCACCGTTGATCGCAGCAGTGATGAAACGCTTTGAACAGAATTACACGGTTTTCCTTGAACATGGAGATCTGTCCGGTCTGAAAGAACGTTACAGCGAATTACTGGTTAATAAAGACCGTGAGGTCCGGATTCTTGGCGCGAAAGAACAGTACAATGCTTACGCACTTGGAATCAATCAGACAGGGGAGTTGATTGTTCGGAAAGAAGATGGAACCGAAGAGGCGGTGTATGCCGGAGAAGTTTCGGTGCGCGGCGTATATGGATATGTATAACCAGGTGGATAAGACCTACGGAATGTGAATAAGTCATCGGGATTATGCAGTGAATGTGGAAAATATGGAAAGGTAAGTACTGTTTACAGAAACTGTGGGCAGTGATATAAGGTGTAAAAATTATGGATGAAGAAATGGTATTATGTGCGGCCAGCTCCTATGAGCAGAAATATTATCTGAACCCGGAATTTGAATCTCTTCCGGAAGCAGTGAAACAGGAACTGCAGATCATGTGTGTGTTGTATACAGCGGATGTTGGAGGAGTTCTCCTGCTGGTGTTTGATGAGAATGGAAACCTTGAGTTGAAAGTAGAGCACAACGAGGGTGATTTCTCATTCGATGAGATTGGTAGTGTACTGAAGATCAAAGAGCTGCAGGACACAAAGGAAGAGCTTTTCAAGTCTCTTGAAATGTTTTACAAAGTATTCTATCTTGGAGAAGAGATGGAAGAAGAGACAGAGGAATAAATAGTCAGGTAAATAGATTACGGTTTATCTGTTGAATTTTAAAACTATAAAAAAGCCCATGGCGGAATTTGAATGATAAGTTTGTTGAACTTATCAGAATTCCTGCTATGGGCTTTTGTTTCTCATAGTTTCCGTTTAACGATAGGTCACTTTTTATCCGAGCAATAACTTCAGAACGTCGCTGACCTTTTTCACCGGAGTGATTTTCAGCTTATCCTTTACTTCAGCAGCTACATCTTCGAGATCATCTGCGTTGTCAAAAGGAATCAGTATTTTTGTAATACCGGCCCTCTGGGCAGCCATCAGTTTCTCAGGAAGCCCACCGATCGGAAGTATACCTCCGCGGAGGGAAACTTCACCGGTCATGGCATAATCCGGGCTGACAGCCTTTCCAGTAACAAGGGAAGCAAGTGCTGTGGTTAATGTAATGCCGGCAGATGGACCATCTTTTGGAACAGCTCCTTCAGGCACATGAATGTGCAGATCATGATCCTGGAAAACCTTGCTTTCTTTAGGATAAAGAGACTTCACAAGTGTCAGTGCAATCTGTACAGATTCTTTCATGACATCTCCAAGCTGTCCAGTGATGATCACCTTTCCTTCCCCTTCTGTCAGCTTTGTCTCTATAAACAGAATCTCACCGCCTGCCTGTGTCCATGCAAGTCCGGTGACAACACCAGGCTGTGTGGAAGTTAATTTCTGGTCATGATGCAGTTTCTTACGGCCGAGATAGTCTTTCAGATTCGATTTATTTACTGTCAGAGTCTGCCCCTCTTTTTTTACAAGACGCACAGCAGCGGAACGACAAAGCATATCAATCTGTTTCTTAAGTCCACGGACTCCGGATTCCATCGTATAATCTTCAATGACCTTGCGCAATGCACCATCCGTTATCTTTAACATTTTCTTTTGGATTCCCATAGCGTCCATTGCCTTTGGAAGTAAGTGTTTTCTGGCAATATGGAATTTTTCCACCGCCGTATATCCTGGAAAATCGATCACTTCCATACGGTTCAGAAGCGGTTCAGGAATCGTATCTGTAGAATTCGCTGTGCAGACGAACAGAACATTGGATAAGTCATATGGAACATTCATATAATGGTCTGTAAATGTACTGTTCTGCTCCGGGTCAAGCACCTCAAGCAATGCACTTGCCGGATCTCCGCCATAATCTTTCGCAAGCTTATCTACTTCATCAAGAACTACAACAGGATTGGAAACGCCGCTGCGTTTAATCCCTTCCATGATCCGTCCCGGCATAGCGCCGATATAAGTTCTTCTGTGACCGCGGATCTCAGCTTCATCTCGGATACCGCCGAGACTGATGCGGACATATTCGCGGTTTAACGCACGGGCAATACTCTGTCCGATACTTGTCTTACCGGTACCAGGCGCACCGACAAAAAGGAGGATGGAACCATACTGTTTCCGGTTCAGTGCCATAACAGCAATCTGCTGGATGATACGTTCTTTGACTTTCTTAAGTCCATAATGATCTTCATCAAGAATCTCTTCTGCCCGGTTTAAATCAATCGGTGTAAATTCCGGATGCTTCCAGGAAAGACTGGTGACAAAATCAAGATAGTCATAGAGAAGCCCATATTCATGGCTGTCTTTTCCTTCCTGCTTCATACGATTCAGGACTTTGTCCGCTTCCTTACGGGCATCTTCATTCATGCCAGATTCCTGGATCTTTTTTTCAAAAGCACGGACATCGGAAATATTTTCCGGGTGCATCTCATCTAATTCTTTCTGAAGGTAATCAATCTGCTTCTTAATTGCAGCCTCTCTGTAAAGCTGCTCCTGGTCACCTTTCTGTGCCTCCTGTGCTTCAGAAGAAACTTTGGCCACTTCCATGAATTCCTTAATCGCATTCTCAATCAGTTCACAGCGCTCACGGCGGGAATCTGTCTCAACAATTGCATATTTTTCTTCGGAAGTAATGTTCAGATAATCTGAAAGAGCAGAACCAAGGTCATAGATATTCTTTCTCTGGATAATGTAGCTTCTTGCCCAGATCCCCCATTGATAATTCTGAACAAATTTCAGAAGCGAGTTCCGCAGGTTTGTGAAAGTCTGCTTCTCTTCTTCTAAAGGAAGATCATCTACCTCCGGACGGATGGAAGCTGTAGCTGTAATCTGTCCGTTCTCATCCAGCTCAATATCATCAAGACTGACACGTTCTAATGTACGAATCTGGATGCTGTCATCATCACCGATGGATTCGACTCTCGCAGACATACCGACCGGGTAAATATCATCTATAGTAACAGTAGTCTCATCCACTTCATTTTTCAAAAATGGAAACAGAATATCTGTACCGACTTCAATCTGGTCTGCAGCAGCCCCCGGAAAGAAATCACGTTTAAAAAAATAAGTGATATCAGGGAGCAATAATATATTAAAAACAGGACGAATAATCATAAAAACACTCCTTTCGTCTCATGATTTATCATATCACCGTCAGCAATTCAAAAAGGTGGGATATGTTGTGTGATGCAGGCACTGTAAACAGAAAACTGCTTACAGCTGTGCCATCAGAAAATTTAACGATCCCGCAGGATTCTCAGTTCCTTTTTCCAAAAGAGAGACAAGAGCAGAGATTGTCTGTTCAATCTCATCTGCTGTTGAAGGTACTAAGGTGTTATCCATCTTAACAGTCAGTACAATCAGTACGATCTCAGCAAGAGAAACAGGGTCAGCACAGCGGATTAAATCCTGTGCAATCCCTTGTTCAATAATGGAAGCAAGAACCGGCTTGAGTGAAACGATGAGATGATTCATGTACTTTTGATGAAGAAAAGCCCGCTCCGGTGCAGCCTTTGTAGTTGATGGCTGTGTCTTTAAAAAAGCCGCAGAGGAATTTCGGCAGGCCTGAAAGATCAGAGCCATGCGTGTGAAAGGTGAAATCTCTCTTTGCTCTGCAAGATGTCTTGCTGTTGTTATTGGAGCTTCATAATTGCGTTCTACCAGTGCTTCAAGAATTGCATCTTTGGAAGAAAAATAATAATAAATACTTCCTTTTCCAATTTCAGCAGTCTGAGCGATCTCACTGACAGAGATTTTAGAAAGTTCTTTGGTTTCCAGAAGCTTTTGAAGAGCATCCAGAATCTTATCGTATTTTAATTGTTTTGGCATAGAAGTCCGCCTCATATATTCGTAAGTATATTTGGCCAGTCCCAGATTATGGGAATTGACCGATATCCTTTTAAGTATAACACAACAAAGTCGGAAGAACCAATAAAATAGAAATAAAAAAGAGGACAAAAAAAGGACACTTTGAAACAAAAGATTGTCTGAAATAGATAATTGACCGTGGGTCGAAAAAGTGATAGATTAAAAACATAGCAAGTCGACCACTGGTCGAAAAATGAAAAGCTGAAAAGGAGAGGGAGAGAAAAATGACATACGCAGACATGTTTTCAAAAGTAAAAGGAATGATGATGGAAGCAGACGTAAGTACTGTGAATGAACATCTTGCATATCAGTTCAATGTAACAGGAGAAGCAGAGGGAATCTTTTATGCAGAGGTAAAAGAAGGAAAGCTGTATGTGGAACCATACGAGTATTATGACAGAGATGCGATTTTTACTTGTTCGGCAGAGACATTATTTAAGATCAACGAGGGAAAGCTGGATCCGGTTCTGGCAGTAACATTGGGAAAATTGAAAGTAGAAGGTAACATTGACAAAGCTTTGTATCTGAAAAAACTGATTGATAGCAGAACAGAATACAATAAAAAAATACAGAAACAGAAATAACTGTAAAAAGGAAGCAAAGGTGAAAAAGATGATGCATTACGGAAAACTTCTTGCACTTGCAGGTCTGGTGGGAATCGTATCAGCAGAGGCAGGTGGAAGTGCATACTTTTACAGAAGAACAATGATGCGTTATAACGCAAAGACAGAACGCACGATGAAGATGTCCGGGGTAGACTGGGATCAGTATTTCTCAAAGATGAAGGAATGCCGGGAGTGGATGATGGAGCAGCCTCATGAAGATGTCTGGATCCGGTCGGAAGACGGTTTGAAGCTTCATGGAACGTATTTCCGGGGAACAGGAAATGTCGAAGAAAAGAAATGCAAAAAAGCAGTGATCTGTTTTCATGGCTACACGAGCCAGGGGCTTGCGGATTATGGTAGTATTTCAAATTATTATCTGAAGCGTGGTTATAATGTTCTTCTTGTCGATCAGAGATCACATGGGCAAAGTGAAGGGAAATACATTGGATTCGGATGTAAGGACCGTTATGATGCATATCGATGGATTGAATGGGTGATTGGACAGGAAGGAGAAAATGTTCAGATTCTCCTGCATGGTAATTCTATGGGAGGCGCCACAGTATTGATGGCAAGCGGGCTTGATCTGCCGCAGCAGGTAAAAGGAATTATTGCAGATTGTCCGTTTACTTCGCCCAAGGCAGTGTTTACACATGTACTTCATAGTATGTATCATCTTCCGGCGTTTCCAATCATACAGATTGCGGATGCGGTAAATAAAAGACAGGCAGGATACGGACTGGATGAGTGCAATTCTGCCCGTGAAGTCAGAAAAGCGAAGGTTCCGGTTCTTTTGATCCACGGAGACGCAGATACATTTGTTCCGTGCAGCATGTCGGAAGAAATCTATAAAAACTGTAAATCTCCAAAACAGAAGCTGATCATCCACGGGGCAGGACACTGCGAAAGTTATTATAAAGACAGAGAAGCTTATGAAGGAGCAATGGATTCATTTATAGGAGGAATCATAGAATGATGAAAACAAGAAATGGATATCCTGTATACCCACTGACAGTAGCGCAAAAATTTCATTTGTATTATCTGCCATTTTGTCCGAATGCGGCAGTACTGAATATTGGCACAAGCCTGACAATTGGTACAGATCTGGATTGGGATGTACTCCGAGAGTCCATTTACAAAGCATATGAGAGAAATGAAGGGATGCGGATACGCTTTGCAAAGGACAAAGAGGGGAATGTATATCAGTATGTTGTAAGTGCAGAGCAGGACAGAAAAGAACGGGAGATAGAGTTCGTTGATTTCTCCAATGTGACTATGGAAGAGGCAGCTGATACGATGCAGAAATGGACAACTGTCCCATTTCCATTCGAGGATTCACTGATGACGAAAATTAAAATGATCCGCACTTCAGATGGATTCAACGGAGTGTATTTCCTCGGACATCATATGGTGGTAGATGCTCAGTCGCTGATCACATTTCTGAAGGATATTATTGAGCTGTACTGTAATGCAAAATATGAAGGTGTCCCATATCCAAAGGATATGTGTTCTTACATAGATCAGGTAAAGAAGGATCTCGCATATGAAGCCGGAAGTAAAGCACAGCAGCGAGACAGAGAATTTTTCAGGGAACTGATTGAAGCATCAGAGCCGGTTTATAACGGTGTTAATGGAACAGATAAGCTGGATGCAGCGAGGGAAATGTTTAAAAATCCAAAGCTTCGTTCTGCATTTAATGCGACAGATGATGTGAGTTCTGCATTGGATATCTTTCATTTGGAAGCAGAACCGACCAAACGTCTGATGGATTTCTGCGAAAAGTACCGGGTATCCCTGGCATGTCTTTTATTGATGGGATTACGTACTTACTTCCAGAAAATGAATGGACAGGAGGATGTATCGATCAATAATGCGATTGCCAGAAGGGCTACATTAAAAGAAAAGAAATCCGGTGGAACAAGAATTCATTCGTTCCCGTTTCGTACCGTATTTTCAGAAGATGTGAAGTTTATCGATGCAGTATATGAAATCCGTGATAAGCAGAATGAATTATTCCGTCATGCAAATTATGACCCGACAGAATATTTCGCATATCGCTCCAGGACATATCCACAGCCACAGAATGGACTGACGTATGAGCCGATGTCTTTGACTTACCAGCCGATGACATTGCAGGAGAAAGGACTGGAAGATCTTGGAGGAATTCAATATAAGACAAAATGGTATCCGAATGGAATGACAACACAGGCAATGTATCTGACAGTCATGCACCGACCGGAGGATAATGGATTGGATTTCAACTTTGAACATCAGAAAAAAGCAATCTCAAGAGAAGAGTTGGAATATCTGTATTACTATTTATGTAAAATTATGTTCAAGGGAGCAGAAAATCCTGAACTTACAATTGGAGAAATTATAAAGCTTGTATAAAAGAAAGATGATCCGGATCATGTTGAGAATCACGATCAGGACAGAATGGAAAGGAAAAAATCATGTTTGAGCAGTTAGTAGATATTATTTGTAATTATGTAGAAATTGAACAGGAAAACATCAAGCCGGAATCACGTTTTATGGAAGATCTTGGATTCACATCCTTTGATTTTATGAGCATGCTTGGTGAAATAGAAGACGAGATGGATGTGGAGATTGAACAGGACAAGGCAGCAGATATCCGAACAGTCGGAGAAGCTGTAGCGTATCTTGAGTCTTTGAAGTAGAGGGAAAAGAAAATGGAATATAGAACAATTCGCGATATTCTTACAAATGCAGAAAAATGTTTTGGAAATGAAGACGCAATCCGTTACAAAACAGGAAAAAATGAAATTGTGGCAAAGACATACACACAGTTGAAAGAAGACAGTGAGAGAATAACAGCATTATTGAAAAAACTGGGAGAACCAAAAAGTCATATCGCATTGATTGGTGCGACTTCTTATCTATGGATTGCTTCCTATTTTGGAATTGTGGACGGCGGAAATGTTGCAGTACCATTGGATATGTCACTTCCGGCAGAAGAACTGTGTGAACTTATCGACCGTGCAGATGTAACAATCCTGATTGTGGATGAGATCCGTAAAGATGTGATCGAAGCAGCGAAAGAAAAGTGTACAAAACTGAAGTACATCCTTTCTATGCAGAAGGAAGCGAATGAGGGCAATATACTTTCTCTTACAAAATCAATGATGGAACAAACGATAGATGAGGATACAGGAGTAGAAAAAACAGAGATTACTCCGGATCAACTCTGTACGATCATGTTCACATCAGGGACAACAGGAAAGAGCAAAGGTGTGATGCTGACACACAGAAATCTCGTTGAGAACGCGACATGTCTGGATATGAAGCTCCCAGAGAGAAATGTGATCCTGTCAGTTTTACCAATTCACCACGCATACTGCCTGAGTATGGATATCCTGAAAGGAATTTCTCTCGGTGCAATTATCTGTATCAATGACTCTTTGATGCGTGTAGCAAAAAATATCAAATTATTTAAGCCAAATATGATCTTGATGGTACCTCTTATGATTGAAACTTTTGCGAAAAAATTAGAAGACGTAAAAGACCTTCCGGAAAAAGTGGTAAAAGAAGCAGTATTTGGATCTCAGTTCCATACGATCTGCAGTGGAGGTGCATACCTGAACCCGGAGTATATTGAGCTGTTCGAACGTTTTGGAATCCAGATTCTCCAGGGATATGGAATGACAGAATGTTCACCGGTCATCAGTACAACCGTTGCATGGAATGTAAAAAAGAATTCAGTAGGACAACTTCTTCCAAACTGCGAGGCAAAGACCGTAGATGGAGAACTGTGGGTTCGCGGAAGCAGTGTAATGCAAGGATATTACAAGATGCCGGAAGAAACAAAAACCGCACTGAAAGATGGATGGCTTTGCACAGGGGATCTTGGATATGTAGATGAAGAAAGGTTTATCTATCTGACAGGACGAAAGAAAAACCTGATCATTACAAAGAATGGAGAAAATGTCTCACCGGAAGAACTGGAGAATAAATTAAGTTCTTCAAGACTGGTACAGGAAGTATTAGTAAGAGAAGCAAAAGGAGTGATCGAGGCAGAAATATATCCAGATGAGGAGTACGCAAAAAAACAGGGACTTGAAAGAGAAGAGGAAGTCCGTGTAGAACTCCAAAAATTGATTGATGAATATAATCAGGGTGCACCGGCATATAAAAAGATTTATAGTCTGATCATTCGCGAGAAAGAATTTGAGAAGACAGCTTCAAGAAAAATCAAGAGATATTAAAAGACAGATAAAAAAGTCTGAATAAATGGAGGATTGCAAAAGCTTTGTGATTGCCGGATTTATTCAGACTTTTTTGTGTGAATGCGAAAGAACAGATCGTGTACGTTGACTTTTCGGCAGTTATTTACTATGATACTAAAGTCAAATAAGAAGAATAGTTATAGATTAGAAAGAATAGAATATGATGAAACAGTTGAAAATAGGAAATGTGACGCTGCCAAACCGTTACATCTTAGGACCGATGGCCGGAGTGACAGATCTTCCATTCCGTGTGTTGTGTAAAGAACAGGGAGCAGGTCTTTTGTGTATGGAGATGGTCAGCGCAAAAGCGATTTTATATAATAATAAGAATACAGAATCACTTCTGGAGATCCACCCGGATGAACAGCCGGTGTCACTGCAGTTTTTTGGATCAGATCCGAAGATTATGAGTGAGATGGCAAAACGTGTGGAAGAGCGTCCATTTGATATTATGGATATTAATATGGGATGTCCGGTGCCGAAGGTTGTACGTAACGGAGAAGGCTCTGCACTTATGAAGAATCCGAAGCTGGTTTATGAAATCGTCAGTGCAATGGTAAAGGCAATTGATAAGCCGGTTACTGTGAAGATAAGAAAAGGATTTGATGACAGCTGCATTAATGCGGTTGAGATCGCGAAGATCATTGAGGAGGCCGGGGCAGCAGCTGTAGCCGTGCACGGAAGGACAAGAGAACAGTATTACAGCGGACAGGCAGATTGGGATATCATCCGTCAGGTAAAAGAAGCTGTCTCTATTCCGGTAATTGGAAACGGAGATGTGACAAGCCCACAGAAAGCAGAGGAGCTGGTAAAACAGACAGGGTGTGACGGAATCATGATCGCAAGAGGAGCACAGGGGAATCCATGGATCTTCTCCGAGATGATCACATATGAAGAGACAGGCACATTACTAGAACGTCCGGGAAAAGAAGAAGTTCGTGATATGATGCTTCGTCATGCCAGATTACAGTTGAAATACAAAGGTGAATTCATTGGTATCCGCGAGATGAGAAAACATGTGGCATGGTATACAAAGGGATTGAAAGGTTCTGCAAAATTGCGTGAAGAAATCAACCGCGTAGAGTCCTATCAGGAACTGGAAGAACTGCTCTTTCAGAGACTATAGGAAAAGAAGCTCCGGGACTTCGGAAAACAGTTGGAAAACAGAATGGAAAAAGTTCGGAAAAAGGCGGTTTTAAAGGCTTTTCATACACTGCGCAGAAGTGACCTGTGAGAGTGAAATTGCTTGACAGAAAGCGTGAGTTTGAGTATAATATTGAAATTGCGGACGGATGCTGATACAACGATTGGCGTCCAGGAGAAAAAGACAGCAGACATGCATTTAAAACCGATAATATGATGTAAGTGTCAAAAGTATAAATTGCATAGCAATGGAGCAATCCGGTTACATCATAATATCTGTAGACAGAGAAGAAACTTTGAATGCATGAAAAGTATAGACAGAAAATGATTTGCAGAGAATCTGTAAATGTTGTAGGAAACGAAACGTTATTGCAACAGGCAGTGACGGTAAGGAAGTAGAAAGGAAGCAGGAACAATGGCAGAGGCAAAAAAAAGATTACTTACTTATGCCGGATTAAAGGCAATTGAGGATGAACTTGAGAATCTGAAAGTAGTAAAGAGAAAAGAAGTTGCAGGTAAGATCAAAGAGGCAAGAGAGCAGGGAGACCTTTCCGAGAACGCTGAGTATGATGCAGCGAAAGACGAGCAGAGAGATATCGAAGCCCGTATCGAGGAGCTTGAGGCAATCCTGAAGAATGCAGAAGTTGTAGTAGAGGATGAAGTTGATCTTAATAAGATCAATGTTGGATGTGCAGTAAAGGTTTACGACATCACATTTGATGAAGAGATGGAGTTCAAGATTGTTGGTTCTACAGAGGCGAACAGTCTGGAAGGAAAGATCTCCAATGAGTCTCCGGTAGGTCACGCACTGATCGGAAAGAAAATCAATGATGTCGTTGACGTTGAGACACAGGCAGGAGTTATCCAGTACAAAGTACTTGATATCAAACGTTCATAATCAGCTTAGGACAGACCTCTTACTATTAAGAGGTCTGAATTCGCTTAAAAAGACAATATAAAAAGTGACTATTTCTGTAGTGATTTATGTAAAAATCAATGCGGAAGCAGATAGAAACGGAAGGAGAACAGACAGTGGGACAGAATCAGAAGAACACACAGGAACCAGATATGAATCAGCTGAGAAAGGTTCGCCGTGAGAAACTTGCAGAACTGCAGCAGAACGGAAGAGACCCTTTCCAGATTACAAAGTTTAACCAGACACACCATTCACTCGAAGTAAAAGATCTCTATGAGGCACATGAGGCTGAGATTTTAAAAGATCACCAGCAGCCGAACGTAGAAGGTATGGATGAAGAGCAGGCAAAAGAGGCTCTCAAGAATGATTACGAAGAGAGAAGAAGCATCATGGATGCAAGCCCGATCCACGTAGCAATCGCAGGACGTATGATGTTCAAGAGAGTTATGGGAAAAGCTTCTTTCTGTAACATTCAGGATTTACAGGGAAATATCCAGGTATACGTAGCAAGAGATGCAATCGGAACAGATGCTTACGCTGATTTCAAGAAATCTGATATCGGTGATATCTTCGGACTTGAAGGATTCGCTTTCAGAACAAGAACAGGAGAAATCTCTATCCATGCTGAGAAGATGACACTTCTCTCCAAGAGCTTACAGATGCTTCCGGAGAAGTTCCACGGCCTGACAGATACAGACACACGTTATCGTCAGAGATACGTAGACCTGATCATGAATGCAGACTCTAAAGATACATTTATCAAACGTTCCAAGATCCTTGCAGCAGTCCGTAAGTACTTAAGCGGAGAAGGATTCATGGAAGTTGAGACTCCGATGCTTGTAGCAAATGCTGGTGGAGCAGCTGCAAGACCGTTCGAGACACATTTCAACGCACTGAATGAGGATCTGAAGCTTCGTATTTCACTTGAGCTGTACCTGAAGAGACTGATCGTTGGTGGACTTGAGAAAGTATACGAGATCGGACGTGTATTCCGTAACGAAGGTCTAGATACAAGACATAACCCAGAGTTCACTCTGATGGAGCTTTACCAGGCATACACAGATTACCACGGCATGATGGATCTGACAGAGAACATGTACCGCTTTGTTGCTCAGGAAGTCCTTGGAACAACACAGATCGTTTACAAAGGAATCCCGATGGATCTCGGTAAACCGTTCGAGCGTATCACAATGGTTGACGCAGTTAAGAAATATGCAGGCGTTGACTGGAATGAAGTTGAGACTCTGGAGCAGGCAAGAGAACTTGCAA
>OLNN01000174.1_pt1 | contig 74737 bp, 46 predicted proteins | sample 1672141 | NCBI WGS metagenome assembly OLNN01 (sample SAMEA3136652, study PRJEB25190) | human gut metagenome | biome: human gut; feature: human-associated habitat; material: faeces | place: Austria | collected 2013
GGGCCTTTTGGACCCGGTGTTGGACCTCCCCTTTGCCCTGTTTCTGGCGCTTGTGGGGCTGCTCCTTGTCTTGACCGGGGCCTGGGCCCTGCTGGCCCGGCGCAACCGGACACTGTACGCCTTTCGGGACGGCTCCATGCTTTATGTTTCCAGCTGGGGCCGCCGCAGGGAGATCACCCCGGGGCAGGCCGCCTCTTTGCGTCTGGGGGCCAACGGTTCCCTGGCCTTTCTGGATCAGGAGGGCAAAAAGCTGGTATCGGTGGAGGGGAACATGGAGGGCTCTCTTCTACTGGCGGTTTGGGCGGAGGAACAGGGCATCCGCCAAGTGCTGACGCCCCTCTTGGAAAAGCAGGTGGAACGGGAGAACCCCGCCCCCCAATGGCGGGAGGAGTACAGCACCTGGTGGCACCGCCATTTAGGCGCGGTCCGGGCAGGGGTGGCAGTGACGGTGGTCCTGTTTCTGGCTGGCTGTGTGCTGCCCTTCGCCCTCTACATCCTGGACCTTCTGAAGTTCCGGCAGGCGGTGTACCTTTCCACCTTTGCGCCCCTGCCCTTCCTGGCCCTGTACCTGGCCTGCGCCCCGGTGATTTCCCTGGATACCAAGCCCCCGAAAGCCACCGCGGAATGGAAGGCCCACCACGTTCGGGCGCCCAGCCTGGTGCTTTTGGTAGCGGGGCTGCTTCTGGCCTCTCAATTCTTCTATTTCTGGAACCAACTGGTGATGCAGACCGTGGATGAAATCCCCTTCCTGGTGCTTTGGGGCGTGTTGGGCGTGGCCTTGGGGGCGGCTGTCTTTCTGCGCACACCTAAGCGCCTGCGGGGAGACGGGGTGTTCCTGCTGGTCCTGTTCTGCCTCATCGAGGGCTACGCCCTGGCCTATGGGGGCAATCTGGCCTTGTGCGGGCCGGCCCAGCACTATCCGGCGCAAGTGCTGGAGCGCTCTCAGCAGGAGGACGACGGCGACACGGAGTATTATCTGGAGCTGCTATTGGATGACGGCACCCAGGCCCAGGTGCAGGTCTCAGAGACGGTGTACCGGCTGGAAGCGGAGGGCACGGAGTTCCTGGTGTGCCAGCTGGAAAGCCCCCTGGGCATCCGCATGGTGGACCTGCACCTTCCGGAGGCCGTGGAATGACAAAAGGACCGGCGCAGGGGTTGTTCCCCACACCGGTCCTCTTTTCTTGGCTGCGTCAGCCCAGCAGGGCCTTGGCCTTTTCCATGCGCTCCACCACGGGCACCCCAAAGGGACAGCGGGTTTCGCAGCCGCCACAGGCAATGCAGTCCGCTGCCGTGGCGGAAAGGGCCTGGTAGTGGGCCCGCACCGTGGCGGGCACCTCCGGCTGCATGGCGGCCAGGTCGTAGAGCTTGTTGACCATGGCGATGTCGATGCCCGCCGGGCAGGGGGCGCAGTGGCCGCAATAGGTGCACTGGCCGGAGTAGGCGTGGTGAGGCGCTTTGGCCAGCACGCTGGCGTAGTCCCGCTCCTCCTCGGTGGCGGTCTCGTCGCCTTGTGCGGCGCTGAACACGACCATGTTGCCCTTCGGCGCTTCGGGCTTGGCCTTGATGGCTACGCCACGGGCTGATGCCAGCATGCCTTCGCCACGCTTGGCGCCGCTGAAGCAGGCGTCCATGAAGACGGTGACGTTGCGGGCGGGCAGTGCGCCCAGTGTCTTGTAGAGTTCGGCCAGGCTGTAGCCGGTGCGCAGGTTGTTGCCCACACCGTCCACGGGCAAGAGGTAGGACGAGCCACTGGCCTCGTCGGGGATGCCGTGACCGGCGTAGTAGACGATGAGGCTGGCTTCGCCGTTGTAGGCTTTGGCCACTTTGGATATCCAGTCTACTTCAGCCAAGATGTTATTCAATGTGGCGTCCTCCCGGTAGTGAATATTGTCCTCGGGTAGTCCCAGCACCTTCTGGCAATACTCTTTGAAAGTCTGTCCGTCGTTCAGCGCATACTGTACAGGCGTTTCCTCCTGATAGTTTTCATTGGCAATGATGATGGCAAAGGTGTTGGCGTTGGTAACTGGTGCTTCGGGGATGTTCTGGTCTACATCGCTGGAGGGAGCCGGGCGGGCAGGAGTGGCGGTCGGCACGGTCTGTGCTGCGGGTTGTTGCACATAGATGACCTGTGGCTGCTGGACAGGTTGTGCCTGTGCCTGGCGGCTGGACAGGTAATGTTCCACAGCATCGGGGCTAAGGCCGTAGGATTTGCAGTTACCCGGTGTTATCCAGTCGGGTAGTGAGCTTATGAGCCCGTTATACTTGGTATAGGCAATCGTATAGTCGCGGTTGAAAGTCAGTTTGTCTATTTTCTGTACTCCTTCCGGTATTGACAGTTCCTGCAAGTTGATGGTATAGGCGAAGGCACCTTCTTGAATGCTCTTTACCGTACTGGGCAGGATGACGCGGCTTAGTTTGAAGCAATAGTGGAAGGCATGTTTGCTGATATGTTCCAGCCCTTCGTTGAAGTTCACGGTGGTGAGCTCCTTGCAGGCACCGAAGCTGTACACGCCGATGGCTTTCAGCTGGGTGGGCAGCGTCATTTCTTCCAAGGTGGAACCGTAGAAGGCGAAAGCACCGATGTATTGTACCGTCGAAGGCAGGCTTACCCGGCTGACATGGCTGCCGGTAAAGGCTTCAGTGCCTATTTCCGTCACCGTGTAGGTCTGTCCGTTGTAGCTGACGGTGGCGGGAATGATGTATGACGCATCGTTGTAACGGTCTTTTTTCTTGTCGGGGCGTACCAAAGCCACGGTATTGTCGCCTTCGGGCAGGATGAGGTAGGACAGCATCTGCCCTTCGGCATTGGGAGCGGTGAAGCTGACTCCTTTATAACGCTTTTTGCTGTTGTAGCTTTCGCTGTCGTCCGATTGGGTGGCGACACCACCAATTGCACGTAAGAGTGTGCCTTGTGCCTGTCCCGTGCCGCATGCCAATATCAGGGCAGCCAGCACCATAAAGATTTTCTTGAGATTCATAGCTTCTGATGTTTGTTCAATCCTGTAAAATTACAGAATTGTAGGCAAAGCCGGAATCTCGTTTATGGGCCTTTCTCCGGTATCGTGCTGAAGCGGCGCTTAACTGGTTTGTTTTTGAGATTATCTGGTATTAAGTTATTGCCACTCCCCCAAGTCTGCCTTCGCCTCCACGCGGCGCTCCACGTCGTCGGGCAGGGCGGGGAAGAAGTCGATGCCGGTGATGCGTTCTACCTGGTCCACGGTGTTGACGTAGCTGTCCAGCTTGCGGTTGCCGGCCGTGTTCTTGTAGATGAAGCCGATGGCGCGGGGCTGCTTGCTGTCGGCACAGAGGACAACCTTGAAGAAGGCGTCGGGCACGGCTACGCGGTGTTCACGGCCTGTGGTGCGCGGCTTGCCCTTGTAGAAGATGGGTCCGCAGACGATGTAGATGCGTCCCTCCTGTTCGGCCCAGCGGCGGCAGGCCTCTTCCAGTTCTTTCCAGTCGCCACTGTTCAGGTTGTGGTGCTGGGGGCAGATGTTGGTCATGTAGAAGCTCTCCTGCATGGCGCGCCAGTGCCAGCGGCAGTCGGCGGCAGGACACATGTGGCCACGGTCCCAGCCCGTTCGCTTGTAGTCGTCGGTGGTGACGGCTTCACTCTCGGGCAGGTCGGGGTCGGGCAGGAACTTGTCGGTACGGCTTTCGCGCTCCACCAGCCGGTCGCGGTTCAGCTCCCAGGCCACCCAGTTGGGCACCTTCCGCTCGCTGTTATAAGATACGGTGTAGGCCGTCCGTTTCAGTATCTTTTCGGGCACGCCCTTCAGTGGCGCGGGCAGTTCCAATCCGCCGGTTGCCGACAGGTCGGTGTGGCTGTCGGGTTGCCGGTTCGCGGCGTCCAGCTGTTCCTTGACTTGCGTCAATGCGCCCCGCCAGTCGCCCCGTTGCAGAGCGTTGGTCAGTGGCTGGTAGGAGAACATGGCGGCTACGGCCACTACTATCAGCAGGATAAGTTTCTTCAGCGGGCTGCCTGCGCCCCCTTTGCGGTTGCTTCGTCTTCGTGCCATCTTTCTTGTTTTCTGATAAACGGTTCAAAGGTAGTGAAAGGCGAGAACAGAGACAAATTTTTTAGACGCGGGTCGGGCGGATAAAGCGGGTTCTGAAATTTAAACTATCCGCCTCATCTGCCCAACCTGCGTCTAAAAAATCCTTCTATAGCCTCTTCTAAAGTCAGTTTGATAGTAGTGTACTCCTCACGTGATGGCAGTTAACTCCCCTCCCGATAGCAGTGTACTCCCAACGCGATAGTAGTCCACTGCTATCGCACTGGGAGTACACTACTTTTCTACCCGTTGCTGATGGTTGATTATAAGGTACTTATACTGTGCGGGATTTTACTGCATAGGCTCCACCGTGTAGCCCTTGGCACGCAGCAGGCTGAGTACGCCGCGGCTGCCGGGCAGGTGGGCGGCACCGACCACGAAGAGCGTGGGTGCCTGCTGCATGATGGCGGGCATCAGGCCGGCCCAGTTGGCGTTGCGGCCGTAAATCAACGCTTCATCCTCTTGCGGCGTGCTGTCGCAGTCGTTGCCCATTTTCTCCTCGGTGAGGGCCAGCAGCTCGTTCAGGTCTTGGGTCAGGTAGGCCTGCGTCAGGCGTCGGGTCAGGTCGATGTTCTGCTCGATGTGGGTGGCGGTGCAATAGAGCTGGCGGGCCTGGCGCAGGGACGATTGCGAGTTGTAGAGCACGTCTATCTGGTGGCCGATGGTCTCCAGTCCGCCCACCTTCTTTCCGGCCTGGCGCGCCTGCGACTGGAACCAGGTGTCGAGCTGCTCCTGCGGGTTGAAGCCGGGCAGGGCCTTCATGCCCAGCGCCACGGCCAGCTGGGTGGTGACGGTGGCGGGCTTCAGGCGGTCGAACAGGGCCAGGTCGACGCCCATGTATTGCTTCACCACGGCGGCCACGCTGTCATACTGCGCCGGGGCCAGCAGGCTGCGCAGGGTGGTGTCGGCGGGCAGCATCATGGCCTGTTGCATGGCCTGCATGGTTTCGGGTTTCATCATGTCGTCCATCACTACTTCGCCGTAGACCTGGCTGGTCTGCCCGATGGCCTGTGGCAGCGCCTTCAGGCTGTCTTTCACGCTGAGGGGCGCCAGGTGGTGGGTGCCGACGATGTAGGAGGGGCGTTCCAGTCCGTTGCCCGATATTTTCCAAAGCAGTTGTGCCTGCGCGCCCAGGGCGAGGCAGAGGAGAAGGAGTAGTGCGAATGTCTTTTTCATAACGAATCTGTTGTTTTGAGGGTTGTCGTTGGTTGTTTTTTATCTGTTAGTCGCAGGAAGGGCGGCTTTTATTGCACCGGCGCCTGTTTATTTGTTGTGCGCCGCTTGGTTGAAGTCTTCCGACTGCCGCAGCACGTAGTCTTGCGTGGCCTCGTTCCAGATGTAGGTCTTTTTGCTGGTCACCTGCCCTTGGCGGTCGTAGCTGAAGTCCAGGCGGTAGAGGCGTTTCAGGTACTTGCCTTCGTCGAGGCTGAACACTTCCTTGCGGGTCAGCTGGTTGTTTTCCACTTTCACGTTGTACACCAGGCTTGAAGCTGTGCCGGCGGCCGAAATCAGGGCGGCCATGATGAGATTGCTAATCATAATCGTTTGTTTATTTTAGTAAGTTAGACATTTTGTTTGTTTCGATGCTGCAAAGTTAGGGCGGCGCGGCGGGGACTTAGGTTAACGGCAGGTTAAGGTTAGGTTAACAGGCGGCGGGGAAGCAAGAAAATAGTTTTTTCTTGTCTTTCCCGTTCCTTTTCGTACCTTTGTGGCAAACGAAGCCTTTAAGGATTAACATATTCAAGTTTCGGATTTAATATGCCTTTGGAAGTTAAGAAGTTAAAGAAGTTAAAGAAGTTATAGAAGTTAAAGCCGATAGTGCCATAAAGGGGAAACTCCAGTAGCACAGTCTATTGGCCTTTAACTCCTCAGCCCGACGAAAGACGGGCGATAACTTCTTCTAACTTCTTTAACTTCTGCAAGTTTTGGTAAATCTGAAACTTGAGTTAACATAAAACGTACTTATGATAAAACTGCTGTTAGTAGAAGACGACACCAACCTGGCCTACATCGTCCAGTCGGGACTGGAAGACCTGGTGGGCGGCTATGAGGTGACGGTGGCCGGAAACGGTGCCGACGGACTGAAGGCTTGGGAGGAGAGACGGCCCGACGTCATCGTGTCGGACATCGAGATGCCCGTGATGGACGGTTACGAGATGGTGCGCCGCATCCGGCAGATGGACGCCGAAGTGCCCATCGTCTTCACCAGCGCCCTGACCTCGCCCCGCGACGTGAAGCAGGGCTATGCGCTGGGCGTCAACAATTACATCAAGAAACCCTTTACGCCCGACGAGCTGGATGCCCACATACAGGCGTTGATGAAGCTGAGGGCCGGTGCGGGCACCCACCCCTCGCCCGTGTGCTACAGGCTGGGACGCTATACGCTGGACACAGCCCGCGCCCAGCTGCTCGACGAGCACGACGGCGCCATGCGTGCGCTGACCCAGCGCGAGTCGCAACTGCTCCAGCTGCTGGCCGAGAACCGCAACGAGGTAGTGCGCCGCGAAGTCATCCTGAGCCGCTTCTGGAACACCGAGGACGACTACTTTGCCTCGCGCAGCCTCGATGTCTTCGTCACCAAGCTGCGCAAGCTGTTCGACGCCGACCCGCAGGTGGAGATTAAGACCGTGCGCGGCGTGGGCCTCATGCTGGAAGTGAAAGGCTGACCTTCTGTGTATAAAAAAGAGGAGGGCGTATTAAAACGAGCTAAACTAATCTTTTAGACGCGGATGGAGCGGATTGGGCGGATTAGAAAATTAAGAAATCCGCTTAACTCGCGGCATCCGCGTCTAAAAAATGTCTTTTTTACAGTAAGCTCGTTTTAATACGCCCTCCTCCTCTGTTCCGGCGAGGGATTACAGCAGCTTGCCGGCGCGCTCCAACGCCACGTTGATGTTGGGGCAGATGTTGTCCTCGCCCAGCAGCTCGTAGAAGCCCGATTTCTCCAGCACCTTGTGCACTTTCTCGTTGACGCCCGACAGCACGACGGTTATCTTCTCCTTCTGCGACATGCGGCACAGGTTCTCCAGGTTGTGGATGCCCGTAGAGTCGATGAAGGGCACCTTGCGCATGCGGATGATGCGCACCTTCGGACGGTCGCCCATCTGTGCCATCATTTCCTCAAACTTGGTGGCAATGCCGAAGAAGTAAGGGCCGTTGATTTCGTACACCTCCACGCCCTTCGGGATGACCAGGTGCTCTTCGTTGGTGGCAATGTCAAGCTCCTTGCTGGGGTCAATCTCGTCCTTGATGACCGATATTTCGGTAGTCTCCATCACACGGCGCATGAACAGTACGCAGGCAATCACCAGACCCATCTCGATGGCCACCGTCAGGTCGAAGATGACCGTCAGGAAGAAGGTGATGAGCAGCACGGTGACGTCGGACTTCGGGTTGCGCAGCAACGCCTTGAACGTGCGCCAGCCGCTCATGTTGTACGACACCACCACCAGTACGCCCGCCAGGCAGCCCATGGGGATATACTGTGCCAGCGGCATGAGCAGCAGCAGGATGAGCAGCAGCACCACGGCATGCACGATGCCTGCCACGGGCGACTTGCCGCCGTTGTTGATGTTGGCCATGGTACGCGCGATGGCGCCCGTGGCCGGAATGCCGCCGAAGAGCGGCGTGACGATGTTGGCCGCACCCTGTGCGATGAGCTCGGTGTTGGAGTCGTGGCGGTCGCCAATCATACCGTCGGCCACCGTGGCCGAGAGCAGCGACTCGATGGCGCCCAGCACGGCGATAGTCACCGCCACGGGGAAGAGGTTCTTCACCGCCTCCCAGTCGAGCGCCGGAATGGCGGCGTCGGGCAGTTCGGCACGGATGCTGAAGCGGTCGCCTATGGTGTCGATGCAGCTGATGCCGGCGTAGGTCTTCATCAGCCACACGGCCACCGTCACCAGCACGATGGCAATGAGCGAGCCCGGCACCTTCTTGGAGAACCGGGGCGTCAGGGCGATGATGGCAATGCTGGCCACGCTGACCAGCGTGTTCCACCAGTTCACCGTGTCGAAGTGGCGCAGGTAGACCATCCACTTGCCCACGAAGTCGCCCGGCACCTTGTCGTCGCCAAATTGCAGGCCGAAGACGTCGGCCACCTGCGTGGTGAAGATGGTGACGGCGATACCGCTCGTGAAGCCCACGATGATGGGGTAGGGGATGAACTTGATGACGGCTCCCAGCTTGAACACGCCCAGCAGCACCAGGATGACGCCCGCCATCAGCGTGGCCACGATGAGTCCGGCCTCGCCATACTGCTGGATGATGCCGTAGATGATGACGATGAACGCCCCCGTAGGGCCGCCAATCTGCACCTTGCTGCCGCCCAGCAGCGAGATGATGAACCCGGCAATGATGGCCGTCACGATGCCCTTTTCGGGCGAAACGCCCGAGGCGATGCCGAAGGCGATGGCCAGCGGCAGGGCCACGATGCCCACAATGATACCGGCCATAAGGTCGGCCATAAACATTTCTTTAGAATAATTCTTTAGTGCCGTGTAGAGTTTCGGCTTGAATTCGAACGCTTTCATTTTCTGTTTGATAGAACTTATATACCTATTGATGTTTGTTGTCCTTACTTGAAAAACAGGCTGCAAATTTAGGTAAAATAAAGCAAACAGATGCTATCAGGCGGCTATTTTCGCACGCAGCCGCTCCTTTTCCGCCTTCTTCGGGTCCGTCTGCCGGGTTTTCCCGCCTGTCGGGTTGCCTTTCGGTAGCAGTGTACAGGTGGTTTGATAGCAATGTACTCCTTACGTGATAGCAGTGTACTCCCAACGCGATAGCAGTGTACTCCTCACGCGATAGCAGTTAACTCCCCGCACGATAGCAGTTAACTCCTTTCCGGCCATGTCGGGACCGCCTGCTACCCAAACGTTTGCATATTGCGCAGGGGCTGAAAAGACAACCGGCCGGGCGTTCTTCCCGAAGTAGTTTTTATCTTTGTATGTCTGCCCCTGACAGCCTGCATGGCTGTCAGGGGGAGGAGCGGCTGTTGCCTCTGTTGCTACGCCGGTTTTTGAATTGTTTGTGAAACTTCAGTCATTTTAAAACAACAAATACGTATGAAACCAAAACACATTCTGTCCATTGCCCTGTGCTGTGCCTGCCTACTGCCTATGCAGGCACAGACCACCCGCGAAGAAATGAAAGCCAATCCCGCCCAGACCGGCGGCGTCTACCTGGCCTATCCCACCGACATCCCTGCCCAAACCCCGGCGCCCAAGGGATATAAACCCTTCTACATCAGCCACTACGGCCGCCACGGCTCGCGCTACCTCATTGGCGACCGCGACTACAAGTGGGTGCTCGACCTCTTTGCTGCGGCCCACCGCTCTGCCGCCCTTACGCCCCTGGGCGAAGACGTCTACGGCCGCCTGCAACAGGTGTGGGCCGAAGCCGAAGGACACGGCGGCGATCTCAGTCCGCTGGGCGTGCGCCAGCATCGCGGCATAGCCGAACGCATGTTCCGCTCCTTCCCCGAAGTCTTCGAGGGCACGCCCGCCATTTCGGCCCGCTCCACCGTGGTGCTGCGCTGCGCCATGAGCATGGCCGCCTTTGGCGACCGTCTCAAGGAGCTGAACCCCGGCCTGCGCATCTCCTACGAGGCCAGTCAGAAGTACATGGACTACCTGAACTACCACTCCGAAGAGTCCAACCGCTTCACCTCGCTCACCGACGGCCCCTGCGCCGAGGAGTACCGCAAGTTCAAGGAAGAGCGTACCCGTCCCGACCGCCTCGTAGCCTCGCTCTTCAGCGACGCCAACTTCATACGCAAGCAGGTGAACCCCGGCGAGCTGATGTGGGGACTCTACTGGATAGCCAGCGACATGCAGAACATGGAGACGCCCCTCTCCTTCTACGACCTCTTTGAGCCCGACGAGCTGTTTGCCCTGTGGGAGACCTTCAACTACCACTTCTACATAGGCAATGCCAACCATGCCGACGGCCACAACCTGGTCATCGATAACGCCAAACCCCTCCTGAAGAACATACTGGACAGTGCCGACGAGGCCATTGCCAACGCCGGAACGGCGGCCACCCTGCGCTTCGGTCACGACGGCAACGTCATCCCGCTGGTGGCGCTGATGCAGATAGAAAACTTCGGCGTGTCCACCGCCGACGCCGACAGCCTCTACACCTTGTGGACCGACTTCAAGGTCGTACCCATGGCCGGCAACCTGCAACTCGTCTTCTTCCGCAACACGAAGAAGGGGCAGGAAGACGATATACTCGTCAAGATTCTGCACAACGAGCGCGAGGTCCATATCCCCCTGGCCACCGACCGCTTCCCCTACTACCGCTGGGCCGACGTGGAGGCGTTCTACCGGCAGGTGCTTGGTGAGTGAGAAGAGTTCAGATTTTAGATTTATGAGTTATGATTTCAGAGTTTAGATTCCAGATTTCAGAGGCCAGCATTCATAAATCATAAATCTGAAATCTAAAATCATATATTATAACTCTGAAATCATAAATCTAAAATCATCCTAAATCTGTGTTAATCCTCCCTCTCTTATGGTGTATTTCCGCAAAAACTTCCTACCTTTGCGCCCGAAAATCAAATGTGGAAAGATTTGAGTAGCTTGCAACCACAGAAAAAAATGCTAAAACACATACTTTTCTGAACAACGCCGGCCAGTAAGTTCCGGCATCCCACTCTACTCATCCCATTCCCCATTCATTTAAGTGTTTAATTTTTAATTATTCATTTTTAATTCTTAATTGTAAAATGGGATACTTGTTTACATCCGAATCGGTGTCTGAGGGACACCCCGACAAAGTGGCCGACCAAATATCGGACGCTGTGCTTGACAAACTGCTGGCTTATGACCCCAGTTCGAAAGTAGCTTGCGAAACGCTGGTGACTACCGGACAGGTAGTGCTGGCCGGTGAAGTAAAAACAAAGGCCTACGTAGACCTGCAACTCATTGCCCGCGAGGTCATCAAGAAGATTGGCTACACCAAGGGCGAATACATGTTCGAGAGCAACTCGTGCGGCGTGCTGAGCGCCATACATGAGCAGAGCCCCGACATCAACCGCGGTGTGGAGCGCCAGGACCCCATGGACCAGGGCGCCGGCGACCAGGGAATGATGTTCGGCTACGCCACCAACGAGACTGAAAACTACATGCCGCTGTCGCTCGACCTGGCACACCGCATCCTGCAGGTGCTGGCCGACATACGCCGCGAAGGCAAAGAAATGACCTACCTGCGCCCCGACTCAAAGAGCCAGGTGACCATTGAATACGACGACAACGGCAAGCCCGTGCGCATCGACACCATCGTGGTATCGACCCAGCACGACGACTTCATACAGCCTGCCGACGACACCGAGGCAGCCCAGCTGAAGGCCGACGAGGAGATGCTGGCCATCATCCGTCACGACGTCATCAACATCCTCATGCCCCGCGTCATCGCCTCCATCCACGCACCCCAGGTGTTGGCTCTGTTCAACGACAACATCACTTACCACGTCAACCCGACGGGCAAGTTCGTCATCGGCGGCCCTCACGGCGACACCGGACTGACCGGCCGCAAAATCATTGTCGACACCTACGGAGGCAAGGGAGCACACGGTGGTGGTGCCTTCTCGGGCAAGGACCCCTCGAAGGTCGACCGCTCGGCAGCCTATGCCGCCCGCCACATTGCCAAGAACCTGGTAGCCGCCGGCGTGGCCGACGAAATGCTGGTACAGGTCAGCTACGCTATCGGTGTGGCACGCCCCATCAACATCTATGTCAACACCTACGGCCGCAGCCACGTGCAGATGACTGACGGCGAGATAGCCCGCAAGATTGACGAAATCTTCGACCTCCGCCCCCGTGCCATCGAAGACCGCCTGAAGCTGCGCAACCCCATCTATCAGGAGACTGCCGCCTACGGTCACATGGGCCGTCAGCCGCAGGTTGTCACCAAGCACTTCCGCAGCCGCTACGAAGGCAACAAGGACGTCATCGTAGAGCTCTTCACCTGGGAGAAGCTGGACTACGTGGACCGCGTGAAGGAGGCTTTCGGTCTGAAGTAAGACATAACGCCATAGCATCGTTATAATAATAGGTAAAACAGCACGTCCCGCCCTGTTCTCTGCCTTCCGTTCGAGGAAGGAGAGAGTGGGCGGGACGTTTTCTTTTTTATATCGATGGTTTGTTCTCCCAATGACTTATGGAGCAGGTCATTCGTTTATATGAGTTCGGTCTGTACTACGATGTGTTCTTCTTTCTTGCCTGCTTCTTTCAGTTCCAGTTTGAAAATTCCGGAAGGTTCGATATCAATGCTGACCGACACTTCCTGCGGGCAATAACCGAACAGTTTCTCTACAGGAATATTCATCTTCCATCCGTCTGTTTCGACAAACAATTGTCCTTCGGCGGGATATAAAGGACGTTTGCCGTAGGCTTTCAGTGGTATGGTGGCTCCAGCCGCGACGTAGCGTTCGCACTCCCTTATCATTTCTCCCTGCCGACAGCCTATCAATACATCATAAGGAAAGGCCGACAGGAACACGGTGTCGTCAAGTTGAAGGATAGAATGGAATAGTTTTACAGCTCCTTTCAATAGATATCGTCGGTATTTTTCGGTCGAGAAGTGATAACTCAAGTCGGCTGTACATTCCTGTTTGCGTGGCAGAGTACCCGTTTCCAGCATTTCGTAGATGTCACCACCTGTTTCTACCAGACAATATTCGTCATCAGATTCAATCAGAGTTGTTTCGTCCATGTCGGCATACAGGCAACCCATGGCTACCAGATGGAGTGCTTTTTCAAAACGGCAGTGCTTCATTCTTTCAGGCAATATCCGTGCAATACTTTCCACGGCTGTGCGGTAGTTTCCTGCCACTTGCCGGTAAGCCACCACGATGTATTGGGCTGCTTTCAGCTGGTTGAGATGTTGCTGTAGAAAGTCTTCGGTAGACAGCAAATCCGATTCGGGTACTGCATCGGTATATCCGTTCAATGACAGGTGGAAGATTTGTCCGTCCACGTGGCATACAACTTCATCACCCACCGTATAAAAGATAGAAAGATCTGTGTTCATGGTGTTAATAAGATTGGTATGTTCATAATATTTATGACTTATTTTCAAAGCTCATAGAACGTAGTGAATGCACGTGTGACGTAGGCTTGGTCCTGTACGCCGCCCGTTTCGCGCACTGAGTGCATGCCCCACATGGGGTTGCCGATGTCTACGCCGCGCATCTCCATCTGCGACAGCAGGACGTGGCCCAGGGTGGAGCCGCCCGCCATGTCGGAGTGGTTGACAAACTGCTGGCAGGGCACGTCCGCCAGGCGGCAGACGGTGGTGAAGACGGCAGCCGAGTCGGCGTCGGTGACGTACTTCTGGTTGGCGTTGAACTTGATGACCGGTCCGCCGTTCAGTACGGGGTGGTTGGTGGGGTCGTGTCGCTCCACGTAGTTGGGGTGGAGGGCATGCGCCATGTCGGCCGAAATCAGGAAGCTGTTGTGCACGGTGCGGTAGAAGTCCTCGGCCGAGCCGCCCAAGCCGTAGACCATGCGCTTCAGAATGGTGCGCAGCACGGGCGAGCCTGCGCCCTGCTTGGTGCCGCTGCCCACCTCTTCGTTGTCGAACAGGGCCAGCACCTTGGTGCGGCTACTGGGACGCGAATCGAGCAGCGCCCTCAGTCCGGCATAGGCCATGGCCAGGTCGTCCAGCTTGCCGCAGGAGATGAACTCTTCGTTGGTGCCCAGCAGGCAGCCGGGGGCATACTCGTAGAGGGTGAGGTCGAAGTCCAGAATATCCTCGGGCTGCACGCCCAGTTCGGCGGCCACGAGGCGCAGCAGGTAGTTGTCCTTCTCCAGCGTGTCGTTTATCATGGCCACCACGGGCAGCAGGTCCTTCTGCTTGCTCAGCGGATTGCCCTGCTCGTTGACCGCGCGGTTGAAGTGGATGGCCAGGTGGGGAATGACCAGCATCGGGCGGTCGAAGTTCACCAGTCGCGACTTGGGCCGCAACGGGTCTTGGCTGCGGAGCATCACCCGGCCAGCCATGGAGAGCGGTCGGTCGAACCACGTGTAGAGGATAGGCCCGCCATAGACCTCGGTATTCAGTTTCAGGTATTTGCCTGCCACGGGCATCTCGGCGTTGGGCTTGATGCGGAAGGTGGGCGAGTCGCAGTGGGCGCAGACCAGCTTCATGCCGTCGGCCACCTCGCCCGTGCCTGCCTCGAAGGCAAAGAGCGACGACTGGTTCTGTGTTACAAAGTACTTTCCACCTTTCTCGATGTGCCAGGCCTCGCCCTGCGAGAGCTGGTGGAAGCCGTGCGCGGCCAGCATTCGGCTGGCGTTGGCCACGGCGTGGAAGTTGGTGGGACTCTGGTGAATGAACTCTATCAGTTCACGGGCTAATTGTTTTTCCATATAGGGGTTGGTTTATGCTTATTGGTTTTTAATTGAAATATCTTGATAACTTTCTGGTTGCTACTGGCTTGGCTATGGCTATAGCCGGAATGCCGGAGCTGCTTCGTGGCCAAGTTAGTTATTTTTATCCGATATTTCCCTGCCGGACGGCAGAAAATGTTTTCCCTCGCCCCGGTTACTGCTGTGGGAAGTCTTAACAGCTCTTGACCGGGGAGTGTACTGCTAGCATGCAGGGAGTGCACTGCTAGCGACCTGGGAGTGTACTACTGGCAACCGGGTAGTACACTGCTGTTGCGGCAGGTTCGGACAGCAGTGACGCTATGTCCTCTGCACCTGGCCAAAGTGCTTCTGCCTCTGCGATATGGTGAGTTTTCCTATTCTTTTTTTTGCCGGATAATCCTCTTTTTTGACCGCTTATCTTGAATACACGGCCGGATAAGCGGTTGAACCGTTTTTTTTCGTTTGAGGGGGGGTATACAATTTGTATCTTTGTTAAGGTGGTTTGGAGTTTTCTGGGGGATGCTCTTGTCCTTGTCCGCATCTTCGGACCGGTGACATGGTTTCTCCCATTTTCCGCCTGAAACGTAAAAGAATAAAACACCTTAAAACAAACTGAAAGCATGAAAATTGTAAACGTAGGAAGGGCCTCGAGCAACGACGTGGTAGTGAACAGTCCGGTGGTTTCATCGCTCCACGCGGTGCTCTACGTGCATACTGACGGCACGGTGGACATCAAGGACTGCCAATCGAGCAACGGAACATTTGTGAACGACAAACGTGCTACGGGTACGGTGACGCTGAAACCGGGCGACCGCGTGAAGCTGGGCAATGTGGACTTTGACTGGCAGAGGGCTGCAGGTCAGGGCGGACTGGGTGGCAATAGTGGCGGAGGCTGCGTGTTCCCGCCCGACGTGGTGGATCGCCGCAGCATAGGTCGTGGTGTGGATGTTCAAATCAGGCTGAACTACGATGACGTATCGTCCAAGCATGCATACCTGTGCCGTCGCAGCAACGGCGAGGTGGTGCTGGTGGACAACAATTCGACCAATGGTACTTATGTGAACGGCACACGCATCAGCACGCAGACGCTGCACAAGGGCGACACGGTGCTCATTGCACGCAAGTATCCCTTGCAGTGGGAGCAGGTGTTCCCGTCTAAGGACAATACGGGCGGAGGCGGCAATGGCGGTGGTGGCAACAGCAGCCTGAAGTGGGTGCTGGTGGCAGCCGCGGTGGTGCTGGTGGCCGGTGTGGGCCTGTGGTGGCTGCTGGGCGGACGCTCGTGGTCGCCCGAGAAGGTATATGCCACTTATCGCAAATCGGTGGTCATGATTTACCAGAAATCGGCCTATGTACCTACGGTCAACGGCAAGACGCTGGGCGAATACCTGGGCGTGGACAAGCTGAATTACCTGAACGTAGACGGTGAGGGCGACATTGCTTACGGTGTAGGCGTTTCGTCGGGCACGGGCTTCTTCTTCTCCAAGGACGGCAAGATAATGACCAACCGCCACGTGGTGGGCGCCGAGCAGGAGGAACGCGAGAATGAAAAGAAAATAAAGTCGGCCTTGCAGAACATGCTGCTCAGCGAGTTTGGCAACAGTAAGGAAGCACGCTGGCTGGCGGCCAACCTGGAGGTGAACTATCAGGTGCTCTACACAGGCATTGCACTGAACGACACGCACGTCAGCTCGGAGAGCGACCTCATTGCCTGCACCATCTACAAGGTGAGCACGGACGAGAAGATTGACATTGCCATTATCCAGACCAACAACAAGGTGACGCCGCCCGAAGTGGACCGCCTGGTGGATTTGAACGACATTGCCACCATGGACGAGCTGAAGCCCGGCAAACGCATCTACACCATCGGCTTCCCGCAGGCCTTCCTGCTGGGCGGCACGGAAGTAGGGCTGGAGGCCAACAACCAGAGCGGAGAGGTGACGCAGGAACGTGGCGAATATCAGTATGGCCACAATATCACCATTCATCAGGGTGCCAGCGGCTCGCCGGTGTTCGACGACCGCGGACGCTTTGCCGGTGTCATCGTGTCGGGCTACCTGGGCCTTTCGCAGGGCTACAACCAGGCCGTACAGCCTCAGAAGGCGGTGTCGCTGCTGAAGTGAACGCTCCACTATCCAGAAACTCAAAACCCAAAACTTAAAACTTAGAACTTAAAACTTAAAACATACTATTATGGCTAAAAGAACTTGTGTAAACGGACATCAGTACGAATCGAATATTTATGGTGATAACTGCCCTTTCTGCCCTTCGCAGGAAAGCAAGACGCATGTGAACCCTACTTCCTTTTTCAACGATGAAGGCGGACATACCAAAGTGATAGGTGAAGAAACCGACTTGAAGAAGACGGAACTGATTAACGACAATGGTGGCGGTATCAACGTTCCGCCCATGGGTGGCGGTGCCACGGTGATTCGCCGTGTGGGCGACAAGACGGGCATGTCGCCGGCAGGAGGCGGACGCCGCGTGGTAGGCGTGCTGGTGACTTACAGCACGAATCCGCTGGGCGAGGTATTCAAGATTTACGAAGGCCGCAACGTCATCGGTCGTTCGCCGGCAGTAGATATTCCGGTACCTAGCGACAGCAACATGTCGTCCGAGCACCTGCGCATTCTCTACCGCGATGCTGAAGACGTGTTCTGGGCTACTGACCTCGATTCGTCAAACGGAACCTACATCAACGGTTCGTTCGTCAGCGAGCGCGTGCAGATAAGGACCAATGACGTCATTGTGGTGGGCGGCACGAAGTTCGTCTTCCTGGCCATCCCCCAGTAATCTCCCCCCCCCATTAACCATTCATCATTTACCACTAATCATTAACCATTAACAAAAAAAAGGACATGGAACAATCGGACAAATATAGTTACTGCCACATCGTGGAGCGCACCGACGTGGGCTGCAAGCGGCCTGCCAACGAAGACCACATGGGACACTTCGACACGGTGAACGGCCGGGTGGCAGTGGTGTGCGACGGTATGGGCGGCCATGTGGGCGGAGCCACGGCCTCGCACATTGCGGTGGAGGCCATACATGCGTTTCTGGACAGCGCGTTTATCGAAAGCCCGTACGAAGCCATCGGGCGTGCCATCGACGAGGCCAATGCGGCCATCCTGCGCCAGGCGGCTGCAAAGCCCGAACTGTCGGGCATGGGGTCTACCTGTGTGCTGCTGCTGATAAGAGACGGACTGGTATACAGAGGACACGTGGGCGACAGCCGCATCTACCTCATCCGCAACCGCATCATCAAGAGGCTGACGCGCGACGATTCGTACGTGCAGATGCTGGTCGACATGAAGAAGCTGACCGAGGAAGAAGCCGAACGTCATCCGCGCAAGAACGAAATCACCAACGCCCTGGGACTGCCCGACATGAAGCCGGCCACTGTGGCCGAAGATGCCATTGCCCCCGAAGCGGGCGACTGCTTCCTGCTTTGCTCGGACGGACTGACCGGCATGGTGAGCGAGCGCGACATTGAACGTATCGTCAGCCGCCAGCAGGAGCTGACCTCGCAGCAGCGGGCCGACCAGCTGGTGGAGCGGGCCAAGGAGAACGGCGGACTGGACAACATCACGGTGCAGCTGGTGGAATTCTCGCTGACGCCGGGCGAACAGGACACACCGCGGCAGGGCGCTTCATCGTCCAAAGGGAAAATCATAGCAGCCATTGTGCTGGCCTGCTGTCTGGTGGCCGGTGCCGGATTCTACTTCCTCAAAGGAGGTAAGGGCGATGATGCCGCCGCCGAACAGAAGCAGGAGAACAAGGAAGAACAGAGCCGGCAGGAGCAGACGGTCAAGCCGCGTACTCATGAAGACTGTGTGTTGACCGCCATCACTTTCGTGAAAAACGCAGAGATGCTTTACATAGAATATTCGGAAGAAAAGACTGTTTTTAAGAAAGATGAATCTGATTTGCTCATCCTGTTTGTCCCGCTCAATCCTGACTCGCTGAAATGCGAAGAGCAAGTAAAGGTACGCGATGGACGCGTGCTGGTTTTTAAGGATAAGTTTGTGGGTGACACCCTCCGTTTCTGCCTGGCCGATTCGACTAAGGTTTATCACATTAAGGTGCCCGTGAAGGGCGGTAGCAAGGCTGCTAAGAGTAGTGACGCTCCCGGCGCGCCATCCGGCAAGAAAGGCTCTGGAGGCACTCCCGAGGCAGTTCCCGACAAAGGTAAAAGCTTCAAGGAAATATTTAGAGACAGCAACGACAAGAAGCCGGAAGACAAGAGCCAAACTCCCAAAGACGAAGAGGAAAAGTCGGCAGGCAAGGACGGAAACAAGGGTAGTGAAGCTCCTGCCGGAGAACCGACAGGTACCCCGGCCGGCCAACCGTCGGAGAACCCGGAAACCTCTACCATTCCTACCCTGCAGGTCTGACACGGCCGGCCACTGCGTGCAAACTATAAATAACAGACAACTATGAATGACTACGAATTAATCAAGGTCATAGGTCAGGGAGGCATGGGTTGCGTCTACGAAGGGCGCAGTCCGTCGGGTCAGCGTGTTGCCATCAAGATGATGAGCAACAAGGTGACTGCCTATCCTGAGTTTCGCGACTTCTTCACGGCCGAGGCTCATGCGCTGGAGCAGATGAACCATCCGTCGGTGGTAAAGATTATGGGCGAGCCCTTCTCCGACGTGCAGGGCAACATGTACCTGCCCATGGAGTTCATAGAGGGTGAGACGGTGGAACACCACGTAAGCAACCACGGACACTATCAGGAGGCCGAGGCCGTGGAACTGATGGCCAAGATACTCGACGCCATGGCCTACGTGCATCGCAAGCAGTGTATCCACCGCGACATAAAGCCCTCGAATATTATGCTCCGGCCCGACGGCAGCATCTGTGTCATCGACTTCGGCGTGGCCAAAGATGCCCGCACGCATACGGGCAAGACCATAGGCTACGTCATCGGTACCGACGGCTACATGAGTCCCGAGCAGGCGCAGGGCGACAGCATTGACTATCGCACCGACATCTACTCGCTGGGCTGCCTGCTCTACTACATGGTGACGGGTCAGCATGCCGTGAAGAAAGGTGCCAACAGCTACGAAACGGTGTGTGCCATCCTCAAGAATCCCGTTGTCATGCCGCGCGCCCTCAATCCGCAGCTGTCCGACAGACTGCAGCAAGTCATCATGAAAGCCATGGACAAGAACATGCTGCGTCGCTATCAGACGGTCGAGGAGTTTAAGAACGCCCTGTGCGATTCCAAACCGCCTGGCAATGTAATAGAACTGACCATCGGACGCAACCCCAAGTGCGACATAGTGGTATCTTCGCAATACGTCAGCAGCAAACACGCCACCCTGCGCATAGATAGGGAAGGAAATACAGGAGGCGGTAGGTCTGCTGAATTTATAGATCACAGCACCAACGGCACCAGTATGGACGGACGGCGCATACACAACGAAAGTACCCGTTTCATGTGGGATGCAGGCTATCATGGCGCGGCTATCCTGCCCGAAATTCTATTGTCGGGACGTCCCGACTGTAAGCTCGATTGGAGTGAAGTGAAGATGGCGTTTGAGCGGAAACAGGAAGATGATCCTCCTCCTCCACCGCCTCCTCCTCCACCACCACCACCGCCTACGGTCACCGACCCCAGCCTTTCGGCTGGTCTTGCTATCGTCTCCTTCCTGTTCCCCATTGTGGGCTGGATATTGTGGGCCGTATGGCATAAAGAGACGCCCCGCAGGGCACGTACAGCCTCCTTCTGCGGATGGGGAGGTTTTGCAGTAGGAATCATCTTGAGAATCTTAATGGCATTATGAGAACAATAACAGTAGGTAGAAGTCGCGATTGCGACATTGTAATAGCAGACAGCGGCGTAAGCAGGCTGCATGCCGAAATCAGTCTGGTAGGCGGACAGTATGTGTTCCGCGATGTCAGCTCCAACGGCTCGGCCATTGGCGGGCGCATTATACTCAACGATAAAGTCATTGTGGCTCCCGGCACACGCATCATGCTGGCCAACCGCGTCCCCCTGCCCTGGAACCAGGTGCAGCAACTGCTGCCTCTGCATGGCGGCGACCAAGGGCGTACAGAGATTACTCCCGGTGGAGTTACACAGCCTTACCGCCCGTCAAACAACTATGACCCCGTTCCACCTCCTCCACCTCGCTACTATAAACCCGACGAGTTAGGCGTGGGTTGGGCCATTCTGGCATTCCTCATTCCGCTGGTAGGCTGGATACTCTACTTCGTTTGGAAGGACGAAACGCCTCGCCGTGCTTCGCAGGTGGCCACTTGGGCCTGGGTGGGCTTCGGCGTCAACCTCATTGTTACCTTTGCCTCCATGGCATAGGCTAGCATCAACCTTGTTTAAATACAGAGATACGCAACAGAATATGATAGGAAAAGAAGTATTGAACTATACCATCATCTCCCTCATTGGTCAGGGAGGAATGGGAAGCGTATATTTGGCCGAGCACAAATATATCAAGCAACAGAAGGTGGCCATCAAGGTCATCAACAAAGACATGGTGAATGACTTCACCCGTGAGAAACTGAAGGAAGAAGCCGAACACTTGGCCAGTCTCAATCATCCCAACATTGTCCACTTCTTGGACTACCACATTGATGAGGAAGGCAACATCTACCTCATCATGGAGTATGCCGAGGGTCTGACACTGGACCGCTACATCAAGGAAGTGTCCGGCCTCATTGTCGAGAGCCGCATCTGTCCTCTCTTCGAGCCCATACTCGATGCTGTGGAGTATGCCCATCACGGACGCAAGGACATGTGCATCATCCACCGCGACATCAAGCCTGCCAACATTGTTATTGGCGAAGATGGGCAGCCCAAGATTCTAGACTTCGGTATCGCCACCATCGTCAAACGCGATATGGCTGACTCCGACAACATGGTCATGGGAACTCCCTCTTACATGAGCCCCGAACAGGTAAAGGGCGAACATCTGGACGAACGTTCCGATATCTATGCCCTGGGCGTAGTGCTCCACCAGATGCTGACCGGACGTGCGCCCTACGACACTACTACCCTGAACGAGCACGAGATAAACGAACGCGTGGTCAACGAACCTCTGCCCCGCCTGCAAACCTTCTACAAGTACATCTCCGACAAGATGCAGAAGGTGGTGGACAAGGCTACGGCCAAGAACCGCGAAGATCGCTATCAGTCGTGTGCCGAGTTCAAGAAGGCCCTGCACAACGTGGTCTATCCGCCCAAGGTAGCCCGTGGCGTATGGATAGCCGCCGCGTTGGCCGCCGTCGTGGTGCTGGGTGGCGCTCTGTGGTGGTGGGACTACAACCGGGTGAAGATTCGTTATTATAAGGACTATGTTGAGCAGTGGGGCGTACCTCAGGGTATCGGTAAATTGAGCACCGACGACATGGAACACCGCAACTCCACTTACCGCTTCGAGTACCAGCAGCGCAAGTTGCGTCGCATGACGCTGGTCAATGGTCACGGCAAGATAACCGACCACCACGATTCCGAACACATGGAGCGCTCCAGCGACATGCAGTTCTACTACGGTGACGACGGCAAGCTGACCTACGTCAAGATACTCGACCGCTCGGGCCGTGTGCTCTACAAGAAGGCCTACAACGACAAGCTCAACACCGTCATCTTCCAGTATGACGATGAGAACGGCACCGAGTTCGTGCTCAATGCCAACACGCTGGGATACTTTAGCAATCCTTTCTTAAGTTATGGAAATGATTCCAAGAGCCGTATCTCTCGCTATTTGCTCACTTATGACGAACGGGGCTACGTCACCAAGCTGGAGTATGCTGCTGTCTACAATGTGAAATTGGGTAATCAAGATGGTATTTTTGCCCGTGCTTTCAAGCACGATGACAAAGGGCGCGTGATAGAAGAATGCTATTTGGGCTATGATGGCAAGCCAAAAGGCATTAAAGGCGGACTAGGTATTAAACGCCATACATTTGCTGAAAATGACGACTGGATAGAGACTTGCTACCTCACTGTGGATGGTCAGCAGAGTAGTGATGCCGGTGGTGTGCCCATTGTCAAGATAGAATACGACAAGTATGGCAACCGAATCAAGGAAAGCTACGTCAACGCACAAGGAGAATTCGTGTTGCGTTCTGACATGAAGGCATCGGGTTGTAACTACCAGTATAACGAACATGGTGACCGTGTGCTGCAAAGCTATTTCGGACTCGACGGCAAACCTTGTTATGGCAGCGAAGGCGTTGCCACTGCAAAGTGGACATTCGATGACAATGGCTATGTTAGCGAAATAGCCTACTACGATGTGGATGGCAATCCTTGCCTGGCTTCCGATGGTTCGGCACGCTTCGTCTGTCGCAATGATGAACATGGTAATCAACTAGAGCAGCAGTATTATGGCCTCGACGGAAAATTGACGTTGAATACCAATGGATATGCCCGTATGGTGTATAAGTACAATGATAAAGGCCTGCCGGTTGAGGAGATAGCTTATGATGCAGACGGACAACCCGTCATTCAGAAAAATGGTGCGGCCGGTACCCGCTATGAACTGAACGAGAGAGGACTGATTGTAAGCAGAATGAATCTGGGAGTTGATTTGAACCCCGCTGCCAACACCGAAGGATACATTTCTTACCGGCAGGAATTTGATGTAAGGGGCAACCTTACCAAGATTGTCTTTTGCGGTGCTGACGGCATGACGCCTGACATGCAAGAGGAGGGATATGCCGGATGGAATCAGGTATATGATGAGAATGGCAATCAGATAGAACAGACATATTTCGACGAAAAAGGAGAACCTTGCGAAGATAAAAGGGGAGAATACCGTTGGGCTGCTGAATATGACGAATATGGCAACCGGATAAGAACCCGTCGTTATAACTTGGCCGGAAAATTGGTGTTGGTAGATGGAATTGCGGGCGAAGACAGGAGATATGATGAAAGGGGAAATGTGTTAGAGGCCAAACCGATAGGACTCGATGGAGGCCAGGCCAAAAACAGGCTCACAACCCGTTATAAGTATGATGAACGTGATAACCTGATTGAGTATGCTTTTTACGATGCTAACAATAAACCGGATGTCAATGTAGACAATATTCATAAGTCTGTGTCTGTCTACAATAACCGAAATCAGGAGATAGAGGTTCGCTATTACAATGTACAAGGCCGACTGACCATCCATAAGGGTCATAAGTATGCTATTCAGCGCAATGAGTTCGATGACCGTGGCAATCTAGTGCATCAGGCCTATTTGGGTACCGACGAGAAACCCATCCGTTGCGGTCAGGGATGGGCATCCTCAGATATGGAATACGATGGACTCAATCGCGTTGTCAGGCAGCTGTTTTATGATGTCGATGGTAAACCGTCCAATCCGTCAGTCATGGTTCCCGAAGGTATATGCAGTTACGACAAGTGGGGAAACATTAACTATGTGGCATCGGCCGACGGCCATGGCAAACTTATCAATAACCCCAATACAGGCTGGTGTATCAAACGTCAGGTCTACGATTTGCGCGGCAACGTCATAGAAGAATCCTACTTCGACAGCAAAGATAAGCCCGTAAATTCTAAAGAAGTGGGTTGCCATCAGGTGAAATATGCTTACACCTCGGCAGGTGACCGTACCGAACTGGCTTACTTCAATATTGACGGAAGTCCTTCTAACGGACTTTACGGTTATCATCGCGAGGTGGACAAATACAACGACAAGCGACAGCTGCTCACTATGGCTATCTACGATGCGAAAGGTCGTGCAACCAACGGCACTGTAGGATTCCACCGCATTGACCTCACTTACAATACCGACGGTGTGGCCGTGACCCGCAAATTCTATACCGCTGCAGGTGCTCTGATGGGTATGCAACGCTGGAACGGCTCTGACTGGGTCAATGTAGAACAGCAGTCCTCTGCCTCCATACCGTCCGCTCCCGCATCGTCGGGCAGCCAGGGCAACTGGAAGCAGATGGTGGCCGAGCTGAACAACGAACTGCCGCTCGACCTGGGCGATGAGGCCAAAGGGCTCATCATCCAGTCGTTCAAGGTAACCGGAGCCGACGGCTGCCAGCTGATATTCAAACTGCCCAGGTCGAAGTATGAGATTTCGGCAAGCGACATGTCGGCCTATTCAGCTGCTGTGGAAATGTTTGTCGATAAAATGAAGTCTGAGAAACTGCCTTCGTCTGTCGACATCGAAGGAGTACTCTACGACAGCAAGGGACGCGTCCTCTACAGGGTAGAGCGATAAAGAAGCATATATCACTTACAGTACGTAAGTAAAGAAGGTAAAGTATTATCAGCCAAACCGGCTGATAATACTTTACCGCTTTCGAAACTTAAGTTAATACATTACAAACCATTAATATCAAGAGCTATGAAACGATTCTTACTGATGGCCCTTCTGATGCTGGCTGGCTTGTCGGCCTGGAGCAAGGACTACACCCCCGAACAGAAAAAAATGGTGAATGAAATTATGTCTTTCCTACGTGTGGAAGGGTTTGTGCCCGAACTGGACAAGGACCAGGACATCAAGTTCAAGTATGAAGGCAAAGTCTACTACGTCTGTGTCAGCGATGCCGACACCTCGCCCATGTACGTGGTTTTGCAGCTCGACTATACCTATGGTGAGACATATACCCGTCAGAAAGTGCTCAACGCCCAGCAGGAAGTTAACTTCTACAAGGGTGTCAAACTCATTTGCTACGACAATAGCTATAGCATGCGGGGCGAAATGTACCTGACAGATGCTGAACAATTCAAGTATGTGTTCTACAAACTGATGTCGCAGATAGGCAACATGCAGGATGAACTCAGGGAAATCTGTGCAGGCTCCTGATGCAGGGTCTCGCATAAAACTCTACGTATACTTTTCCTCCTTTTGGGAGAGAAGTTTTTCCTATCTATCTGTTAACTTTCCGCACATGCACCAGTAACTCTTTACTGCGTACATGTGCGGAGTTTTTTTAAAGCTTCTTGCCGGCAGGCAGAAGGCTCATGGAGATGCCTGCCGGTGGTTGATGGAAGTGCTACCGTTTCCTTTTCGCACTCAGAGCTCCCTGATGCTGATAGCCACACCGCCGCCGGCCGCCAGCCTCTGCTTCAGCACGGTCTTGCTGGTCACCTTACGGCTGCTGATGATGTAGTCCTTCGGGTTGGTGCTCCAGTGCGCCTTCTTGCCGTCGGCATAGATGGTGGCCTGGTACTTCTTGCCGGCAGGCAGGAAGCTGAGGTCTATCACGGCCTCGTGGCTGTTCTCGTCGGTGATGCCGCCCACGTACCACTCGTTCTTGCCCCGGGCCTTGCGGGCAATGGTCACGTAGTCGCCCGGTTCGGCCTCCAGGATGTAGGTGTTGTCCCAGTCTACGGCCACGTCCTTGATGAACTGGAAGGCGTCGGGATACTTCTCATAGTTCTGATAGAGGTCGGCAGCCATCTGCATGGGGCTGTACATGGTGACGTAGAGCGCCAGCTGCTTCACCAGCGTGGTGCCCACCTTGGCCTTGTTCTTGCCGTAGACCGAGAGGTCGCCCTCGAAGATGCCCGGCGTGTAGTCCATCGGGCCACCCATCAGGCGGGTAAAGGGCAGGATGGTCTGGTGGTCCTGGCGGATGCCGTTGAACGACTCAAACTCCGTGCCGCGGGCCGACTCCTGCGCCATCCAGTTGGGATAGGTGCGATACATGCCCGTGGGGCGCACGGCCTCGTGCGAGTCTACCATAATCTGATACTTGGCGGCTTCCTCTGCCACGTAGTTGTAGTGGTTCACCATCCACTGCCCGTCGTGGTGCTCGCTGCGCGGAATGATGCCGCCCACGTAGCCTGTCTTCACGGCGTCGTAGCCATGCTGCTTCATGAAGCTGAAAGCCTCGGGCAACTGACGTTCGTACTCGGCCACCGACGAGCTGGTTTCGTGGTGCATGATGATTTTCACGCCCTTGGAGGCGGCATAGCGTTGAATCTCCTCGACGTCGAAGTCGGGATAAGCCTTCGTGAAGCTGTAGATGACCTCCTTGACGTAGGCCGAGCCGTCTTCCCAGCCCTCGTTCCAGCCTTCCACCAGCACGGCGTCGATGCCGTGTCGGGCGGCGAAGTCAATGTATTCCTTCACGTGGGCCGTATTGGCGCCGTGGTGGCCGTGGGGCTTCAGCTGGCTGTAGTCGGTCTGGCCGATGGTGATGTCCAGCTGGTTGGTGTACGACCAGGTGGAGCCGCCGCGGGTGAAGTATTCCCACCACACACCCACGAACTTCATGGGCTTTATCCACGACGTGTCGGCTATCTTGCACGGTTCGTTCAGGTTGATAATCAGGTTGGAAGCCAGTATGTCGCGCGCGTCGTCGCTGACAATGACGGTGCGCCAGGGCGTGGTGCTGCCCGTCTGTATGTAGCCCTTCACACCGTTCTTGTCGGGCGTCAGGTGCGTGCTCATCAGGAAGGTCCGGGCGTCGAGGTTCAGGTGCATGGCGGCGTAGTTCACCAGCGCGGCCTCGTGGATGTTGATGTACAGGCCGTCGTCCGACTTCAGCATCAGCGGCGTCTGCACCGCCAGGTTGGGCGTGGGCGACTTGCACACCAGGCGTTCCTTCCGCACCTCGTCTATCAGCCGGGGCACTTCGGACAGTTTCGATGTGCTTATCGGGAATTCGTTGGTGTCATAGTCGGCCGGAATCCAGAATGCCTTGTGGTCGCCCGCCAGCTGGAACTCCGTCAGTTCCTCGTCCAGCATAAAGTGGCGCAGGCGCTTCTGCACCGGAAATTCGTAGCGGAAGCCCAGCCCGTCGTCGAACAGGCGGAAGCGGATGTTCAGCCTGCGCCCCGTCTTCTCCTGCTCCAGGGCCACGAACAGCTCCTTGTGGTGGTCGCGCACCAGGCGGCTCTGCCCCCACACCGTCTCCCAGGTGGTGTCGGCCGAGTCCTGCCGCATCTCCAGCACGCGGAAGTCGCGGTTCAGTTCATACGAAGGCCCTTCGGCCGCCAGTCGCAGGCGGAATCCCATCCGGCTCTCCTTAATCACTTCTTTTCCTTTGTAGGTCAGCGAGTAGACCGGCGTGCGGTCTGCCGACAGGTGGAAATCCATCTGCAGATTTCCGTTGGGCGAGGTCAGCGTCTGTGCCAGGGCGGCCGCCGACATGCCCAACCATCCGAGTAATGCAATCAGTTTTTTTATTCTGTTTTTTGTTTTCTTTTGATATATGTATGTTCTGTTTTATGGATTCTCAGTGCAATGCCTTTCACTCTTTTACCTCCTTTTTAATCAATATCCCACGGTCGCCGTCTCCCACGTCGACTGTCGGATGGTGATGCCGTTGCGCTGTGCCTCGTTGCGTACGTCGCGCATGGCGTTCTGCGCCTGCCTAAGCTCGGACTTCATGCCGGCATAGTTGGAGCCCTGCCAGGTGCCTGCCGCGCTGCCTGCATGTTCGTCGGTCTTCCGGTTGTGTACGGAGATGCCGGTAGCCGTCAGGCTGCGGTAGGCCGACTCGGCCACGCGTGCCCAGCGGTCGTACGTTTCCTGGTAGTACGAGGCCGACATGCCCGACTGCACCTGGCCGCTGGGGGCACTCACGCTGCCGCCTGCACCGCCGGTCACGGGCACTGACGTACCGTTGCCAAACACTTGGTCGTAGATGCGGTTGTAGGCCTCGCGGCTGAGGGGGCGGTCGTAGGTCCTGCCGTTGAGGGTGACGCGGCCATATCCCGGTGCCACGGTCATGCGGTGCCCGGTGTCGACGTTGAGTATGCGGCCCGTCAGCTGTGAAACGGGGAAGGGGCTCCATGCATAGCTCACCATCTTGTATTCGGGCTTGAACTGCACGCCGCGGAACTCCATTCCGTTGGAAGATACTCCGGTCATTTCATAGAAGGTCAGCACGCCGTTCTGCATGACGTGGCACAGCCTGTCGCCGTCGGTCTTGTCCGTGTAGAAGTCAATGTGGAGCAGGTCGACCGCATTGCCCATCTGGTAGTAGAAATGCTGTCCGTCGGGGAAGGCTGTCGAGCCTTCTTCCTCTGCCTGCTGGTTGCTGGAGCCAGTGCCCGAGAAGGTGGCATAATCGCTGAACCCTAGAAACTGGCTCGTACTATTATCCCAGATGCCTACATAGACATAATAGGTCTGCTTGCCGGGATAAAGGTGCAGCTCGTCGTTGGGAATGAATATGGCGATGTTTTCATAGGTGGTGTTTTCATAGGGAGGGGTGAATTTTTGTGATGCGGATACCATGCCGTTCGTGGTGCAGTACCTCTCATTCCTGTCTTTCACACCCGTTCCCTTCGGATGCTCGAAGTAGGCAATGGCCTTGCATGGCTTGTCCTTCGTGCCGCTTATCTCAATATGTACATGTACTTTCATGCCGGTTGTTCCATTCGAATTGACGTTGTGCTCCAGCCAGATATTCTTGAAACTGACGCTTTGTGCACCCAGCCACAGGGGACACAGGAGCAGTAGAAAGGAGAATAGTGTTTTCATGACGTTTTTATGTATTAGTGATAATGCAAATATACGAAAAGGTGAGAGCAGAGGCAAACGAAGTTTTCAGATTGACTTTGCCGAACCGACTCCTGTATTCTCCAAATATAGCGAAAGGTGAGTGCAGAAGAAACAAGCTTGCTTGATTTTTTATGCCGAGCTGCATCCTATATTCTCCAAATATACGGAAAGGTGAGTGCAGAGGCAAACGAAAAACGCAGTTTTCAGACTTGATTTTGGCGAATTCTGTATCAGGCATTGTCGGACTGCATCCCGTTTTACACCGGAGAATAGTCCGATGGCTTATTTCCGACAACCTTGGTTTTATCAAGATAGTATTGCTACGGTTCATTCACATTATGTATTGGCATGATTCCGTCTTGTTTCTCCTTATGCTACCTTTAGTTTTCATTATTTGTTCCGTATATCCTCTTTTATTAGCTTTTTGTTGCTCTGAAAAATAAAAATCATGCCGGATAGTTTGCTTTCTGAAAATTATTGTATATTTGCAGGCGAACAGTACACGTTTCGGATGAAAAACACTGTAAGAAGGAGACGGAAACGGAGGAATGAGGGTGGAAAGTAGTGGACTGGTTGTACATAAGTAGTTAACTGCTACCGTGCTGGGAGTTAACTGCTACCGACCAAGGAGTTAACTGCTATCGGACGGATGTCGGCGGGGATGTCAGCGGTTAGCGGTAAGTGGGGGTATCAGCGGTTAGCGGTTAGCGGTTAGCGGTAAGTGGTTAGCGGTAAGTGGTTAGTGGTAAGTGGTTAGTGGTAAGTGGTAAGCAATCTATTGGCTCTAACTCCTTCTAACTCCCTTTAACTCCCTCTAACTCCTCCAAATAAAATTACGAACACAAATAAAAACAAAAGATTATGGCTAAGATTAAGAAAGCGGGACTCGATTATTTCCCGGTAGACACAGGTTACATGCAGGACAGGCTGATGCGTCGCATCATGAAACGCGAGGGCGACCGTGCGGCGGTGGTCATCCTGGCCGCCATTGCCGAGGCTTACGGCAACGGATACTACGTGCGGGTGGACGAATTGTTTTACGACGACCTGTCGGCCTGCTTCTATCAGACGTCGGCCGAGGATGTGGCGCGCATCCTGGGGCTGGCGGTGGAGTATGGCTTCTTCGATGCGCGCCTGTTTCGCGAGGCGTCGGTGCTGACGTCGGTCGAGATTCAGCGTCAGTACCTTTTCAGCACGCGTCGGCGCAAGTCGGTGGCCATCGACCCGGCTTATAATCTGCTGACGGAGGAAGAGACGAGTGAACAGACTGGTAGTCAGGATGATGAAACCGATGGTAGGAAGGCGGCGGCTGCGGATGGTGTAGACAATAAGGGTGTTTCAACGGGTCATAATGTAACATTTCGGGGCAAAAATGCTACATCCAGACCACATAGCATAGCACAGCATAGCATAGCACAGAATAGCACAGCATACCCCCTCCCTCAGAGTTCCCCCGGTGGGGGCACTGAGGACGCGGACCGGAAGTCCGCGGAGGAGGAGGGTGGCGTTGGCGGTTGTGAGTCCCGGCCGGGAGACGGCATGGCGGATGCCGGTGGTGGGGCGACGGCTTCCGGCAGTGGCAGCGTGGCGGCGGCTCCGGCAGCGACCGGAACAGCGTCTCGTCGTCCGTCGACGGCCCGCACCTCGACCCGGCGTGAGTGGACCGATGCCGACGTGGCCGCCCTGACGCCTCCGGCCGACGGCATGAAGCGCAACTACGACGGCTTGTTGCTCAACCTCAGGCAGTTCCGCATTCCGCCGCAGGAGCAGTATGCCATCATCCTGAAGAGCAACTTCGGGGTCATCGGCCATCCGCTGTGGCGGGGATTCTTTACGCTGCGCGACAGCCACGGCAAAATCAAGCAGCCGGGACACTATTTGTTGTCGCTGTGCAGGTAGCGTTTTTGGAGGGGGATTTTTTTAGACGCGGGTCAGACGGATTACGCGGATAAATGGTCATCTTAGTAGAGGCGTGGTGTGCCGCGTCTCTGTGCACAAGTTGTTTTGAATTTATTGATTATCAGATATTTCAATGACTGATAATTCTCGAGACGGGGCACGCCCCGTCTCTACTAAGTTGGCCTTTCATCGCAAACTCGGTAATCCTTCGCTTTGTATCGGCTTTAAATCCTTAAGCTCCTAAACTCTTATACGCGGATAGTGCGGGTTGAGCGGATTTCTTTTTAAGGTTCTTACGGCAAGGTCCTGTTGAACGAAGTGAAACATCTAGTATTTACACATACCTGGAGACATGAGATTCTTCGCTAACGCTCAGAATGACAGACCGGCAGCAGCTCGCTAAATTTATGGTGTATCAAAATGCTTTTGCCATATATATACCTGTTTTTTATACGCGGATGGAGCGGGTTTGGCGGATTTCTTTTTAAGATTTGTATGGCAAGGTCCTGTTGAACGAAGTGAAACATCTTGTATTCACACAGGTCTGAAGGGGTGAGATTCTTCGCTAACGCTCAGAATGACAGACCGGAAACGCCTCACCGGACTCCCCTCCTTCCTGGAAGGAGGGGTGCCCAAAGGGCGGGGTGGTAGGTAAATGTGGCATACCTATTTTATATACCGTAACCCGCTTCATCCGCCCCATCCGCGTCTAAAGAATTCACTTCTCGCTCACCTTATACTGGCAAATCTAAAATTATTCTCCATTGTTTTAATACTGATTATCAATATTGTGAATTTACCCACAAAATATTTTCTGTTTTTGGGCGAAAAATAAGCGGCAAATGTTTTGTGGTTCACAAAATAAACATTATATTTGCATTGTGATTAAGCTTAATACACACACGACAAATTAATTCTTCTAACTAATTAAAATCTAAAACTATTATGGCAGTTGTATTTAAAGGATTTCAATCGCAGATTGCAGACAAGGAAGGACAGAAGTTGTTTTATCCCCGCGTCATGCTGACCGGTAACGTAGGTACCGACCTTATTGCGGCAGAGATTGCCGAGTTGTCGTCGCTGACCAAAGGTGACACGAAGAACGTGATAGACAACCTGATAATCGTGGCCACGCGCCACTTGCAGGCGTCGGAGAGCGTCACGCTGGATGGCTTCGGCACCTTCCGCCCCACGTTGCGCTCCAGGGGCAAGGGAGTAAGGACCCTCGACGAGGTGAGCGCCATGCAGAGCCAGCTCTGTGTTTGCTTCACCCCTTGCTCCACCCGCAAGTCGGACGGCACGGTGGCTACCCGGTCGCTGGTGACCGGAGCCAAGTTCACCCGCTACGACAAGCCGGTGGCTGGCACCACCGAGCCGGGCACTGAGGAGCCGGGCGGCGGTATGGGATAAGTATTCAGTGGTAAGTGGTGAGTGGTAAGTGGTTAGCGATAAGTGATCGGTGGTAAGCTGATACTTTGTAAACCATTGGCTGTCCATTGGCCACTAACTCCCAGAGGGTGTGTCAAAACTAAGTGATGGTATCTGACTCCCCTCCTTCTGGAAGGAGGGGTGCCTATCAGGCGGGGTGGTAGGCCTTCGCGATGAATTGTATATCAATACTTTATGTTTTTACCTACCACCTCCCCCTTCGGGTACTCCTCCTTCCAGAAGGAGGAGAGCTTCAGATACTTTTGTTTTGACACACCTTAGATAACTTCCTCTAACTTCCTGTTAACTTCTTACATTATTCAGTAATCATTAAATTTCAAAACACGACAACAACATGAAAATCAGCAAGAACCTTTGGGACACTATCTTGAAAGTGGCCATCGCCGTACTGTCGGCCATTGCCGGCGCGCTGGGCGTGAACGCCATGAATTGATTCTGACAAATGACTCCGGCAGGAGTTACCGATAAATGAAAGCACAGCGGACAAGGGTCTTGCTGTGCTTTCTGTCTTTCGGAGCGGAAGAAGGGATTTTGTATTTTTCTTGTCACGGGAAACCGCTATAAAGCGGGCAAAATATCCCTGTGTTTTAAAATTTTATTTTAAAAAATGTAGTTTCTTTGCCTTAAACTATTATATTTGTAGGACAAACATTAAAAATTGCTACTGTTCATTTAAATCATCTATTTCAAGAAGGCAGCGGTCGAGAGAAAAATCTGTATGAAAAGCACTCTGACGACCTGTATTGAAACCACCGCTGCCATGAGTAAGGGTCTGCGGAGGTGCATTTTGTACAAAGGGGTAAAAACGAAAAACGCTATTACGCACCAACAGAACAATTATTCATAACAAATACTCATTTTATGGTAAAACATTACGAATCAAAGCGTGCGGACGCCTTGTGCCGTGCGTGCATTTTTCTATTTCTGCTGCTGTTTGCCATAGGCTGTGAGGAAGACAAGGAACCGGCACTGTACATGCCTACGCTGGCCACCAATACGGCCACGGGGCAGAGCCGCTTCGGGGCTACCATACAGGGTACGGTGACGCCGCACGAGGGTAGCTCGGCCGAGTACACCGTGGGTTTCCTCTATTCTACCTCGGCCAGCCTGGCCAATCCGCAGGAAATAGAAGCAACCCCGGGTGAGGGTAATAACTACACCGCCACCCTGCAGGGGCTTCAGCCGGGACAGACCTACTACTATTGCATCTTTGTCCGTAGCGGCGATGCCATGGTGAAGGGCAAGACAAGCAACTTCGACACCGACGCCGCCACGCGTCCGGCGGTCAGCGTGGTGACTACGGCCGACATTACCGAGGAGAGCGTGACGCTACAGGCCGAAGTGACCGACAACGGCGGCTATGAGCCCGAAATTCTGGGTTTTGTCTATGCGCTGTACATTGAGAACGGTCCCGACCTGAACATTGACGACGACGAGACGGTGATGGCCTTCGGGCAAGACTTCACCGCCACACTCAGCGGACTGAACCCTAACACAACCTACAGCGTGCGGGCCTACGCCACGTCAGATGCCGGCACGGGTTATGGCGAACCGATTACCTTTACCACTTCGGCCAGCAAGATTCCCATCGTCATTGCCAACGGGCAGGGCAGCCTGGGCGACGTGCCCGTCAGTGCTGCTGCCTACACGGCCGTGCTGACCGGTGCCGTGACGGCCGACCACGGACTGGCCGTGAGCGAGGTGGGCTTCTGCTGGAGTGCCGAGAGCCGCCAGCCCACCGTGGAGCAGAGCCAGAGCGTGAAGCTTGACGGAGCCGACGCCAAACGCTTCAGCGCCACCATCGAGGGCCTCATGGCCAACACGCGCTACTACCTGCGTGCCTACGCCAAGAACGAGAAGGGTACGGGTTACAGTGCTACCGTGGAATTTACGAGCGACACCGAGCAAGTGGTTTCGCTGACGCAGGCCATGGTGACGGCCTTCACTTCGTCGACCGCTACCATCAGTGCACAGATGACGAGTACCGAGAAGACCAAGATACTGGAGAAAGGCGTATGCTACGGCACGGCCATGAATCCCGACGTGAACGGCACCAAGGTGAAGGATGAAGGTACGGACACCAAGCTGCTGACCGCCACCCTGACCGGACTGACGGAAGGACAAGTCTACCACGCCCGCGCCTATGCCGTGACGCGCGACGGAACCTTCTACAGCGGCGACGTGCAGTTCCAGACCGAAACCACCTACGCACCCACATTGACCACCATCACCGTATATGACAAGACGGAGACGGGCGTGAAGGTTCGCGCCAGCGTGGCTACCAACGGCGGACTGGACATCACGGAGAAGGGCATTGTGTATAGCAGCACCGAGGCCGAACCCACGCTGGAGAACGGCGCCAAGGCCGTGGCCACGGGTGAGGGCAACGATATTTCCGTCACCCTCAGCAACCTGACGGGCGGTACCACTTACTTTGCCCGCGCTTATGCCACGAACGCCAAGGGAACCGGCTATGGAGTGGTGGGCGAGTTTGCCACCGCACAACACACCGTTCCTGTGGTGGGTAGCTTGAACGTATCGTCCATTGGCGACGACAATGCGCAGGCATCGGCCTTCCTCAGCGACATTGGTGGCGAGGGTGAGGTCATCAGCGAGCGCGGCTTCGTGCTGGCTGCCGGTTGGGAGCCTACGGTGGAGAGCTGCGACCTGAAGATTGTTTCTACCGCCACTACCGAGGAATTTACGGCCAAGCTGACTGGACTCTCTTATAATACCTTATATAATATACGTGCTTACGCCATCAACAAGGTGGGTGCCGGATACAGCCAGATGCTCCAGTTTGAGACGGGCTACAGCACTACACCCAGCGTGGGCGAACTGAAGTGCGTGAAGGCTGAAACCTATAGTCTGCAAATAGAGTTCCCCGTGACCAACAATGGCGGAGCCGAGCTGACGAAATACGGCGTCAGATGGTGGGGAGACGGCGGCACGGAGCAGGAAGTGGCCGGCAAGCTGACGGGCAACACCGTGACCGCCACCATCAGTGGGCTGCAGGCCAATACTTATTATAGCTGTTACGGCTTTGCCGCCAACAAGAACGGCGAAGTCTCCACCTATTCCAACACGTTCGCCACCGCCAAGCTGCCGCCCACGGGCGACGACAACCCGCTGCCGGGCGATGATGACGGCATGAAGAAACCCGATGTGGGCTATGTTAGTGTCAGCGAGATTTATGCTACTTCGGCCTGGGTAAGTGCCAGCATCTACGACGATGGCAAGTCGACCATCACCGAGCAGGGCTTCCTGTGGGCAGAAGGTAGTGACGGCGACCTGACGGTGGACAACGCCACCAAGATTGTGATGCCGCTGGGCAAGGACAGCATGCGCACCAAGCTGACCAACCTGAAAGGCAACACCACCTACCGCGTACGGGCATACGCCATCAACGCGAAGGGCGTGGGCTACAGCAGCCAGCAATGGTTCACTACCGAAAGTGCCGACAAACCGGAACCGGGCGAGGGAGACAATCCGACGCCGGGAACGGAGGAATAGAGAAGTCTCACTCCTGCTCCAAAGCAGGGGAGGCAAGGCAGGCTATCAGTGAAAGCCAAAGTTGCCAAGTCAAGCCAAAACTCTTCCCCTGGCATAGGGGAAGTACCCCGAAGGGGGGGATGGGGTCCGAAAGGAGGACAGACAATCAATCGCTGATTAAGATACCCCTCAGCCCTGTGGGCAGCTCCCCTATGTTAGGGGAGCAGATGGATGTACAGACTTCACAGCCCACGGCCCTTAAGGCCGTCACCCCGCACTCGATGCGGGGACTAAAAAGGGATGTAGATCCCGCATCAATTGCGGGATGACCTAAAGAAAACGAAATAACTTAGAAACTCATAAACTCAAAAACTTAAAAACTCAAAATATATGAATGCAAAACATTACTACCTCAGCGTCCTCCTCTTACTGGTGGCAACGCTTGGACTGAGGGCACAGAGCAAGACTGTGACCCTGACGGAGGCCGGTACGCTTTCCAACTTTATTTCGGAAGCGGAACAGACTACAATTACGGACTTGACGATTAAGGGACCGATTAACAGTGCGGATATCATTACACTGCGCGGCATGGCGGGTAACCTGAAGGTGCTGAACCTGCTGGATGCCAATATTGTGTATAGTGCGCAAAGCTATTACGGTGGCAATAGTGAATATCATACGCAAAACGATGTGGTAGGCGACTATATGTTCTATGGACTGACACAGTTGACGAAAATTACTTTGCCTAAGGATGTATGGAGTATTGGAACGTGGAATGAGGATGACCCGTGGTATGAAAATGGGACAAAAGTGAATGGATATCCGAGATGTCGTGATAATGATTATTCTGCTGCTTTTCAGAACTGTGTCAACTTGCAGGAGGTCGTACTGCCAGCTGGATTACTTTGGATAGGACCAGGTACCTTTGCTTCTCTTGAAAAACTGACTACGGTTAATCTGCCGGAAGGTTTGGAAGGGATAGGATATAAGGCTTTCAGTGGGTGCGTAGCTTTGGAATCCATTTCATTACCGGCATCTTTAGGAACTCCTGTTAAATTAACCTGGTATGATTTAGGTACATATTTTGCTAATGCGGATAAATTTGGATATAATTTTCAAGGCTGTACAAAATTGTCTCAAGTAAAATTGGCAGATGGATTAAAGAAATTTACGGTAGATATGTTTAAAGGCTGTACGGCTTTAAAGAGTATTACGCTTCCAGACGGTATGACCCATCTTTCTTCTGCCTTCACATATTGTTCTGCCTTACAATCTCTTTCCATTCCTTCTACGGTTATAATGATTAGAAGCTTTGAAGGATGTAGCAGTCTGACGGAACTGGTGATTCCTGACGGAGTGACCGAATTATCGTATGAAGGTTTTAAGGATTGTACTTCTTTAACGAAGATTACATTGCCGGCTGGTTTGCAATCCATACCACAAAGTTTATTTGAAAACTGTACGGCGTTGACTTCCCTCACTATTCCTGATAAGGTAATGGTCATAGGAAATAAAGCATTCAGTGGCTGTACTGCCTTGGAGTCTGTTTCGCTTCCATCCGATTTGGCTACAATCGACGAATATGCTTTTTCAGGCTGTAAAGCCTTGAAAGCGATAACCATTCCCCAGTCAGTATCTGTCATAGGACAATATGCGTTTAATAATTGTAGTCAATTGACAAGCATCAAACTGCCACCTGCCATGATAACTATTAATAATTATACTTTCCAGGGATGCGAGAATCTGGAGACCGTGCAGTTGCCGGCCGGCCTGATTACCATTAACCAGAATGCGTTTTCCGGCTGCAAAAAACTGAAGAAAATCACCATTCCCGGTGCGGTGCAGACCATCAATCAAGGTGCATTTGCCAACTGTGGTTTGCAGGAAGTAGTGCTGAGCGAAGGACTGATTTCTTTGGCCTATGGCTCGTTTGCCGGTTGCAATTTGTTGGAAAAGGTGACCTTCCCGACTACGATGAAAACCATCAGCGGATTCAACAATACGGGACTGAAGACGATTGCTTTTGCCGAAGGAGCAGAGCCCGAAGCAATTGGATATGAAGCTTTTGCCGGATGTGACAGTTTGCGTACCATTACTTTGCCAAGCAGCATTAAAACGATAGGTTACAATGCTTTTCTTAGTTGTGATACATTGCAAAGCGTAAATATTCCCGAGGGAGTTACTACGCTTTATGGGGGTACTTTCAGAAACTGCCGTAACCTGACTTCACTGACACTGCCCGCTTCATTGACAGAAATAACAGTAAAAAGATATGAAGGAGATAATGAAACGTATTATCAAAGTTCTCCTTTCGCCGGTTGTACCCGTTTGGAGAACATAGATGTGTCCAAAGCCAAACTAGCAACATTGTATGGTGACATTTTCAGCGGACTTCCTGTTCGCTCCCTGGATTTGTCGGCGGCTACATTGCAGACTCTTCCTGATAGACTGTGCTATAATTGCGATTCATTAAGCAGTGTGAAGTTACCGAATATCATTGAAAGTATAGGTGCTGAAGCATTTAGTGGTTGCGGAAAGCTAAGTGCCATTGTATTGCCCACTTCGCTGAAGAATCTTTATTATGAGGCCTTTGCATACACCAGTATTGAATCTATAACGATTCCAGAGGGAGTCAGTACTTTGTATGGAGGAACTTTTGAAGGATGTGAACAGCTGACTTCGGTTAAATTGCCGGCTTCGTTAACAAAAATAACAAAGCAAAGAAGTGATGACGATTCTGGTTATTATAATTATCCACCATTTTTCGGTTGTATCCGTTTGGAGAATATAGATGTGTCCAAAGCCAAACTGGCAACAGTGGATGATGGAATTTTCAGCGGACTTCCTATCCGCTCCTTGGATTTGTCAGCGTCTACATTGAAGATTATTCCTTCAAATATGTGCTCTCACTGTGATTCACTACGTACTGTCAAGTTACCAGACTCCATTGAAGAAATAGGTATGCAAGCTTTTAGCAGTTGCTTTAATCTGACGATGACAGACTTGCCTGCATCGTTGAAAACAATAGATGTTGAGGCTTTTTATGGAGTACAATTCCCGTCATTAACAATGCCTGAAGGGATTTCTGTCATCGGTGCAAGTGTTTTTCGCTATGCTAAATTTGGTGAACTGACAATTCCTTCGACCGTAACAACGATAGAGCAAAATGCGTTTCAAAGAGCAGAAGTGAAAGGTGCATTAACTTTCAACCCGGGAACGTCATTGACGTTGGGGAATAATGCTTTCTATTGCGCAGAAAGTTGGAATTCGGCTTATCATTTAGGTGTGGTGAATTGGAATTCATCGCTGCCTTTTGAAAAAGAGAAATTCTGCCAGATAGATAATCTTTATTTACCGAGAGATGGAAAGGTGACGACAGAAGAAGGTATCGGCTACATCTTCTACAATGGCATTGCCGACTCGATAGCCGTGGCATCTACATACAATAATGGCCGTTATTACTATGAAGTGAAGCAGCCCATGAAGACTCGCAAGGTGACTTATGAGAAACGATTCAGCGTGACCAGCGGATTCGGCGAGGCTGCCGGATGGAAGACGTTGGTATTGCCGTTTGCGCCTACCAAGATTACGCATACCCGTGGCTACGGCGAAAGCCAGGAAACCGTAACGCTGGCTCCTTTCGGTAGCACTGCGCTGGAAACTGAAGGTGTATTGCCTTTCTGGCTCTACGAACTGGGAACAGATGGCAACTACAAGGCGGCTACCGCCATCGAGGCCAACAAGGCTTATCTGATTTGTATGCCTAATAATGATGCTTACCCCAGCGAGAACAATATCAGTGGCGATGTACTCTTTATGGCCGAGGATGCCACAAACGGCATCACGCTGGGCGTTACGGAAGGTGCGCTTAGCCCCAGTACCGGTACGAAGTTTGACCTGGTACCGACCTACGAGCAGGTGGCTCACGGACTCAACGTTTATACATTGAACGAGGATAACTATTATTATGCTGACGACAAGACTTATCCCAACGGTAGCGTCTTCGTGCAGGATTATGAAGATGTTTATCCTTTCGAAGCCTACCTCGTCAGCAAGGAAGCACAGGCCGGAACACTGAACGCAACGCGCTACTACGCCATCGGCGGCGGTGACGGCACCATCACCGGCATTGAAGACGGACCGGCCATGCCCGACCAGGCTACCCGCGCTTACAGCCGTGGTGGCGTGCTCTACATCCAGACCAATGCCGACCGCACTATCTATATATATAATGTACAGGGTCAGACCGTACGCATCGTCAATGCACACGAAGGCCTGAACGAGGTACGCGGACTGGAAGAAGGCATCTATATGCTGGAAGGACAGAAGGTAGTAGTGAAGTAAGGGAGACGAGTAGACAAGGGAACAAGAGACAAGTAGGCGAGGGCATAAGGACAGCTTTGTGGCTGCAACCTCGTCAACTTGTCAACTGAAAAATTCGTCAACCGAATAAACAATATAAATAGCAAAACTGATGAAACAAAACATTCTGAAACGCTGGCTGGTGGTACTCCTGGTAGCCCTTGTGGGCGGCCCGGCGGCACTGGCACAGCAAAGCAAGATAGCCGTGGCATCGTTCACCCGCATGGAGACCGACATCACGGCACGCGTCACGGCGCCCAAGAAGGACCAGAACGGCGAAATCTGCGCCCTGATACGCATCGTGACCAATGTGAAAGACCTCATGTTCGAGCCCGACGCCCTGGGCATCACCGCCCGCGAGAACAAGACGGGCGAAATCTGGGTGTACGTGCCCCGCGGCGCACGCCGTATCTCCATCCTGCACGACGAGCTGGGCATCCTGCGAAACTACTTCTACCCTGAAATCATCGAGAAGGGAACCGTGTATGAAATGGTGCTCAACACCGGCGACGCGCAAGACAAGCCCGTGGTGGAGAACAACATGCAGTTCTTCGTTCTGCGCCCCGAACCGGCCAACGCCAACGTCTACATTGACGACGAACTGGTGCCTATCGAAAACGGTCTGTTCTCGGCTACCATGCCCAAGGGCGAGCATACCTACCGCGTAGAGGCGCCGATGTATGTGTCTGATGCAGGCGTGGTGACACTGGCCGACGAGCAGGTCATCAAGAGCGTTACGCTGAAGCCTCGCTTCGGCTACATGGAAATCTTCTCCCTGCCCGAGCAGGACGCCGACGTCTACATCGACAGCGTGCTGGTGGGCAAGACGCCCTACCGCAGCGACCGCATGGCCATCAAGGAGTACAAGGTACGCATCGAGAAGCAGACTTACTTCCCCATCGACACCGTGCTCAACGTGACCGCCGGCGAGACGGTACGTCCCACCTTCCACATGGAGTCGACCATCAAACCCAAGGTGCCGATGAACACTCTGATTATGTTGCAGGCTGGCTATAACCCCAACGGTACTTCCTACGGCGCCATGCTGGGCTTCGGCCGCAAGAACGGCTTCTACGTAGGCTTCCGCAGCGATTTCGGTTCGGCCAGCGGCGAGTTGGAGTGCAACGAGGCGGGCGTCATCAGCGGTTCCGAGCAGACAGCACCTCCCTTCTACAAGGAGGGCACTACGAACTCCTCGCGCATGTCTATTACGGGCGGTTACTTCCGCAAGCTGGCCCGCAGCTTCTACCTCTATGCCGGTGCCGGATATGGTACGCGCTCGCTGACCTACGAGCTGGCAGCCCCCGTCACCATCGGTGGCAAGGAATATGCCGAGGGCACTCAGGTGAAAGACATCGACAAGTCGGCCACCGGCGTTGCTGCCGAGCTGGGCGGCATCGTCACCTTCGGCAAGTTCTGCGTATCGCTGGGCTATCACACCGTCAACTTCAAGTATCACGAGGTGACGGGAGGAATCGGTTTGATATTTTAGGAGTTGATGCGGGTTGAAAAAGCAGAAATCAAGGGCTGAAGACAAGGAGTTAACTGCCGGCCTGATAGCAGCGGACTGCTGACGTGATAGGAGTTAACTGCTGACGCGATAACAGTTAACTGCCAACGTGCTGGGAGTGGACTACTGACAAAACAGTCTTCTGCCGGTTTCGCGGAAAGGTTTCCGCCCCAGCCACCGCTCCTGCTTGCCAATCTGCCAACCAGATAAATTAAAAAGAAAAAGCAATGAAGAAAACAACCATTATAAACAGACTGCTGCTGCCCTTCTGCCTGGCGGCTTGCCTGCTGGCGTGCAGCAAGGACGAGGAGCCGCAGTCGTACATGCCATCGCTGGCCACCAACAGTGCCGACGGCCTGACGCGTTTCGACGCCGTGCTGTCGGGCACGGTGACAGAGAAGGCGGGCAGCCAGCTGGCGTCGGTCGACGTCTTCTTCCTCTATGCCAAGGGGACGTCGCTGGTCGATGCCGAGGAGCTGGCCGCCACGGCCGACCCCTCGACCGAGGGACGCTACACCGCCAACCTGAGCGGCCTGACGCCCGGCCAGACCTACTGCTACAGCATCTGCGCCCGCAGTGGTGGCAGTGTGGCCAAGGGCGAGCTCATACAGTTCAGCACGCTGGCCAGCTCCGAGCCCGTGTTGGCCGAATCGACGGCTACCGAGGTGACCGAGACCACCGCCGTGCTGACCAGCCAGATGACCGACAACGGCGGACGCGACATCAGCCAGCGCGGCTTTGCCTACAAGGTCTATGAAGAGGGTATGCCCGAACCGACCACCTCCGACCGCACACGTACCGTGCCGCTCGACGCCGAGTCGTTCACCGGTACCCTGACCGGCCTGCAGGCAAACACCACTTACATCGTGCGTGCCTACGCCATCAACAGCACCGGCACCGGCTACGGTCCTGCCGAGACCTTCACCACCGAGGCGTTGAAGCTGCCCAAGTTGACCTGCGAGACGACCGACGTCACCGCCTTTGCCGTCAGCCTCACGGCCGACATCACCAGCAACGGCGGCTTCCCCGTCAGCGAATATGGCTTCTGCTGGAGCACCGAGAGCCTGGTGCCCACCATCGACCACCTGAAGGAGGTAGTGGGAACGGCCGACGACCAGCACTTCGAGGCCAAGATAGACAACCTGGAGCCCGAAACCGAGTATTACCTGCGCGCATACGCCATCAACGAGAAGGGCGTGGGCTACAGCGATGCCATCACCTTCAAGACCGCCCAGCGGCAAGTGGTGACACTCACAGCTCCCGTGACCAGCAACCTGGACATCACCAGCGTGACGCTGACCAGCACCGTGCAGATACCTGCCGGCGTAACCGTCACCGAGAAAGGCATCTGCTACGACCTCTTCTCCAGCCGTCCGGCCATCGACAGCCCTCACCAGAAGGACGACAGCCAGGGCAGCAGCATCTCCGTCAGCCTGACCGGGCTGGACGAGGGAGCCGCCTACTTTGCCACGGCCTACGCCGTGACGCGCGACGGCACCTTCTACAGCGAGCCTACCCGCTTTACACTGAACCGCACCTACGAGCCTACGGTTTCTTTTACCGCCGTGAGCAACATCGGTGAGACCGAAGCTACCGTAGCCGGACACATCGACAGCGACGGTGGACGCGACGTCACCGAACGTGGCTTCTGTTGGAGCAGTACCTCGTCTACCCCGAATCTGGAGAATGGCGACGCCTCCATGAAGGTCGAAGGTACGGGTGCCGACTTCAGCCTGAAGCTGACCGGACTGGTGAAAGGACAGAAGTACTACGTGCGTGCCTACGCCAAGAACGTCAACGGCGTGGGCTACAGCAGCGCGTCCAACTTCACTACCGCCCTCACCAAGGAGCCCGAAGTGGTGAACCTGCTGATGCCGCAGATTGGTGATGACCAGGTGACGGCACAAGCCACCATATCTGACAATGGCGGACTGACCGTGACCGAGCGCGGCTTCGTCTACTCGCTGACGGCTACCACACCCCGCATTGGTGCGGCCGGCGTCATCCAGGTGAAGTCAACCTCTACCGACAACACCTTCCAGGCCACCATCAGCGGGCTGACGTATACTACTCGTTATTACATCTGCGCCTACGCCATTAACGCCAAGGGAACGGCCTACACTTCGCCCAGTACCTTCGTCACCTCATCGTCTACCGTGCCGGGCAGCTTTGTCAGCGTGGACGAGGCTGGCGTGGCCGACCGCAGCGCCACCTTCAGCGGCAAGATAACGAGCGACGGTAATGCCGAAGTGACCGAAGTGGGCTTCTGCTGGAGCGAGACGACTTCCGAACCTACGCTGGAGAACAGCAGTCACCAGAAGGCCACGCTGAATGCCGCCGACAACTCCTTCACCTTCAAGGCCACCGGCCTCAAGGCTTACACTTACTACTACGTACGTGCATACGCCAAGAACAAGAACGGAGTGGGCTACAGCTACTACGCTTCCTTCCGCACCAAGCAGACCACACCCGAGGGCGGCGACAATCCGCTGCCGGGAACGGAATAAAGCCGAGGCAGGTTTATAAAAACAAAAGTGGCAGAGACTTTGATTGGTTTCTGCCACTTTTGTTTTCTGAGTATGTGTTGAAATAAGAGGGGTATTAAGAAGGGAGTATCAAAACGAGCTAATTTAATCTTTTAGACGCGGATGGAGCGGATTGGGCGGATTAGAAAATTAAGAAATCCGCTTAACCCGCATTATCCGCGTCTAAAAAATAAGAACAGCTCGTTTTGATACAATCTCTTGGATAGCTATATTCCTGAAGCGTCCTGCATCATCCGAACGACTCCTCCGTCACCCTGAACATCGGATGCTCAAACCACCGCTTATACATCCACGTCACCATCACATAGAGCACGAATGCCGAGATGAAGCCGGCGATGGCGTCAATCAGGTAGTGCGCCTGTATGTACACCGTGGCACAGCACAGCAGCAGATAGAAAGGCATCAGGCACCAGAACAGGCGCTTGCTGCCGCGCCACGACATAATCATCAGGATGGTGGAGACGCCGACGTGCGACGACGGGAAGGCGGCCGTAGGACGCTCGCCCACCTGCTGCGAACCCTCCACCAGGTTGTAGAAGAAGCCGTGCTCGTAGCCGGGGCCAGGCAGCAGTTCCTGGTTGTGGTTGAAGTAGCTGCCTATGGCGGGGAAGTGGCCTTGCAGCACCTGGTCCATGCCTATGGCGGGGAAGTAGAACTGGGGGCCGGCCACGGGGACGAAGATATAGATGAGGTAGTAGATGAAGAACGACGTGACAATGACGAACGACACCTTCTCAATCAGCCGGAAGCGGTAGATGAAGTACCACAGCACCACAATCAGCATCATGGGGTAGTAGAAGAAGTAGCCCATGTTGAGCGGCTCGCTCACCCATATCTGCGGCAGGAATTGGCTGAACCACACCGCCGGCTGCCCGCCGAAGAGCCACTGCTCGGCCGAGGCAAAGAGGTGGTCGAGGTTGGGGAAGAGGCGGTTGAACTCGAACGTGTCGGGATACCAGTAGGACAGCAGCGACATCTGTATCACCACCCTGACGAACACCGCTAGCCGGCACGGAGCCAGCCGGTAGAGGTACATCAGCAGGAACGTCATGCCTGCTATCAGCACACGGTCGACCAGCATGCTGACCGGATGGTCCATCTCCTGAAACAGAAACAGTATCAGTATGGACGTCAGCAGCCCGTAGATGAGGCTTATCTTCTCGATGGCAAACAGGCCCTTGCCCGTCTCTACCCGGCTGAACAGGTAGGTCACGATGCTTGTTCTCTTTCCGTCTGCGTTTTTTATCATTGTCAGTCTTTTTATTGGTTCTTTTATAAGAGGAGGTAAAGAAGGTAGAGTAGGTAAAGGAGGTAAAGCTCAATACTTACCACTCATCACTCACCACTAAATCCACCCCTCCTTCTTATACCAGGCGATAGTCTCCTTCACGCCCCGCTCCAGCCCGTATTGCGGGTGATAGCCCAGTTCCGTGGTCGAGGGCGTGATGTCGCACCGCCAGTTGCGTTGTTTCATTATCTTATACTTGTCGGGGTTCAGCGTGCTGCTCTTCCGTCGCCAGGCGGCCAGTCGCCCGGCCACTTCCGACACCGTCCACAGCACCCACAGCGGCAGGCGCAGGCGGATGAGGAACGGACGGCCCAGTTCCTCCCATATTAGGTCGGAGAAGGTGCGGCTGCTGTACACGGCACCGTCGCTCAGGAAGTAAGCCCCGCCGTCGCGTCCGTGCTCCAGGGCCAGGAAGACGGCCTGCACCACGTCCTTGACGTAGACAAACGTCAAGTCTTGCCGGCGGAATCCCACCGAGCAGTCCACGTGCCGGGCTATGGACTGCGCCATCAGGAAGTAGTCCTTCTCGCGCGGGCCGTAGACGCCCGTAGGCCGCAGAATGACGCAGCGGAAGTCCTTCTGCTCCTGCAAGAAGCGTTCCGCCTTCAGCTTGCTGCGGGCGTAGGCCGTGTTGGGCTGCGGCTCGTCGTCCTGGCTGATGGGGCGGTAGTCGCGGTCGTTCACCGGCCCCATCACGCTGAGGCTGCTCAGGTAGACAAAACGCCGGGGCACCATGCCCGTCTGCCGCAGGGCGTTCACCAGGTTCTCGGTATGGCCCGTGTTCACCCGCTCAAAGTCGGCCTCGTCGGCGCACTTCGTCACGCCGGCGCAGTGCACCACGTAGTCAAACGCGCCGTGCTCCCGCTTGTGCTCCTCCAGCTGGCGGCACAGCTCTGTGTAGTTGCCCAGGTTGGGCTCTATGAAGCGGATGCGTTCGTCGCGCAGGTACTCGCGGCTGCTTGTACGCCTCACCGCTACCCACGTCTCCAGCCCCTGGCGAAGTGCTTCCTCCACCACAAAGCTGCCTATAAATCCGCTTCCGCCTGTTATCAGTATCTTTTTCAATGATAATTTATTAATGGTTAATGGTGAATGATTAATGGTTAATGATGGATGGTGAATGGTTGATAGTTGATGGATTATGCCTATTGATTAGCCTGTTTATCATTAACTTATTTACCATTAACCATTTATCATTTACCGCTATTTCACCGGTTCCACATGTATCCCCACATGCGTATTCTTTCCAAACAGTTCCTTCAGTTTCAGTTCTATCTGCGTGGCCGTGCGGTGCGCCTCCTCCAGCGAGATGCGTCCGTCCATGCGCACGTGCACCTCGATGGCATAGTTGCTGCCTATGCGGCGGGTGCGCAGATGGTGAGGCGAGCTGACGCCCGGAAACGAGAGGATGGTCTCCACAATCTTGTTCTCCACCTCGGCCGGCAGCGACTTCTCCAGCAGCTCGTTCAGGCAGGGAATGAGCAGCTGGACGGCCACCTTCATGATGAACCCGCTGACCACTACCGCCGCTATGGGGTCGAGCACCCGCCAGGCCGGACCCAGCAGGATGGCGCCTCCGATGCCGACGGCCGTACCGATGGACGACAGCGCGTCGCTGCGGTGGTGCCAGGCATTGGCCACGACGGCTTGCGAGTTGAGCGACTTGCCGCGCAGCACCGTGTACTGGTAGAGCAGTTCCTTCACTACGATGGACACCACCGCCGCCACCAGTGCCAGCATGCCCGGTTCCGACAGGCTTTCGCCTTGCAGGAAACGCCAGATGCTCAACGCCCCGTTCCAGAAGATGCCGAAGCCCACCAGCACCAGGATGATGCCGATGATGGCCGTGGCCAGCGTCTCATACTTGCCGTGCCCGTAGTCGTGTCCCTCGTCCTCGGGTTTCGACGAGATGCGCACAAACACCAGCACGATGATGTCCGTCACAAAGTCCGACAGTGAATGCACCGCGTCGGCCAGCATGGCGGCACTATGGCCCACAATGCCCGCCACAAACTTGAATATCAGCAGCAGCAGGTTGGCCACGCTGCCCACCAGCGTCACGCGGTAGATGCCCCGCTGGCGCGCGGCATCCTCCTCCCGATTGACTTTTTCGTTTGTCATAATTCCTTCGTTTTTCCTTGGTTTGTACGGGCCTCCTCCACCTCGTGTGCCGTTGGGGCGCGGCAGGCCGGTGCGGCGTGCCTGGCTCCTGGGTTGGCAGCCGGTGGCGGCCCAGCAGGAAAAAACGTGGGCAAAGATAATATATTAATTCAAGTTTCGCAAGCGGCTCAACTTGTTAGTAATTAAAGTACTAAAGTGGGTGTCAGCCGCCCTGCGGAGGGCTTCGGCGGGCATGGGCAGAGTGGCCTGCCGGATGCGGGCTGCGAACAGAAAAGACGGCCTGATATTACTCCCTGTCCCTTCTGCCGGCCGATGTTCCTTTACTTCTTTGGATAATGGTAAGTAGTTGGTAAACTGCGGGTTAGCTATGGTTGTGCAGCTGTGCTGACAGCTGGCGTGGTAGCAGTTAACTCCTTGGTCGGTAGCAGTGTACTCCCTGGTCGGTAGCAGTACACTCCCCGGTCGGTAGCAGTTAACTGCCAGCACGCTGGGAGTTAACTGCTATCCGGCAGGCACAAAAAAAAGAGGGTGGGTCAAAACAAAAGTATCTGAAGCTCTCCTCCTTCCGGAAGGAGGAGTCCCCGAAGGGGGAGGTGGTAGGTAAAAGCATAAAGCATTGATATACAAGTTATCGTAAAGAACTACCACCCCGCCTGACAGGCACCCCTCCTTCCAGAAGGAGGGGAGTCGGGATACCATTACTTTCCTTTTGACACACCCTATATGGGTAATTCCACCTTCGTGATGCGTATTCCTGCGCTACAGTCGGCTTAGTCCAGCTTCAGGTCGGGACGCAGCACGTCGTTGGCCTGCTGCACGAAGGGTTTGGACAGCTTGTAGGTGCCAGTGGCGCGGATGTCTTCTACCGACGCGCCAAACTTCACGGTGTATCGTCCGCTGTCGCTCACCCAGCTCTGCACGTCCTCGTCGAAGGAGGCCAGGTCATAGTTGCTCACCTCGAAGGTCAGGGTCTGGCTCTCGCCCGGCTGCAGCAGCTGCGTTTTGGCAAAGTCTTTCAGCTCCAGTGCCGGTTTTTCCAGCTTACCCTTGGGGGCGGTGACGTAGAGTTGCACGGACTCCTTGCCGGCCACCTGTCCGGTGTTGGTCACGACGATGCTGGCCTTGAATCCATCTACCGTGGCCTTCACCACGGGTTTGCTGTAGGCAAAGGTGGTGTAGCTCAGTCCGTAGCCGAAGGGGTAAGACACGCGTGCTTCGGCGGTGGCAAAGTAGCGGTAGCCCACGTTGATGCCCTCCTGGTGCAGGGTATAGTCCACGTTGCGCTTGGCGCCGCGGCGGGCTCCTTCAGCCGGCTCACCGGCTACCTGCGAGGCGGTGGTGGGGAAGTTGAGCGACGACGGATGGTCCATGACGCTGACGGGGAAGGTCATGGTCAGCTTGCCCGAAGGGTTCTCCTTGCCGGTCAGCACGTCGGCCACCGAGTTTCCGCCCTCCTGGCCCGGCTGCCAGGACATCAGGATGGCGTCGGGCAGGTCCTTCCACGAGGCAGTCTCTATCACGCCGCCGGCGTTGATGACTACCACCACCTTCTTGCTCTCGGCATGGAAGGCGGCGCAGAGGTCGTCCAGCAGCTGGCGTTCCAGCGCGGTCAGGTTGAAGTCGTCCTTCACCTTGCGGTCCCAGGCTTCGCCGCCCTGACGGCCGATGGTGAAGACGGCCACGTCGGCTGCCTTGGCCTGCTTGTCGATGCAGGTTCTCGATACCTCCATTTCGGGGAAGATGTTGCGTCCCCAGCGCCAGTCGTACCACAGGCGTTCGCTTTCGGTGCGTGCCTCCTGGTAGGCCTTATAGGTGGTGTACAGCTTGTTCAGGTCTTCGGTCATCTTGATGCCGGCGTTGTCCAGTCCCTGCATCAGGCTCACTACGTAAGGTGTGCACACGCTGCCCGAACCCATTCCGCCGGCAATGAAGTCGTAGGATGCCAGTCCGAAGAGGGCCACTTTCTGGTCTTTACCCAGCGGCAGGGCGTTCTGTTCGTTCTTCAGCAGCACCATGCCTTCGGTGGCTGCCTGGCGGGTCACCAGGGCGTGTGCCTTCAGGTCGGGCTGCTCGCTGTATTGGTGGCCGCGGTAGCGGGGCGTCTTGACGATGTATTGCAGCATCCGTCGGGCGCAGGTGTCCACGTCGGCCATGGACAGTTCGCCGCTCTTCACCTTGGCTATGATTTCCTCTACCTGGCCGGGGAAGCCGGGCTCCATCAGGTCGTTGCCGGCATGCACCTGTGCGGCAGTGTTTCGCTGTCCCGTCCAGTCGGTCACCACGAGGCCGTCATAGCCCCACTCGTCGCGCAGGATGGTGGTCAGCAGTTCGCGGCTCTCCTGGGTGTAGACGCCGTTCAGGCGGTTGTACGACGACATCACCGTCCAGGGCTTTCCTTCCTTGACGGCTATCTCGAAGCCCTTCAGGTAGATTTCGCGCAGGGCGCGTTGCGACACCACTTCGTTCACGTTGTCGCGGTTGGTCTCCTGGCTGTTGACGGCAAAGTGCTTGATGCTGGTGCCCACGCCGTTGCTCTGTATGCCCTTGACGAAGGCTGCCGCTATCTTGCCCGTCAGCAAGGGGTCTTCGGAGTAGTACTCAAAGTTTCGTCCGCACAAGGGTGAGCGGTGGATGTTCATGCCCGGTGCCAGCAGCACGTCTATGCCGTAGTCCAGCACCTCTTCGCCCATGGCCTTGCCCACGCTCTCCACCAGCTGTTCGTTCCAGGTGGTGGCCAGCGAGGTGCCTACGGGGAAGCCGGTGGCGTAGTAGTTACGCGTCTCCCCTTCGCGGGTGGGCTGTATGCGCACTCCGGCCGGTCCGTCGGACATCACGGTGGCGGGTATGCCCAGCCGTTCAATGCTCTTTGTCACTCCGGCAGCTCCGGGCACCACGGCCTCGGTGAAGCCAATCATGGTGGCGCTGCCGCTGTTGGCCGTCTTGTTCTGTCCGCCCACCAGCAGTGCCGCCTTCTCTTCCAGCGTCATGGCCTTCAGCACCTCTTCCACGTTGTCAGGTCTCAGTCTCAATTCCTGTGCATTCGCCTGTCCTGCGGCTAGCAGCAGGAGGGCGGTCATAGTAAGTTTGTAGAGTTTCATAAACTAGTGAATATTTAGATTACACAAATGTTCCGTTTCCATAGTTTCAGCCGGCGTCCTCCCCTGTTGCCAAAAGTGCGGCGGCAGTGGGCGCAGGCTGTGTGTTTGTCTCTGTGCTGATGCAAATATATGCAACTGCGTGCAGCTCCGGGGCAGGAAAAGATTTAATAGAATTTAAAAGTCGGGCGTCAGGCAATACACTAAATATACGTCAACTTCCTGTAAACGTCTGACTGTGAGCGAAATGCTGTGCGGCCGTCGGCAGTAGTCTATGGACGTGCAGTCCCGGTCGGCAGGCCGAGGTTGCGGAGTCCGGTGGCAGCGCGGTATGCAAAACGGAGTTCCTGGCAGGAATAAGCTATCGGAATTTTTCTTAATTTTGCCCTACATAGCCGCTCCGGCTGCCCCGGCGTTCTGCCATGAGAGGGGAGGGGCGGAAGCATATACCTTAATAAATAGACGAATTGCTTATGAAAAACAAAGGTTCCATTCTGAAGGCGTCGGCGTGCCTATGCGCCGCGCTGCTCCTTGCCCCCGGTCTTGCGGCACAGCCTGCGGCGGGCAACAACAGTATATCGACCATGCAACAGTCGGCCAGCAGGCCGGCCGACCTTATCCGCCTGAACCAGGTGGGTTACTATCCGCAACAGGAGAAGGTGGCTGTGGTGAACGAGGGGAAGGTGGACGCGTTCCGGCTGATTGATGCCGCCACGGGGCAGGAAGTGCTGCAAGGCAAGCCGGCCTATACCGCCACTTCGCCCTGGTCGGACCGCCAGCGTAGCGTGCTCGACTTCAGCAGCCTGACCACGCCCGGCCGTTACCTGTTGCTGGCCGCCGGCGATACGGCCGAGGTTGTTATCCGTCCCGACGCCTTGCAGGCGTTGTCGGCCGGAGCCTTGAAGTCCTTCTACTACCAGCGGGCCAGCATGCCGCTCGACCGCCGCTATGCCGGCGCGTGGCACCGCGCGGCCGGACATCCCGACACGCACGTGCTGATACATCCCAACGCCGTAGGGCCCGAACGCAAGGCGGGCGACGTCATTTCCTCGCCCGGAGGCTGGTACGACGCGGGCGACTATAACAAGTACATCGTCAACTCGGGCTATTCCATCGGGCTGATGCAGGCTTTCTACCGCCTCTTCCCCGCCTACTTTGCCGGCCAGCGTGCCGACATCCCCGAGAGCGGCAACCAGACGCCCGACCTGCTGGACGAGATGTACTACAACCTCAGCTGGATGCTGACCATGCAGGACCCCGCCGACGGGGGTGTCTACCACAAGCTCACCACGCCCATGTTCGAGCCCTTCATCCGTCCCGACGAGTGCAAGCAGCCGCGCTACGTGGTCAGCAAGTCGGTGACGGCTGCCCTCGACTTTGCCGCCTGCATGGCGCAGGCCTCGCAGCTCTTTGCGCCCTATGCGAAGGACTATCCCGACTTTGCCGACGTCGCCCTCGACGCTGCCCAGCGTGCCTACGACTGGGCAGTGGCCCATCCCGATGCCTTCTACCATCAGAACGAACTGAACGAAGTCTACAAGCCCGAGGTGACTACGGGCGAATATGGCGACAACCAGGCGGACGACGAGTTCTTCTGGGCCGCCTCCGAGCTCTACCTGATAACCGGGCGCAAGGACTACCGCCAGATGGTGGAGAAGACCCTGCCCAAGGAGTTCAGCCCCTCGTCGTGGGGCAGCACGTCGGCGCTGGGCATCTTTGCCTGGGTCAATCCCTCGCTGAAGCTGGCCGCCGAAGACCAGCCCCTGGCCGACAGCCTGAAGCAGCAGTTGCTGCAGTATGCCGCCAATGTCATTAAAGGTGCCGACCGTACACCCTTCCATGCGCCTTACGGCAACCGTGCCGACGACTTCTTCTGGGGCTGCCTCTCCGAGAAGTGCGCCAACCAGGCCACCGCGCTGGTCTATGCCTACCTGCTGAGCGGCAACCATGACTATCTGGACAACGCCCGCCGCAACATGGACTACCTGCTGGGCCGCAACGCCACCGGCTACTGCTATGTCACCGGCTTCGGTGTCAAGAGTCCCCTCAACCCGCATCACCGCCTGTCAGCTTCCGACGCCGTGCTGGCGCCCATCCCCGGACTGCTGGTGGGAGGCTCCAATCCGGCACGCCAGGACCACGCCAAGTATATCTCCAACCTGCCCGACGAGTCGTATTCGGACACGCTGATGTCGTACGCTACCAATGAGATTGCTATCAACTGGAGTGCGGCGCTCGTGGCCTTGTCATCATCACTCGACGCACTGGGCGAAAAATAATTCATAAACTTACAAACTCACAAACCCAAAGAAACCCATGAAGAAACAAATCATTTCATTATTCCTGCTTTGCTGCGCCGTCACACTGAGCGCCAAAGTAAAACTCCACTCACTGGTGGGTGACAACATGATAGTACAGCAACAGACCGACGTCCGCCTGTGGGGAACCGCCCGTGCCGGAGCCGAAATCAAGGTGACTCCCTCGTGGAGCGGACAGACGTCTACCTGCAAGGCCGACGCGCAAGGCAACTGGCTGCTGACGGTGAAGACGCCGCAAGCCTCGATGACCCCCTATGAAATAACGTTCGACGACGGTGAGCCGCTGACGGTGAAAAATGTCCTGGTGGGCGAAGTGTGGCTGGCATCGGGCCAAAGCAACATGGAGATGCCGCTCAAGGGCTTTGCCGGCTGCTGCATCAAGGATGGTGCGCAGGAAATCATCAACGCCTCGTCCATGCCCCAGGTGCGTATGTTCAACGTGCCCCGCAAGCAGGAGTACGAACCTCAGACCGAATGTGGCGGCAACTGGATGGTGCCCTCCATCGAGACGGCTCCCGAGTTCAGTGCCACGGCCTGGTTCTTCGCCAAGTCGGTGAGCAAGGCACTGGGCCTGCCGGTGGGCATCATCAACTGCTCCTACGGCGGCTCGACGGTGGAAAGCTGGACCAACCGCGCCCTGCTGGAGACCTATCCCGACGTTTCGCTGAAACCTGAGGACATGGAGAAGGTGCTCTCCTGGGAACGCCCGCTGCTGATGTACAACGCCATGCTGAAGCCCGTGCAGAACTACACCATCAAGGGCATCATCTGGTATCAGGGCTGTAGCAACGTAGGCCGCCACGAGACGTATGCCCAGCGGCTGGCCAACATGGTCGACCTCTGGCGCAAGGAGTGGCAATTGGGCGAAGTGCCCTTCTACTTTGTGGAGATTGCACCCTACGACTACGACAGTACCGTGCAGGACGAGAAGGCTGCCTATCTGCGCGAAGCCCAGTTCAAGGCTCAGAGCCTGATTCCGAACAGTGCCATGATTTCGACCAACGACCTGGCCGAACCCTTTGAGCGCCACAATGTGCACCCGCGCAACAAGCAGACCGTGGGCCTGCGCCTCAGCCTGTTGGCGCTGAACCTGACCTACGGCCAGAAACAGTTCCACTGCTTCAGCCCGCAATACAAGTCGTGGACGGCCAAGGGCAGCGAAGCCTGGATTTCGCTCGACCACCTGGAGATGGGCATCTGCCGCAACTACGACATACAGGGCTTTGAAGTGGCCGGCGAAGACCGTGTGTTCCATCCCGCCGACAACGTGTGGGTGCACTGGCAGACCAACGAAATCGTCGTCTCTTCCAAGCAGGTGGCCAAGCCCGTCGCCGTGCGCTATTGCTTCCACGATTTCCAGCCGGGCACCATGATTGGCGGCAACGAACTGCCGCTCGTGCCGTTCAGGACGGATGAGTGGTAAGCATGATCCAGCGGTCAGTGGTTAGCGGTTAGTGGTAAGCATGATTCAGCGGTGAGTGGAGTTATTCAGCGGTGAGTGGTCAGCGGTAAGTGATAAGTATCCATCCGGATGGGTGCTGACCGCTGACCACTTACCGCTGAATATCGCTAACCACTAACCACTGACCGCTAAATAACCTGCCCGTCGAACAGATTGATAATCCTGTCGGCAAAGCCGGCGTCGTGTTGCGAGTGCGTCACCATGACGATGGTGGTGCCCTCCTTGTTCAGTTCCTTCAGCAGGTCCATCACCTCCTTGCCGTTCTTCGAGTCCAGGTTACCCGTAGGCTCGTCGGCCAGTATCAGTTTGGGATTGGCCACTACCGCCCGGGCAATGGCCACACGCTGCTGCTGACCGCCACTAAGCTGCTGCGGGAAGTGCTTGGCGCGGTGCATGATGGCCATGCGCTCCATGGCCTGCTCAATGCGGCGCTTGCGTTCGGCGGCAGGCACGCCCATGTAGAGCAGGGGCAGCTCGATGTTCTCGTAGACGTTCAGTTCGTCTATCAGGTTGAAGCTCTGGAACACGAAGCCAATGACGCCCTTGCGCAGGCTGGTGCGCTGTGCTTCGGTGTACTTCGACACTTCGGTGCCGTTCAGGTAGTATTCGCCTGCCGTTGGGTTGTCCAGCAGGCCCAGGATGTTGAGCAGCGTCGACTTGCCGCACCCCGAGGGTCCCATGATGGCTACAAATTCGCCTTCATTCACTTCGATGTTCACTCCGTTCAGTGCCAGAGTCTGCACTTCTTCCGTGCGGAAGATTTTCTGTAAGTTTACGGTTTTAATCATAATGGTTGAAATTGTTGGTTTGTATTTCTTTAGTTTGATTTCGCAGGTATGATGTTTTTTTGTTGTTGGGAGCAGGAGATTAACCCCTCATCCCTCCTTAATCCCCTCCACCGGCCTCACCCTGCCCAGCATCCACCCTTGCAGGCAGACAATAAGTGCCGAAGCGCCCCACACCAGCAGCAGCGGCCACACGAAGAGGCCGGCCGACAGCGGCGCGCGGTAGGCAAACTGCTCCAGCCAACGCTGCATCAGCCACCAGACCAGCGGCATGGCCACGACGTAGGCCGTCAGGGCATAGAGACAGAAGGGCTTGTTGAGCAGCCAGATGATTTGTGCCTGCGAGGCGCCATGCACCTTGCGTATACTGATTTCGCGCACCCGCTGCCGGGTGGCGTACCAGGCAATGCCAAGCAGGCCGAAGAACGTCAGCAGCAGGCTCACCAGGGCATAGAACGTCAGGATGTGCGACAGCGACAGCACCTTGGCGTTGCGCTCCATGAACTCCCGGTGCATGTCGGCGTACTGGAAGGGCTGGCCGGGGTTCAGCTCTTGCCAGACGGCCTCTATCTGTCGCAGCGTCTCCTCCCGGCTTTCGGCACGGAGGCGCAGTTGTACATAAAATCCTTTCTGCAAATCATGGGTTGAGAGCAGACTGACGACAAGCGGCGTTATCTGCTCTTCCAGCGAGTTCACCGAAAAGTCGCGCACCACGCCCGCTATTACCGCCAGGCTGTCGGGCGTTTCCGCGTCAAATTCGCGCAGCGAGTGGCCGATGAATTCCGTACCCGCCGGCACCAGCAGGCGGACAAAACTTTCGTTTACCAGTACCGGGCAGGCATACCGCTCCAGCAGCAGGCTGGGGCGGTCGCCACTCAGCTGTTCGATGCGCAGGGTCGTCAGCAAGGTCGAGTCGCCTTCCAGTGTCAGCAGGTTGGTGCGCACCTCTTTGTTGCCCGAGGTCTGTATGTTCAGTTGGCGTATCCAGGCATTCAATATGGAAGACTTGGAAAGCGTTATGGACTCGATATTCCCCACCCGTTTTTCCAACTCGGCCTTGAAAGGTGCCAGCGGGGCGCCGAAGGCATCGCCCACCTCGATGCAACCGTCGTAGCGCGAAGCCTGACGCTCGGTCAGTTCCAGCTGGTTGCGCGCCACGAAGGTGGCCAGCAGCAGCCCGATGGAGATGGCAAACTGCACCGTCACCAGCACGGCCACGAAGCGTTGCTTGCGCCGCCCGCCGTAGAGCGTGCGATACTGGCTGAACGACAGGCGCGACAGGCGATGGCTGATGTACCACGCCGGCACCACCGACATCAGCAGCACGAACGCCAGCAGCCAGGGCAGCATCTGGCTGCTGAAGAAGAAGCCCATGGTGAGCCGCGAGCCCAGCAGGCTGTTGAACACGGCCAGGCTGTCGTTGACCATCAGCATGGCCAGGCCGAAGGCCAGCACCACCGTCAGGAAGGCGTCGCCGAAGAGCTGCCGGCGTATGTTGCGCAGCGTGGCGCCCATCAGCTTCTCCACGTGTATCATGCGCAGCTGCTGAATCAGGCGCGACAGGCTCATGTTGGTATAGTTGCAGCAGGCAATGACCAGTATCAGTACGGCCGCCAGCAGGCTGATGTAGAGCGTCTGCACGGGCGTCTGGCTGATGAAGGTGAGCGATTGCTGCGAGGTGTCGTTGGGCGTGGTGAAGCAGATGGCTTCCAGCGGTTCCAGATAGTAGTGCGTCTGGCCGGGCATCAGCGTGGGCACCTGGTCGGCGTTTATCTTGTCGGCCAGGCGGGCGGCATCTGTTCCCTGCGAGAGCTTCAGCAGGGAGACGCCTCCCCAGAAGAAGTCGGGGTCATGGGCTATCAGCATGTCGAAGCGCATGAGCGACTGCTCCCGTTCCTTGAGCACTGCCGCCACTTCGTATGTGCGGGTCTCGCCAAACCGCATGTGTACTTCTACCTGCTTTCCCACGGCCCGTCCTTCTCCGAAGAGTCTTCGGGCGCAGGCCGCGCTCAGGGCCATCTTGCCCGGCTCGCGGAGTGCCTGTTCCAGACTGCCTTCTGCGGTATGGTAATCGAAAAAGCGGGTCAACGTCGTGTCGGCCGACAGCATCAGGAAGTCGCCTTCCACTTTTTGTTCATTCACTTTGCAGTAGAGCAAATCCAGTTTGCCCAACCGCAGGATATCTTCTACCTCGGCATAATCGTTTTTCAGTTGCGGCGGGATTTCGGCTGCAGCAAAGGCCACGCGTTTGCCTTCGGTCATCGGGTCGTCTTGCCGCAGGAAGACAATGCGGTCGCGGTCAGGGTTGTGCAGCTCCAGTCCGTGTTCATGTACAAAGTAGGTCATCAGCAGGTTGGTGCAGGCCAGTCCCAATGCCAGGCTGGCCACGGAGACCAGGAAGAACACCTTGTTCCTCCACCAGCTCCTCAAAATCATTTTCAGCGTAACTCTTAGTATCATAAGTTTTTGAACTTACTTTATGTGTTATTGTTTTTATTATAGGTTCGTTTTCTGTTTGTTCTTGTCTCAGTCATTCGTTTTGATAGCAGTTAACTCCCCGTCTGATAGCAGTTAACTCCTTTGCCGATAGCAGTCCACTGCTTGGTCGATAGCAGTTAACTCCTAATGTGATAGCAGTGGACTACTTATCAGCGGCATGATTCAGTGGTCAGCGGTTAGTGATAAGTGGTTAGTATCAGATGGTAAGTATCTGCCGGATGGCACTTACCACTTACCGCTCACCACTTACCGCTTTTGTCACTCCCTCTTCACCACCTCCGCCGGATTCTCGTTCGCCGCCCGCCACACGCGCCAGCCTATGCACAGTGCCACGACGGCAGCCATGCCGGCAAAGATAACCAGATAGACCCAGAGGCTGATAGTGGTCTGCTCCACGTAGCTTTCCAGCCAACGCTTCATCAGCACATAGCCCACGGGGAAGGCCACCACGGCGGCCACGGCGAGCAGCAGCAGGTATTCACGGGCAAAGAGGCGGAGGATGTCGCCTACCCGTGCGCCGTTCACCTTGCGGATGGCTATCTCCTTGCGCCGCTGTTCGCAGCTCAGGGTGACCAGCGAGAAGACGCCGAAGCCCACCACCAGCACGCAGACGGCCGAGGCAATGCCCAGCAGGCGGAGGAGCAGGCGTTCGGATTTCAGGTAGTCGGCATAGAGGTCTTCCGTATTGTTTAGCGTGTACTCCGTGATTTCCTGCTCGGCAGCCATCTGCCTGACGCGCTCCTGCAAGTCGTCCCAGTGGCCGTCCTTGAACTTGATGAGAAACTTGGTCGTGTGCATCAATTCACTCCTCATGCCAAATCCGCTTTTCCCAATCAAGGCCAGCGAATAGACCGGCACGGTAGGCGCTGTGGAATGAAAATCTTTCAGTACCCCCACAATCTCCATGTCGCGTCCACTTAGCGTGATATGCTGTCCTATGGGGTTGTCCAGCCTCAGTCGGCGCACGGCAGATTCGTTCAGCACTACACCGTTCTGTTCATCGTCGCGCACCATCCGGCCTTCTTTCAGCTTCAGCCCGTAGAAGTCGGTGAAGGTACGGCCTTCGAACATCACCCGTATCATCATTTCTTCTTCATCCGGACGTTTTCCCGGCCAGTTTTCTACCGTATGTTTGCCTTCTGCATTAGAGCCCAGTATCGATGCATGGTTTTCAATGATGTCTTCCACGCAAGGCATTTGTTTGAGCCGCTGGGCAGTGGCATGAAACTTCTCGAAGCCCTCACCCATTTCCTTATAACGTTGTACACTTAATATCGCTACTCCTTCCCGTTTCCAGCCCAGGTCAACATTTGTCAGGTAGTGCAGTTGCTTCATCATGACCACCGCCGCGAAGGCGAACAGGATGCCCACTCCTATCTGGACGCCTATGCTGAGGCGGCGCAGGCGATGGCTGCGCAGGGTGTTCCAACGGTGGCGACGCAACACGAAGGGCAGCAACGCCACAAGCGACAGCAGCAACAGCCCCAGGAAGAACAACAGCTGCGGCAGGTAGACCTGTCCGTCTACACCCGACAGACGGCGGAACAGCGGCAGGCTGACTTCGGTCAGCGTGAAGCCCAGCAGACCCGCCACCAGCAGCACCAGCAGATACTCCACGGCGAACAAGGCCACCAGGCTGCCCCGCCCGGCACCGCATACACGCCGCAGCTCCACTTCGCGCAGGCGCGTCTGCATGCGCACTACGAACAGCGACAGATAGTTGAACAGCGCACTGACCACCACCAGCAGTCCGATGACCGAGAACAGCACCAGGTAGTAGAAGTTGATGCTTCTCTCCTCGTTGACCTTCGAGTAGTGATACTGCCGCAGCGGCAGCAGGTGGTAAGGTCGGAACAGGGCTATCCGCCGGCCGTCCTGCAGCTGGGTGTAGCTGTCCAGCTTGCGGCGGAAGGTATTGAGGTCGGTGCCCGGCCGCAGGCGCAGCAGCAGCGGGTCGGCCGTGGATTCGCTGTAGCGGGCACCGCTCCAGAAGTCGAACGAGAGGCTGCTCTGCGGCAAGCTGCTGACCACGGCGCAGATGGTGGCCGGGCCAAAGGCAGTCAGCGTCTTGCCCAGCACGTCGGTGGTGCCAAACAGGCGGAGCGCGGTCTCCTCGGTCACGGCTATCGGCTCGCTGCGGTCGTAGATGTGCATCTGCCGCTCGTCGGCCAGCGACCACAGGAAGTTGGGCGTGCCTTGCAGGATGCGTATATCGAACATCTGCATGAACGTGGAGTCGGCTATCAGCTTGCGGCCGATAACGGGGTCCTGACCTTCTACCTCCATCTTCATCTGCTTCCAGAACTGGGCGCCGCAAGCCAGTTCCACTTCAGGGAAGTTCTCGCGCAGGATAGGCAGCAGGCCGCGTGTCCAGGTGTCGTAGCCCAGTTCGTTGACGGTGCTCTCCCGGTAGAGCAGGTAGATGCGGTCAGCCCCTTCGTGGGCACTGTCGAATGACATTTCATGTCGTATCCACAGGGCGGCGAATACAAAGCACGTGAGGCCCATGGCCAGCCCCAGGATGCTGACGGCGGTCTGCATGCGGTATTTCAGCAGGTTGCGCCAGGCGAGTTTCAGGTAGTGTAGTATCATGGCTATTTGTTTTTTAGTTGTTGGTTTTTGGTTCAAAAGTTAGGGGAAGTTAAGGGAAGTTATCGCCCGCCGGGCGGGCTTGGAAGTTAAAAGCCAATACTTCATTTTGCCGAATCCGGTGCGAAATCTATCGGCCTTTAACTTCTAACGGAGCGAAGCGGAGTGATAACTTCTTCTAACTTCTTTAACTCCTTCCTCATTCCCTCTTCACCACCTCCGCCGGATTCACATGCGCCGCCCGGTGCACCTGCCACATCACGGTGAGCAGCGAGAGCAGGGCGGTAATGAGGACGGCCACGACGAAGAGTCCGGGCGTCAGCGGTGCCTTGTGGGCGAAGCCTTGCAGGTAGAGGGTGATGGCCAGCCACGACAGCGGCACGGACACCAGCGCCGACACGCCCAGCACCGCCAGATACTTGCGGAGCAGCAGCGGGTAGATGTCGCGCGCCTGGGCACCGTTCACCTTGCGCAGGCCTATCTCGCGGCGGCGCTGACTGATGTCGAACAGCGCAATGGCCAGCAGGCCCAGCAGCGAGATGAGAATGGCCACGCCGGCGAAAAGCGTGTAGATGCGCACCACGCGGCGGTCGTCCTCGTACATCTTGGCCAGGACGTCTTCTATCAGCGTGTACTCAAAGTCGGTGCGGCCGGTGCCTTCCTCGTATAGGCCGGACAGGAAACGGATGACGCGCGCCCGGTCTTCGTGGCGGTAGGCGGCGGTCACGGTTTCCGTCCCCCATGCTTCATCCTTGAAGAATATGACAACGGGCGGGGTAGCTTTGGACAGGTGGCGCATGTTGAAGTCCTTGATGACACCCACAATCTCGCAGGGCGGGTTGTAGTTGTCGGGCATGTAGCTTGCTGCGAAATGGGGTTCTTCCTGTAGCAGCTTCTCGCGGGTGATGTCCTTGATGCCCAGCACCCGTTTGGCGGTTTCGTTGATGATGCACTTGAAGCTGTTTCGGGTCCAAGCCTCGTCCACAGAGTCGTTCCACAGGCGGCCTTCCACCAGTTGCAGCCCGTACATGTCCATTTCGCGCCGTGACATGAGCAGACGCAGTGCTTGGTGGAAACCGTTTTCAGGACGTTCGCGGGCAATGTTTGTCATATCGCCGTTGTCGGGCAGCAGTTTGCTGCTTCGGTTCCAATATTCAAAGAGGGTGCTCTCGGCCATGCGCCGGTTCACCAGTTCGCGGTTGGCTTTCATCCGTTTGCCTTCGTCCAGCAGATTTTCCTTGCTGTCCTTGTACAGGCCCAGCGGGTTGTGGTACATGGTGGCCTTGATGATGTCGTGCGTGCGGAAGCCCAGGTCGGCATGGAGCATGTAGTCCAGTTGTTTGACGAAGAACAGTGAGACGCTGATGATGAAGATGGTCAGCACGTATTGCACACCCAGAAACACCATGCGCGAGCGCACGGAAACGCGCGAAGTCGTGATGGCACGGATGGAGTTGACGGGCAGGCTGCGGGTGAACTTCAGGTAGGGATAGACGGTGGTGAGCAGCGGCAGCCCCCAGAGCACGATGGCCGAGGCCAGCAGGTCGAAGCGCACGTCGGAGGCCACGGGGATATAAAGCTCGTTGTAGAACAGGTAGCGGGTCACCTCCAGAATGGTCCAGCACAGCAGCAGGGCCAGTCCCGCCAGCAGCATGTTTTCCACGTAAATCTGCACGAAGATGTCTGCCTTACCCGCCCCGAACACCTTCTTGATGCCGAACTCGCGCGAGCGGCGCGACATGATGACGGTGTAGATGTTGACAAAGTTCAGCAGTCCGATGAGGCCCATCAGGAAGGCGACTGCCGTCAGCACGCTGATGTAGCCCGGATTGCCGAAGCGGTACATGGGATTGTCCCTTCCGAGGTCGGTGTCGAAGTAGAGTTCCGACAAGGGCAGGTATTCGTAGTGTCGGCTCTGGTAGGAGGAGGCCCATGTGCTGCGCACTTCCTTGCCGTGCTTTTGGTTCAGCGCCTTCAGGTCATAGCCGGGCACCATGCGCAGGGCGTAGGTGGGGCTGTAGAACAGGAAGGAGTCTATCTCGTCGGACATGAACAGCTGGGGCTGCCAGGAAGTCTTGGTGGCGGGATTGTCTACCACGCCGATGATGGTGAACTTCCGTCCCTGCCCGTTGGTGAAGCTGCCGCCCACCACCGGCCTGCCCTGCAACACCTCTTCCCAGAAGGCGCGGGTGATGACTACGTCGCCCGGGCGGCGGATGCGGTTGCTGCCTATCAGTACTTTATAAGGAAACATCTTGAAGAAGGTGCTGTCGATGGAGAACACCCGGCTCTGCACCTGCCGCTTGCCGAAGACCAGTGTCATGTCGCTCACTGGAGTATAGGCCGTAAACTCCTCCACCGCCGGGTCGTCTTCCAGCCCCGAGCGGTAGCCGCCCAGCGAGCATTCGCCATTGCTTATGATGGACTTCACCAGGCAGATGCGGTCGTAGTCGGGGAAACAGTGGTTCACCGTATTCTCCTGATGGATGTAGCGCGCAATGGTCAGCACGCAGGCCAGGCTGACGGCCAGGCCCACTACATTGAGCGTGGTGTAGGCTCTGAACTTCAGCAGGGCGTTGATGGATAGGATGAGGAGGCGCATGGTTTTCAGTATTTTTGGTTGTTAGTTCTTTTAGTTCAGAAGTTAGGGGAAGTTAAGGGAAGTTATCGCCCGCCGGGCGGGCTTGGAAGTTAAAAGCCAATACTTCATTTTGCCGAATCCGGTGCGAAATCTATCGGCCTTTAACTTCTAACGGAGCGAAGCGGAGTGATAACTTCTTCTAACTCCTTTAACTCCTTCCTTCACTCTCTCTTCACCACCTCCCCCGGATTCTCGTTTGCCGCCCGCCATACGCGCCAGCCGATGCAGAGTGCCACCAGCAGCGCCATGGCGAGGAAGAGGAGGGCGTAGAGCCACCAGCTGATGACGGTCTGTTCCACGTAGCTTTCCAGCCAACGCTTCATCAGCACGTAGCCCACGGGGAAAGCCACCGCGGCAGCCACGACGAGCAACAGCAGGTATTCGCGGGCAAAGAGGCGGAGGATGTCGCCGACCCGTGCGCCGTTCACCTTGCGGATGGCTATTTCCTTGCGGCGGCGTTCGCAGCTCAGGGTAATCATGGAGAAGATGCCGAACACCGAGATGAGCACGCACACGCCACCCAGCACGCTGACCAGGCTGAGCAGGGCGGTTTCCGACTTCAGGAAGCCGTTGTAGATGTCTTCCATGTTGTCGAGCACGTAGCCCGTGCCCGGATAGTGTTCCTTCAGGAGCGTGCGGATGCGCCGCCGGAGGTCGGGCCAGCAGCCTTCTTCGTACTTGATGAGCACCTGTCCGCCACCCATGGCTGTGAGTGTGGAGGGGTCGCTGACGCCGTAGAACACACAGGGCTTGACGGGCAGCGTGGGCGCCGTGACGCGGAAGTCCTTCACCAGGCCGCAGATGTACATGGCGTCGTCGCCCTTGCCGATGGTCTGCCCCACTGGATGGGCCATGCCCAGGGCGCGGGCGGCGCTCTCGTTGACAATCACCTCCATGCGGTCCTGCGCCCGGGGAAAGTCGCCCTCCAGCAGGCGGATGCCGTAGAACTGTATGATGTCCTCGCCGCCCATGTAGGCCAGCAGGTTGAGTTTCTCGTCGGGCTTCGCCTCATTCCAGCCGTCCACGGTGATGCCCATGGAGACGTACAGCGGCACCAGTGCCTGCTGCCCCGATAGTACCTGACGCACGCCGGGCAGGGCTTCTATCCGTTGCCCCAGCTCGGTGAAGTCGACGGCCGGATAGAGGCTGCTGATGACGGCTATGTTGCGCCGCTCCAGCCCGAAGTCGGCGGTGCGCAGGTGGTAGAGCTGCTTCAGCAGCACGCTGACGCAGAATATGAACAGCAGGCTGACAAAGAGTTGCAGCACCAGTCCGCCCCGGCGGAACAGGCCCGCACGGCCCGAGTGCCGGGTGGTGCCGCGGAAGGCGTCGGCCGCCGCCACGCGGTAGTGGCGCAGGCAGACGGGCACGAAGAACAGCACCGACACCACCGCCACTCCCACGAAGTAGAGCAGCGACTCGCCGTAGACGCTCCCCTCCACACCCGATAGCGTGCGGAAGGGGCGTCCGACCAGCTCTATCAGTACCTGACCCACGAAGCCCGCCATGAGCAGCAACAGGCCGAACTCGGTGAGCAGCAGCCCGATGATGCTGACGGACGAGGCGCCGTTGACCTTGCGCAGGGCCACCTCGCGGCGGCGCATCTGCAGGCGGGTGGCATAGAGGGTCAGGTAGTTGGCCAGAGAGGCCAGGATGACCAGCAGGCCGGTGGCTGCAAACAGGAACAGGTAGTCGAAGCGGATGCGCCCTTCCTGCTGTTCGGGGTTAGAGTAGTGCAGCTGTGTGAGGGGTATCAGGCGGTAGCCGGCAACGGCCCTGTTGCCGGCCAAAACGGTGTCGAGCTTGGCCTCGAGGGCGGATATATCGGTATGGGGGCGGAGCCTGACCAGCACGGCCGACAGGCTGTAGACGTCGGGCGAAAGGTCGGTGATGCCGGCCAGCTGCTCATACATGCGCGCCATCAGCTGTCCGCTGCCCAGCAGCTGGAAGGGGTAGTTGGAGTGTCCCCGCCAGCCGCTCACCACGGCGCCGATGGTCATCTCCATCTCCTCGCCGTCTTCGGTCTCTACCAGCCGCCGCCCTACAACGTCGAGGGTGCCGAAGCAGCGCAGGGCGGTCTGCTGTTCGATGGCCACCGTGCCCGGCTGGCTGATGAAGGTGTAGTCGCCCCGCAGCAGCTCGATGCCGAACATGCGGACGAAGCCCGAGTCGACCAGCAACATCTGCATCGGCCCCAGGTTGGCGTCGGCGTAGCGCAGCGTCACCTCCATGTTGTGCTGGAAGAGGCAGCCGGCCGCTTCCACCTCGGGCACCTTGTTGCGCAGGGCTTGCAGGTTGTTGTAGGACAGGGCGCCCGACATGCCCATGACGGACGAGCTGCTGCTCATCTTGCGGAAGACCACGTAGGTGCGTCCCGCCTCGGGCTGGAAAGCGTCGAAGGTCAGTTCGTAGCGTATCCAGATGGTGGACAGGGCGAAACAGGCAAAGCCCACAGCCAGTCCCAGTATGCTGACAACGCTCTGCGTGCGGTATTTCAGCAGGTTGCGCCAGGCTATTTTCAGGTAGTGTAGTATCATGGTTGTTGTTTGTTTTTTTAGTTGTTTAGGAGTTAGAAGGAGTTAAGGGGAGTTATCACTTCGCTTCGCTGCGTTCAGGGAGTTAGACATACAAAGGCCTGCCACCCTTTTAATTCCCCGTTTGGTAGCTCTTAAAAGCCAGCTCGGTAGGTCTTAAGACTTTGGTCGGTAGGTCTTAAGACTTTGTCAACTCATTCACAGCACCAGCTCCTCCGCCTCGCCAAAGTTATCATATCCCGTCGTAATCACCCAATCGCCGGGCTGCAAACCGTCGGTCACCTCGTACTGTTGCGGGTTCTGGCGGCCGATGGTGAGGGGCACGCGCACGGCGCGGGTCTTGTCCTTGTTCAGCTTGTATATCCACTGGCCACCGGTGGCCTGGTAGAAGTTGCCGCGGGGAATGACGAGGGCGTCTTCGGGCTGGCCCAGCTCTATCTGCACGCGGAAGCTCTTACCCACGCGCACGTTGTCGGGCATGTCGGCGGTGAAGACCAGGTCGACGTCGAACTGGCGGTCCTTCACTTCGGGCACCACCTTGGTGATTTTCAGTGGGTATCGTTTGCCCTGATAGAGGATGGTGGCGGGCAGGCCGGTGGTGATGCGGTCGATGTAGTATTCGCTGAGCGAGGTGTGGACCTTGAATTGGTCGAGCACCTTGATTTCGGCAATGCTCTCGCCCGACTGCACCTGCTGGCCGGGGGTGACGCTGACAAAGCTGAGCTGCCCGCCGATGGGGGCGCGCACCACGAGGTCGGCCAGCCGCTGCCGCGAGCGTTCGTACTTCTTGCGCTCGCGCTCACGGTCGCCCCGCAGCAGGTCGCGGCGGATGAGGGAGACGGCCGAGTCGTGGCTCAGGCTCTGGCGTTGCAGGCGGGCGGTCTTCTCCTTGTAGCGATACTCGTCTTCGGCTACCTGCAGCTGCGCCTTGCTCTTGATGCCCATGCGGAATTCCTCTTCTTCCAGCTCGAAGCTCTTGCGCAGCTTCTCCAGCTCGTAGTCGGTCTGCAGGGCCTGCTGGCGCAGGGTGAGGCTCTGCTGCTCCATCTCTATCTCCTTCTCGCGGTAGGTGATGAGCTGTTTCTCCCACTCGTCGCGCTGGTCTTCGATGGTGCGCAGCAGGTCGAGGTTCTCCAGCACGAGGATGGTGTCGCCCTGCCGCATCATGTTACCTTCCTCGCCCACGATGCGCAGCACGCTGCCCGTCTCGCGGGCGTTGACTTTGATGGTGAGGATGGGCTGCACCAGTCCTTCCACGTCGACGTATTCCATAAACTTGTCCTGCTTGACTTCGGCCATCTGCAGGCTGTCGGGGTCGATGCGCAGCTTGCGGGGGCCGGAGGAGAGGACGATGACGTAGGCCAGCAGGGCCAGAATGACGGCTCCGCCCAGCAGGTAGTAGCGGTGGCGGATGTACCAGGGTTTCTTTTGGAGTTGGATGTCCATGGTTGTATATAGTTTTTTGGTTGTTTATTTTTTAGGAAGTTAAGGGAAGTTAGGGGAAGTTATCGCCCGCTTGGGCGGGCTTAGAAGTTAATAGCCAATACTTCTACTGCTGAAGCTTATTCTTCTCTTTCTGAAGTCCGTACGAAATCTATCGGCCTTTAACTTCTAACGGAGCGAAGCGAAGTGATAATTTCCTCTAACTTCTCTTTCTGAAGTTCGTACGACATCTATCGGCTTTTAACTTCTAACGGAGCGAAGCGAAGTGATAACTTCCCCTAACTTCTTCTAACTTCCCCCAAAACCCTCTCTAACTTCCTCCAAATCATACTCCACCTCCCTCCCCCTTCCAAAGTCATACAGCGTCAGGCTGCGCAGGGTGTAGTAGAGGCTCCAGTAGTCGTAGAGGGCGGTCAGGTAAGCGCGGCGGGCGCTGTCCTTTTCGCTGATGGAGGCGTTGAGGTCGAGCACCGTAGACTGTCCCAGCAGGTAGAGACGGCGGGCCACTTCGGCACGGCGGCGGGCGGTGGTGTCGGTGCGGGCGGCTATGTGCACGCGGCGGGCCTGCAGGTTGAACTGCTTCACCAGCTTGCGGATGTTCAGGTCGAAGTCGGTCTTGTCCTGTTCCACCTGCGTCTTCACCAGGTCGCGGTTGCTCTTGGCCACACGCACCTGTCCCTTGCCGCGCCCCCAGTCGAGGATGGGCAGCGAGATGCTGAGGCTGACGTATTGCTGGTCCATGGGGTTGCGCCAGGCTTCCCGCCAGCGGTCGGAGGTCTGCGTCAGTCCGAAGCGCAAGTAGATGTCAGCCTTCAGTCCGGCGTTGGCGCGCGCCTGGGCCACGGCGCTCTCGCTCTCCAGCCGGCGGAGCTGCATGTTGTCAATGTCGGGGCTGTTCTGCGAGGCCAGCAGCAGGGCTTCGTCGAGGTCTATCTGGAACTGGGGTACGAAGTCGCTGATGTTGACGTGCAACTCCACGTCCTGCTGTATGCCCAGGTAGGAACGCAGCTCCTGCATGGCGTTGTCCACCTCGATGCGGGCGTTCATGCGGTTGGTCTCCTCGGTCAGCTTGTTCAGCTCCAGCTGCAGCATCTCGTTCTCGCTGATGGTGCCGATGTCGTAGCGGCCGCGGGCGTACATATACAGGGTGTCGGCGTTGGCGTAGTTGGTGCAGGCCGTCTCGTAGTTGCTTTGGGCGGTGGCCAGGTCGAAGAACTTCTGCGTGGCGGCGGCAGCCACCAGCTCCAGCGTCTCGGCGTACTTCTTGCGTGCTTCGCGGTAGCGCACCGGCTCGATGCGGCGGTTCCACTTCAGGCTGTTGTAGCCGAAGAGCGACTGCTGATAGCCGATGTTGACGGGTGAGGTCTGGTAGGAGTGGCTGTTGTCGCTGAAGAGGTCGAGTCGCTGGGCCGAGGTCTCCACGAAGAAGGTACCGCCCGTCCAGGTCACGTTCTGTGTCAGGCTCAGCGTCAGATCGGTGCTGAGCAGGTTCTGCTCCACAAACTTCACGCTGCCGTCGGACTGGGTCACCTTGTTGATGGCGCGGTCCAGGTAGGGCGTGGAGCTGAGGCTCAGGTTGGGCAGGTAGTTGGCGCGGTAGTAGCGGTAGTTCCAGTAAGAGGAACGAAAGCTGTGGCGCGCGCTTTGTGCGTCGGGCGAGTAGCGCCGGGCGTGGTCGATGGTCTGCTGGAGGGTCAGCTCCATCACTTCCTGCGCCCGTACGGTGGGCAGGAGGCAGCAGGCCAGCAGTATGGGTAACAGTACACGTCTGAACATAGCATTGCTTTTTTGCAGAATATAGTTCAAAAGGCGTGCCAAACAGGCAGATGATTGTTTGTCAGCAGTATAGCGGAATGATCGGAGCGGAAGTTGCGTGCGATAGCGCACAAAAATAGTGCGGAAACGCACGCACGGCACAAGGATATTATGTTTATCTTTGCGACAACAGGCAGACATGGCAAATGGATGAACAGGGTGGTCCACTTGAATCTGTGGTCATCTGTTTCCTCTGTGTCATCTGTGTGCCCTATCCATCAACTAAAAGCGATATGGAAAAACTTGGCAAAATACTTATTGTAGACGACAACGAAGACGTGCTCTTCGCCCTGAACCTGCTGCTCGAACCCTACGCCGAGAAGATAAAGGTGACGACCACGCCCGAACGGGTGGAACACTTCATGCACACCTTCCAGCCCGACATCATCCTGCTGGACATGAACTTCAGTCGCGACGTGGTGAGCGGGCAGGAGGGTTTCGACTGCCTCAGGCAGATATTGCAGATTGACCCGCAGGCGGTGGTCATCTTCATGACCGCCTATTCGGACACTGACAAGGCGGTGCGTGCCATCAAAGCGGGCGCCACCGACTTCATTCCCAAGCCCTGGGAGAAGGAGAAGCTGCTGGCCACGCTGTCGTCGGGCATGAAGCTGCGCCGCTCGCAGTGCGAAGTCAGCCTGCTGAAGGAGCAGGTGGAGGCACTGAGCGACGGCAACGGCACGGACGAACGCATCATCGGCGAGTCGGCGGCCATGCGCGAGGTGTTCGACACGGTGGAGAAGCTGCGCGACACGGACGCCAACATCCTCATCCTGGGCGAGAACGGGACGGGCAAGGACGTCATCGCCCGCCTGCTCTACCGCCATTCGCCCCGCTGCGGCAAGCCCTTTGTTACCATCGACCTGGGCAGCATCCCCGAACAGCTGTTTGAGAGCGAACTCTTCGGCTACGAGAAGGGCGCCTTCACCGACGCCCGCAAGGCCAAGGCCGGCCGCATGGAGGTGGCCACGGGCGGCACGCTCTTCCTGGACGAGATAGGCAACCTGTCCCTGCCCATGCAGGCCAAGCTGCTGACCGCCATCGAAAAGCGGCAGATAAACCGCCTGGGCAGCACGCAGGCCACGTCCATCGATGTGCGCCTTATCTGCGCCACCAACGCCGACATCCGCCAGCTGGTGGAGGAGGGCCGCTTCCGCCAAGACCTGCTCTACCGCATCAACACCATCGAGCTGCACATCCCGCCCCTGCGCCAGCGGGGCGACGACATCCTGCTGCTGGCCGACTACTTCCTGCAGCGCTACGCCCGCAAGTATCGCAAGGAGATGCGCGGCCTGACGCGCGAAGCCAAGAACAAGCTGCTGCGCTACGCCTGGCCCGGCAACGTGCGCGAGCTGCAGCACACCATGGAGCGGGCTGTCATACTGGGCGACGGCTCGTTGCTGCGTCCCGAGAACTTCGTGTTCCAGGCCACGCCGCCCCGCCCCCGCAAGGAGGAACAGGAAACGCTGAACCTGGAGGAACTGGAACGGCAGGCGGTGGAGCGCGCCATGCGCCTGAGCGAGGGCAACATGACCCGGGCGGCAGAGTACCTGGGCATTACGCGCTTTGCACTGTATCGTAAACTGGAAAAACTGGGATTATGAAACGTTATTCATTCATTGTCACCCTCCACATCCTGTCGCTTTGCCTGCTGTCGGTGGGCATCTGGCTGCTGGCCGCCAGGCAGCTGTGGTTCAGCGCACTGATGGTGCTGCTGGTGCTGGTGGGAGTGGCCATCCACCTCTACCACATGCAGATGGTGCAGATACGCATGATGCGCCAGCTGGCCGAGAGCCTGCGCTTCGACGACATGACGCTGTCCTTCCGCTCGCCCTACCGCAACCGCTCCATGGAGCAGATGGTGGACGAACTGTCGGAGGCCATGCAGGGCTTCCGCACCCGCGTGCTGGAGCACAACGAGATGCAGGCCTGGCAGAAGCTGATAAGGGTATTGACGCACGAAATCATGAACTCGCTGACGCCCATCATCTCCCTGTCCGAAACGCTTTCGGAGCGCGAGGTGGACGACCGCAGCTATGCCCTGATGCGCCAGGGTATGCAGACCATACACCGCCGCAGCAAAGGACTGCTGGAGTTCGTGGAGAACTACCGCAAGCTGACACGCCTGCCTGTCCCGGTGCGCCGTCCGGTGTCGCTCAGCGAACTGTTGCTGGACCTGCGCAAGCTGTTTCCCGAAGACTACATACACATCTGCCTGCCCGAGATCGACCGCACCCTGCAGATAGACCGCGGACAGGTGGAGCAGGTGCTCATCAACCTGCTGAAGAACGCCCGCGAAGCCTGTGCCCGTCGCGAGCAGCCCTGCATAGAAGTCAGGGTGGAGCCTGCCCAGTCGTGGCAGTGTCAGCTGACGGTGAGCGACAACGGCGAGGGCATCCTGCCCGACGTGCTGGACAAGGTGTTCGTGCCCTTCTTCACCACTAAGCCCGGCGGGCAGGGCATCGGCCTGAGCTTGTGCAAGCAGATAATGAACCGCCACGGCGGCAACATCACGGTGCAGTCCGTGCCCGGGCAGGGTAGCCGCTTCACGCTGCTGTTTGGGTAGGCGGGCAGGACTTATTACTAATAAGAATAAAAAACAAACGCGGATTGGGCGGATTAAGCGGATATTTAGTTTCTGATTCCAGATTCAACTAAATCCGCCTAATCCGCTCAATCCGCGTCTAAAGAATTATCGGTTAGCCCTTTACTGTATTTCGTAGCTCGATGCCTTGACGAAGTAGAACGACAGGTAGTCCTTGCCTTCTTCCACTTGGCGCTTGGCTATCTTGGCACGGAAGTCGGCAATGCGGCCGTCGGCCGTGTCGGCAGTTTCTTGGCGGGCGTTCTTCTCGGTGGCGCAGCCGGCTTCGCCCTGGCCGTGCTGAATGGCATTGTTTTCTTTTAGTCGCTCTTCCCAGCGTTGCAGGTAGGCTTCGTCGATGCGTTCCTCAGACAGTGTGCCTACTATGAGCACCTGCTTGTTGACGCAAGCCGTGTCGAAGGCTCCCAGTTCGCCGGCATCAATGCGCAGGGTGTGGCTGTCGTCGTTGCCACGCAGGAATATCTTCTTGGCGCCGTGCTTGCAGGTGTGTGTACACAGGCCTTGCAACGTCACGGTCTGGCCCACCAGCCGGTCGGCCTGTTCCATCAGGCTGTCAACGGTCAGTGGCTGGGCAGCTTCGGCCTTGTTCTGTTGTTGCTTGTTGCCACAGGCGGTGAAAACGGCGATTGCTACCATCAGCAGGGCAGCAATGGAAAAGGTTCTTTTCAGTGTTGTCTTCATGGTCTTCTTAATTTATATGAGTGATTAAAAATAGGTTCTGCTTATTGGTGCGTGTGCTTATGCTCGCCCAGCACGCGGTGGGGCAGCATGCCGTGTCCCAGCAGTTCGATAGGGCAGTTGAAGTTGCGCTCCAGCCACTCCTCCGTGACGCCGGTGTCGGGGTGGTAGTCCAGAGTCTCGTTGACGCACGCCACCGACTTGACCTGTTGCAGGATGGTGCCGATGTCGTGGCTGACCAGGATGACGGCGCACTCGCGGTTAATCTCCTCCAGCAGCTGGTAGAGGCGCGCCTCGAAGCGCTTGTCGATATAGGTGCTGGGCTCGTCGAGGATGACCACCTCGGGGTCGGACACCACGGCCCGTCCCAGCAAGGCACGTTGCAGCTGTCCGCCGCTCAGCTCGCCGATGGGTCGACGCTCCAGTCCATCCAGTCCCATGCGTGCCATGACCCGATGCGCCTTTTCGCGCTGCTCGCTGGTGAAACGCTGGAAGAGGCTCTTCTTGCAGTTGAGCCCCGACAGCACCACCTCTTCTACCGAGATGGGGAACTTGCGGTCGATGCGGGTGTACTGGGGCAGGTAGCCCATGCTGATTTCGTTTGCCCTGGTGCGTGCCGACCGGAACAGAATCTCGCCCCCGGCGGGCTTCATCAGTCCGAGGATGCACTTGATGAGCGTCGTCTTGCCGCCTCCGTTGGGGCCGATGATGCCCAGGAAGTCGCGCTCGTAGACGGTCAGGTTGACGTCGTGCAGCACGCGCTTGCCGTCGTAGGCGGCGCTCAGGTTCTTTATTTCGATGATTGGGTTAGCCACGGTTGTCAGCAGTCAGCGGTTAATAGTTAGTGATAAGCGGTTAGTGGTAAGTGGTTAGCGGTTATTTCCCGGCCAGGGCATTGGCTACGGCCAGCATCTCGGCCTCCCAGTCGTAGGCCAGCGGATTGATGTCGACCACGCGTGCGCCTACCTGCTTGGCCACCATTTCGGCATTGCGGCGGTCGAACTCGGGTTGTACAAATACCACTTCCACTTTCTCCTGTCGTGCCTCGCTGATAAGCTCCTTCAGGTGGGCGGGCGAAGGCTCCTTGCCGTCGGCTTCGATGGGCAGCTGGTGCAGGTCGTAGTCGCGGGCAAAGTAGGACAGGGCCGGATGGTATATCATGAAGGCATGGTCGGCCTCGGGCGCATTGAGCGTCTGGCGGCAAAGGCTGTCTACCCGGTCGATGCGGCGGCGCAGGCTGTCGTAGCGTTGCAGGTAGAGGTCTTCGCCCTGCTTGTCGATGTTGCAGAGCGTGCGCATGATGTTGGCGGCTATAATCTGTGCGTTGGTGGCCGAGTTCCACACGTGGGGCTCCACGCCCGGCATGGGTGCCGACTCGTCGGTCGTATCGGCTATTTCGGTTTCCTCTCCGTCGAAGTCACCGGCAGGACCGTGGTGGTGGACATGATTTTCGTCGAAGATGAGGTCTATGCCCCTCGACATGTCGTAGAACGGCAGATGGGGCGCGTTGCTGGAGAGGCGGTCGAGCCACACCTGTTCAAAGCCTATGTGGCCAATGCGCAGGTAGGCCTTGCTGCCGGCCAGTTTCATCAGCTGTTCAGGGGTGGGGTCGTAGGTTTCGGGGCTGCTGCCCTTGGGCACCATGCTGACCACCGTGAAGCGGTCGCCCGCAATGGCTTCGGTGAAGTAGCGCAGCGGTTCGATGGTGACAATGATGACCGGCTTCTCGTCGGCGGCAGTCTTGCGGCTTGCCGTGTTGCACGAGGCCAGTAGGAATAAGGTAAGGATTAGGAATAAATGCTTCATCTGCTTTCTATGTCTAAAATAATATCCCCCATAAAGGTCGGATGGAGTAACTAACACTCTGTCAGTGTGCAAAAATAAATAAAATTTCTGAAAGAATAGCATAAAAGTATTAAAGAATAACTTCGGCTTGCGCTGGCAGTGTCCAGACGGCGGTAGGGGCGGAGAGGGAGAACGGGCCGGTCTTCAGAGAGCAGTCTACAGGCTGCATGATAGTAGTTAACTCCTCTGCCGATAGCAGTGTACTCCTAACGCGATAGCAGTTAACTCCCCGGTCGATAGCAGTTAACTGCTATCACGCAGCGAGTGTACTACTTTCAGAGAGGATGTCAGATGGTCTGGGAACGGTAAGTAAATCGATGGTCGGGCAGGTAGGAGAGTCCAGAGGGGGTAGAGGAATGTTGGGTGGCGGCAGCGGACAGCGAATGCTGGGCGTCGGGGAACTTGAACGATGGCTCAGTAGACGGGCAGAGCGGCGGGCATAAAAAAAGGAGTACCGCCGTACTCCCCCAGTTTGTTAACCTTAAATCTAATACTATGAAAAAAATCACGATGCAAATATAACATTTCGAAGCTATATTTGCAATACCCTTTTGCCGAATTCTACATCTTTCTTGCCTTTTTTAGCATGTGTTTGCGTTTGCGGGCACGGGGATGGATTGCGCTCGACTTGGCCTATCGGGCAGGGGCTGGTGGCAGAGGGGATTTAAACTTTGGTGTGTGGTTTTTATGTGATTTTTGCGCTCCCATTCCCCACAAAGTGTGTAAGTATTCCACATTCCGGACTTTGGCACGTTTGCCTGTATGCTTGTTTATTTGTTGAATATCAATAAGATAATATTTCGTTGTCGTTTTTGGTACGGCGATTGTCCGTAATTAGCGACACCCATCTGGGCGGCTATATGCCAGTCTTTCTGATTGT
>OLNN01000181.1_pt1 | contig 72948 bp, 59 predicted proteins | sample 1672141 | NCBI WGS metagenome assembly OLNN01 (sample SAMEA3136652, study PRJEB25190) | human gut metagenome | biome: human gut; feature: human-associated habitat; material: faeces | place: Austria | collected 2013
AACTCAATTCTATCACTATATCTTTCCGCATTTCACTTTTTTGTAGTAACTTTGCAAGGTGAAGTTCATCTATGTCATATTGATGATATTGCTCGGCCTTTCAGCCTCTTCTGCCGAGTTCTCGAAAGGGGATATGGAAAGGGCTCTGACGCAGCTCGACCGCGAAATCGAGAAGCGCGACAGCTACGTAGCCGTCCGTCAGGCATATCTCGACTCGCTGCGCCGACGCCTTACAGTTTCGCCACCCCCGACCGGCGAGACCGTCAGGCTGATGCTTGAGCTCGGCAACGGCTACACAGCTTTCAACAACGATTCGGCCCTGTGGATGTTTGAACACGGCGCCAAAATTGCCCGTGATCTCGGAGACGATAGTCTGGCGACGGTCTTAAAACTCCGATATGCCACTTTTCTGCCGCTTGCCGGATTCATGGCTCAGGCTGAAGAAACCTTCAACAGCATCGACACCACAGATATGTCGCCGGCGATAGCACGCCTTCGTCTGGCAGCCGGCCGCCAGATGTTCAGCTACATATCGACATGCACACGGAGCTACCCGACTATCTCCGAAAAATATTCGAAACTGTCGAACGATATGGGTCACCGGCTTGCCATGATGCCCGACGACGGTTCACTCGACTGGCGCCTGAACCTCGGCGAATATTATTACAACCACCAGAACTATCAGAAAGCAGAACAGATTCTGCGCAGTGTGGCAGAAAGCGCCGGAGAAACTGACAACCATTTCGCCCGCGCTGCCCACATGCTATCAGGAATTGCCCGCGCCCGCGGCGACAACAATGCCGTAATAACATATCTCGCAAAATCAGCCATAGCCGATCTGAAGACGGCCACCCTCGAGATAACATCGCTCCAGCAGCTCGGAATGATGATGTATGAGAACGACGACATCTCCCGCGCAAATGAATATCTCGCAGTTGCCCTCAAAAACGCTGTCGACTGTCACGCATCGATGCGCGTTGTCGAAACAGGCGAGGTAATGCCGCTCATCACCAGCGCCCACGAGATCGCCCAGGCGCGAAACCGCCACATGCTCGTCGGCATTCTTATCGCCATGGCCGTCCTGCTGGCCGGTCTCGCATCGCTACTGCTGGTGATTCGCCGCGAGATGCACCATCTGAGCATAATGAAAGAACGGCTATCAGCGGCAAACCGCGTCAAAGAAATATATCTGACGCAATTCCTCAACCTGTGCTCGGTCTACATGGACAAGCTCAGCAGCTTCTCAAAGACAGTCCACCGAAAACTATCGACAGGTAAAGCCGACGACCTTCTTAAACTCACCAAAAGCGGAAAATTCGTCGAAGAACACAGCCGCGAATTCTATGAGATGTTCGACGACGCCTTCCTCCACATCTACCCGACATTCGTCGACGACGTGAACGCCCTATTGCGGCCCGAAGAACAGATCGAGCTGCGCGACGGCGAGCGACTCAACACCGACCTCAGAATTCTCGCCTTCATGCGCCTCGGAATAGAGGAAAGCACACGCATAGCCCGTATTCTGAACTACAGCGTCTACACTATCTACACCTACCGCAACAAACTGCGCAACAGGGCTATCAAGCGCGACAGCTTCGAACACGACATACTATCGATCGGGGCAATCTGACACCCCTTTAAGTCGAAAAATCATAAAATTTCGCGGCAAGCCTTGCAAAGCTCCGCCAAAACCCCTACCTTTGTTCCCCACAAAAGGAATGATGCTCGAGTGGCTGAAGAGGCACGCCTGGAAAGCGTGTAAACGTCAAAAGCGTTTCCCGAGTTCGAATCTCGGTCATTCCGCAAAAACGGACGTAGTCCTTTTTAAGGACTGACGAGATGAGAACGAACCGAGTTCGGCATCGCCCGCAGGGCGCTTGCATGGCAAGAATCTCGGTCATTCCGCAAAAAACGGACGAAGATTGCAGAATTTCGATTCTGTATGGTTTTCCGCACCTTGAATGTGGTCGCGTGCCTTTGGCCATAGTACGAACCTGACATTTTCTTACAGACTAACCCCATCAAACAGACCATTCACCGTCAAGCGCTGGAAGCGCGATATCTCTTCAACCCACCGCGATAGCCGTGGGTCGGAGAACCAGCGAGATCAGCGTGCAAGCCGCGGTAGCGTGCGCAGTCACGCTGACGGCGATAGCCAAGGCCCGCGACCAGTGCTATCGCGTTTCGCGGCAGCGCGCACTGCTGTGGCTTGCCGCGAATTTGTGGGGTAAGCGGTGGTTGCCGCCAGCTATCGCAGGCGTTGTAGAGATTTCGCGCGTCCCGCGCTTGACAACAGAATCAGTAATGATTTGTTAATTGTCAGGCATTGTATGTATTTTTATCTTCGGGAACAACATTAACTCATTGTCGCACACCACTGCCCAATAAAGCCAATAATAATCAAAACGAGCAAACTGGCGGGAAAATAAATCAGCAAGTCAAGATTAAACAGAAAAATGACAAATCCACCATAGCTTTCAATAACAAATGCCAATAAAGTTATCACTATAGAAACGGCTGACAATACAATCAACATAATAAGGGAAAGACTATACCAATTTTTGCCTTTCCATATTTTCCAGGAGATAGCCGATGAGACTGAAAATATAATTGACGGATAAATCGAGAATACGGCGGCAGCTTTTAAGATTTCATTCCTTAAAACAAATGATGGCGGATATATTATATGAGATAGAGCCATGACAATAAAGGTTACAATCGGAATTGCAATCTGGAAAATCAAATATTTCTTGCTTTTCAGTGTCATTGTCAATCCTGATTAATATCCTTTGAAAATCTATTTACAAAATATTTTCCGATCAAGCCTATTGCTACGGCATTTACTAAATTGGCTGGAGCACCCAGAATATAGTGTATTATCCCTATCCACGCAATCACGAATGCTGCATCACCAACTACCATATTAGACAGGATAAATAAAACCGCGGCAACGATTGTTATTGCGCAAAAAAACAATAATGAAAGCGATAACCAGGACTTACCGTGCCACAATTTCCAGACAGGAAATAAAGTAATCGCAAAAGCTATAACCGAACAGATGCTAAAAAGCAGACCGGCAAACAGATCCGTTGGTTCAGAAATTATGAATCCTGTTACATACCAGAAAATACTCTGAATGACAGCTGAAACAAACGCCACTGCAAGTTGAAAAGTCCATAAGGCTTTTGTCTGTATCTTCATTTGGCAAAGTTACTTAAAAAATAAGATTTTTCTAACTTTGCAATCTATAAATGTGTAAATTTGCATATTGGCATACAATCTTATCATATGCAATGGCAAAAATAATAGTATATGGATAATCACCGAGGTTCTGATATTGTCTTTCTGTGGTCATGACGTGATATTGTGTAGTCATTGGGATGACGCCATATTGGTGTTCGGCTTATGTCAGCCTTTAATGTTTGTTATGACTTTATTCTGAAAAAGTCATAGTAGCGGAGCAATAATAAATCTTATTATTGTTTTGGCATATTCAATTTTTGCAGGATATTTGAAGATTAATCTGGGCTTTGGCGGCGGTCTGTATTGGATATTATTCATGACGGCATTGCCTAATATCCAGCTCTTGCTTCTCTCGATTTATTGGGGCATCGAAAGAATATTGAAGCATAAAGCCGATAACATTGTTTGAACAGCAGATTCAAAATATATACTATATTGCCGTTTGGGGAAGTTTTGGAAATTTTTTCAATAGATTATTCGATAGATATAGGCAGTCAAGCGATAGATTTTGCCGTAAAATCTCTACTTTTGATATGCAATTTATAAATGTAGAGATGATCCGATTTTATCTGATGTTCATTCTGGCAACTGCGCTGGCCTCTTGTTCAGGCAACGGCGCGGGCCATCATACAGACCAATTACCTGTCGATCCGGTCGAGGCACTTCCTCCGTCAAAGGCCTACTCTGAATATCTTTCGCGCCTGCGTTCTTCACCGGCCTCCGACGGCTATATCTACCACAAGGCATTCTATTCTGCGGTCGACGCCGACTCGCTCAGGCACTTTGCCTCTTTCCTTGATTCCATGCTGTCTCTGAATGCGAGCAAAATCAACACAAATTATATAGTATCCCACCGGCTGCTCTGTTCCTATATGTTGTCGCTGCCCGACATTGACGCGCTCAAAGACAGCGCCACCTCGATGAAGCCATCTTCCGACCCCACACAAGAGGAAGTGTCGTCACACGTGACGGCCAAGACCATGGTAGCGAGCGATCCGCGGCGCGCGTTCGACATGCAGTTCAGGGCGATAGAGGCAATGCGCCACGGCGGCACTTACCGTCCGGCTGAAGTACTCGCCCAGGCTGCTCTGATATGCACCAATCTGGGCCGCTACCAGATGGCCATGGATTATATCAACGAGGCTACCGACACCCTGATTGCCCATGACTGGCCCAAGCGCGAGACTATATTTGTTCTGGGAAACAAAGCAAATCTCTATCAGACGCTTGAGATGATCGACTCGGCGCTCAGCGTAAACAGCCACGCCCTCGAAGTGGCTGCCGACAGCCCCAGTATGCTCGCCGATCTTCTCGGCTGGCGCGCCGAAACCTTTGCTCAGGCGGGCGAACGCGATTCAGCATATTTCTATATCGACTCGGCTCTACAGGTAGTATCGAGCCTCGACCTCTCCTATAAGGCCATGTTTGCCCGACATCTGCGTGCACGCCGCGGAATACTGACCGTAGGCGACTCGTCGGCCTCGAACCGACAGATAAGCGAAGCCGTCAGTGACATTCGCGAGGCTCTGAACGACTGGCTTATCCCCTGGGAAGAGCGGTTTGCCATAGCTTTGGGGGAGTTCCGGCTTGGCGACCACGAGGCCATCTCGCGCATGGAAGAGGCCCACGACAGCCTTGCGCGGCATATCGACCCGCGGGAGCAGCTCTGGATCAAACGGGCTCTCATCGACGCTTACACCGCCACCGGGCGCACCGCCGACGCCTCGCGCGAATATGCCGCCACCTTCAGGCTGATGGACACGATAGACACCCGCTATGCCCGCTACCTGTCTATAGCCAACGACATACAGTATTATGCGCGCGAGCGTCTACAGGAAAACGTCAGGCTGCGGAGCCTCCACCAGCGCGACAGCGCTCGTGTCTCATGGCTCACAATGATCTGCGGTATGATATTGCTCCTGCTTGGCGGAGCGACATGGCTCATCATACACTCTCACCGCCGTCACCGCCGCAGCATCGAGGCCCATAACGGGGAAATCGACACCCTGCGCCGCAACAACGGCGAACTGAGCGAGCACATCGAAGAGCTGAAAGCTACCGGAAAGGAGCGCGAAGCCTCGGAAGAATGGGACAAACTGACACCTCCGTCAATGACATCGGAAGACAATGCCCGTTTCAGACACGCGTTCAGAAACCACCTTCCCGACTTCCTTGACAGGCTCAACTCACGCTGTGAGGGCCTGACACCCGGCGACGAAACTCTCTGTATGCTTATCCGCATCGGCCGCGACACCGACGACATATCGGTTGCCCTCGGCATATCGCGTGCGAGCGTCAACTCCGCACGCTACCGCATCCGACGCAAAATGAACCTCGCCAAAGAAGAGTCGCTCGACGATCTGATCAACTCGCTCTAATAGATTTTTGCGTCGATTTGATAGATTATCGCACGCAATCATTGCAGAATCTAATGCAATCCATCTATTACAGCCTATATTTGCGCATCATCGTTTTTCACCAACAATTCTCAAAACCTTTCCAAAAACATTACGTTATGAAGAAGATGCTACTATGCCTTGTGACAGCTCTGGCGGTATCTCCGGCGATGAACGGACAGCTTCTGGCTCCATCGCGCCCCGAGAATGCCTCCACTGCCTACAACAGTCCTCTGGGCGTCACGGCCAAAACCAATCCGCCGGGCCACAAAGCCCGGGTCAGTGTCGACAGCCGCACGACAGCCGACCCTTCCAGGATCATGCGCCGGGCGACGGACGCCGTTCCCGAACCGGGCCTTCAGCTATGGGGCGTTGTCGGCTACAGCGACCATAATGAGGGAGGCACCATGAATGCCCACCGCGGATTCTATCTCATTACCGGCGAAGGACGGTTCACAAAACTCGACGCCATCGACATCCCGTATGCCCGCAGTTCAAATCATGGAACAACGCTGATCGGACGCGACTACTATCTCTATTACACTCCCAATTTCGAAATATGGTCGACAAAATCATGGACAAACACAGGCACGATCGCCGTCGGCAAGGGCTTCAGCAGCTTTGCCACCGCCTACTGGGCTCCTGACGGACTCGTCTATGCCTCGAAAAAAGACGGCACGGCCTTCAAGCTCGTCACCCAGAACTATGAATTAGGCACCGAGACCGAGATTGCCACACTCGAGACTCTATGGTTCGCAATGGCTTTCGACAAAGACGGGACTCTATGGGGACTCGACAGCTCATGCTCGATCTGGAAAGCAACTCGCGAGGGCACTGTAACGAAGGTTCACGACAAGGTCATTCCCTGCGAGATGCCCGACTACTTCAATTCGATAAGCTCGGCTGTCATCGACAACAGCAATAACACGATGATCGCCAGCATCCGCGGCAACAACACCGACATTGAGGCAGCCGACGACAACGGTCTCACCGCAGATCTCTACCGAATAGACCTCGCCACCGGCAAAGCCACATTGCTCGTCCACTGGACCTACAACGACGAGATCCTCGGTCTGGCATTCCCACTCGGCACCACCCCCGGTATTCCTGCCGACATGGCCGCGCCCGAACTTGACTTCGGATCCGGCTCGCTGACCGGAAACGTGAGCTTCACCTTGCCCTCGGAAACGACCGACGGCTCGGCCGGAGATGGCGAGCTGACATATACGGTCTATGTCGCCGGCAAAAAAGCCGCCTCGGGCACCGGCGCCTGGGGTTCTTCGCAGAATGTCAGCGTAACCGCCCCCACCTCGGGCTATAACTATTTCTATGTCGAATGCTCGTCGACAGCCGGAAAAGGCATAGGCGCAGGAAAGTGGATGTTTACCGGCAAGGATGCTCCTGTGGCCCCGTCGAGCGTCAACGCCCACTTTATGGCAGGGGGCAGCATGGTCATGGTAACATGGAGCAAAGTGACCGGGTCGGTCAACGGCGGCTATATCAACCCCGACGAAGTAACCTACACCCTCCGCTGCTACACCGGCCCTGACGACACCGAAGGAGAAATCTGGAAAGAAAATATCTCTATCACAAGTGAGGCCCGTCCTATGGCCGAGCCTGATCAGATCACCGACTATACATGGGGTGTGACCGCTACCTACGACGGCAAGACATCGGCCGAGACACGTTCGAACGCGCTGCGCTCGGGATACGTCACTCCGCCCTGGACCTACGACTTCAGCAATGAGGCCGACATCTTCAACACCTTCACGCGAATAAACAACAACAGCGACACCGAGTCCTGGAAATACTATTCCAGCGGCTTCGGAGCAAACAAGAACGGAATGGTGTCGGTGCGCCTCAACAAATATCAGGCTACGGGAGAAGACTGGGACAAATGGCTCGTCTCGCCCAACGTCAAGCTGATACCGGGCAAAGCCTACCGTTTCAACGTCAAGGTCAAAGACCAGAGCAACAGCACCACGAGTCCCCACCGCGTCGAGGTGAAACTCGGCACCTCGTCGAGCGACATGGAAACCATGACACTTGACATCGTGCCTCAGCAGGATGTTACCGGAACGACATGGAAAACCCTCGAGGGTTATATCCGCGTCGACACCGAGAACAAATATTTTGTCGGAATCCACGTCTGCACTCCCGCCAACAACGGCGTCGCCGTTTCACGCACCATCTACTTCGACGACTTCACGATAGGACTTCCGCAGGAAAGCAGCACTCCCGGCCAGGTAGCCGATTTCTCGGTGACACCGGCCGCCGACGGCTCTCATTCAGCTACAATCAGCTTCAAAGCTCCGTCGACCGACTTCGCCGGGCAGAATCCTCTCGCATCGCTTGACAAAGTCGACATCTACCGGGGCGAAGAACTGATAAAGACCTTCGAACACCCCTCGTTCGGGCAGCAGCTCAAATATATCGACAACACCCCCTCATTCGGCGAATACACCTACCGCGTCGTCGGCTCGAACGAGAACGGCGAAGGAAATGCCATGTCAGCCACGGTGTTCGTCGGTGTCAAGCTTGCCGCATCGCCTGAAAACGTCACTGTTTTCCAGACGTCAAATCCGGGCGAAGTGACCCTGTCATGGACACCCCCGACAAAAGACATCGACGGCGGCCTTCTTCCCGCAGGAGGTGTAACAGGCTATTCGGTTGTCGAGCTTCTCGGAAGCGCACAGAACTGGCTTCAGGATGTCGACGCCTCAGTCAACAGCGTAACCTTCAGAGCGATCGAAGCCGATGCGGCTCAGGACTTCAAACGCTACGCGGTATTCCCGATAACCGAGAGCGGCACAGGCCGCGGCCGGGCCAGCGAAATCATCGTGGTCGGCAATCCCGACCAGCTTCCCTGGAGCGAATCGTTCAACGACGCGGAGTTCCACCACAACTATATGATCGAAGGCACCGGCGGCAACTGGTTCCTGTTTAAAGACGAAGATCTGTCGGGCCTCTCCGACTGCGACGGCAACAACGGATTCATCGGCATGCAGGCCGAATTTATCGACGACTGGTCAGCTCTGGTTACAGGCCGCATATCGCTCGCCGGCACAACCAATCCCTATCTGACTTTCAATACCTACAATATCGTCAACTCACTCGGCACACCCGATCAGAACAAACTCGAAGTTTTCGTAGTTGCTCCGGGAGAAGAGGTCAAATGCGTCAAGACAATCGTCATGGCCGACGACTGTGCCCAGCAGGGCTGGAACCGCTTCCTCGTCGACCTCTCGGAATGGGCAGGCCGCGACATACAGCTCAAATTCCAGGCCACCGCAGTAAATCTGCAATACACCTTCATCGACGCCGTCAAGGTCAATGAGGCCCGCGCCCACGACCTCACCGCCCTCTCAATCACAGCTCCCGAGAAAATCCGCGCCAACGAAGAATTCAAAGTGCGCGTCAAACTTGAGAACTCCGGTTCATCGACCGAGGGAGACTACTCGATCAACCTTATGCGAAACGGTCAGCCCGAGGTTACGGCTCAGGGGCGCACCGTCCATCCCACCGAAACAATGTGGGTCGACATTCCTGTCACAGTCGGCGTTATTAACGAAGGCCCCCAGGAATTCAAGGCCGAAATCGTGCTCGCCACCGATGAATATACCGACGACAATATGACCGGCACAGCTATCTCCAAGCTGGTGCTTCCGAAGCTTCCCGTAGTCAACAATCCCGTGGCTACGACTGACGGCAACGGCTCAGTTGAGCTTCAATGGGAAAAGCCGACCATCGACCGCACTCCGCGACGCATCACCGACACAATGGAAGCCTACGAAGGCGGCACAAGCGAATGCGACGAATGGATAATCATCGACGGCGACGAGATGCCTGTGCTCGGTTTCGAAGACTTCAGGATGCCCGGAGTACCCTCCGGTTCAAAACGCTCATGGTTTGTCATTGACGAGAGCGACCCGGCCTTCGGCGACATCGACTCGTTCTATGCCCATTCAGGCAACAAGAGCCTCGGATTCTTCGGCGTCGACGGCACCTGTGCCGACTGGATCATCTCTCCGCAGCTCTCCGGTCAGGCCCAGCAGGTATCGTTGTGGCTGCGCGCCTATCATCCCTATGTCAGCGAAACAGTCGAATTCCTCATCTCTGGTGAGAGCAACAACCCGTGGAACTTCACCCGAGTTGCCACCTACGATCTCATCGGAGCCGACTGGACCGAATATATCATCAATCTGCCTGCCGGAGCCCGCTACTTCGCCATCAAGGGCGCTACAGCCTCCGGGCTGCTCGGAATGCTCGACGACGTCTCGTATATTCCTCTGGGCAACAGCGCTGTCAATCATCGCGGCTACAATATCTACCGCGACGGCGTGCGGCTCAATGAGTCACCTCTCCGGAAGCCTGCATTCAGCCACGCTGTCAGCGGCGATGCCGTAGGCTCAGTCTACCGTCTTACCGCAGTGTATGACGAAGGTGAATCAATTCCTGTCGATGTAACCGTGACACAGGCAGCTGCTCTCGGCATGACATCAGCCCCGTCGGTAGCCATCGCCGGAGGCCGCGGAAAAATCACCGTCACCGGTGCCGAAGGCCTTGAGGTCATCATCGTGTCGCCCGACGGAAAGATTGTCTACAGCGGCATAGCCTCCGACAACAACCTTTCGGTATCGATCGCCAACCCGGGCATCTACATCGCCAAAGCCGGCACAACAGCCGCTAAAGTGACCGTCAGATAACCGTTCCCTACCCGTATAATCGACCGCGTTCCGCAAGCCTTGCAAAGGGCTATACGGAACGCGGTTTTCTATGTCGTCACCCGGACGTCAGACTCCGAAAAGAAACATTAGCGGCTTTGAGTCGCGCATCTCGCCAGCAGCGTCGCCCGAATATATCGCGCCATTTGTCAGAGTGAGTTTCATGACCTTGTTGCCGGCATTGTATTGCGTCCAGATACTCAGCCCCATGACAGGCCGGTTGTCGTCGGGGCCCAGATAAACGGCCCGTGTGCAGGCATCCGACAATTCCGGCAAAGCTGCCGACCCTGCAATAACACACGCCATAGCGGCGATTCTCAAATTCCGCCCGATGAAATTTTCAGCTACCCGACAATGATTTCTGATGAATAAGTTGTATTTTTGCGCGATTAAATATTTATCACAGATGTCAAGGAAATTCTTTATGACGGTGATTCTGGGCTGCGCGCTTGTTCTGGCGGCCTGCAATCATCTGAGCGATGAGGCAAAAGAGATTGCCGGCAATTACTATATCAGCGAGATTTCTCAGGACGAGCCTCTTATGGAGCTCAACAAAAACGGCAAATGCAAGATCAGAGCTATTAATCCCGGAGTCCTGACAATGACTGTCGAAGGCAAATGGAATGTCGAGGGCAACAAGCTGATTCTTGATCTCGACCCGTCGACTCTGCTCACCGAAGGCGATTCGACCCTCGTCGGAAAAATTGTCGGCCATCAGGAGAAACCGATTGTTGACTTCAACGGAATCACTCTGACGGTCAACGACCACGGCAGCAACTTCATGTATCATCGCCGGAATGATGTCAAATAATCGTCAGGGAATGGACTGGCGCGATTCTCTGCGTCAGCTGCTCGACCCCGAGCAACAGTCCGACGTAGACGGAGCCGATGAGCCTGTCCAGGCTCCCGCTGAGCCCGTTTTCGGAGGCAGGAAGCTCGACATCGTGCTCGACAAAAAAGGACGGCGAGGCAAACAGGCCACTATCATCGCAGGCTTCGACACCGACAACGACACCGAGGCTCTGGCTGTTGCCGCTCGCCTCAAACAATCTCTCGGCACAGGAGGCTCAGCCCGCGGCGGAGAGATTCTGATTCAGGGCGACCGCAGAAAAGATGTAGCGTCGCTGCTGACAGGGATGGGCTATAAAACGCGCATAATCTGACCGCGGATGCTCGACGTCTACAAAGCTTCGGCAGGCTCGGGAAAAACCTACACTCTGGCCAAACGCTACATTCGGATGCTCCTTGGCTATACCGACACCGACGGACGCCGGCATCTTTACCGCCATGCTCCGATGGCCCATCGTTCTCTTCTGGCAATCACGTTCACCAACAAAGCCACTGAAGAGATGAAAAACCGAATTGTCCATGAATTGTCACTGCTGGCTCTCAATCCGGCGACAATGGCGGTTCTCGATCCGACGGAGCGAAGCCCCTACCTCAAAGAATTCATGGCCAACTTCAACGCCTCGGAGGAAGAGATCGCTGCCGCGGCCTCTGAAGCACTGAAGCAGCTGCTCTACGATTACGGAATGTTCAGCGTTTCGACCATCGATTCTTTTTTCCAGACAATTCTCCGCGCGTTCGCCCGTGAGGCCGAACTCGACGGCAACTACGAGGTCGATCTCGACGAATCGACAGCTATCTTCAACGGCGTCAATGACCTTCTCAACAGCCTCGACCACAATACCGACGCGGAGACACGCCAGCTGATGGGATGGGTAACTGAATACGCTCTGACGCGCTTCAACGAAGGGAAAGCCTTCAATGTTTTCGACCGTGGTTCGAACACTTTTTCTGAATTCCTGGCGTTTTTCAAGACTCTGTTCAACGAGACTTTCGAAGAGAATATCGACAAGATGCTCCGATGGCTTTCTGACCCGGCGCGAATAAAACGATTCCGCGATGGCCTGACCTCCCGGGCCGACAACCTTGTCGAAGTGGTCCGGTCAGCTTCGCAGAAGGCTCTTCGGACTGCGTCGGGACACGAACAATTAATCTCGGCCAACGCTTTCAAGCTTCTCAACTCATGGGCTGCGGCGACACCGTCGAACCTGCCCGGCCTTAAACTGAATCAGACCGAACAGAATCCGGCCAAAGCATTCAAAGGCAAAACAGAACCGCCGGCAATACTTGTAGCCGACGTCAGCGAAGCCTTCAGTGCGATCGTAGAGGCAAAAAAGATGTGGGAACTGCTCAACAAAATGAGTGTCAACGTCTATGCCATGGGGCTGATCGGCAACGTGACCGACTCTATCCACAAGATTCTCGAGCAGAACAACTCGCTCCTTCTCAAAGACACCAACTCGGTTCTCCACCGCATAATCGCCGACAACGATTCGCCTTTCATATTCGAGCGACTGAACCAGTATTACCGCCATTTCCTTATCGATGAGTTTCAGGACACCTCGCGCCTCCAATGGGAAAATCTAAGCAAGCTCATTGCGGAGAGCGTCAGTTTCGGCAACGAAAGCCTCGTCATCGGCGACGAAAAACAATGTATCTACCGTTTCCGTAACAGCGACCCTACCCTGCTGACAAACATTGCCGGTGACTTTCCGGGGAACACTGCCATTACAGGCAACGACGTGGCAGGAAACACAAACTGGCGCAGTGCCGCCGACATTGTCAGATTCAACAATGTTCTTTTCAAGTCGATGGCCGAAGCCGCAGGCCTTGGAGATATCTATGCCAATGTCGTTCAGAGTGTGGCGCCGAAACGCCGTGAGCTTCAGGGATATGTGCGGATTTCCGATCTGAGGTTCACTCTCGGGACGAAAGCTACCTCCGAGGAATTCATAACCCGATCATTCGAGACAACCATCGGAGAAATCAGGCGCCAGCTGCGTGCCGGTTATCGCGGAGGTGAGATCGCAGTGCTTTTCCGCACAAACGACACAGCCCGCAGCTTTATCGAGACATTGCTGCCGGTGCTGTCGTCAGATCCCGATTTCAAGGGTGTAAAAATCTCCAGCGACGAAGCCCTCGCGCTGATGAACTCTCCGGCGGTCAGAGTTGTGATGAGCATTCTGAAAACCATGACAGCGTCGGATTTCGTCACCTCCGACCGGAATGTGTCGATGCGTGAGATCGCCATTCTGAACAAAGACTATGAAGAAGAATGTGCCGCCGGCCATCCTGTCAGCGAGGCCTTTGCCCGTGCTGTCGGAAATTATATGCGCCGCCGGCGTGAACGTGCCGAAAATCCCGAAACGGCAATCGATCCGGCGCCGGTGAATCTCGGCAAAGGAAACTCGCTTCCGTCGGTTGTCAGAAACATTATAACGTCGCTCTCCGAAGAGCAGCGCGTCAACCAGAACGCATATCTCACATCCCTTCTCGATCTGGCGATCGACCACAGCGAGAAAACCGGCGAAGGCGACATCGCGTCGTTTGTCAGCTGGTGGGAAAACTATGGGAACAGAACGGCAATGGTCGATACCGACGCCGACCCCGACGCAATCTGCGTCATGACTATCCATAAATCGAAGGGGCTTGAATTCCCCTGTGTCCATATTCCATATATCGACAAAAAGAACCGCGAACGACTCCGTTGGTTCAGGACTCCCCAGATCGAAGGCATCAACGATGACGACCGCCCCGAACTGGTGCCGCTTATCCCGTCGAAAGCAATGCTCGGCACCCCCTTTGACGAACAATACCGCAAATATGACCGGGAGGTATTGTCGGACATGATCAACGTTCTCTACGTTGCTTTCACAAGAGCCGGACGCGAGCTATGCGTCAATATCGGAGCAAAAGGTGGGAACGGTACTTCGCTCGTCGAGAATGCGCTCGAACTCGGAGGCTTCGTCGCCGATACCGCCACAGGAAATATCATAGCAGGAGCGCCGACCTCGCCGGTTCGCGAAAAAAGCAAGCGCAGCGTTCTCGAGCCCGTCGAGTCGTTTTTCATTGATCCGATAGGCGCAGCCACGGAAAATCGCGATATATGGGCCGGCGTCACCCTCGACGACGACGAATCGCCTTCAGAGAGCTACACCGAGCGCTTTATCGCCCTTCTGCGAAACCGGCGCAGCGCTTCGGCAATCGGCAAGGAGATCAGACGGCTTGCCGCACAGCATTTCATCGACATCGCCACCGCCGACAGGCTCTCGGCCGATATTTCCTCGGCACTGGCTGACACTACCGTGGCCCGATGGTACGACTCAGACTCTTCTGTGACATGCCATGCGGCCGTCAACTTCGAGAATGGCGGTTCATGGCTCATCGACAGGCTTGTTGTTCTGCCGGGAGGCGACATCCATGCTGTTGAGATTGTCGACGATCCCGACCGCTATCCCGACATTCCGTCGAAACGCCAACGCCTCCACCGACTGACAGCAGCCGTGCGCTCGGCTCTCGACGCTACCGAAGCAAAGCGCGTCACGGCGTGGCTTTGGACTCCGGGCCATCCTCCTGTCCGGCTGTAGAGGCGGCTTTGTCGGCTCCGGCAAACAGCTTCGAAAGATAGCGTTCTAGAAGGCGTTCCATCAGTTCCCAGAAATTCGGCACGAAAAGCGTTCCGACAATGGCGTTGACCGCCATACCGAACACGACCGCCGTTCCGAGCGACACACGGCTCGCTGCTCCGGCGCCGTTTGCGAACAACATCGGCATGACGCCGAACACGAAAGCGAGAGCGGTCATCATGATCGGCCGGAAGCGGATCTTGCCGGCATCGAGCGCCGCCTGCCTTATGTCATTGCCCGCCGAACGGAAATCGCGGGCATATTCAACAATCAGAATAGCGTTTTTGGCTGCGAGACCCAACAGAAGGATAATACCGATCTGGGTGTAGATACTGATGCTTTGACTGAGGAATATGCAGCCCATGACCGTTCCAAGAAGTGCCGTCGGCATTGCCATAATCACGGCCACCGGATCTGTCCAGCTCTCATATTGTGCGGCCAGCACAAGCAGAGTCATCACTATGGCGAAGATCAGCACAAGCGAGATCGTTGTTCCGCTCTGCGTCTCCTGATATGCTTCGCCGGTCCAGGCGTAGTTATAGTTTTCGCCGGCGACCTCTCTGACAAGATTCTCCATCTCTTCGATTCCTTCGCTCGAACTGACGCCGTGGGCCGGAATTGAGCGTCGCCCCGAAACCTTTCTCAAACCAGCGGTAGATGAAGAATTTAGCCTGTTTCTTCTTGCGCAGAAACAGGGCACACATCGCCGGCGTGAAAGTCAGGGCGTTGAATCCCGAGAAAGCTGTCGACACAGCGATTGTGAGCGCGAACTGTTTATAGAGCTGACCGGTTATGCCGCTGATGAAAGCCGTAGGGATGAAAACCGACAGCAACACGAGCACCTCGCCAATGAGCGGTCTCTGAAGTTCCTGCATAGCCTTCTCGGCGCCCTGACGCGGCGTCAGTTTCCCCTCATCGACCAGTCGGGAACAGTCTTCGACAACCACTATCGCGTCGTCGACCACTATCGCGATGGCGAGAACAAAACCGAAAAGCGTCAGGGTGTTCAGAGTGAATCCCAACAGCTTCATGACGGCGAAAGTCGCAATCAACGAAACCGGAATAGTTATCATCGGTATGATTACTGCGCGCCAGTTCTGGAGGAACAGCAGAATGACGATCATGACAATCAGCGTTGTCTCGACAAAGGTGACCAGTACCTCGTCGATAGAAGCAGTGACAAACTCCGTAGTGTCGAGCACGACATCATATTTGACTCCGGGCGGAAAATTCTGAGCGAGCTGCTCGAGCCGGTCGCGCACCGCATTGGCAACACTGAGGGCATTGGCTCCGGGCAACTGATAGATTCCCATGAGCGCACATTCATGGCCCGACACTTTCGAGACAGTGCCGTACTGCTGGCTGCCGAGATCTATCCGCGCAACATCCTTAACATATTTCAAATACGTTTTAATAACTTAACCAGTTTTGCCACTCGATTGTTTAAGAAATCTCAGAAATCGGCCCTGCTCTGCCGAGATTCTATAGCGAATATAAAACGCCACTATCGAATATAAATTTACGCAATAATCAATATGAAATTTGCAAATACAACGGAAATGTCATCTCTTTGTGAGAGATCATCACAATTATTATTGATTATGAAAATTTCATTTCTTGCTCTGTTAGCAGCCGCCACTGTCGCGCCACTGTCGGCCGCACCGCCGACACCGCTTGTCGACGCCGTTGCCGGAACACCGGCAATAACGAACCGCCATGCCACTCCGGCATCAATGAGAGTAGCCTCTAACCGCCAGCTCGGCCCGTCGGCAAGGCTCTAGATTCTGCGCGACGCCAACGGCAACTCCGTCAAAAAATTTGTAAAAGGTTCCATGGCTATCACTCCCCGGCTGCGCAACCTGCCGGCGGCAGCTCCCGACGCTAATGGAAACGTCCTCAGCGAAAACTTCGAACACGACGGAGCGACTCCCGACGGATGGACCGTCGATTCCAAAAACAATCTCGAAAGCGATCTGACCTGGCACGCCGACAATCCGGCATTGCTGTTCATGACCGGATTCGAGGGCGATTATGCCTTCTACTGCCCCTTCAACGGCGACGTCGACCTTAACGAATGGCTCGTCACTCCCGAGATAGAGCTGCCCGAAGGATGGGACTTGACTTCCTTCTATATGCCGACGCCGTCTTCTTTTTCAGCATGGATAATGTTAATTGGGACACCTATGAATATATCGGCGACCCGGTCGTTATCGGCGATTTTAAGGTTAAAGTATCGGCCGACGGCGGAACGACATGGAACGATCTATACAGCACCGTCGAATCGAGCAAAGACAAATCTTTCGAAGAACTGCTCAATGAGTCGGGCCAGCCGGCTAAACAGATTTCCGTCAGCCTCGCCGAATATGCCGGCAAGAAGGTTAAGATCGCTTTCGTCAGCTCGGGAAAAGACACCAATTCTGTCTTCGTCGACGCTGTGCGCGTAGGCTATCCCAGACTTTCGGCGTCATACGCCCACCCGGTGGGCACTCTCTTCTTCGGCTATGACAAAGAAATGACCGGACTGACCATGCCTGTGGCCGTGAACGGAGTAAACATCCCTCTGACATGGACAGCCACGAGCGACGACAGCGGCGTCGACTTCGTCTGGTCATACATGAATAACGAGGGGGAGACAATGTCGGCCGACGGCGAAGAGCTGACCGTCACCTATCATCCCGACTACACGTCGGAATTCACCACCCGCAACAACCTGTTCCCCGTGCCGGAGGTTACAGCAACCCGCGACGGCGCCGCTCCCGGCTCGTTCAGCCACGCATCTTATATCCAGGTCGGCGGACGCCCTCAATTCGAGGCAAAAGTCGATGGAACTCCGACTCTGCTTGAGCTCGGGCTTATGTCATTCCCATATACCGACGGATTATACAATCAGCTTGGCGGCGACGACATGACAATTCCCGTTCTGGGTCACAGCCCCGGAACCGATGCCTTCTGGACCGACTACACCTTCAACGGCGATCCCGAAGACGGCGACTACTCCAAACTCATCTCTCTCATCAATATGTATACGACAACGGAAGCGCCCACGGTTGTGCGCGGGCTGCACTTCGGTGCTTACGCCGACTTTGCCGACGGTGCCGAACTGACAGCTGAGATTCATCTCGCCGATATTGACAAGGAAACGGGCGGCTACATCATCCGACCGACTGCCCTCGCCTCGGCAAAGAGCGTTGTCAACACCGTTATGGAGGAATCGACAGGCAAAGACCTCGTAACAATCATGTTCACGTTCGACAAGCCCGTTGTGCTTTCCTCTGACGTTGCTCCCGGATATGTCGTTAAAATCATAGGGTTCAACAGTCCCGACGTCAATTACTTCTCGCCGTTCGTCGGCATGGCCGACGACTATCGGGGCCTCGCCTACGGATGGATCGAGAAAGAGATATGCTACTCCGGCAACGAACCGCGCACGACTCTCAGTCCTATCGCATACATGACCGGGCTGATGAACTCATTCGCATTCGTGCTCGACGCCGAACTGCCATGGCTGACCGGGCCCGAAGAAATCGGAGTTATTCCCGCTGCGCCGACACGCCTCGTTCTCGACAGCTTTTACGATGCCCCGGAGCTGACCGTCGAAGGGCTTCCAGACGGGGTCAGCTGCGCCATCGAAGGACGTTACGACAAATGCACGGCTACACTGACAACAACGCGCACCGACAAAGCCACTGCCGACATAACCTTCAGGGCTCCGGGCGTAGAACTGCCCGTCAGACTTCTGATCGGAACGGCCGCGATAGACAATATCGAGGCCGGAACCTCAGCAACGGTCGCCTTCTACGACCTCTGCGGACGCCGCATCTCAACCCCGACAACTCCGGGAATATATATCGAAAAACGCGCCGACGGCTCGACCGTCAAGCAGATTCTCCGCTGACAGCTCCGCTCTCCCTTAACAGACCCTGTCCGCCTCACAGCGGCCGGGGTCTGTTGCATTTGACAATATGTTAGTCATATTTAACAACATAGGGCGGGAAGTTCGATATTATTTGTATCCATTTGCAATCAAATTAAATATCTTTAACCACAACCAGTCTTTCACAATGAGATTCAGACATCTGCTTTTCGGCGCGACCGCGCTGATAGCCCTCGCAGCGGGAGCCGTCGATCTGTCCGCCGACATCTCACTGCGCTATCCCGAGTCCGAAGCCTCGGCCCGCTCCTACAATCTTATCAACAGCGATGCCCTTCTGTTCAAACAGCCGGGCTTGGGCATGACCGTCAGCTCCGACAGCCGCAACGAACGTCAGGCAATACGCCCGCCGATGGCACCGCCGGCCCCCGGCTATAATGTTAAGCTCCGCGGATGTAACCTCAGACCGGCCAACACAAACAACACGGCAATCGTCACTTTCAGGGCCAACGCCGACTACGGAATGACTACCCTCGTCACCGGCGACCAGTTCCGCGCCAACGGCGGCGGATGCTATAACGGCAATGACTATTACTATATCGGCTACACCCAGCTTTTCGGCTCAAGCATAGCCCAATACTACCATTACAATGCATCGACCTGAGAGATGCTGACCGTCAGAGATGCCGAAGAAGGATGTATCGGCTACGATATGACCTACGACCCGACCGACGGAAAAATCTACGGCATTTTCTACAACGACGACATGACGGGCTATGTGTTCGGAACATTTGACCCCGAAACGGTAACCCGAACAGCTATCGCCACTCTCCCCTGTGAATACTTCGCCATCGCCGCATCGCCCCAGGGCGTCATTTACGCTATCGACGAAGACGGCGACCTCAACACTCTCGACAAGACTTCGGGAAAGGCAACACTCGTCGGTTCCACCGGCGTTAAGCCGCGGTTCAAACAGTCGGCCGACTTCGACGACACAACCGGCCGCCTCTACTGGGTTGCCGCGAAAGCCGACAACACTTCGGCATTCTACGAAGTCGCGCCGCAACGAAAATCTTCGACCTGCCCGACGAAGACCAGATCGTGGCCCTCGACGTCATGACGCCCGAAGCCCTTCAAGGCGCTCCCAACACCGCCGATGCCCTGAAAATCGACATTACCGACGGATCTCTGAAAGGAAAACTGACTTTCACCGCGCCCGACTACACCTTCGGAGGTTCGCCGCTGACCGGCAATCTCAGCTATGAGGTGACCGTCGACGGAACTGTGTCAGAGACAGGAACCATAGCCGCAGGCGCTACAAAGACTGTCGAAGTCGAAGCCACCACTGCAGGCTTCCACACTCTCGGGGTCACCACCTCGAACTCCACCGGAAAATCTCCCGTGCGCGAGCTCAAAGCCTGGTTCGGCAAAGACACCCCCTCGGCAGTGACGAATATGCGGCTGACCTCCGACAACACCGGCCTCACGCTCAGCTGGGACGCCCCGACGCAGGATGTCAACGGCGGATATATCGACGCGGCAGCCCTGCGATATACTATAGTGCGACAGCCCGACAATGTCATCGTTGCCACTTCGCAGACTGCCACAACTTTCTCAGAGCCATTCACGGCTTCGGGCACAGGAGTCTGGTATGACGTCACCCCTGAAGCCGACGGCCTCACAGGTCCGACAACCTCATCGCCGAAAGCTCTGACAGGGGGAGCCATGTCGGTTCCCTACAGCGAGAATTTCGACAATTCCTCGGCCAACGACTTCTTCACTGTCATCGACGTCAGGAAAGACGGCAAGACATGGGAGTTCGTATACGACGAAGACTACAACGAAGGCGACATGCAATGCAAATATTCGTCGGAGAATGCTAAAGACGACTGGCTGATAAGTCCGCCCATACGTCTCGAAAGCGGACGTCTCTACAATATCTCGCTCGATGTCAGGGCCCGCTCCGGCTCGCTCTATCCCGAGACGATGGCGATAATGATGGCCACCGCCGCCACGGCCGAAGCCATGAAAGCCGACAACGCCGTCACGGTCATGGAGGAACAGACATTCCGCTCGTCGAGATTCACTACCGTGACCAATCTCGTTCAGGTTCCGGCCGACGGAATATATTATATCGGAATCCATGCGACAACCAAGGCCGACAGTGACGTGCTCGCTATCGACAATCTCAAAGTGACGCAGGAAGCCGGCTCGAACGCCCCGGCCGCAGTGACCGACATTAAGATTGTTCCCAATCCCGACGGCTCGGAAGGCCTGACACTGACTTTCACGACGCCCTCACTCTCGATTGCCGGAAACAACCTCAGGTCGCTTTCGAAAGTCGAGATCTACCGCGGCGAAACTGTTGTCCACACCGTTGCGCCCGTCGAGCCGGGCAAAACCTACACATGGTATGACGCCACTCCGGCGAAGGGCCTCAACACCTACGACCTCCGCGCCTTCGACGGTGATCTGCGCGGTCTTGCCGGAACAGCCTCGGGGTTCTCGGGATTCGACGTGCCGGGTCGCCCGAGAAACGTGCGCGTGACCGAGAAAGACGGATTCGTCGGACTGTCGTGGGAAGCCCCGACCGAAGGCGAACAGGGAGGCGTATTCGACAAGAACGATCTCTCATACATAGTGCTCGACTCGGAAAGCAACATAATAACGCGAGTTCGGGATAACGATATCCAACTCAGCGACATTACAGTTAGGCATGAATTATCAGGCGGCCGGTCATTGGGCGCCTGATTTTTCAACCGGTGCAGTTTATTGCCAGAGGACGAGCTGCCCGTTGGACTCAGGCACCTCGTAATCGAAATTGACTTCCGGCTTTGTGGAGAAGAAGCAATACGCACCCATTGCCGCAAGCAGGTTCATGATAAAATTGTGGACGCTGCGGTGGCGGGAATGCACCAGCCGGGCCACGTTCTTGAGCATGTCGTTTATTGATTCGATGATGCTTCTCTTACGGAGCATTATCCTGTCGTAAAGCGGCATGAGGCGCTGTTTCATATTCGAGCGCAGGCCGGTCACGATATGCACCCCGTTGTCCCACAGATGTCCGAAAAGTGATTGCGAGATATATCCCTTGTCGGCGTACAGCTTGCCGAACACCTTGTCTGTCAGCGTGTCAATGACAGATTCTTGACGGTCGTCGACGTTTGCACGGGTGAGGACGAAGTTCACAAGTTCCCCCTTTTCGTTACACAGAAGATGCAGTTTGAAGCCTACGTACCATCCCATGGTACTCTTGCCCTTGGCCGCTATGCCTTTGAATACCTTCATGTTGAATTCACGCTTATTGTGTACCACAGGAATGCAGGTACTGTCAACGAAACTGATGCGGTGCACTGGCCGAAACAGGCAAGACGGAGGAACATTGTCAGCGCCACGAAACAACGCGGCATAATTTCCACAAAACGATTGTACGAGAACCGGCGTGGGAACAGATGCTTCCCCTGTCCGCACACGCATGACAGATAATAATGCTTGAAGTTGCGGTAGGTGTTGAAGTGGAAGCAGATCAGAATCGTGATGACCTCCGCGTCGGACATCATGCGCTTCCGGCGCCGTTTCGGGGCGTCAGGGGAGGACGGAAGGGAGTTTTTTGCCATCTCGACTTCAAATTCTTTGCAAAAATCATCCGCAATACAGAAAATTTCAGTAACTTTACTCTCGGTAATCATGATATAGTACTTATTGTTTGTCACCTCTAAATTACTAAATATCAGTGATATTGCCAAGAGAATCGGCAACTTTTTAAAGCTGCCGATTCAACTTTTTAGGGTATTTCTTATCCCGAACTCGCGTTAATAAGTCACACAAATCTGAAGTATCAGTCTGTCGAAAAGCGACAAACTGATTCCCGGCGGCGACGAATCATCGCTGAAGATAAATCAATATGGATTCAGGCCAGCTCGTCGAGTTCAAGCCAGCGGAGTTCTTTGGCGTCGAGCTCCGAGCTGACGGCTTCGTATCGCCGTGAAGCTGCGGCGAAGTCTTCAGCCGTTCCGTCGGCGAAAGCTGCCTCAAGAGCCTTTTTCTCAGCTGTCAGAGCGTCGATTTCGGCAGTCAGCGCCTCATATTCCTTGCGCTCTTTGAAACTCATGCGCGCCGGACGTTCGCTTCGGGGCTTCGTCTTTTCGGCCGGCGCCGACGGCTCGTTGCGCCGTTCTTCGCGGGCCCGTTCGTCGGCCCAGCCGCGATACTCTGTATAGGTACCCGGAAAATCCTTGACAACTCCGTCGCCTTCGAGAACAAAAAGATGGTCGACGATAGAATCGAGAAAAAACCTGTCGTGGCTGATAACGATAGCGCATCCCTCGAATTCGCGGAGATACTCTTCGAGAATGGCAAGCGTAGGAATGTCGAGGTCGTTGGTCGGCTCGTCGAGAATAAGAAAGTTCGGCCGGCGCAACAGAACCGAAGCGAGATGGAGGCGGCTGCGCTCGCCGCCGCTGAGAGTTGAAATATATTTTTGCTGGTCGGCCGGATCGAAGAGAAAACGGGTCAGGAACTGCATCGGCGAGAGTGTGCGGCCTCCGTCGTTGAGACTGACCTCTTCGGCCTGGCGGGTTATCGCGTCGATGACACGCATTCCAGGATCGAAGGCAATTCCGTCCTGACTGTAATATCCGAAACGCACCGTTGTGCCGACATCGAAATGTCCGGCGTCGGGACTGACAAGCCCCTGAAGCATCTTGACAAACGTCGACTTCCCCACCCCGTTGGCACCTATGATGCCGAGCTTCTCGCCACGGGCGAAAACATAATTGAAACGGTCGAGAATTCTTTTCGGGCCGAAGCTCTTCGACACGTCGACCGCCTCGAAAATTTTCGAGCCGATATAGCTCGAACGGCTTTCGAGACTGACATCGCGCTGTCGCAGGTCGACACGCGAACGCTCCTTGAGGTCATAGAACGAATCGATGCGGAACTTAGCTTTCCCGGCGCGCGCCTGAGGCTGTCGGCTCATCCACTGCTGCTCGCGGCGCAAAGTGTTGCGCACGCGGTCGAGTTCGGCGCTCATTGCGTCGAGACGTTCGGCGCGGCGTCGCAGATAATAGTCGAAATTGCCTTCGTGGACGAAAGCGCTCTTATGGTCAAGCTCGATTATCCTTCGGGTTACACGGTCGAGAAAATAGCGGTCGTGGGTAACCATCAGAAGCGTCAGGCGCTGACGCGACAGATATTTCTCGAGCCATTCAATGGCGGAGATGTCGAGATGGTTCGTAGGCTCGTCGAGAATGAGAAGATCGGGACGCGACAGAATGACGGCAGCGAGAGCCACACGCTTGCGCTGTCCTCCCGAAAGAGTATCGACGCGGGCGTCGGCGTCGGCGAGTCCGAGCTGTGTCAGTGTGCGCCGCGCATCGTCGGGCAATGTCGGCTCTTCGGCCGCTACTTCGGCATCAATAAGGCTCAGGCAGGCTTCTATGGCCGTCGCCCCGTCGGGCAACGGAGGAATCTGCTGGAGGAATCCTATCCGCAACCCGCGCGAACCGACAACAGAACCACTGTCGGCCTCTTCGAGGCCGGCGATGATTCTGAGCAGTGTGGATTTTCCCGTTCCGTTGCGGGCTACGATACCGATCTTGTCACCTTCTTCGATACCGAAGGTGACATCGGCAAACAGCAGGCGGTCGCCGTAGCTCTTGGTAAGGCCGTCGACCTGAAGGCGGATCACTGACCGAGGTAAGGTTTGAGAAGTTTGCTGCGCTGGCCTTTAAGCCTGCGGATAGCCTTTTCCTTGATCTGGCGCACGCGCTCGCGGGTAAGATCGAACTTGGCACCGATCTCTTCGAGTGTCATTTCCTGACAGCCTATGCCGAAGAACATCTTCAGTATGTCGCGCTCGCGTTCGTGGAGCTGACGCAGAGCGCGGTCGACCTCTTTCGACAGCGATTCCTGAGTCAGGGTGGCGTCGGCCATGGGAGAATCGTCGTTTGTAAGAACGTCGAGAAGACTGTTGTCCTCTCCCTCTACAAACGGAGCGTCGACAGAGATATGACGGCCGCTTACCTTAAGGGTATCGGCGATTTTGTCGACAGGGACATCGAGCCGTTCGGCCAGTTCCTCGGGCGACGGACGACGCTCGTTCTCCTGCTCGAACTTGCTGAGAGCTTTACCTATCTTATTGAGTGAGCCGACCTGATTCAGCGGAAGGCGCACAATGCGGCTCTGCTCGGCAAGTGCCTGCAGAATCGACTGACGTATCCACCAGACGGCGTATGAGATAAACTTGAAACCACGCGTCTCGTCGAATTTGCGGGCGGCCTTTATAAGTCCGAGATTGCCCTCGTTGATTAGGTCGGAAAGGCTCAGACCCTGATTCTGATATTGCTTGGCTACCGACACCACAAAACGAAGATTAGCACGGGTCAGCTTCTCAAGGGCGCGCTGGTCACCCTGACGGATACGCTGAGCCAGTTCAACCTCCTCTTCTACCGAGATAAGCTCTTCACGGCCAATTTCCTGAAGATATTTGTCGAGCGATGCTGTCTCACGGTTGGTGATTGACTTTACTATTTTAAGTTGTCTCATTCTTTTTTGGCTGGTAAATTTCGCGCGAATTTACGATTTTTCTGTTAATATTCGGTTAACGACGGCTGAGTTTTCACAATATTTAGCAGTGTGAAGCTTGTTTTATTGCCGTCAGTAATATAACGTATGTCCGGCCCGCAATGTGGCGCCGGACACACGTTATTTAACTAAAAGGGGCCTTTTTTATTTATATTTCACCCAACGCATCAGCTCTTTAAGATTCGGTTTCTTGCCATACATGAAGATTCCGACACGATAGATCTTTCCGGCCATCCATATAATGAACAGGGTCGAGACTATCAGTATGGCGATCGACAGCACAATCTCCCAGGCGGGGATTCCGAACGGAACGCGGGCCATCATTACCATGGGCGACGTCAGCGGGAACATCGACAGCCAGAAAGCCACGGGTCCCATCGGGTCGTTGGCAGCCTGGAAAGAGAATATCAGGCCGAGGATGATTGGGATAGTGATAATCGTAGTGAGCTGGCTGGCATCCTGAATGTTGTCGATGGCCGACCCGATTGCGGCGAACAGAGCCGAATAGAGAAGGAAGCCGAACACGAGGAAGAGCATCAGCACAAACATTATTCCCATCATGTAGCCGATATTGCCGAACATTGCGAAAGCTTTCACGAGATCGATGTCGGAGCTGACGGCGTCGAGATTTCCGGCATTGGCCGAAGCTATGTCGGCGGCAAGCTCAGGCGGAATGACAGCCGGCAACACAAACGTGATCATCGCTCCCATCAGAACAGTCCAGATGACAATCTGGGTCAGCGCCACCAGCGCGACACCGACAATCTTGCCCATCATGAGCTGAGAGGGCTTGACACTCGACACAACCAGTTCGAGCACACGGTTGCCCTTCTCTTCGATAATCGAGGTCATCACCATCTGACCATAGATCAGCAGGAACATATAGAGCACGAATGTCAGCAATATGCCGAGTCCAAAGCTCAGTCCGGCCGACGATTCCTCGTCGCTCTCCTTGTCGTTTCGCTTGCTCGAAAGAACGATTTCGCTGTGGACTTTGTCGAGAATCTCCGACAGATTGTCGATATTATACTGACGCAGACGGATATCCTCGATAGTGGAGTTGATCTGGCCGGTAATATTCTCTTCGAGCGATATCGAAGAAGGGCCGTTGGTGAAGAGCCGCACTTTGGCATTCTCAGCCTCGACGACATCGCGCGGAATCACCAGAACACCCGTGCAGTCATCGCGGCGGAGAGCCGAGTCGACAGAAATGCCTGAGGTGGCGGTGTAACGCACATTCTCGTCACTTTTAAGATGAGGGACTATCACTCCCGAATTGTCGATTACAAGTATATCGCTCTGCGACTGGCCACCGAAGAAGAGCATGGCCGAGGGCGCGACCATCAGCATCAGCATCAGCACGGGCATCAGCAGAGTGGTTATCAGAAAACTTTTCTTGGCGACGCGCTCGCGATATTCGCGTTCAATAACAATGCCGAGATTATTCATTGGTAAGCTGATTTTCGGATTCAACATTCGCGCCGGCATTGTTGCTGCCGACGGCGCGGATAAACACATCGTTCATCGATGCTGTCGCAGGTGAGAACGAACGCAGTTCGACAGCCTCGTTGGCCGCAGCGATAAGTTCACGCTCGTTTTTATCGGGATTGATCTTCAGCGACAGCTCGAAGTAGTCTTCAGGGAGTTGCTTTATGTCGAACTCACCGGCCAGCGGGGTCAGCGCTCTGACAAGCCCGGTGGCGTCGCCGCGGAACCTGAAGGCATATCGTCCGTGGCAATAGGTGCGCCGGATTTCTTCGACACTGCCCGTCAATATGTTGTGGCCGTTGTTGATAAGCGTGATATTGTCGCATATTTCTTCGACACTCGACATATTGTGGGTGCTGAATATGATTGTCGACCCATTGTCGCGCAACCTGAGAATCTCATCTTTCAGAAGATTGGCGTTGATCGGGTCGAAACCGCTGAAAGGCTCGTCGAAGATAAGCAGTTTCGGCTCGTGGAGCACAGTGACAATGAACTGCACCTTCTGGGCCATACCCTTCGACAGCTCTTCGATTTTCTTGTTCCACCAGTCCGAAATGCCGAACCGCTCGAACCATGAGCGCAGACGGCGTGTGGCCTCTGCCTTGCTGAGCCCTTTGAGGCGAGCAAAGAACACAGCCTGATCCCCCACTTTCATTTTTTTGTAGAGACCGCGTTCCTCGGGCAGATAGCCTATGTTCGAGACAAGATCGGCGGTCAGCGGCTTTCCATCGAAAAAGACTTCGCCGGAGTCAGGTGCCGTGATATGGTTGATGATACGAATCAGTGTGGTCTTGCCGGCACCGTTCGGACCGAGAAGACCGTAGACACTGCCACGCGGCACTTCGAGCGACACATCGTCGAGAGCCACATGGTTGGTGAACGCCTTGGTGACGTTTTTGACAGACAGGATTGATGCCACCTTAATAAAAGAATAGAGAATAGATTACTTGTTACTTTTACCTCATTAGACGCAACTTTTCCCCGAAAGTTTCACCGGGCAGTTATAAAATTTATAACTCTTATAACTTAGGGCAGGCTGTTGAAAAATAATGCAGCAGGGCGGCGCTCAGCGCCGCCCTGCCTGTGTCAGTTCTGGGGAGTTCGGTTATCAGTCTTCGGGCTTGAGAAGCTCAAGCATCTTGATAGCCGAAGTGGGAATGCGTGTGCCGGGGCCGAAGATGGCTGCTACACCTGCCTTGTAGAGGAAGTCGTAGTCCTGGGCAGGTATAACGCCGCCGGCGGTGACCATGATGTCGTCGCGGCCGAGTTTCTTAAGCTCGGCGATAACCTGCGGAATGAGCGTCTTGTGTCCGGCAGCCAGAGAGCTGACGCCGAGGATGTGGACGTCGTTCTCGACAGCCTGACGGGCTGCCTCGGCGGGAGTCTGGAACAGCGGGCCCATGTCGACGTCGAAACCGCAGTCGGCATAACCGGTTGCTACGACCTTGGCGCCGCGGTCGTGGCCGTCCTGACCCATCTTGGCGATCATGATACGCGGCTGACGACCTTCGCGCTTGGCAAATTCCTCACACATCTGACGCGCTTTCTCAAAGTCGGCGTCGTTCTTTGTTTCGTTTGAATACACTCCTGAGATTGTTCTGATTACAGCTTTGTAACGTCCGACGACCTCTTCGCAGGCCGACGAGATTTCACCGAGGGTGGCGCGTACGCCGGCAGCCTTGACGGCGAGGTCGAGAAGATTGCCTTTCTTTGTGCGCACACATTCTGTGATTGCTTCGAGAGCTTTCTTGACGGCTTCGTTGTCGCGACGGCTCTTGAGATCTTCGAGGCGGGCAACCTGTTCGTTGCGCACTTCGGTATTGTCGATCTCGAGAATATCGATGGGATCCTCGTGTTCGAGACGGTATTTGTTGATACCGACGATGGTCTGGCGTCCGGAGTCGATGCGGGCCTGGGTGCGGGCCGAAGCTTCTTCGATACGGAGCTTGGGAAGACCGGTCTCGATAGCTTTGGCCATACCGCCGAGCTTCTCGATTTCCTGAATATGCTCCCATGCGCGGTGGGCGATCTCGTTGGTGAGGGCTTCAACATAGTAGCTGCCGGCCCAGGGATCGACCTGCTTGGTGATCATCGTCTCTTCCTGGATATAGATCTGGGTGTTACGGGCGATACGGGCGCTAAAGTCGGTAGGCAGTGCGATAGCCTCGTCGAGAGCGTTGGTGTGGAGGCTCTGAGTGTGTCCCAGGGCGGCGCCCATGGCTTCGATACAGGTGCGTCCTACGTTGTTGTAGGGATCCTGCTCGGTGAGCGACCATCCCGATGTCTGCGAGTGGGTGCGCAGGGCGAGCGATTTGGGGTTCTTCGGGTTGAACTGCTTGACGATCTTTGCCCAGAGCATGCGGGCGGCGCGCATCTTGGCGATCTCCATGAAGAAGTTCATGCCGATAGCCCAGAAGAACGACAGACGCGGAGCGAACTGATCGATGCTCATTCCGGCGTTGACACCGGCACGCAGATATTCGAGACCGTCGGCCAGGGTATAGGCCAGCTCGATGTCGGCCGTAGCGCCGGCTTCCTGCATGTGGTATCCCGAAATCGAGATAGAGTTGAATTTCGGCATATTCTGCGAGGTGAACTCGAAGATGTCGGCGATAATGCGCATCGAGAACTCGGGAGGATAGATATAGGTGTTGCGCACCATGAACTCCTTCAGAATGTCGTTCTGGATGGTACCGGCCATCTCGTCGAGTTTCGCGCCCTGCTCAAGGCCGGCGTTGATGTAGAAGGCGAGCACGGGGAGCACTGCGCCGTTCATTGTCATCGAAACCGACATCTTATTCAGAGGAATACCGTCGAACAGAACCTGCATGTCTTCGATCGAGCAGATCGACACGCCGGCTTTACCTACATCGCCTACAACGCGCTCATGGTCGGCGTCGTAGCCACGGTGTGTAGCGAGGTCGAAGGCAACCGAAAGGCCTTTCTGTCCCGAAGCAAGGTTGCGGCGGTAGAAAGCGTTCGATTCTTTTGCGGTCGAGAAACCGGCATACTGGCGAATTGTCCAGGGGCGCATGGGATACATGGCGCTGTAGGGGCCGCGCAGGAACGGGGGCAGGCCGGCTACATAATCGAGGTGTTCAAGCCCTTCGAGGTCGTCTTTGGTGTAGACGGGCTTCACGGGAATCATCTCGGGGGTGAGCCAGTCTTCACCCTTGGGCAGAGGTGCGTGCTTGTCGCCGAAAGCGTCGCGCGCAATATCGATAGTCTTAAAATCGGGTTTCATTGTTATCGTTTATAAGGGTGAAGATGGATTATTTCAAAAGGCGGCGGTTGAAGTCGAGCAGTGTGTCGAGGACATTGCAGCGGACATGAACGAAGTCGTTGATGCCGATAGCTTTGAGGTCGTCCATGCAGGCAGGAGCGCCGGCAACGACAAATTCTGCGCGGCCGTCGAGATATTTGAAGGCTGCGGGAGCGAGTTCGGCATATTCGTCGTCGCTCGAGCAGAGGACAACGATGTCGGCTCCGGCTGCGAGAGCGGCGTCGACGCCTTCTTCCACGGTCTTGAAGCCGTTGTTGTCGATAATCTGATAACCGGCACAGCCGAAGAAGTTGCCCGAGAACTGGGCGCGGGCCAGACGCATGGCGAGATTGCCGATCGTGAGCATGAACACTTTCGGACGTTTTTCGGCATGTTCGGTTGCAAGGCGGAGAGCTTCGAAGGCACTGGCCGCACGGGTATTGGGAAGACCCTTGGCCGAAGCTGCTTCTTCGCCGTGGCCGCATCCGCAGGCATTCGAGCCGGCGTCACAGACGATCTTGTCGGCGGCCATTTCGTTGACATTGGGGAACTGGTTGGTTCCGAGCAGGCTTTCCTTGCGACGGGCGACGTCGGTGTGGCGTTTGGCCGAGGTCTCGCGGATAACGCTCTGAATCTTGTCGTTGTCGATGTTGGCGAGGAAACCGCCGTTCTCTTCGACTTCGAGGAATACTTTCCATGCCTGTTCGGCGATTGCTACGGTGAGAGTCTCAACATAATAGCTGCCGCCGGCGGGATCGACAACCTTGTCGAGGTGGCTTTCCTCCTTGAGAAGGAACTGCTGGTTGCGGGCTATGCGCTCGCTGAAATCATCGGCGGGCTTATAGCAGACATCGAACGGAGTTGTCGTTATCGAGTCGACACCGGCCAGAGCAGCCGACATTGTCTCGGTCTGGCTGCGCAGCAGGTTGACGTAGGCGTCGTAGATAGTCTGGTTGAAGCGCGAGGTGATAGCGTGGACGTGCATCTTGCAGCTGCAGTCGCAGGCGGGCTCATATTTCTTGACGATCTGAGCCCAGAGCATACGGGCTGCGCGGAATTTGGCAAGCTCCATGAAGTAGTTCGAGCTTACACCCATATTGAATTTGATGCGCTTTGCTACTGTGTCAGCGTCGAGACCGGCCTCGGTAAGCATTGTCATCCACTGTGCGCCCCAGCTCAGAGCATAGCCGAGTTCCTGATAGATATAGGCACCGGCATTTGAGAGCACATAGGAGTCGACTGCCAGAAGGCGCAGACCCTTGACATCGGCGGCGGCTTCGATCATCTCTTTTGCCATTGCGGCGATATCGCCGGCGAAAGGTTCGCCGTGACGAAGGGCGCGACGCATCGGGTTGAAATCGATCGAACCGCGAAAATCGGCTGTCCAGCCTTTCTTCCCGAGGAATTCAACGAGAACGCGCGTCAGGCGCAGAGCTGTTTTCGGGCAGCAGCTGAAGTTGATTTCCACAGCGGGAACATCGATGTCCTTCAGGAGTGTCTCGAGAGTCTCGACAGTGGGCTCGCCTTCGATCTTGAAACCGAGAGAGGTGATGCCTTTCTTTAGCACGTCGAGAGCCGTGGCATTGCACTGTTCGGGAGTCTCGCCCTGAATCTCCTGGCGTGTCAGCCAGTCGTTGTCGGTGCGCGTGCCGCGTACAAAGGGATACTCGCCGGGAAGCGATCCTGTTGTTTTCAGGTCTTCGATGTCCTCGCGACGGTACATGGGCTGCACATTGAACCCTTCGGATGTGCGCCAGACAAGTTTCTTGTCAAAGGGGGCACCTTTGAGGTCAGCCTCTACCTTTGCGCGCCATTCCTCTGTCGAAACAGGCGGAAACATGTCAAACAATCGTTCTTTCTTTTCTTCTGCCATTGTAATAATGAAGCGTTTTTATGACGGGACAAAGCGCCCCGTAGATAATAGGTTAACTTTGTGACGCAAAATTACAAATGTTTTGTTTCCTCGCAAAAAATCCGGCCAAAAATCCGCTAAAAATACCGTTCCGGAGCCCGTGACGGCTCAAAGATAGCGCGGTTCGGAGGGTTCGGTCGCCGCCGGATAGAGTCTGACACACCCGTCGAGGTCTCGGGGCGTTTGGTCGACATACTTCACGCTCCAGCGGAACATATATGGCAACAGCCTCCAGAGATTTATTTTCAGGCCCTTTTCAATAGGCTCGATCGCGAAGCGGCTTTCGCTGTCGGTCAGGCGCAGCGTTATGTCGCGCGGACGGCAAAGAGCGGTTCCGCGGTCGGTCATGTCGGTGTAGATCTGCCCTATGTAGGTGTCGGCACGGGCTGTCGCCGCGAGATAGCCCATGACTGTTCCGGGACGCACGGCCCGGTCAGGGCTTTCAACAACTACCATAGCATATACCGAGGCACCGGCCGCTCCGGCCCTGAGCTGTCGGCGCTCTATAGCCACACGGCCCCCGTCGGACGCAAAACGCCACAGACCTTCGATGCGCTCCATGGCGCCGGCGCCGAGTCGGGCAATAACCAGACTGTCGCTGTCATAGCCTTCGAGCCGTTCGGAAACATCAGGCAGGCAGGTCTTCGAGGCGTCGGGACGGACGGCCTGACAGACAAACGATGTCAGCAGAGCTATTGTCAGCAGTAGAGTCCGACCCATGAAGTTCAGAGTGTCGAGAACCGATAGTTGAAGCCGAACGACAGGACTTCGTTAATCTGCCACAGATGCCATCTGGAATTCTCCACGCGCGGCGTCGACGAGTCGTAGCGCAGTCTGAACTGGAGCTGGGTCGACAGGAACCGGTTGATGTCGAAGGTGACGGTATTCTCCCAGTCGCCCTGAATATAGCTGTAGTCGGTGAAGATGAACAGCCGCGTGGTGTAATGGATATTATAATTTATAGTAGCCTCGAACTTCACCTCGGCCGAGCTACCGAATTCGTGAGCCACACGATGACCGGCGTCGATATTGTAGTTCACAGGATCCATCCTGCGGTTGAGGCAGGTCTTCATATTCCACGACAGCGGCGACACCGAGGCGTCGAACTTCACCGTCTTGCGCTTGTTGACATTGCTGTAGGTCATACCGAGACCGACATTCAGCTCGCCCGGCGACATGAACGCTGCTTTCAGATCGGGATTGTTTATCTCGAAAGAGTGGAAAAACTGGGTCTTGAACATCGCCGTCACCGAATAGAACCATTTTTTCGCGGCGCGCACACCGAATTTGGCATTCAGCTGCAAGAGGTCTTCGGCAATATTGTAGTTCCTCAGCGAGTCTTCGGGGGTTCCGTGGATATTAAGCTTGTATGATGCCGAAAACTCAGCCAGAAGATTCGGATGATAGTTGCGGTTCAACTTGACGTCGAAGTTGAGATTGACGAGCATCGTCAGATTGTTAGATCCTCCCTGATACCAGTTCGGCGACACGTAGGCCTGGGCGAACTGAAGGCGCCCGTCGAAGAGATGTATCCAGTGGCGTTTCTTGATTTCGTCGGCCTTGAGCTCGCCGATTTTCGGGGCCGTGATAATTCCGTCGTCTTCAACGAACGTCAGCCGCGCCGTCAGCGGATCGACAACTGCATGATATTTTCGAGGCGGCTCGGGCAGAAGCGCCTCTACGTAGTGCACCTGTTCCGGATTGGCTATCATGAAGCGCTGTCGCGCCTGACGTATCATGGCGTTCTGGAAAACGGCATCGTCAAGCCAGTCGAACGCTGTCGACTCGAACAGCGAGTCGCTGGGCGAAGGGGTCGTCAGCGACAGCGTGTCGCCGATGTCATAACGGTCGAACACTGCCGTGCGCAGCTCATAGTCGGGAAGCTGCCTGTGATGCCTGAGCGTTATAAGATAGGGATTGGCCACAACCGAGTCTTCGGCCGCGAAAATGTCCTGAGCTGTTGCTGAGCCAACAGCGGCGAGCAAGAATGCGATGAAAAGTTTCAGTCTCATAATCCGCTGCAAAGTTAGCGAAAAAACGCGCCCTGCCAAAAACCAACAGGCTATATGTCGTGATTCTGAAAACAACGTGCGCGGCCTGCAAAGCGGGGCCGCCCGATGGGCAGCCCCGTAATGGTCTGGGATGTGTGGGAGGCCTCAGGAGGTCTCTTCACTGTTTTTCGAGCGTTCTTTGGCTTTAGTTTTCGATTTTGTGGCCGACGAGTCGACATCTTTCTCTTCTTTAAGGTCGATCTCTTCGCCATTTTTGTCGACGACACGATATTGAAGATAGGCCAGCGACTGATCGGGCATGACACGGAATTTATTACCGTATTCCATTCTCCAGCGCCGATACATGCTGATGAGTCCTTTCTTCAGATATGCGTCGACGAAAGGATGGACGTAGAGAATGAACCCGCTCTGGCGCAGATCGCCGGTCAGATATGCCACTTTCTCCTTGAGGACGTCGGTGAACAGCAGCGACGGCTGCACTTTGCCTTTTCCGTAACACGACGGACAATCTTCGGCTGTCACGATGTCCATTGCCGGGCGCACACGCTGGCGCGTTATCTGCATCAGTCCGAATTTACTGAGCGGCAATATGTTGTGGCGGGCGCGGTCATTCGCCATAAGCTCGCGCATGTGGTCGTAGAGCTTCTGGCGGTGTTCGGCCTTGTTCATGTCGATATAATCAATGACAATGATGCCGCCCATGTCGCGCAGGCGAAGCTGACGCGCTATCTCGTCGGCGGCGCGCATATTGACTTCGAGAGCGTTGGTTTCCTGATCGTTCGAGGCTTTGGAGCGGTTGCCGCTGTTTACGTCTATGACATGGAGAGCTTCAGTGCTCTCGATAATAAGATAGGCGCCGCTTTTAAATGAGACGGTTTTTCCGAACGAAGATTTTATCTGCCTGGTTATTCCGAAATGATCGAAGATCGGCTCGGGCTTCTCGTAGAGCTTTACGATATCGGTGCGCTCGGGGGCGATCAGTTCAACGTATTTGCGAATCTGGCCGTAGACCTCTTCGTTGTTGACATGAATACTTTCGAAAGAGGGGCTGAAGACGTCGCGCAGCATGCCGACTATGCGGCTTTCTTCTTCAAACACAAGGGCCGGAGGGGTCGCCTTGCGGGCTTTGGCAAGCGTTTCTTCCCAACACCTGAGCAGTGTTTTCAGCTCGTTGTTGAGCTCCGCGACCTTTTTACCTTCGGCCGAAGTGCGTATGATTATGCCGAAGTTCTTGGGCTTGATTGCCTCGAGTATGCGCCGCAGGCGCAGCTTTTCCTCTGTAGTCTTTATTTTCTGGGATATCGAGATCTTGTCACCGAACGGAATGAGAACCATATACCGGCCTGTGAAAGTGATCTCTGTTGTCAGGCGTGGCCCTTTCGACGAGATGGGCTCTTTGACAATCTGAACCAGAAGCTGCTGCCCCTGCTTGAGGGCGTCGACGATTGTGCCGTGTTTGTCGATGTCGGCTTCGCGTTTTATGCGCGACACCTGAGGCATTTTATTTTTATCGTCGAGGGCTTCTTCGAGGAATTTGGCGTATGTCGAAAACTGAGAGCCGAGGTCGAGGTAGTGAAGAAACGCATCTTTTTCATGGCCAACATTGACAAAGGCGGCATTCAGGCCGGGCATGAGCTTTTTAACCTTTGCCAAATAGATATCACCCACAGCATAGGCCGTAGTGCGCCCCTCTTTCTGGAGCGACACCAGACGCGAGTCTTCGGTCAGAGCTATGGCCACATCCTTTTTCTGCACGTCGACAATAAGTTCGCTTTGCATGGGGACAGTGGTTAGGGGGTGGTGGAAGAGTTGGTGGTTATGAAAAGTGTGTTATTATGTTTCTCGCCCATTCTCGGGCTCTTCTATAGTGGGGCTTATATTGACAACACACCGTCGCCTCCGCCTTGCAGGCGGACCGGCGCGGTGGTTATTGCCTTGGGGGAGAGGGATGTTTTTCTGCGCGGATCCGGCGCCCCGCGCCGGATGTCCGCTGCCGTCGAATCAGACGGCAAGGATGGGCCCGCCTTACTTCTTCTTATGACGGTTCTTGCGCAAACGTTTTTTACGTTTGTGAGTGGCCATCTTGTGGCCTTTTCTTTTCTTTCCGCTGGGCATTGTTGTTGCTTGGGTTAGAGGTTGGACTTCAGGTTTTAAGCGCTAAGGATATTAGCGGACATCTTCCATGAACACTTTAGCGGGCTTGAAAGCGGGGATTTTGTGTTCGGGGATGGTGATGGTGGTATTCTTCGAGATATTGCGGGCAGTCTTGGCGGAACGAACCTTGATGATGAAGCTGCCGAAGCCACGGAGATAGACGTTTTCGCCATGAGCCAGCGAATCCTTAACGACTTCCATGAACTTTTCGATAGTGTCGAGCACGTTGGCACGGTCGATACCGGTAGACTTTGAAATCTCGTTTACAATGTCGGCTTTTGTCATTGTGATAATATTTGAGGTTTGGTTAACGAATCAAAATAACAGCGCCCCTGAGGCAGGGCGTTTTTCGGGTGCAAATATCGTAATTTTTTTCGTAACTGCCGAATTTAGAGCGAAATTTTTTCGAATAAAGTTCAAATCGGGGCTCTTTGAACAGGCGGTTACTATATAGAACAAGGTGTCAGGCGGCGGGGGTGACGGCCTCGATCGTCTTCAGACGCCTGACAACGATACGCGTCAGCGGGAGCACTGCGACTTCATAGGCAGTTTTCAGCAGTGCCTGGCTCACCATAAGACCTACCAGCGTCGAGGCATCGACAACTCCGGCGAAAGCTATCGGAAAGAACACCAGCGAGTCGACCCCTTCACCCCATAATGTCGACACTATGGCGCGCAGCGAGAACGAACCGCGGCCGCGCTCTTCGGCGCGACGCTTCATCCGGCTCATAACCCAGGCATTGACCATCGAACCGGCAAGGAAAGCGGCGAAACTGGCGGCAAGGATTCGTGGGACGGCTCCGAAAACTGTCTCCATAGCCGCTTGTCCTTCCCACCCTTCGATTCCTGGCAGCAGAAGCCCGATCTGAAGCAGGATGCTGACAAGCAGGTTCATGGCGAATCCGAGCCAAATCACGAACCTGGCCTTGTCGAAGCCATAGACTTCGACAAGGCAGTCATTGATAATATATGAGATCGGAAAGACAATCATTCCGGCAGTAAGGGTGACGCCGCCGAGCGGCACCACCTTTATCTCCATCAGATTGGCCACGATAAGGCAAACACAGAACAGCACTGTCATAACTGTGAATGTCAGGCTGACCGGCTTGCGCATATTCGATGAGAACCTGTTCATAGGTTTATTCGGCAATTCGGTTCAGGGTCTGGAGCAATCGGTCGGCAAGCCCTATCGAATAACCCTGCGACGAGAACACGACTCGATTGAATGTATCAGCGATAACGAAGATCGGACGCTCAGACTCGTGGGCGCTGAGGCGCAGATTCTCAATGAGTTCTTTGGTTATGGCGCCGTCTATATCCGTTCCGAAAACAACGTTCGACGGCAGTCCGGGATAAGCTCGGGCGTTGAAGCGCGACATCTCGTCGGCGTCGGCGAAGAGAAGCACAATCTTGCGCCCCGTCGCCTCAAGGCGGTCGGCCAGGGCTGTCATTTCGTTGAGAGCGTGGGCCGAAGGCTCATGGTTGGGACGTATGATACCGAGCACATAGTAACCGCGGCCTGTTGTCGACAGCAGGCTCTTCTCTGACTTCGCGGCGGCATCACTGTAGAGATTCTCGGAGTTGAACGAGCCGATGACCTGCACTTCGCTGTTGTCATACCTGACGACAAGCGGACGGGTGACAACCGAATCGGCCGGGACCTCGAAAATATCGGTCCGGGTCATAACCGAGCCGTCGGCCAGACGCTGCCCGGTGACGAGCATATATCGCCCGGCATCGAGCGAGATGCCGTCGGCATTCAGCTGCGAGGCGGGAGCGGCTTCGTCGAATTCAAGAAGCTGCGGAACGCCATTTTCGATTTTTGAGAGCGCGAACTGCATATAATATTGCGGATCGACAATATGTCCGACGGGGTTCACTTCGAGCACGAGCTTTCCTTTGGGGGTCGCCGATGTCTTGGGCGCAGCAAAAAGAGCATCAATCCAGTCACTGTCGCCGACAGCATACTGAGGCTTGCCCGTCACCGGGTCGACGCGCGAAGGTATGCCAAGGCTTCGGGCCATAGCGACAAAGAGAATTGCGCGCGAGCGTCCGTCGGCTATCCGGTTTTTATAAGCGGCACGCGGGTCTATGCGGTTACCGGTGCGGTTCCAGACGGTATCGACTGCAATCTCCCGGCCTATCCACTCGACAAGCGCCGCCGGATCGGCCTTGAAGCGGCTCTTGTCGGCACTCGGGATGGCCTTGGCAAAGAAAGCCTTGAAAGGAGTCAGTCCTTCTGTCTCGATTCGCGGATTCATAATATAGGCGTCAAAAAGAGGCGAGCCGGTTTCGGCGGTGGCAAGCGCGTCGGCGAGAACTTCGCGCGACACATCGCGCCTGTCTTTCTCACTTATGGCTTCAAGCAGCCGGATGGCTTTGCCGCGGTCGGCCGAAGGGGTAGACCGCAGGAAATCGGTTATCATGGCGTGATTGCCTCGCGACTCCACAAGGATTCGTTCAAGGGGCGCTCTGTCAACTCCGAGCTCGTAAGCAAGGAGAGCAGCAAACTCCGGCGTGGCGAACGTCGAGACGTAGGCGTTGCAGATAGAGTCTTCGCGGGCGAACCGTATGTCGTTGGCCCGGCGCTGCGCGGCGGTGGGCGTCGGGAGCGAGGCCGACGGAGCGGGAGGTGTCAGATTGAACTCATCGACACCGGTATAATCTTCATCGCGATTGAGAACAACAATGACATCATCACCCGGGCGTCCCTTGACATAACCGAACCTGCGGCCGTCGGAAGCCCAGATAAGCATCTCCCCTATTCCGGTTGTGAGCTGAGCGTGACCGGCGGCATCAGTGGTTTTCACTGCGGTCGGATAGAATTCGGCATAGTTATAGAGGCAGAAACGCACCTGAGCGCCGTTCACCGGCTTCCCAGAAATATCTGTGACCTTCACTTTCAGGGGTGCCACCGGAGCATAATTGGCAGTCACATTGATAACCGTAGAAGCAGGCTGACGGTCGAGCACCTCTTCGGGGCCGTCATAGTCTCCGAACACTTTGGTAGTCATCAGCATACCGCGTGAGGCGGGCGCGTTGAACCATGCGAGATCGAGAATCGGTTCAGGCTCGCATGCGCCGAGAAAATGCCAGCGGCCGTTGGCCCATGCCTCGACCCAGGCATGATTGTCGTCGGTATGGGCCCAACGCGGAGTGTAGACCTGACGCGCAGGGATGCCGACCGCGCGCAGAGCAGCCACAGCGAACGTAGATTCTTCGCCACAGCGTCCGATGGCCTGACTGACCGAACTGAGCGGAGAACTCGTACGGCCGTCGGATGGACGGTATGTCACCTTTTCATGGCACCAGTGGTTCACTTCCAGAATCGCATCTTCGATAGAAAGTCCGCCGACACGCTGACGCAGTTCGGCATAGAAAGCCGGACGCGACATATCGAGATTCTCGTTGTTGACGCGCACAGGCAGAACGAAATGGCGGAATTCGCGTTCAGGCACCGAGGCGCCCCACGGCATCTCGCGGCGCGCTTTCAGCGACGCTCTGACATTCTCCAGGAAAAACTCGGGCGGATAGCCTATGCGGTCAGACGTGGGCAGATAACTGTAGAGGAACTCCATGGCGGAGCGCTCTTCGGGATTCATTTCGAGTCGGCCGAAATCGGGAGCCGGACGTCCGGCTTCAGCTGTCAGTATCGCAAACAGAGCGATAAAATATGTCAGTGTCTGTTTCATTATTCTAATGCTTTTATTATGGCGGCCACCCGCGAGGCGTCGGTAGTCGCGCGTGAATATTCGTCGGTATCGGGAGTGCCCATGCTGACATCGGCACGCCGAAAACGCATTGCCGAACCTACGGTGTGCTTTGCCGACGCATGAAGCTCTTCAACACCGGTCAGCCTCACTATATCACGGCAGTTTTCGGCAGTGACACCACCACCGGCAAGAATTATTATCTTTCCGTCGGCATCTTCGACGAGCCGACGAATAAGCGCCGCCCCCTCAAGGGCTGAAGCTGCCTGTCCGGAAGTCAGAACCCTGCGGCATCCGAGGGCTATCAGATCGTCGAGCGCCTTGCGCGGGTCGCGACAAAGGTCGAACGCACGGTGAAACGTGAGCGGCCGGCCGTCGGCTACAGCCATAAACCGCCTCATGACGTCGATGTCGACATCGCCGTCGGCGGTAAGCGCGCCGACAACTATGCCGTCGGCCCCGGCGGCAACGGCGTCGGTAATCTCGGCTTCCATCTGAGCCACCTCGTCGGCGCTGTAGAGGAAATCGCCGCTGCGCGGGCGTATCAGCACATTGACAGCCGGGCCTCCGGCGTCAACAGCCATGCGCGTCATTGCCGGCGTCGGCGTGAGACCTCCTTCGGTCAGGGCCGAACAAAGCTCTATGCGTGCGGCCCCCGCGCTACGGGCTGCGCCGACACTGGCTATATCGCCGCAACACACTTCGAGAAGAACGCTCATCTTACGGTAAGCTCAACGATATTGTCAATATCTTCGGTGAGTTCGGGAAGATGGAGTGTGACACTATCTTTCGAACGAGAGAATTTGACCTTTGTGCCGTCGGCGAACATCTTCGCGTGCCAGACTCTGAAACCCTCGGTAGGAATCACAATATCTTTCGATTCGGGATTGAGGACATGGATAAACAGGCGTTCCCCCTTGCGGGTCGCGGTTCCCCAGGGCTGTTCGGCAAACGGAGAGCCTTCGGTTCCGTAGATCGTCTCGCCGTGGGCTCTCATCCATTCTCCTATTTCGCGAAGACGTTCGAGCGCCATTGCCGGGAGCTCGCCATTGGGCTGCGGGCCTATGTTCAGCAGCAGGTTGGCACCTTTTCCGGCCGTCTTAACCAGATAGTGGACAAGTGTGCGCGTATCTTTATAATCTGTATCCTCGATACGGAAGCCCCACATTCCGTTCATGGTGTCACAAGTTTCGAGAGGCAGCTGGCTTATAGCCTGTCCCGAAAGTCCGGCCGTGTTCTCGCCCGGCATATCGCGTTCGAAAATCTGTATGTCCTCCCCTTCGAAAGGCGCCTGATGATGGTTGTTACCTACCAGACATCCCGGCTGAAGGCTGTGGATAAGAGCGTATTGCTGAGGCAACTGCCAGTTGAAAGGAACTGAATCCTGATCGTGGTCCCACCATCCGTCGAACCATATTGCGCGAATCGGGCCATAGCCTGTCAGCAGTTCGCTGAGCTGACGGTTCATGAAAGCATAGTAATGAGGCCAGTCGCTCTTCAGGCTGTCTTTGCCGGTCGTGCGGCCGGTTCGCCCTGCCGGATAGTCATCGCGCCCCCAGTCGATATGAGAATAATAGAGATGGAGCTTAAGGTCGTTTTTCTGACAGGCCTCCGAAAGTTCTTTCAGCACATCGCGCTTGAACGGCGTGGCGTCGACGATATTGTAATCCGACTCCTTGGTGCCGAACATCGAGAATCCGTCGTGATGGCGCGTCGTGAAGCAGATATATCGTGCGCCTGAATCCTTGATAGCCTGCGCCCAGGCTTCGGCATCGAAATCGGCCGGATAGAAAGCGCGGGCCGTCTTGGCATATTCGCTCTGCAGAGGCCCGTAATTCAGATACCACTCACCACGGGCAAACATGCTGTAAATGCCCCAGTGGATGAATATGCCGAAGCGGTCAGCGGCAAACTCTTTGCGTGATTCCAAAACCTGAGGTGACGCTACATACTCGGCCGAAGCCGGCAGAAGCATCAAAGCCGTCAATACTGATAGGATTAATCTTTTCATGGATCGATAATTGGTTTACCGCGCAAAGATACTACGAAATCCCGTGCGATGCAAGCCTTTTGCCGCCGCCGGGTTGGAGGTTAACGCGCTTTGGAGTATCTTTGCATTACTTATGAGCACAAACGTCAAAATATTCCGGCCCGACACGTCGACAGAACTGCCTCTTATCTACGCCGACGGCGGCATCCGCGCCGGCTTTCCGTCGCCGGCCCAGGACTACATATCCGAAACAATCGACCTCAACAAAGACCTCATATCCAATCCGGCGTCGACTTTCTACGGCCGTGTCGTCGGCGACTCCATGATCGAGGAAGGCATCACCGAGGGCGATATTCTTGTGATCGACCGCTCGGTCGAGCCTGAGAACGACGATCTGGCCGTCTGCTGTCTCGACGGCGAATTCACGCTGAAGCGAATCCATATCTCCGACGACGGCCATATTCAGCTCGTTCCGAGCAACCGCCGTTACCGCCCTATCGACGTCGATGAAGGCGACGAACTTATAATCTGGGGCGTCGTAATCTATACCATCAAGGCCAACCGCCGTCCGCGCTTCGGCCATAGGTTCTGAGCTGACATCCTCCAAAACCGACACCCATGTATGCTCTTGTCGACTGCAACAACTTCTTTGTTTCCTGCGAGCGCGTTTTCCGCCCCGAACTCGAAGGAAAGCCGGTCGTTGTCCTGAGCAACAACGACGGGTGTGCGGTGTCGATGAGCAACGAGGCCAAGGCTCTCGGCATAAAGCGCGGCTCCCCCTATTTCAGATTCCGCGACCTCGCCGAGGCCAACGGCGTCGTATGCCTCTCGGGGAACCACCGCCTCTACGGCGACATGTCGCGCCGCGTGATGCTCACTCTCAAAGCCCATGTCGAAGACCTCGAAGTCTATTCCATAGACGAGGCGTTCATGGTCCTCGGCAATGAAATCGGGGAATATGACGGATTCGGCCGCTATCTCGTCAGGCGCGTTCGCCGCGACACAGGCATCCCCGTCAGCATCGGCATAGCCCCGACAAAAACTCTCGCAAAAGCGGCTGCCCGATTTGCTAAAAAATATAAGGGATACAAGGGCGCATGCCTCATCGACAGCGATGAGAAAAGACGGAAGGCTCTATCGCTTACAGGGATAGGCGACGTGTGGGGAATCGGCCGGCGTAACTGCCGCCGCCTTATTGAATACGGAATCGACACTGCGCTGAAATTCGCTGACCTGACCCGTCAGCAGGCCGAGTCGCTGTTCAACGTTGTCGGCGTCAGAACATGGCGCGAGCTCAACGGCGAGCCATGCATAGAACGCGAGACCCGCGACCACCGGCTGTCGATCTCATCGACGCGCACCTTCGCCTCGGAGCTCCACACCTTCGAGCAGCTGCGTCAGGCTGTGGCCGGTTTCGTCAGCATAGCCGCCCGAAAGTTGCGCGAAGACGACGGGTTCGCCGACCGCCTGTCGGTTTTCCTCTGCACAAACCCGTTCCACGAGCGCGACCCGCAATATTTCAACGAAGCGTCGGCCTCGCTCCAGTTCGCGACCAACGACACCGGTCTGCTGCTCGAAGCGGCGCTCGATGCCCTCAGAAAGATTTTCCGCGACGGTTTCGGATATAAAAGAGCCGGCGTAACACTGACTCACATTACGCCGCGCGAAGGCACCCAGCAGAGCCTCTTCGCCGACACCGACGCACTGCGCAAGCGCGAACGCCTGATGCGCATTGTCGACGCCATCAACGCCGCCCCCGGCTTCGCCAACACCGTCACCATCGCCGCTGCCGGCGCCGGTCTCGACACGCTCGTGCGCCGCGAGAAGCAGTCGCGCCTCTACACCACCCGCATCTCCGACATCATCGAGGTCCACACCTCCGACCCCCTCCTCTCCGACCTCAAAAAGGATAAGAACTCTCGGCGAAGAATATAGAGAGACTCATTTCAAACTCCATTGTTGCCATTGGTCAGCAATTTCCGGCGAATAGCTTATCGAGGGCGTCTGAGATTTATTATTGATTACAATTGACTTTTTGGACACATTATCCTTAACATAATCATATAGCGCCTGGAGAGTAACATTTGCCCCGCTGTCTTTTATTTTCTTAAGCAGATAAAAAGTAAATAGCCCATGCTTTTCGGCATTATAGGAATATGAAGTTTCAGCACCTTGAGATGAGGACATTACGATAGTATTACCCGATGGCCGAGCCGCTTTTGGCTTAATGGCCACTCCTCGGGCTGATGCGATCATATCATCAGTGCGGTTAGCTCCGCTAAAACATGCATCAAGAATGATAATGTTTCGTTTGGTCGGCAAACTTCCTACATTATCGTATAAATCTTTCAGGCTATAACAGGTTGTCATATCGCTTATAAACCCGTCAACGGGAAGCAAATAGGCGTTTTGAGTCTTTTCATCAGGGATTCCATGGCCCGCATAATATATCAAGAAAGTCGCTTCATTATCATACGCCTCTGCTATTTGTTTCATGAGATTTATTTCTCGACGCATATTGTTGAGCGTTGCATTCTTAACAAGATGAATATTCTCGGGAGGAAGACCAAATGCTATTTCGCAATATTTAGCCATTGACTCGCCGTCGTTGATTGCGTTTGGCACAGACGCAACATCCTGATAATCTTCGTTAGAAAAAATAAATGCAAAAACAAGCTCATTCTTCTTGCTGGCGACGGGTATATCTATGTCTATGTATGATTTTTGTTGCTCATGCTTAGAAGGCGATGGACTTTCTTGTGCCACGACTGGCTTTAATACTGGCAATTGAGCTTCTGAGGCGATAGGCTTCTGCGTTTTTGCGCCCTCATTTTTTGATGTCGCTGTTACTTCCGTAGTCGGTGTTTCATCATTATTCGCCAAAAGTAAGCCTGAATTATAGATGCTTAAAAGGTCAGGTAGCTGAACGGAAAAATTCTTTCGTTGATAGCGCTGATTCCATTCCTGGCCCCGCTGCAAATTCATTGCAACTCCTATTCCGTAATAATAAAATCGCGACAATTCCTTCATGGCCGGAGCGAAACCACGTTCGGCAACGCGACGGTATTGTAAAAAAGCTTGCGTTTTATCTTCCGGTAAAACAATCCCATATTCATAACATTGAGCAATATAAAATTGAGCCAGAACATCGTTCGTAGCCGAAGCCTTCTTCAAATCTTCTACGGCTTGTTCAATGTGCCCGCTCTGCATTTTTTCCAAAGCGTTCAATACTTTATTGTTTATAGTAAACGAGGAAGCAAATAGTGAACTTAGGAAAAGGCTGACGATTACAAGTAATTGTCTCATGCAAAAAGAAAAAAAGGTTAAGCCACTGCAATGCCAAAACGAGACATTGCAGTGGCCTGTTAGTTTATTGCAGATGTTTGTTGTTGAACTTGGACAAATCGAATTTAGTGAAATATTTCATGTTAGGCCATTCTTTATCCTGACCGTCAAATATAACTTCTTGTTTATATATATCGGCGGCGCTATTAACAAGAAGGCCCGCGGCCAAACCTCCCGTTGCAAGAGTCGCCAGACCGCCGAACAATGCTCTTCCGAAACTCAAGCCCTTTCTTTTAGCTACACGAGTTGGAGTAATATAAAACTCTCCCTTATTTAAATTTCCCGACCAATCAGCTACGATAATCGGTGATCGATCGGCATCAAACTCGAATGGGGAGCTAGCCTTTAGGTGAATTTTAGCCGCTTCTTGCCTTTTTAAGTCAAATCCCTTTTTATCTTTTTTGTCAATAGTCTCAGGCATTTCAACATAATAAGGAGTGAAATATACGTCACTAACCCATGTTGAAATAGCTATGGGCGTCCAGTTTTCAGCACGTTTGTTGAATGCATAGGCAACATTTGCACCTATATTGTTAATACTTTCATCCTCGGTAAGATGACGGTAAGAAGTGCCTAAATATTGTTTGCCTTTCGGGTCCGCTGCTAACGATTCATTAAGCATATCGTTTATCAAGGTAAACATGCGTTCTTCATATTCTGTAAAGCTTTGGTTGGTTGCCTCAGCTGTAGAATAGACACGGTATAAACCGCCATCTAGCTCACAAATAAACGTATCATTTTGTTTGTTGCCGGTTAAGGGAGCGATTGTTATAAAAAAATCGTCTGTTGATGAAATTCCCTTTTTCGAAGCTTGTTTCTCATTCTGAGAACCTGAGAGCATAGGATAAGATGCGCCATTATGGTTTAAGAAGCATTGTGATAGATCGATAAATATTGTCCGGTCTGTTTTATTTTGCGCCCAGAGCTTTCCATCGTAAATTTCGAGGCGGATATTATCGTCTTCATAAACGTTGTTTGCGGGTGAATACGCGAGAACAAGCGCATTGCGATAATTGGTCTTGTCACCTGCTGATGCCATCAAAGCAAAAGAGGCAATTAACGTGAATAGTAAAAATAGTTTTTTCATAATTAGTTTGGTTTAACTGTGATTGGTTTGTAAATAGTTTGAATATTTGAATCTGAGTTTTTAAGTTTTATAAGCCAGTCGCTGAAATCCTTATATGCCATTTGGCGTGGGAGATTGAGCGAATGACGGGTTGTGTTTCCCTTTATAAGGTTTGAAGTAGAGAACAATATCACTATTTCGTTATACTCTGTCGAGCGTCCGCTGCAAGTAAGGACATACTCGTCTACTCCCTCCTCTACAGTGGCATAAGGCTTTTTATCGGTAAAAAAAACATATCGTTTATCTTGATCTACCTGATATGACGGCAGAGATGACGACGCGTATGGCAGAAGGCAGAACACCTGATCTGTTGCATGATCAATCAGATAGACAATGAGATATCCGTTGACTGGAGTTTGAAACGATAAAAACATCGAGTCGCCATTCAAGAAGCTGTCTGATTCATTGTTTTCATCTGTAGAGTTGCGAAGTACCTTTGCCATAATAGGGATCAGAGTTTTCGAGAGCGGGCGTCCCTTTCCCTTGACGGTAGCGGTGACAACAAGTGTATCGTCGATATATTCAATTGTCACTTTTGGTTCTTCGCTGTCTTCAATCCATTCTCCCATTACTTCGTTAACTCCTGATGAAAAGAAATCAACAGATGATTCCCCTCCATTATTAGTCATCACGGTATTAGAAGTCTGCGATATTATTGTTCCGAAAGCATCAGCCAAAGCCTGAAGTCTTGCTCTTTTAATTGCTTCGCTCTTTGCCTCATCAATTGACATAGTGCTTGGAGGGTAAAAAACATATTTACCCGACACCTTGGTAGCTTTCTGAGAGAAAGCAAAAACCACAGTCATCAAAGACAAGAATAAAGCTATTAAGCGATACATTATCAGAAGCCTAAGAGTTGATCAAGCTCGTCGTGCAAAGTTTCGCCCCGTTCTTCAAGCTCCTTCTTTACGGCACGCTTCGCAGCCGCTTTCGCCATTTTTTGGCTATAGGCAATGCGCACTAAGACTTCCCGATTATTACCATTTGTTCTGCGGTATGTCTCAACAATTGGAATAACCCGGCCAATACTCTGAGAAATAAGATTCTTGCTGGCCATGACACTACGCGTTATCGAAGTGGCATCGCTCTGATCCATTTGTTCATTGGCAACGGTATTTTCTATCAAAGCCGTTATTTCCGTCTGTATCTGACCAGCAAGATTCTGTTTGGCAAGTTCGAGCGCCTGCATTTTAGCCGCATCATAATTTCCGCCGACACTCATTCCTTCAGCCATGATAAACATCGGGAAGCCGTCAGAATCATATTGATACTGCATTAAATATGATTTGTCAAGCTGTTTGTCGAGCGGAAGAGCTCCGGGGGCCGTGGTCCACCCTTCTTTTTTAAGCCGCTTTGCTTCCTTCCTGGCTTCTTTACTTGCCTTTTTTGAAAGTTCACTTTTAGACGCCTTGGCAAGCTCCTGGCGTTCCTTTTGCTGCTCTTTTAAAGACTGCGCATTACCAACACCGATAGCAGCAACAAGCATCAATACGACAACAGATAATAATGACTTTCTCATATTAGACTGTGATAAATGTGTGTTGGAAGGCTCACAGTCCAACAGTCAAAAATAGAAAAGCGTGAGAGCCTGTACGAGATGTCCGTCCCACGACTTGAGGCCTTCGCATGCCCATTGGAGTTGAACGGACAACGCAGAAGCCTCACGCAGAATATGACAATAGGCAAATGCATCTTCTCAAATGCATTTGGGTATATACATATCCACATAAGCTATCTACTGTTGTCTCATTCTTGACTCCAACTGAAAGTTGCGAAGTTCCAAGTCGTCAAGAAAGAGCGTCAAGTAAACGCTTTCTTATTTTAACAAGACCCTCCCGCGTAGCCCGAGACCGGGCTTCCGCATTGCGGCCTTTCCGCAAAGGTATGCCAATTAAAATTATAGTGCAAATTTTTTATGAAGGATTGATTCAATTTTTCATATTACAGGCTCGACCCGCTCATACGCCGCGACAGGCAGTCGCGCCTCTACACCACACGCATCTCCGACATCATCGAAGTCCATACCTCCGAGCCCCTCCTCCCCGACCTCAAAAAGGATAAGAATTCTCGGCGACGGATATAAAGTAGCTCATTTCAAGCTCCATTGTTGCCACTGGTCAGCAATATCGGGAGAAGCTTGATGTTTCTACATCCCGCTGCGATAGCTCAATGCTGTGCTTAACAGCATTGGGCTTACACCGCCGTAGAGATTACGCGCGTCCGGCGCTTACTGACCGCTTCTGATATTGCGGCTACACGGATGCCAACCCTGTGGAAGTCATTAGACGCTCTGCGCCGAGCGATCCACTCGCTTGACATCGGGCTTACGCCCGGGAACGTTCGATATTTTCCCGATAAATCTCGATTCACCCTGATTAATCCCGATTAATCCCGAATAATTTGTATCTTTGCGGCAAGGGCTACAGAATGAGCGGTGGCCCCGTTAACAGATTTAGAATGATTATGAGCGAGAATGTGAACAAGCTGATGGCGTTCCTCGACGCCTCACCGGTAAATTTCCTGGCTGTGAAGACAGCCGAGAGCCTGCTGCAGGCCAATGGCTTCAAGCCTCTCGACAAGCGCGACGCATGGCTTCTTCAGCCCGGCGACCGCCGCTATATCGTGAAGAACTCGAGCGCTCTGATGGCGTTTGTTGTCGGCCACGGCGGTTCCGAAGCCGGATTCCACATTATCTCGGCTCACAGTGATTCGCCCGGCTTCCGCATCAAGCCCCTGGCCGAGATGACAGGCGACGGCGGCGTAGTACGGCTCAACACCGAGGTCTATGGCGGCCCGATTCTCTATACCTGGTTCGACCGTCCGCTGTCGATAGCCGGGCGTGTGGTGCTCCGCAGCTCCGACCCGCTCAATCCGCTGACGACGACCGTAGATTTCCGCCGGCCGCTGCTGACGATACCCCATCTGGCAATCCATTTCAACCGTGCCGTCAACGACGGATACAAGCTTTCTCGCCAGAAAGACATGATGCCCGTTCTTGGCTACATAAAAGACTGTGCCGAGGCCGACGGCCTACTGCTGCGTCTCGTGGCCGACGAACTCGGAGTCGACCGCAAGGAGATTCTCGACTTCGATCTCAGTCTCTACGACACCACCCCGGCTTGCCTCGTCGGCCTTCACAACGAGTTCATAACATCAGGGCGTCTCGACGACCTTTCGATGGTTCACGCCGCCCTGACGGCGCTGACCGCCGAAGCCGACACCCACACGGCTGCCACGCGCGTCTGCGCCATCTTCGACAACGAAGAGACTGGTTCGGGAACGAAACAGGGCGCCGCTTCGCCTCTGCTGGCCGACCTGCTGCAGCGCATCAATTTCTGCCTCGGAGGCAATGAGGAAACATATCTGCGCGGAGTCGACGCCTCGTTCATGGTGTCGGCCGACAATGCCCACGGCGTCCATCCGAACTATGTCGAGAAGCAGGATCCCACGAATCATCCCGTTCTCGGCGGAGGCCCGACAATAAAGATCAACGCCAACTGCAAGTATATGACCGACGCCGAATCGGCTGCGGTATTCGCCGAAGTGTGTCGCCTCGCCGATGTCCCTTGCCAGTATTTCGTCAACCACAGCGATGTTGCCGGCGGCTCGACCTTAGGAAATATCCTGACAGGCCAGATTGATCTTCGCGGAGTCGACATGGGAGCCGCAATATGGGCCATGCACTCGTGCCGCGAAACAGCCTCGGCCATCGACCACGACTATATTATCGCGGCCTTCTCTAAATTCATGACCTTATAATCCAACACCAAAAAATATTGCAATGATAGAAATATCGAGCTTAGTCAATTCGCTGTCGCCGAGCCAGACTCTGGCTATGTCACAGAAAAGCGCCGAGCTTCGCGCTCAGGGAGTCGATGTCATCAATCTCAGTGTCGGCGAACCTGATTTCAACACTCCGGCCCACATCAAGGAGGCTGCAAAACGCGCTATCGACGAGAACTATACGCGCTACACACCGGTGGCCGGCTACAAAGAGCTGCGCGAGGCAATAGCCTCAGATATGCGACGACATCCCGGAGTGGATTTCACCGCCGACGACATCGTTGTCAGCAACGGCGCCAAACAATCGCTCTGCAACGCCATTCTGGCCACCGTCAACCCCGGCGACGAGGTTATCATACCGGCTCCGGCATGGGTTAGCTACAGCGAGATGGTAAAACTGGCCCACGGCGTCTCTGTCATAGTGGAATCGGGCATTGAAGACGATTTCAAGATGACTCCCGAAAAGCTCGAAAAAGCCATCACGCCCAAAACGCGAATGCTGCTGCTGACCTCTCCGTCGAACCCGACAGGAAGCGTCTATACCCGCGCCGAGCTTCAGGACCTCGTCGACGTTCTCGCCCGCCACGAGCGCGTTCTCGTTCTCGCCGACGAGATATACGAGCATATCAACTTCACAGGCTCTTTCACCTCGATGGCTGAGTTCCCGGAACTGAAAGGCCGTGTCATCATCATAAACGGTGTGTCGAAAGCCTATGCCATGACAGGCTGGCGAATAGGCTTCATGGCCGCTCCGCGCGAACTGGCCAAGGCCTGCACCAAACTCCAGAGCCAGTATACCTCAAACCCGTCGTCGATAGCCCAGAAAGCCGCCGAAGCCGCCTACACCGGACCTCAGGACTGCGTGACGGAAATGAACAAAGCTTTCGAACGGCGCCGCGACCTCGTCGTCGAGCTTGCGCGCACGATTCCCGGATGGGAAGTGAATGTGCCTATGGGCGCCTTCTATCTGTTGCCGCGCGTGACCGGCTGCCTCGGCACAACAGCCCCCGACGGGCGCCGAATCGAGACATCGGGCGATCTCGCGCTCTATCTTCTTGAGAAAGCCGCCGTGGCCACCGTCGACGGAGCTGCCTTCGCGGCCCCCGGCTATCTGCGTCTCAGCTATGCCACAAGCGACGACAATCTGCGCGAAGCCTTCCGCCGCATCGGCGAGGCCGTCGCAGCCCTCAAACGTTGAATATATACTTTATAACTACACATTTTACTACGATGAATTTTGTTGAAGAGCTCCGCTGGCGCGGCATGATCCACCAGATGATGCCGGGCACAGAAGAGCAGCTACAGAAAGAGATGACAACGGCCTATCTCGGAATCGACCCGACAGCCGACAGCCTCCACATAGGCCATCTCGTCGGTGTGATGATGCTCAAGCATCTGCAGCGCAGCGGCCACAAACCTATCGCCGTTGTCGGAGGTGCCACAGGTATGATCGGCGACCCCTCGATGAAGAGTCAGGAGCGCAAGCTTATTGACGAAGAAACCCTGCGCCACAATCAGGAAGCCATCAAACGTCAGCTCGCCCACTTCCTCGACTTCGACAGCGGTGCTCCAAACGCCGCAGTAATGGCCAACAACTACGACTGGATGAAGAACTTCACCTTCCTTGACTTCATCCGCGATATCGGCAAGCATATCACCGTCAACTACATGATGGCCAAAGACTCGGTAAAGAAGCGCCTCAACGGCGAGAACTCCGAGGGAATGTCGTTTACGGAATTTTCATATCAGCTCCTGCAGGGCTACGACTTCCTCCATCTCTACGAGACTATGGGCTGCAAACTCCAGCTCGGCGGCAGCGACCAGTGGGGCAATATAACTACGGGCACCGAGCTTATCCGCCGCATGAACGGCGGCGAGGCTTTCGCCCTGACCTGTCCGCTGATCACCAAGGCCGACGGCAAGAAATTCGGCAAGACCGAACAGGGCAACGTATGGCTCGACCCGAACCGCACCACACCGTTTGCCTTCTATCAGTTCTGGGTCAACACTTCCGATGAAGACGCCGCCCGCTATATAAAGATTTTCACCGAACTTTCGCGCGAGGAAATCGAAGCTCTCGAAGCCGAACAGGCTGCCGATCCCGGCAAACGTCCGCTGCAGCACCGTCTGGCCAAGGAACTGACCACCATGGTTCACTCCGCTCAGGACTATGAGACAGCCGTCGAGGCCAGCCAGATTCTATTCAGCAACAAAGCTGTCGACATCCTCCACAAAATCGACGAACCTACGCTTCTGGCAGTCATGGAAGGAGTGCCGCGCTTCACAGTCAGCCGCGACCTGCTCAAAGGTGAAGGTGTGAAACTTATCGACCTCTCTACCGAACACGCCCCTGTTTTCTCGTCGAAAGGCGAGATGCGCAAGCTCGTTCAGGGTGGCGGCGTGTCGCTCAACAAAGAGAAAGTGGCCGACCCGAACCGCGCAGTGACCGAAGCCGACCTTCTCAACAACAAATACCTGCTGCTCCAGCGCGGCAAGAAGAACCACTACCTTCTGACCGTAGAATAACCCCCGCGCGTCAGAAAGCCCTTTCACCCCGCCGCGGCATCCCGTCCGGCGGGGTTTATTTATTCTGTCCCTATCAGTTGTGAATTTATCCCATAAAGACTATTATAAGGATAACGTATCTGCACATAGCTGAGATACAAAATAAAAGTGTTAACTTTGTATATGGAAACAGTCGTTCGTATTCATAGCGAATCAGAGTATAATGAAATACTGAGACAGGCCGTCGCAGTTATTGAAGCCTCACGAGACAATGCCGCCCGTGCTATTGTCAGGACATCCAATGAAATGCACTGGCGGATCGGTCAGCTGCTATATGAGCGCAAACTCGACAGCGCACACGGAGCAGGGGTTGTGACAAGACTATCATCAGACCTCAAAGCTTCCTATCCAAAAATGGGAATGTCGGTGAGCAACTTATGGAATATGAAACGTTTGTATGCGCGGTTTCATAAATCAGGCCCAAAACTACAACAAGCTGTTGTAGTTTTGCCTTGGGGACATATCAATCATCTCATTACTAAATTTGGAGATGATGACAATGCTATTCTTTACTACGCCGAGAAAACTGTTCAGAAAGGCTGGAGTCGGGCATTATTGGTCAATGCTATAAAGCTGGAGATGCACAAGCATCAGCCGGAAGCCAACATGTCAAATAATTTTGCCGTCGCTCTTCCGAAGACTCAGGCAGCATACGCCAACGAGATTTTCAAGGATTCTTATTGCATGGGATTTCTTGGCGTGACAGAGCCACTCTTTGAACTGGAGCTTGAGCGGAGATTGGTTGAGAAAGTAAAACATTTTCTCCTTGAACTCGGTCAGGGATTTACATACATCGGCAATCAGCACGTTCTGTCTTACAATGGTAAGGATTATAAGGTGGATATGCTTTTCTTTCACCGCGGACTTAGGTCGCTCGTTGCCGTTGATTTGAAAATATCCGAATTCATGCCCGAATATGTCAGCAAGATGAATCTCTATCTCTCGTTGCTTGACAGGCTTGAAAGAGGGAAAGACGAAAATCCCTCAATCGGTATAATCCTGTGCGCTGAAAAAGACAACGTGGAAGTAGAGCTGGCGCTTGAAGGGTTTACAAAACCTATAGGCGTCGCCGAATACAAACTTATCGTCCCTCAAAAAGAGCTGAAACAGCTAATCTCCGACGAAATAAAGACCTTCAACAAAGAAGTCGCCGATATATCAGCACAACAATGAGATGGGGAAGCCTTTATATTGCCTATTAGCTTACTTGTCGGCCAAATTCCTTAATCGGACTTGTTCCAGAAAAAGAGGTTGAAGAATGACGCTCTGAAATTCATCTCTTTCCTTACGCCGGAAAAAGGCGGCTGATTATTTATTGTTAACAAATGCCGCTGTCCCGAATCGGGATGTTTCCGCGGAAAAATTCGTAACTTTGAGGCCGTAATGGAAAACCGCCGCAAAACGTCTGACAGATGAAAGGCATAGTATTGGCCGGAGGCTCCGGCACCCGTCTCTACCCTATCACCAAGGGAGTAAGCAAGCAGCTCTTGCCGATTTTCGACAAGCCGATGGTCTATTACCCGATCTCGACACTGATGCTCGCCGGCATAAGGGATATTCTGATAATCTCGACACCGGCCGACCTGCCCGCGTTCCAACGTCTTCTGGGCGACGGCAGCGACTTCGGAGTAAGCTTTACCTACGCCGAACAGCCGAGTCCCGACGGACTGGCTCAGGCTTTCATCATAGGCCGCGATTTCATCGGCGACGACGCCGCCTGCCTCGTTCTGGGCGACAATATATTCCACGGCCCGGGATTTTCGCAGACCCTGAAAAAAGCTGTCGACGCAGCCGAAACAGAGGGTAAGGCAACAGTCTTCGGATACTGGGTCGACGACCCCGAGCGCTACGGCGTGGCCGAGTTCGACAGCAGCGGAAACTGCCTCTCTATCGAAGAAAAGCCCGAAAAGCCCAAAAGCAACTATGCCGTTGTCGGACTTTATTTCTACCCCAACAAGGTTGTCGACATTGCCGCATCGATAAAGCCGTCGGCCCGCGGAGAGCTTGAAATAACGAGCGTCAATCAGGAGTTTCTCAGCTCGGGCGAGCTGAGGGTGCAGACTCTGCCGCGCGGATTCGCCTGGCTCGACACCGGCACCCACGATTCGCTGGCCGACGCTTCAATATATGTCGAAGTTCTCGAGAAGCGTCAGGGACTCAAGATCGCCTGTCTCGAAGGAATAGCCTACCGCCAGGGCTGGATTTCGCGCGAGAAGATGATAGAGCTGGCAAAGCCAATGCTGAAAAACCAATACGGGCAGTATCTTATGAAAGTTATCAACGAAATAGACCGTTCGGGCTACAGCAATCTCGACTGACAATGAATGTGATAAAGACAGATATTGAAGGTGTGGTCGTCATCGAGCCGAGAGTTTTCGACGATGCGCGCGGATATTTCTTCGAGTCGTATTCGAAGCGCCGGTTCGACGAGGTTGTCAGGCCCATAGAGTTCGTTCAGGACAATGAGTCGATGTCGACGCGCGGAGTTATCCGCGGACTCCATTTCCAGCGGCCCCCCTTCTCTCAGAGCAAACTCGTCAGATGCGTCAGAGGTGCCGTGCTCGATGTCGTCGTCGACATCCGCCGCGGCTCTCCGACCTACGGACGCCATATCGCCGTTGAACTGACCGGCGAAAACAGGCGCCAGCTGTTCGTGCCGCGCGGTTTCGCCCACGGCTTCGCGGTTCTGAGCGACGAGGCCGTCTTCCAGTATAAATGCGACAACTACTATCATCCCGAATCGGAAGGAGGCATCTCCATAGCCGACCACTCGCTCGGCATCGACTGGCGCATCGATCCCGCCGAGGCCATTCTCTCTGAGAAAGACCTCCGCAACCCGATGTTCAGCGACTTCGAGAGTCCTTTCGACATAACGGTTAGCCTTTACGACGAATGAATATACTTGTAACAGGGGCCGACGGCCAGCTCGGACGCTGCCTGCGCGACGTCACAGCCTCATCGGCCGACAACTATATCTTCACAGATGTCGCGCAGCTCGACATCACTGACCCTGCAGCCGTCAGGCGCGCTGTAGCCGACAATAAGCCTGCGGTCATCATAAACTGCGCGGCCTATACCGACGTCGAACGCGCCGAATCCGACCCCGCGACAGCCGAAAAGCTGAACGCCACGGCCGTTGCCGTACTGGCCGAAGAGGCGGCCCGCACGGGAGCCACGCTGTTTCACATATCGACCGACTACGTGTTCGGCCGCGAACCCTATAACACCCCCTGCCGCGAGGACCAGCAGGGCACGCCGACAGGCGTCTACGGACTGACAAAGCTCCACGGCGAGCAGGCGATTGCCGCAAGCGGCTGCAAAGCTCTGATTTTCCGCACGGCGTGGCTTTATTCGGAATATGGCAAGAACTTCGTCAGAACTATGCTCGGTCTGACCGCATCACGGCCTACGCTGAATGTCGTCTTCGACCAGGCGGGAACCCCTACCTATGCCCGCGATCTCGCCGAAGCCATCGCAACCATAATCGCCGGCCGCAGTTTCGAGGGGCGCGAAGGAATCTACCACTATTCCAACGAAGGAGTATGCTCATGGTTCGACTTCGCCAAAGCTATCGCGACAATGGCCGGCAACAGCAACTGCGACATCCGACCGTGCCATTCCAACGAATTTCCGTCGGCAGTGAAACGTCCGGCATACTCCGTGCTCGACAAAACAAAATTCAAAACGACATTCGGTCTCTCTGTCCCCTACTGGACCGACTCGCTCGCCGAATGCCTGAACAAACTGAAAGGCAATGAAGCGTAACATACTTATCACCGGAGGTGCCGGATTCATCGGCAACCACGTCGTCCGCCTCTTCGTCAACAAATATCCCGACTATCATATCGTCAACCTCGACAAGCTGACCTATGCAGGGAATCTCGCTAACCTCAGCGATATCGAAGACCGTCCGAACTACACTTTCGTGCGCGCCGACATCGCCGATCTCGACGCCATGCGCCGCATAATCCGCGAGCACCGGATCGACGGCATTATCCACCTCGCCGCCGAAAGCCATGTCGACCGATCGATAAAAGACCCGTTCACCTTCGCCCGCACCAACGTCATGGGCACCCTCGCCCTGCTTCAGGCGGCCCGCGAATACTGGGAATCGCTGCCCGAGCGCTATGAGGGCAAGCTCTTCTACCACATATCGACCGACGAAGTCTACGGTGCTCTCGAACTAACCCACCCCGAAGGTGTGGAGCCCCCCTTCACAACCCTCGCATCGAGCCGCGACGACAAAGCCTACGGCACGGAATTCTTCACCGAGGAAACTAAATACGACCCCCACTCCCCCTACTCTGCCTCGAAGGCGTCGAGCGACCACTTCGTGCGCTCCTATCACGACACCTACGGAATGCCGACCCTCGTCACCAACTGCTCGAACAACTACGGCCCCTATCAGTTTCCCGAGAAACTGATCCCACTGTTCATAAACAATATACGCCACCGTCGCCCGCTGCCCGTCTACGGCCGCGGCGAGAACGTGCGCGACTGGCTCTTCGTCGAAGACCACGCCCGGGCGATTGATCTTATATTCCACAAGGGACGGGCTGCCGAAACCTACAATATCGGCGGCTTCAACGAATGGAAAAATATCGACCTTATAAAGGTAATAATCAAAACTGTCGACCGTCTATTGGGAAATCCCGAAGGCCAGTCGCTCGACCTCATAACATACGTCACCGACCGCCCAGGCCACGATATGCGCTACGCCATCGACAGCCGCAAACTTCAGAGCGAGCTCGGCTGGGAGCCGTCGCTCCAGTTCGAGGAAGGCATCGAGAAAACCGTGCGCTGGTATCTCGACAATCAGGCCTGGATGGACAACATAACATCCGGCGAATACGAGCGCTATTACGACGATATGTATAGCGGCCGATAACCGTTTTCAGCAACTCAACCGCATGACAAGCCTCGATTCACTGACCAAAGAATCTGTCGGACGTCTTCTGTGGCGCTATTCGCTACCGTCGATAGTCGGTATGCTCGTCATGTCGCTCTACAACGTCATCGACCGCATCATACTCGGACAGGTTGTCGGAGCCGACGCGCTTTCGGGACTGACGATAACTTTTCCGGTCATGAACCTCGCCACGGCTATCGGCGTCCTCGTCGGCGTAGGAGCCTGCACACGTGTCAGCATCTTCCTCGGAGCCGGCAACCATCGCGAAGCGTCGCAGGTGCTCGGCAACGCCCTGGTGCTGACCATCGTCAACGGCATAATCTACATCAGCCTTTTCGCTCTGTTCCTCGATCCGCTGCTGCGGCTTTTCGGCGCAAGCGACGTCACAATCGTCTATGCCCGCGACTTCATGAGGTGGATTCTTCCGGGGCTGCTACTGATCAACATCGCTTTCGGTTTCAATAATATCATGCGGTCGTCGGGCTATCCCAACAAGGCGATGGTCACAATGATACTCGGAGCAGTCTGCAACATCTTTCTTGCGTTTCTGTTCGTTTATAAACTGCGCTGGGGCATCAAAGGCGCCGCAATAGCAACCGACATCTCCATGGCCGTTACGGCAACTTTCGTGATGCAGCATTTCATAAGCCGCAAGTCGAGGCTCCACTTCGTCAGGGGAATCTACCGTCTGAAAAGGGATATTGTCAGGCAGATCGTATCTATCGGCATGGCACCGAGCATTATAAATGTTGCAGCCTGTCTGATAAACATTCTCATCAACAAGACCTTGCTGGCCAACGGCGGTGACATAGCGATTGCCACAGCCGGCATCTTCGTGACCTTCACGTCGCTGATAACCTGCGTTGTTCTGGGTGTCAATATGGGAATGCAGCCTATAATAGGATATAACTACGGCGCCGGAGTCTATTCCCGGGTCAGAAGCACCATGCAGCTCGCGATGGTCTGGGGAACGGCGATATGCACTCTCGGATGGATCGGGGGCACCTTTTTCCCGTCTGAAATAGCGTCGCTGTTCACTGTCGACCGTACTCTTATCGAAGTCACTGCCGAAGCGCTTCCGAAAGCGATGTCGGTATTCTTCGTCGTAGGCATCCAGATTATCGCCACGGGAATGCTTCAGTCGATCGGTCAGGCAGGCAAAGCGATATTCCTCAGTCTGACACGTCAGGTTCTGTTTCTGATTCCCTTGCTGCTGATTATGCCGCGCTCGCTGGGAACCGACGGCGTATGGTGGTCGTTTCCGCTGAGCGACATTCTTGCTACGGTAGTGACCGCCACTATATTGGTATTCCAGATGCGCTCACTCACCCGCCGGAGCATGAGGCCGGCATGATGACGGTGTGCCGTCTCATTCAACCGGTGAGAGGCCAAGCCCTGCGGCAAATTCGAGCATAAACTCGCGCGCGGCATCGTGGTCGTTGGGAATCTTGCCGTCTAATATCGCATCTTTTATAGCCTGTTTGATCTGCCCCACGACGGGTGTCCCTTTCAGATTGAAAGCCGCCATAATCTCCAGCCCGTCGACGGGAGGCTGAAAGTTTCTTATCGCATCTCGCTCGTTGAGGTCGGCCATCTTGGCTCTGACAATGGCGAAATTGTCGAGAAAGCGCTTAACCTTCTCGCGGTTGCGTGACGTTATGTCGGCCTCACACAGGGTCATAAGATCCTCCAGATCATTGCCGGCCTCAAAAATCAGGCGCCTGACGGCCGAGTCGGTGACTCCGTCCTCTACAAGAGCTATCGGCCTCATGTGAAGCTCGACAAGTTTGGCCACATATTTGAGATGTTCGTTCATAGGCAGACGCAGCCGGCGGAAAATCCGCTCGACCATCTTGGCTCCTATGAAATTATGGTTATGGAAAGTCCAGCCTACAGCGTCGTCCCACCGCTTTGTAACAGGCTTGGCTATATCATGAAGCAGAGCCGACCAGCGCAGCCATTCATTCTCGCTGGCGGCAGCCACGCGGTCGAGCACGATCATCGTATGCTCGAAATTATCTTTATGTCCGCGTCCTTTCACGACCTCAACACCCTTCATGGCGTCGAGCTCAGGCATGATGATTTTAAGCAGTCCTGTCGACAGCAGCAACTCCCATCCTATCGACGGCCGGGGAGACCGCATTATTTTCTGAAGCTCAGTGGCGATACGTTCGCGCGACACAATCTCGAGGCGCTGTGCGTTGCGGGCAATGGCGCCGAATGTTTCGGGACAGATTGTGAAATCGAGCTGAGTCGCAAACCTTATGGCGCGCATCATTCTGAGCGGGTCGTCGCTGAAAGTAATATCGGGGTCAAGAGGTGTTCGGATCACACGTCGTTCGAGATCGCCTATACCGTCGAAACGGTCGACAAGCTCGCCGAAAGAAACCGAGTTGACGCTCAGGGCCATGGCGTTGATAGTGAAGTCGCGACGCGAGATGTCGTCGTCGAGTGTTCCGTCTTCCACTATTGGCTTTCTGGAATCGCGGTTATAGCTCTCGCGGCGCGCGCCGACAAACTCAAGCTCGTCATCGCCGCTGTGGACCTGAGCGGTTCCGAAATTCTTATAGACGTGAACCTGAGCTTTCGGGCCGAGCCGCTGCGCAACCTCGCGTGCAAGCTCTATGCCGCCACCCACGGTCAGGAAGTCGATATCCTTGCTGTGGCGGCCGAGCAAAAGATCGCGCACATATCCGCCGACGACGTATGCCTCGCGCCCAAGGCTGTCGGCAGCGTTGCCGACGAGATGAAAGATCGGTCTGTCGATTCGTTCAGCGTAGTTCATTCACACATCAAAATATTGAATCTCTTCGGGAGCCGGAGTCAGATTCTCGGGCTCTCCGTCACGGCTGACGGCATAGGTATTCTCGATGCCGACAGCCCCGACATGGGGAATAACGAACTTAGGCTCGAGAGCAATGACATTGCCCTCGGCAAGAATGTCGCGGGAACGCGGCGCTATGACGGGCAACTCATTGATTTCGATGCCGACACCATGTCCGATAAATCCGGCTTTCTGACGGTGGCCCATGAAATATTCGTGGAGTCCGCGCTCATGAACCATATTGTCGGCCATCTCATAGATTTCGCGGGCAGTAGCTCCCGGGCGCGCAATGCGGCGGAACTCCGCATGGATGTCGAGCGAGCACTGATGGGCCCGCAGGGCAACCTCGGGAATCTCTCCAAGAGCGAAAACGCGGGTCATATCGGTCATATATCCCGTGAAATCGCCCCCCATATCGACCATTACAGTCGTACCCGGACGTATCATCGTGCCGTTGGCTCCAACCGGCAGACTCGGGTCGGAACCTGCGCCTCCCATTGCAAAATCGTAGGGGGAGGGATTGTCGGCATTCTCGCCGACGAGCACATTGCCCATGAAAAACTCCATTGAATCGCCACTGATGCGGAACTGGCCCAGCGATCCTTCGAGGCGCGACACCCGTTCGATCTCTATCTGAAGCTCGATATCTGACATCCCCTCGGTAAAGATATGGGGGATTCTCGAATAAACACGCTGGTGGGCCACACCGCTGCGGCGTATCATGTCGATCTGGGCGGCAGTCTTGCGCGAACGCACCTCGCGCATAACAGCCGAGGCATTGCACAGCTCAGCCTCAGGGAAGATAGCTTTCAGCCGTCGGATTTCGCTGAAAGAGCGCGTATCGAGCTCAAGACCGATACGCCGGGGCTGACGCGCGAGCCGTGAGGCAATCTCTTCAGGCTTGCGCACAAATTCGGTCGAGTCACCCTTAAGAACGACGGGGCGTTTTACAAAGAACACGACGTCGCCCTCGAAAGGCACATAAATCCATCCCGCGAAAACTCGGCCGGTCAGGTCATAGATATTGGAGTTGTCGGCGAGCAGAAGCGCGTCGGGAGCATCGGAGGCCGATGCCATTACGCTGCGCACGCCGTCGATACGTTTCTGAAACTCGGCATTGTCGAGCAGAAGTGTTGAAAATTCATCTTTAGGTTCTATCATCGCTATTCCTGTTTAATTTAACGGCTCCTGAAATACACTCCGACTGCCTCGACACCGCGGAGGGTATCGACACGCATTATATGCCGGACTTTAACAGGCGCTCCGCTGAGCGGACTGACATCGGTGGCGACAACGGCCTCTGCCTGACGGCTTGCTCCGAATCCCCTGCCATACCAGCGGCCGTGGACATCGGCCAGAGGAATGTTGACGGTGTCGACAGTCTGACGCCCGTTGTTATTATAACAAATCTCGAGCCAAAGGTTTGAATATGGATAGTCTATATTATGACGCAACGAAACTTCGAGATCGCCTCTCGAAAGAGAGTCTTCGCGACCTGTGTCGAAATCCAGAGCATTCCCGTAGGCCCAACCTTCGGGAGGCACTTCGGTATAATGGCTGAAATCGCCGGGCGACGTACAGCCCGCGACAGCCGACATGACCATCGCTACAACAGCGGCCGGAATTGAATACCTGACATTAAGCATTGTCCAACGGCTTCTGAGGGGCCTGAGCTTTAGGAGCGTCAGGGCGTCCCCCGCCCTGCGCGTTCTGTCCTTTCTTGCGGCGGCGCGAACGCTGTCCCTGCTTCTCGTCGCCGCCCTGAGGCTGGTTCTGAGTCTTGGCTTTGGGCTGGCTCTGAGACTTGGAAGTCTGGTCGTCAGGTCTGGCACCCTTGTCAGACGATTTTTTCTTCTTTTTCTTTTTCTTGCTCTTGTCGAAACGGGTAAGCGATTCCTGAGTGGCAAGATCGAGCACTTTCGGCGTTGCTTTTTTGTCAGACTCGAGCTCAAGCTTCAGAGGCTTCTCGCCGGCCTTGTTCATCTCAATGACTTCGAAAGCACGCGCGGCATCGATAGTGACGAGGTTGGCCGCCAGATTCTTGTCGGTGCTGTATGTTATCTCTTTCTTGAAAATATCGGTCTTGAAATGATAATATGTTGAATCGGCGGTTTCGAGGCGTATATCCTTCGGAGGCAATTCCTTGGTGCTCTCCATGTAGGTGTCGACCTCGAAATTAAGGCAGCACTTCAGTTTCGCACACTGTCCGGCAAGTTTCTGTGGATTGAGCGACAGATCCTGACAGCGCGCGGCAGCGGTGCCGACGCTGACAAAGTTCGTCATCCAGCTGGCGCAGCAGAGCGGCCTTCCGCACGGGCCGATTCCTCCTATGCGGCCGGCCTCCTGACGTGCTCCGATCTGCTTCATCTCGATTCTGACCTTGAACGTCTCGGCCAACACCTTGATGAGCTGGCGGAAATCGACACGTTCCTCAGCGATATAATAGAAAATCGCCTTGTTGCCGTCGCCCTGATATTCGACGTCGCCGATTTTCATGTTGAGATGAAGTTCTTCGGCTATACGGCGCGCGCGGATCATGGTGTCGTGTTCGCGGGCCTGAGCCTCACGATATTTCTCGAGGTCGACAGGCCGGGCTTTGCGGAACACTCGTTTGATATCGGGTGAGTCGGGCTTGATACGGGCTTTTTTCATCTGGAGCGCGACAAGCCGTCCGGTCAGTGTGACGCGGCCGATGTCGTGGCCCGGCATCGATTCGACTGCCACCATATCTCCCTGCTCAAGATGCAGATTGAGACTGTTGCGGTAGTAGCCCTTGCGCGTGTTCTTGAACACGACTTCAACAATGTCCCAGTCGGCAAACCCGCCCGGAATATCAGCAAGCCAGTTCGTGCTGTAGAGCTTGCCGCGGGGCTCGCCGTGAACCTCTGACTGAGGGGTTGCGGGCTGAGGTGTCGCGGCAGCCTCGTCTGCTACAGACTGCTGCTGTTTTTTATCTTCTTTAGCTGACATTGCTTTTTGCCGCTTTTATTTGGCGAAGCTGACAGCTCGGGTCTCGCGGATAACGGTGATCTTCACCTGACCCGGATAGGTCATCTCGTCCTGAATTCGTTTGGCTATTTCAGCCGACAGTTTCTCTGTCTCGGTATCGTCGATCTTATCGGCTCCGACAATGACGCGCAACTCGCGGCCGGCCTGAATAGCGTAGGTCTTGAGCACTCCGGGATAGCTCAGAGCAAGCTGTTCGAGATCGTTCAGACGCTTGATATAGGCTTCAACAATCTCTCGGCGGGCGCCCGGACGGGCGCCTGAGATGGCATCACATACCTGAACAATGGGAGCCAGCAGCGATGTAGGTTCTATCTCGTCGTGGTGGGCGCCGATAGCATTGCAGATTTCAGGCTTCTCCTTATATTTTTCGGCAAGCTTCATGCCAAGGAGTGCGTGGGGCAGTTCGGGCTCTTCGTCGGGCACTTTGCCTATATCATGCAACAGTCCGGCGCGACGCGCTTTCTTCGGGTTCAGGCCGAGTTCCGAGGCCATGATCGCACAGAGATTAGCCGTTTCACGCGAATGCTGGAGAAGGTTCTGCCCGTAACTCGAACGATATTTCATCTTTCCGACCATGCGGATGAGATCGGGATGGAGTCCGTGTATGCCGAGATCTATGGTAGTGCGTTTGCCGGTCTCGATAATTTCTTCTTCGACCTGACGGCGAACTTTGTTGACGACCTCCTCGATACGGGCAGGATGAATGCGGCCGTCGACAACGAGCTGATGAAGCGCGAGGCGGGCGATTTCGCGGCGCACGGGGTCGAATCCGCTGAGAACGATAGCCTCAGGAGTGTCGTCGACAATGATTTCGATTCCGGTAGCGGCTTCGAGGGCACGTATGTTTCGGCCTTCACGCCCGATTATGCGGCCTTTGATTTCGTCGCTGTCGATATGGAATACCGTTACCGAATTTTCGATAGCTGTTTCAGTCGCCACTCGCTGGATTGTCTGAACCACAATGCGTTTGGCTTCTTTATTTGCAGTCAGCTTAGCCTCGTCCATAATATCGTTTATATATCCGGCAGCGGCAGTCTTGGCTTCGTCGCGCAGCGATTCGATAAGGCGTTCTTTGGCTGCGTCCGCTGTCAGACCTGAAATCTGCTCGAGATTTTCCTGGGCCACATGAATAAGTTTGTCGAGCTCGGCGCGGTTGTTTTCGAGCGTAACGCGCTGCGCCTCGAGCTGTTGGCGCGTCTGGTCGTTTTCGTTTCTGGCGCGCTGGGTTTCGCTCTGGAGCTGATTGAGCTGGTTCTGGCGCTGTTTGATGCGGCCTTCCTCGGCCTGAACACGCTGAAGCCGCTGCTGGGCCTGACGTTCGGCTTCTCCTTTGATACGAAGTTCTTCTTCGCGTGCCTCAAGGAGTTTTTTCTCTTTTATGACTTCGGCATCGCGCTCGGCTTCCGCAAGAATTGTGTTGGCTCGTGAACGGGCCATCTTCCGCTGGATAGCCATTGTGGCGACAACGCTCACGCCGGCTGCAACGAGAATGGCGCATACGAGAATTACTATTTCCATATTGGTATTAACAGATAGATTTATTGGTTGTTACATTAATTGTCAATAAATAAAAAAGCCGGTGCGGAGAGCCTGACAAAACAGCCTGCGGCCCGTTATGAAGAGCCAAAGGCGGCGTTGCGGCCTCTGCATCGTGCGGAAAATTCTCTTAGACACCGCCGGTCACTCCTGACCTTGCGGCCGATGAACTTCGGTCCCGAAAGACTGATGCTCATCGAGTCTGAGCACAATTTCATCGAGTCGGCGCCCGCTCTCGGCGAGAACCTCTTCGACCTCCTTCATCTCCCGCAGCTGCCCGTAATAATGGCGGGCGAACTGAAAGGCTACCATGGCAAGCACTTCATCAGGCTCTTTATCAGGAAATTCCTGACACCATGACCGCCAGAGACGGTTGATATTATACTCGGCCTCTCTCATAAGCTCTTCCTCACCGGGCGTGACGTCTGACAAGGAGATTGGCTTGTGGTCGGCCAGTTTTATAGTTATGTTCAGTTTATCTTTCACGGCATCGTTGTTTTGAATGGGGTCAGACAGTCAAATCGCTGATGCACTTGTCGATCTCCCGCAACAATTCGGAGAGGAACCTGCGCGTCTGGTGGATGTCGCCGCCTGTGGGAGCAATGACGGCGCTCGACCTTAGCATTCCGATCTCGTTTTCGAGTTCTGCCCTGCGGGCTTCGCTCTCGGCGAGACGGCCTTCCAGCTCAGCTACCGACGAAAGGGCTTGGCGATGGGCCTGAGCAAGTTTGTTATACCGCTCGACCAGGACTGTCGCCTTGGCCCGGATCGAATCGAGTTGTTGCTGAAGTGTTCCGGCCATGGTTCTTTCCAAATTTTCACAAAAGTAGTTATTTTTTTCGAAAGAACAGCCTTGCGTGCCGAAAAAAACCGTCGGTCAGACTGATTTTCGGGATACAAGTCATCAGAATTGCTTGAGAACTTCCCAGAGACGATGCACCGGGAGCCCCATGACATTGTAAAAGCTGCCGTCGATACGGCGTATGCCTACGGCGCCTATCCACTCCTGTATTCCGTAGGCGCCCGCCTTGTCGAGCGGATGGTAATGGCCCACATATTCCTCGATTTCATCATCGGGAACGGCAGCGAATTCGACTGTGGTCAATGCCTTGAAACTGGTCGTTTTCCGGCGGGTGAAGACCGTGACGCCGGTCACTACCTCATGACTGCGCCCGCTGAGGCGGCGCAACATCCCTACAGCTTCGGCCTCGTCGCGGGGTTTACCGAGCACCTCACCTCCGACAATGACAACGGTGTCGGCGGTGATATACAGATCGTCGTCGGCCATCGAAGGCCGATAAGCGTCGGCTTTAAGGCGCGACAGATACAACGGCACTTCGCGGGTCTCGAGACTGTCAGGATAATTCTCGTCGATTTCGAGAGGCTCCACGATATGGAACGGAATGTCGAGCATTGCAAGAAGCTCGCGCCGTCGCGGCGAACCGCTGGCGAGTCCGAGACGATAGCCTGCAATCGATTTCGGTGGCTGCATCATACAGATTGTTTTCTGTCTGTTACCATCCGAAAGCCTCGGCATCGGCAAGCCATTGCCCTTTGGCTTTCAGAATCTGTTCGATAAGATCACGGGCAACTCCATAGCCACCGTTGAAAGGCGAGATATACGAAGCAAGGTCGCGCACTTCGACTGCGGCATCGCGCGGCGCCACGGCGAGCCCGACCGCTTTCATGGCCGGAATATCGGGAATATCGTCGCCGCAATAAGCGACTTCATGCGGTTCAAGCCCATTCTCTTTCATCCATTGCTCGAGCACGGGCAATTTATGTGACGCTTTCAGATATATGTCGTGGATTCCGAGAGTAGAATAGCGAGTCAGCAGCGCGGGGGTGTTCGCGCCGGTGATAATGACAATTTTCAGGCCGAGGCGCGCCGCCAGCTGAAGGGCATAGCCATCTTTTATGTTTGCCATGCGCTGGGGGATTCCGTCGTTACTCATCGGTATTGTCGAAGGCGACAGAACGCCGTCGACGTCAAAGGCGACAGCGCGTATGCGCGTCAGGTCATAGGCTATGCTGCTCATTGTCGATACATTTTGGTAATAGATTCGCTTAGTCTTGAATATAAATCGGCCAGCTCGGGCGAAAGCATTTTCTTATGAGACTCCATAATTCGGGTGTCGCCGCGGCGCGCGGGGCCCGTCTGTCCCGAACGGGGGCCTGTCTCGACAGCCTTGTCGAGAGTTTCGCGAAGCAGGGGTTCGAGAAGATCGAAACTCATGCCGTCGTCCTTTAGAAGGCGGTCGGCGATAGCCCAGAGATGGTTGACGAAGTTGCAGCCGAAAACCGCTGCAATATGCAACCGGCGTCGGCGCGCGCTGTCGGCTTCGAGAACGCGCCGGCTCAACGATCGGGCCAGCAGTCCGACAGCCGGATCGTCGCCCTCTATAAAAATGGGTATATCAGCGAAATCTCTGCGCCGTCCGCGGCTGAATGTCTGGAGAGGATAGACTACCCCCCGGCGAGGCCCCAGAGGCTCGAGAGCCTCTATCGGAACCGAGCCGCTGGTGTGAACCCAAAGCGCCCCGGGATTTAGACGCGCGAGCCGCTGCGCTGTGGGCGCAACGGCATCGTCGACAAGCGTTATGATATATACGTCGGCATCGGCAGTGACAGAATCGAGACTGTCAGTCGCGCGTCCGGGCGCGAGTTCCTCGGCATGGGCAAGCGTCCGGCTGTAGACCTGCACCACTCTGTCGCCAAGCGCTGGAACAAGTGATGCGGCAACATTTCCGCCGCCGATGACAACGATTCTGCTCACTCAGGCTGTTTGAATTTGCCGATATGGACTTTCTCCCACAGGAGTTTATCGGGATCGACCGGACGGCGGGTTTCGTTGATATGGCCGAACGTGACCACGCACATCGGAACAAGTTCTTCGGGAATATTGAGAGCTTCGCGCACAAAAGCCTCGGAAGGCTCGCCTTCGCGATCCTGACGGCCGCGGATTTCGACCCAGCATGCGCCAAGTCCGAGAGCGGCAGCCTGAAGAAGCATGAAGCTTGCCGCCACTGAGCCATCTTCGATCCAGGCTTCTGACTTCGAAGGATCTACGACTACTACAACCGCCATAGCGCAGTTCTTGACAGGAACAGTGCCGCCGACTTTCATTTCGCTAAGGCGCTGAAGCTCATCTTTGTCTTCGACAACGATAAACTGCCACGGGCGTGAGCTCTTCGACGAAGGAGCGAGAAGAGCTGCCTCGAGAATTTTCTTTACCTCATCGGCATCGAGGGGTTCGTCGGTATAGCGGCGTATACTATGACGTTCAAAGAGCATCTCATTGAAGCTTTTCATAATCAAAAAAGGTGTTGGATAGAAGGTTAGGGTTTCAGATTAGCGCTCACAAACCCACGCGCCCGCATAGCGGCCCGAAAATTCCGTAATTGCGCTGTGAGCCGCTTCTTTAGTGGAACGCGAGGCTACATAAACGCGATAACGGCGTTTTCCCGACTTGAGAATCCTGAGACGGCTGTCGCCCTGTTCGGCAATCCAGCGCTCCGCTTTCTCACGGCTGTCGTGGGAGGCGACAACGATGCAGAAGTCACCGCTGCCCGTCTGTTGAACGTCGGCGGTAAAAGATTTGTTCGGTGCTTTCCTGTCAGAAACGGAACGAACCGGTTTATCGTTGCGGCGCGATGATTCCTGACGCATCTTGCCGACATAGCTGTTATGCGCCACGGTGTCGACCTCTTGCCATGCTCCTTCGCCGGGCATTGCGATAAACAGTTCGCCGTCGCTGAGGACATCGCCGGTAATGACATTCGAGGGACGCACAGGCGCCAGAGAAGCATATTCGCTGCCTGACTGCATGGTCCCGCGAGGCATTGTCAATGTAAATCCGAGACCGAGAAGAAGAGCCATCGAAGCGGCGACTGACGCAATTGCCCTGAAAGCGCCGAAACGGCGCGGACGCAATCCGGCGACGTTTTCTTCTGCCAGGACTTCGCTCTCTGTCAGATCAGCTTTGGCGCCCTCGATAGAGGGAAGAGCCCAATAGGCCGCATTGGCAGCGGAATTTTCATATTGCTCGAATGTCGGGGTCGAGTCGAGCTGGTCGGTAAGTATCCCGACACCTTTTATAGTAAGGTGGCCGTCAGCATGGAGCTCGCTGAGCATCGTGTCGACTTCGTGCCCTACGATTTCTGACGCCCGCTCATAGCTGACGCCTTCGCTTTGTGCGACACTTCCTATAAGGATTCCGTCGTTGCGCGTCAGGGCGCCGTTAAAAACAACGGTGCGGCAGGGAGCGGTCAAGCAGTTTTCGTTCTCGTCATAACGAGCTGGTTCATAGGACGCTATAAAAGCACCTAACCCCGGAACGATAACACAATCGCAACGGCTGAGAAGGAATGCAATATGTTGACAAAGCAATTTCACGTCGCAAAGTTAAGCAACATTTTCAGACTATCCAACAGCCTCGCCGACCGCTCGCAGAAGTGCCCGGCGCAACTGTCGCCATAGCTCTTTATCAAACAACAACTTCCAAAATCATTAGATAATGAAAAAAATTTAAAATTTTTTCGACACAAAAAATAGGGAACTTTTTACTATATTTGCAAACAAAATAACCATTAACAACCCATCGAATCATCCTAATGGAAATTACCGGAAAAATCATCAAATCCCTTCCCGAGCAGTCCGGAACCTCAAAAGCCGGAAACGCCTGGAAAAAGAAAATATATGTGCTCGAGACCACCGATGCCTACCCCAAACAGGTAGCTTTCGACTTCTTCGGCGACCGCGTTGATCAATACCCACTCAATATCGGCGATTTCGTAAAGATCAGCTTCGATATCGAAAGCCGCGAGTTCAACGAGCGCTGGTATACCGACATACGCGCCTGGCGCGCCGAACCGGCAAATCCCGCCGACGGCCAGCCTGTTCCTCCCGTTCAGCAGATGCCCGGCGGAACCCCGCTTCCTCCCGAGCCTCAGAATCTCGGCGGCGGAAACGACGACCTTCCTTTCTGATACCCGAAACAAATTCAGCATAATATATGCCCCAAAAGTTTGACAACATCAGCTTTTGGGGCATATTGTTTTGAAACATGCTTATTATTAATAGTATCTCGCGATGAAACAGATTCTGGCTATTATTATATGTGTGATGTCAGTAGCGACATCACTTGCTGATTCAGCGTTCGTCTACGTAACCGGCAAAACTGTCAACCTGCGTCAGGAACCGAGCACATCGAGCAAGATTCTCGGAACGGCAAACCTCGGCGACATCTATCCCGTCAGCGATATGGGCGATAACTCTGCAATTCAGGGCGACTGGATTCAGATTGAGACATTAGGAGGCGATGCCGAAAGCCCCTACAGCCAGTTCCCGTATATCAACAGGAACTTCGTAAAAGTTCTCAATAACGACGAAATTCCCTTAGAGGTGCTCGAAGCCGGATTTATGTTCGACGACGGCGTCAACTTCGGCTTCCTCGAATTTCAGAATCCCGAAAACGAACAGATAACCTACTCTCTGATGGTCAAGAACCGCGAGATGCAAGAATCCGGCGGCAACGGAGTTATCGACAGCCAGTATTCGACGATACGCTTCTCCAACGGAATCCTCTCCAATCCCGAGCCATGGGTCGACGTAACGGGGAGCGCCGTCTACGACTCCGAATCAGGCCTACTCTGGTTCGCCGGCTATCTCTGGGAACAATAACACTATCGTCAGAAGAATCAAAACGGCATTTTCTGGACTGTAGCGCCCCACGACGAACGGTCGAGATTCCTGTAGGACAACGCCTCGCTGACATGGACAGGACTGATTTCCTCGCATCCCTCAAGATCGGCAATAGTGCGCGAAACCTTCAGAATCCTGTCGTAACAGCGGGCCGACATATCGAACCGATCCATGGCTTTGCTCAGCAGACTCATGCACGCGCCGTCGAGAACGGCATACTTTTCCATCAGCCTCTTGTTCATCTGCGCGTTGCAATAGACTCCAGGTTCATCGGCATAACGGCGAGTCTGAATCTCGCGCGCCGCGACAACGCGCCTGCGTATATCTGCCGAGCTCTCCCCCTTTTTCAAAGACGAGAGTTCGTTGAAAGCGACCGGCAGAATCTCGATCTGAATATCGATACGGTCGAGCAGAGGGCCTGAGATTCGGTTGAGATACTTCTGAACAACACCGGCGCCACACGTACAGGTTTTAGTCGGATGATTGTAGTAACCGCACGGACACGGATTCATCGACGCCACAAGCATGAAGCTGGCCGGATAATCTATCGAATATTTAGCCCGGGAGATAGAGATATGACGGTCTTCGAGCGGCTGACGCAGAACCTCGAGAACCTGACGGGTAAACTCCGGGAACTCGTCGAGAAACAAAACGCCGTTATGGGCAAGCGAGATCTCACCGGGCATCGGATTCGAACCGCCGCCTACGAGTGCTACTGAAGAAATCGTGTGGTGCGGAGAGCGGAAAGGCCGCGAAGTCATGAGCTTCGATCCTCCTTTGAGGCGCCCGGCAACAGAATGGATCTTCGTTGTTTCAAGAGCTTCGGCCAGACTCAAAGGCGGCATTATAGTTGGCACGCGCTTAGCCATCATCGACTTGCCGGCTCCCGGAGGCCCTATCATCAGGATATTATGACCTCCGGCACAAGCTACCTCGAAAGCCCTCTTCACATTCTCCTGACCTCTGACCTCAGAAAAGTCGCAATCAAAGAATGAATCAGCCCTGGCAAACTCTTCGCGCGTATTCACAACTGTCGGCTCCATTGTCTGAACACCACAAAGAAAATTTATGACGTCGAGCAGCGAAGCAGCTCCATAGACATTCAGATTATTAACGACCGCAGCCTCGGTGGCATTGACCGACGGGACAATCAGGCCGTCGACACCCATCTTGCGGGCCAGAATTGCCATCGGCAACACGCCTCTGACCGGCAATAGCGTACCGTCAAGCGACAGCTCACCTACCATCATGAACCGCTCAGTCGAAACTGTCGGTTGTATCTTCTTCGACGCCACAAGCACACCAATGGCGATCGGCAGATCAAACGACGCCCCCTCCTTCTTCAGATCTGCGGGGCTGAGATTGACAACAGTGCTGGTGCGCGGGAACTCTACTCCGGCCTGTTCCATAGCTGTGCGGATTCTCTCGTAGCTCTCTTTGACAGCAGTATCAGGCAGCCCGACCATCGAGAATGACCATCCCGATGACGAAGCAGCCTCAACCGTAACCGGCAGGGCGTCAATACCGCTGACTGCGGCGCTCATAACCTTGGCAAGCATCAGTAATGAATTTTCAACAAAAATAAATAAAAACCCGCGCCTTTCAAAACTAATACTTAGAAATCTTATAGCTAATTAGTCTAATTGGGCTAATTAGTCCAATTGGCTTACGCGCAAAAAAAGCCCCGGGGCTTGGTGCCTCGGGGCTCTGAAGGGGGCGGTGACCTACTTTCCCACTTTCGCAGTATCATCGGCGCGGCAAGGTTTAACTTCTCTGTTCGGGATGGGAAGAGGTGGAGCCCTTGCGCTATCACCACCTTAGTAAGGTGAAAGAGAACGCGACCGGAATGCCGTCGCTCGGTAGTCTGTCGAGTTGTCGAACGTGTTTCGATCGTCGCTGACGGAGCACCGCTGTCTGAATCGCTGTGACTCAGCGCGCGGAAGTCCTGTCGCCATCGCCGCGGCGGCGTCGTTTGCCGCGGTCTTATTTCTTTTTTGGGGGATTACCCCGAAAGGAGTCGGGCTATTAGTACCGCTCGGCTGTGTGTGTTGCCACACCTGCACCTGCGGCCTATCGACGTCATCGTCTCTGACGGCCCTATATGGAGATCTTATCTTGAGGGGGGCTTCGTGCTTAGATGCTTTCAGCACTTATCCTGACCCGACGCGGCTACCCGGCGGTGCACCTGGCGGTACAACCGGCTCACCGGTGGTCGGTCCAACACGGTCCTCTCGTACTAGTGTCGGGTCCTCGCAAATCTCCTGCGCCCACAACAGATAGAGACCGAACTGTCTCACGACGTTCTGAACCCAGCTCGCGTGCCACTTTA
>OLNN01000190.1_pt1 | contig 71791 bp, 81 predicted proteins | sample 1672141 | NCBI WGS metagenome assembly OLNN01 (sample SAMEA3136652, study PRJEB25190) | human gut metagenome | biome: human gut; feature: human-associated habitat; material: faeces | place: Austria | collected 2013
AGATGACCGAGGAGGAGAAGGCCGCCGCCCGGGCCGACCGGGAAGCCCGGGCCGCCGCCCGGAAGCGGGAGCGGGACCGCAAGGCCCGGGAGGCCGCCCTGGCCGCCGCCGAGACCGCGGCCGCCCAACCGGCCCAGGAGGCCCAGCCCGACCAGGTGGAGATGATCGCCACCCCCGGGGAGACGGGCCCGGTCTTTGACCAGCCCACCGTGCCGGAGACCTTCGGCTACGACCAGCCCCCTCTGGTGGAGCCGGACCCCGCCGCCTTCACCCCCACCCCCGTGTCTGCGGAGGGCCCGGTGGTGGAGCCGGAGCCCGCCCCGGTGCAGGAGACCCCTGCCTTCACCCCCGCAGCCCAAACGCCGGCGGAGAGCGAGTGGGACGCCCTGAAAGACCTGAACACCCTGGCCGGCCAGCCGGAGGCCGCCCCGGAGATCCCCGAGGCCATCCCCGCCCCCACGGCGGAGATCCAGGTGGGCCAGACCACCGTGGAGCCCGCCGCCCCGGCCCAGCCGGCCCAGGCAGACCAGCAGCCCCAGGCAGAGCCGCCGGTGAACACCGAGGAGGACCTGGATGCCCTCCTCCGGGAGGTGCGAGACCTGCTGGCGGAGAGCCCCGTCCCCACCCTCACCCAGGAGCAGCTGGAAAAGCCTGCCCAGCCGGTAGAGGAAGTGGCCATCCAGGAGGAGCCCGAGGCCGAAGCCGCCCCGGAGGCCCCCGCCCAGGAGGTCCCCCAGCAGCAGGCCCCTGCCACCGAACCCCCGGTGGAGCAGGCGCAGCCCCCCCAGGAGGAGGCCCCCCGGGCCGACTTCGACGTGGAGGAGCCCACCATCCACATCGGGGAGATCCCCACCCAGTCCCTCTGGCAGGGGGACGGGCAGGACAAGCCCGCGGCAGAGAACTATGCCGACGTGATCGATGACCAGCCCACCCAGGTCATCCCCACCCAGGAGATCTCCAAGGAGATCCAGGCCCAGCAGGCGGCCAAAGCCCAGGAGGACGAGGCCGCAGAGCCCCAGCCGGCCCAGGAGGACCTGCTGGAAGCCGTGCTGCCCCCCCAGGCCAAGGCCCCCACCGCGGAGGAGAAGGCCGCCGCCCGCCGGGCCGCCCGGAAGAAAAAGAAGAAGCAGGGGATGAACCCTGTTCTGCTCATCGTGTCCCTGATCATTGTGGTGGCCGCGGTGTTCATTGTGGTGCGCACCGTGGTGCCCGCCTTCCAGACCGGCATCTTCAGCAGCCAGCAGGCCGCAGAGGGCCTCACCCTGGACCGGGAGACCCTGGACCTGGCAGAGGCCGGGACCACCATGACCTTGGTCCCCACCTTCTCCCCCGAGGGGTCCACCGGGACGGTCACCTGGTCCAGCAGCGACGAGGCCGTGGCCACCGTGGACGGCCAGGGCATGGTCACCGCCGTGGCCCCTGGCACCGCCACCATCACCGCCACGTTGGAGAACGGCCAGTCGGCCCAGTGCACCGTCAACTGCACCTGGGATCCTGAGGCCGCAGCGGACGGCGAGGAAGCTCCGGCGGAGCAGACCACCGTGGGCCTAAGCGCCAACGACATCACCCTGGACAGCGCCGGGGACAGCCAGCAGCTCACCGTCAACGGGGCGGAGGGAGAGGTCACCTGGGCCAGCGAGGACACCGCCGTGGCCACCGTGGACGACCAGGGCAACGTCACCGCCGTGGCCCCGGGCCGCACCACCGTCACCGCCACCGTGGGGGACCAGACCTTCAACTGCGCCGTGCGCTGCATCTGGTAAGAGGAGAACCCCTATGCGTGAGACGATAGAAACCCTGAAAACCCGCCGCAGCTGCCGGGCCTACCAGCCCCGGCAGGTGGAGGAAGGGCTCTTGCAGCAGGTCTTGGAGGCCGGCCTCTATGCCCCCAGCGGCCGGGGCGCCCAGCCGGTGGTCTTCGTGGTGGTCCAGGACCAGGCCACCCTGGCAGAGCTCTCCCGGCTGAACGCCGCCGTCATGGGGGCGGACACCGACCCCTTCTACGGCGCCCCCACCGTGATCGTGGTCCTGGCCGACCGCAGCCGCCCCACCTGGGTGGAGGATGGCAGCCTGGCCCTAGGCAACCTGATGAACGCCGCCCACGCCCTGGGCCTGGGGTCCTGCTGGATCCACCGGGCCCGGGAGGTCTTTGACAGCCCGGAGGGGCAGGCCCTCCTGCACCAGTGGGGCCTGGAAGGGACCTACGCCGGGGTGGGCCACTGCATTCTGGGCTACCCCGCCGCCGACCTGCCGCCGGCCCCGCCCCGGAAGCCCGGCCGGGTGGTCCGGGTGTAAGGCCCCCGCCCCGGACCCGGAGCGGGACAGAAACCGCAAGCCGTATCAACATCCAACGCCCCCAAGCCGAGGTTCGGCTTGGGGGCGTTGCTGCGTCCAGGGACGGGGGATTACCGGATCTGCCCGTCTCCCAGGATGATGTACTTGTAGCTGGTGAGCTCCTCCAGCCCCATGGGGCCCCGGGCGTGGAGCTTCTGGGTGGAGATGCCCATCTCACACCCCAGGCCGAACTGGCCCCCGTCGGTGAACCGGGTGGAGGCGTTGACGTAGACGGCGGCGCTGTCCACCAGTTTGGTGAACAGGTCCGCGTGGGCCCGGGTCTGGGTGAGGATGGCCTCGCTGTGGCCGGTGGAGTGGCGGTTGATGTGGTCGATGGCCTCCTCCACGCTGCCCACCACCCGGACGGCCAGGATGTAGTCCAAAAACTCCGTGTCGAAGTCCGCCGGCCCGGCAGGGGATCCCTTCCCCAGGAGGGCCAGGGCCTCGGGGTCCAGGCGGAGCTCCACCGGCGGCTGGCCGGCGGCCCGGCGGCGGTCCACCAGCCGGTCCCACAGCTGGGGCAGGAAGGCGGGGGCAATGTCCCGGTGGACCAGGCAGACCTCGGCGGCGTTGCACACCGAGGGGCGGCTGGTCTTGGCGTTGTCCACGATGGTGAGGGCCTTGTCCAGGTCGGCGTCCCCGTCCACGTAGAGGTGGCAGATGCCGGTGCCCGTCTGGATGCAGGGGACCTTGGCGTTGTCCACGCAGGACTGGATCAGGGAGGCGCCCCCCCGGGGGATCAGCAGATCCACATACCCCACCGCCCGCATCAGCTCGTTGGCGGAGTCCCGGGTGGTGTCGGTCACCAGGCTCACCAGGGCGGCGGGGAGGTGGTGCTTTTCCAGGGCCTGGTGGAGGGCGTCCACAATGGCGGTGTTGGAGTGGATGGACTCCTTGCCCCCCCGCAGCACGCACACCGACCCCGCCTGGAAGGTGAGGCTGGCGGCGTCGGAGGTGACGTTGGGCCGGGACTCATAGATGATGGCGATGACCCCCAGGGGGACAGACACCTTGTTCACCTGCAGCCCGTTGGGCAGGGTGTGGGAGGCCAGGGTGCGGCCCACCGGGTCCGGCAGGGCGGCCACCGCCCGGACGCCGGCGGCCATGTCGGCGATCCGCCCCTGGGTGAGGCGGAGGCGGTCCTGCATCACCGGGGCGATGGTGCCCTGGGCGGCCTCCAGGTCCTGGGCGTTGGCGGCCAGGATGGCCGGGGCGTTGGCCTCCAGGGCGTCGGCCATGGACAGCAGGACGGCCTTCTTCTCCTCGGTGGACAGGGCGGCCAGGGCGGGCTTGGCGGCCAGGGCGGCCTCCAGCAGGGCGCCGGTGCGGGGCAGGTGGGGGGTGCCGGCGGCCTGGCCGGGGGCTGCGCCCCCGTCAGGGGGATAGCAGGACATCCCCTGGGAAGGAAGGGTGGTATTCATAGGCTTATCCTTTCTTAACGGCGCGGAAGCGGCTGCCTACAGGCTTGCCCTCCGCAATGTCGTACAGGCGCTCCGGCTGGGAGCCGTTGGTGATCACCATGTCGCACCCGGCGGGGGTGCACAGGGCGGCGGCCTGGAGCTTGGAGGTCATCCCCCCGGTGCCCAGCTTGGAGCTGGCCCCCCCGGCCAGGGCCCAGATCTCCTGGGTGAGGGAGGGGATCTCGGTGATGAGGGTGGCCTCCGGGTGGGTGTGGGGGTCGGCGGTGTACAGCCCGTTGATGTCCGAGAGGATCACCAAAAGGTCGGCCCCCATGGTCACCGCCACCTGGGCGGCCAGGGTGTCGTTCTCGCCGATGGTGGTGTGTTCGCCGATCTCCTCGGTGGAGACGGCGTCGTTCTCGTTGAGGATGGGCAGGGCGTGGAGCTCCAGCAGGCGCTGGATGGTGCTCTTAACGTTGGTGGAGCGCTGGGGGTCGTGAATGTCGTCCCCCGACAGCAGGACCTGGGCCACCACATGGCCATACTCGGAAAAAAGTTTGTCGTAGGTATACATCAGCTCGCACTGGCCCACCGCGGCGGCAGCCTGCTTGGTGGGCATATCCTCTGGCCGGCGGGAGAGGGAGAGCTTTCCCACCCCCATGCCAATGGCGCCGGAGGAGACCAGGATGAGCTCATGCCCGGCGTTTTTCAGGTCGCTGAGGACCTTGCACAGGGACTCCACCTGCCGGATGTTCAGCAGGCCCGAGGGATGGGCCAGGGTGGAGGTGCCGATCTTGACCACAATGCGCTTGTTCTGCATGGAAGGAATCTCCTTACCTGGAAATGACGGAACCCCAAACGGAAGGCTTTGGGGCTGCCGTCCTTTATTGTACTGGATGGTCCCGGGGCTTGTCAATGACCCGGGCCAGCCGGGGAAGAAAAAACGTCCGGCCCAGGGCCGGACGTTTTTTTGCTGGAAAGGGGGCTTAGGGAACCTGGTGGGCCTGGAGGCGGGCTGCTGTCCCGTCTGCGAAAGCTGGTGGCGCTCTCCCGGACGAAGGTCATGGATTGGTCAAACTGGGTGGTGTCCCTGGGGGCGGTTTCGGGATGATGATGGCCTGGTTTTTTCCGTCAGTTTATGATTCTGTTATAAATTGGGTGTACAATCACAGGGATCAAGGAGGCAGACCCCCATGACCATCAAAAAACGACTGTTTCTGTCCAACATTCTGATGATTGTCATCCCGGCTTGCCTGGGGGTGCTGGCGGTGGCGGCGGCGCTGCTGCTCTTCCTCACCGTTTTGCTGCCCCAGTCCGGTTCGACCTGGCTCAGCCAGCACGACATGGCGGAGACCCGCAGCGAGCTGGTGTCCCTGGCGGAGGATTGGCTGTCGGAGGCCGACCCCGCCCAGCAGACCGCCCTGGCCGCCCGTCTGGAGAAGACCGCCGCTGCCCATCAGATGGTCCTGGTGATCCGCCAGGACGGCGGGGAGGCCGGGCGCTTTGGCCAGGGGGCGGCCACGGACCAGCCCGGCCTCACCCAGGCCCTGGCGGCTTTGGAGGGCAGCGGCACCGTCTCCGACGGCACCACGGACCTTTTCGGCGCGGTGTATTCCGCCGGGGGGGTTACCTATCAGCTGGAGGTCTACAGCCAAGGGGTGGTCACCGACCTGCCCCACCAGACGGAGCACCTGGCGGCCACCCTCCTGGCCGCGGCGGTGGTGATGGTCCTGGCGGCGGTGCTGGTCACCAACCGCTTCCTCACCCGGTTCGTGTTCCGGCATATCCAGGAGCCCTTGGAGACCCTGGCGGAGGGGGTTCACCAGATCCGGGACGGCAACCTCACCCACCGCATCGCCTACGACAGCCGGGACGAGTTCCAGCCGGTGTGCGAGGACTTCAACGACATGGCCCAGCGGCTGCGGGCCTCGGTGGAGCAGTCCCAGCGGGAGGAGGCCAGCCGGAAGGAGCTGCTGGCCAGCATCTCCCACGACATCCGCTCCCCCCTCACCGCCATCCAGGCCTATGTGGAGGGCCTGCTGGACGGGGTGGCGGACACCCCGGAAAAGCAGCGGGAGTACCTCACCATCCTCCAGGCCAAGGCCACGGAGATGGACCAGCTGGTGCGGAAGATCTTCCTGTTCTCCAAGATGGACCTGGGGGAGTACCCCTACAGCCCGGAACCCCTGGACCCCGCCCAGGAGGTGGAGGCCGTGGTGGCGGCCTCCCGGGAGGCCTACCGCCAGCGGGGCCTGTCCATCACCGTGGAACCCCTGCCCACCGGCTGCCAGGTGCTGGCAGACCCCATCTACTTCCACAGCATCCTCACCAACCTGCTGGACAACAGCGCCAAGTATAAGGACAAGGCCACCGGCCAGGTGACCATCACCGGGGCGGTGGAGGGGCAGGACTTCTGCCTCACCGTGGACGACGACGGCCCCGGCGTGCCCCCCGAGGCCCTGCCCCGGCTCTTTGACGTGTTCTACCGCAACGACCCCGCCCGGAAGAACCCCGACCAGGGCAGCGGCCTGGGCCTGGCCATCGTGGCCAAGAGCATGGAGCGGATGGGCGGAACCATCCGGGCGGAGAACCGCCCCCAGGGGGGGCTGCGGATGGTGCTGCGCATCCCCCAGACGGAAGGAGAGATGGACCATGAAACGCATTCTGATCGTTGAGGACGACGGGGCCATTGCCGCCATCGAGCGGGACTACCTGATGCTCAGCGACTTCCAGGTGGACATCGCCGCCACCGGCCCGGAGGGGCTGGCCATGGGCCGGTCCGGGGGGGACGATTTGATCCTCCTGGACCTGATGCTCCCGGGGCTGGACGGGTTTGCCCTGTGCAGCACCCTGCGGGAGACTTTGGACATCCCCATCCTCATGGTCACCGCCCGGCAGGAGGACATCGACAAGATCAAGGGCCTGGGGCTGGGGGCGGACGACTACATCACCAAGCCCTTCTCCCCCAGTGTGCTGGTGGCCCGGATCAAGGCCCACCTGGCCCAGTATGGCCGGCTGAAGCAGGCCGGGGGCGTGGACCGGAACCAGCTCCAGCTGGGCAGCGTCCTGCTCCAGAAGGACGCCCGCCGGGTCTTCGTGGACGGGGCAGAGGTGGCCTTGAAGAACAAGGAGTATGAGCTCCTCCTCTTCCTCCTGTCCAACCCCGACATCGTCTTTTCCAAGGAGACCCTGTACGAGCGGATCTGGGGGTACGACGCCATGGGGGACAACGCCACCGTGGTGGTCCACATCAACCGCCTGCGAGAGAAGATCGAGAAGGACCCCTCCCACCCCCGGTACATCCAGACGGTCTGGGGGGCGGGGTACCGGTTCAAACCCTGAGAGGAGGGAAGAACATGTCTTGGCTGCTGTTTGCAGTGGGTTCCGCCTTTTTCGCCGGGATCACGGCGATTTTGGCCAAAATCGGCATCCAATCCGTCCCCTCCCACCTGGCCACTGCCCTGCGGACCGGGGTGGTGCTGGTGTTCGCCTGGGGGATGGTCTTCCTGGTGGGCTCCCAGGGGGACCTGGCCCAGCTCACCGGGGGGGACCTGGCCTGGCTGGTGCTGTCGGGCCTGGCCACCGGGGCCTCCTGGCTGTGCTACTTCCGGGCCCTCCAGCTGGGGGATGTGAACAAGGTCACCCCCATTGACAAGTCCAGCACGGTGCTCACCATCCTGCTGGCCTGGCTGCTGCTGGGGGAGCCCCTCTCCCTGCCCCAGTGGCTGGGGGTGGTGGCCATCGGCGCCGGCACCCTGCTGATGATCACCCGGAAGGAGGGGGCGGCCGGGCAGCCCCATGACCGGCGCTGGCTCCTCTACGCCCTGGGCTCGGCGGTGTTTGCCAGCCTCACCGCCCTCTTTGGCAAGTTGGGGGTGGCGAACATCGAGTCCAACCTGGCCACCGCCATCCGCACCATTGTGGTGCTGGCCATGGCCTGGGGGATGGTCTTTCTCACCGGGGAGCAGAAGGCCCTGCCCCAGGTGGACCGGCGGAGCGGGACCTTCCTGGTGCTCTCGGGGCTGGCCACCGGGGCCTCCTGGCTGTGCTATTTCCGGGCCCTGCAGGCCGGGCCGGCCAGCGTGGTGGTGCCCATTGACAAGCTGAGCATCCTGGTGACCATCCTGTTCTCCAGCCTGGTTTTGAAGGAGACGTTAAGCAGAAAGGCCGCCCTGGGCCTGGTGCTGATCCTGGCCGGCACCGGGGCTATGCTGCTATGATGCCGTGCCCCCACGGCCTTTGCGGAGGTGATTTTCCACCGGCATGTATCGACGATTGCTTTCCAACACGGTGCTCTTTTCTGTGAGCACCTTTGGGTCGAAGATTCTCCTCTTCCTCCTGACCCCCTTTTACACCAGCATCCTCACCGACGCGGAGTACGGCGTTACCGACCTTATCATCCAGACGGGCAACGTGCTCATCCCCCTGGTCTCCATGGGGATCATCAATGCCGTGCTGCGCTTCGGCCTGGACGAGACCACCGACCTCAAAGGCCTGTTCACCACGGGCCTGGTGGTGATCCTGGTGGGGGAGGGGGTGCTTGCCCTGTGCTACCCCCTGCTCCAGAGCATCGGCCTGCTGTCGGACTACGTCCTTCTGCTGCTGCTCTATGTCCTCATGGCCAACCTCCACGCGGTGTTCGGCTCCATGGCCCAGGCCATGGGGAAGGTGCGGCTGTACGCGGTCAGCGGCATCCTGTGCACCGCCCTGGTGGTGGCGCTGAACATCCTGCTCCTGTCGGTGTTCCGGCTGGGAATTGTGGGGTATGTCCTCTCCAACGTCCTCGCCGACGGGGTGGTGGCGCTGGTGCTGTTTGGCGCCCTTCGGCTGTGGCGGTACTTCCAGTCGGCGGCGGTGGGGCGGGGCCTGGTGAGGCAGATGTTCCGCTACTGCCTGCCCCTGATCCCGGCCACCGTCTGCTCCTGGATCATCAACATCTCCGACCGGTACTTCATTTCCTTCCTCATCGGCCCCGATGTCTCCGGCCTGTACGCGGTGGGGAACAAGGTGGCCTCCATCCTCCTCATCCTCTCGGGGATCTTCACCTCCGCCTGGCAGCTGTCCATCGTCTCGGAGCGGTCCAAGGCGGAGCAGGAGAGGTTCTTCTCCAACGTCTTTTCCGTCTACGAGGCAGGGGCCCTGGTGGGGGCCTCCCTGCTCATGGCGGCCAGCCGGCTGGTGATGCGCTTTCTGGCCGCGCCGGACTACTTCTCCGCCTGGCACTATGCCCCGGTGCTCATCCTGGGCACCGCCATGGCCTGCCTGGGGTCCTTCTTCGCCTCGGTCTATGTGGCGGAGAAGCGGAGCTCCGCCACCCTGGTGACCACCCTGGCCGGGGCGGGGGTGAACCTGGCGGGCAATGCCCTGCTGATCCCCCTCTACGGCGCCATGGGGGCGGCGGTGGCCACCTTGCTGAGCTACCTGGTGATCCTCATCGCCCGGGCGGTCCACTCCCGCAGCCTGCTGCGGGTGGCGTGGAAGGTGCCCCGGTTCGTCCTGGCCATGGGGATCCTCCTGCTCCAGTGCGTGCTGGTGGAGTGGGAAAACACGGCCCTGGCCCTGGCCTGCTGCCTGGGGATCCTGGCGCTCTACTTCCGCCCCCTGTGGCGGGCCTGGAAGACAGGGATCTTCACCCGGCGGTAAAGAGATGGCATGTAAAAAACCCCACGGAGGCTTCCCAATCAGGAAGCCCCCGTGGGGTTTCTCTCATTGCTTAGTCCAGGCCCGTCAGGTGCCGGCGCAGCAGGTCCAGGGCGGTCTGGGCGGCTTGGCGGCGGACCCGCTCCCGCTCCACCGGGCCGGCGCGGAATTCTGTGACCCGGCACTGGTCCCCCCAGGCCAGGCCCAGGTAGACCAGGCCGATGGGGTTGCCCCGGTCGTCGGCGTCCGGCCCGGCCACCCCGGTGGTGGACAGGGCGATGTCGCAGCCCAGGGCGGCCTTGGCCCCCCGGGCCATAGCCTCCGCCACCTGGGGGGAGACGGCGCCGTACCGGTCCAGCAGGTCCTGGGGCACCCCCAGCAGGCCAGCCTTCACCCCGTTGGTGTAGCTCACCACGCCCCCCCGGAACACGGAGGAGGACCCGGGCAGGTCGGTGAGGAGCTTGGCCAGCAGCCCCCCGGTGCAGGACTCGGCGGTGCCCACGGTGAGGCCGCGGTCCTTCAGCAGGGCAAAGCACACCTCCTCCAGGGAGTCCACGTCCACCCCGATGACCTTGTCCCCCAGGATGGCCTTCACCTGTTCCTCCACCGGGGCGATGAGGCGGAGGGCCTCCTCCCGGGTGGGGGCGTGGGCGGTGATCCGCAGCTCGGTCCCCGTGGGCTTGGCGTAGGGGGCCAGGGTGGGGTTGTGGAGGGCATTCATCAGGTCCCGGAGCAGGGCCTCGGCGGCGGACTCCCCGATGCCGAAGGTCTTCACCGTCCGGGAGGCGATGACCCCGTCGGAGAGTTTTTGCAGGTAGGGCAGGGCCCGGTGGCGGAACATCTTCTCGCACTCCCGGGGCGGGCCGGGGAGCATGAGCACGTGGGTGCCGCCGGATGCAAAGGCCACCCCCGGGGCGGTGCCCCAGTCGTTGTCCAGCACGGTGCACCCTTCGGGGACCATGGCCTGCTGGAAGTTGTTCTCGGTGACCGGGGTGCCCCGCTGGGCAAACCGTTCCCGGATCCGCTGGGCGGAGGGTTCGTGGTACACCAGTTCCTTCCCGAAGGCCTGGGCCACCGCCACCTTGGTCAGGTCGTCACAGGTGGGCCCCAGGCCCCCGGTGGTGATGAGAATGTCCGCCCGGCCCCGGGCGATGTCCACCGCCTGGCGGACCCGCTGGGGGTTGTCCCCCACCACGGTGTGGTAGTAGACGTTGATCCCCAGCTGGGACAGGCCCTGGGAGATCATCTGGGCATCGGTGTTGGCGATGTTGCCCAGCAGCAGCTCGGTGCCCACGGCGATGAGTTCGGCGGTGTGGCTCACGGGTCCAGCACCACCCTTTCGATGCCTTGGACGGCCTCCTCCACCAGGGCCTCGATGTCCAGGGCGGCCTCGGCCTCGGTGATCTCCTCCAGTTTGGGGTGGGTCTTGGGGTGCCGGGGGGTGAAGACGGTGCAGCAGTCCTCGTAGGGGAGGATGGAGGTCTCAAAGGTGCCGATTTTCCGGGCGGTGCGGACGATCTCCTCCTTGTCCATCCCCACCAGGGGGCGGAACACCGGCAGGGTACACACCTGGCCGGTGACGGCCATGGCCTCCATGGTCTGGCTGGCCACCTGGCCCAGGGACTCCCCGGTGATCAGCCCGTGGGCCCCCACCCGCTGGGCCACCCGCTCCGAGATGCGCATCATGAACCGGCGCATCAGCAGGGTGAAGAGGGCCTCCGGGCAGTGGAGCCGCAGCTGCTCCTGGATCTTGGTGAAGGGCACCACGTGGACGGTGAGCCGCCCGCACCAGGGGGTCAGGAGCTGGGCCAGGGTGAGGACCTTGTCCTTGGCCTCGGGGGAGGTGTAGGGGTAGCTGAAGAAGTGGACCATCTCCAGGGCCACCCCCCGCTTGGCCATCATCCAGGAGGCCACGGGGCTGTCAATCCCCCCGGACAGGAGGGAGACCGCCTTGCCCCCCACCCCCACCGGCAGGCCGCCGGCGCCGGGGGCGGGGTCCCCGTGGACGTAGGCGGCAAAGTCCCGCACCTCCACGTGGACGGTGAGCTCCGGGTGGTGCATGTCCGCCTGGATGTGGGGGAAGGCCTCGTTGAGCTCCCCCCCCACGTACTGGGAGAGCTGGATGGAGGTCAGGGGGAAGGTCTTGTCCGACCGCTTGGACTCCACCTTAAAGGTCCGGGCGGCCATCAGGTCGTCGTGGAGGTAGGTCTTGGCGGTTTCGAGGATGGCCTCGGGGGTCTTTTCGCAGGCCTTGGCCCGGGACAGGCCCACCACCCCGAACAGGCGGGAGAGGGTGGCAAAGGCCCCGTCCATGTCGCACCCGGCCTCCTTGGGCTCCACGTAGGTGATGGACTGGCGGGAGTAGATGCGGAACTTGCCGTACTTTTGCAGCCGGCGGCGGGCGTTGCCCATGAGCCGCTCCTCAAAGGTGCGGCGGTTGAGGCCCTTGAGGACCATCTCTCCCATCTTGAGCAGAAAGATCTCATCGCCCACAGGGGGCGCGCTGGGAACGTAAGACATAGTGGATAGCTTCCTTTCGTGGTTGGGTTGGCGCCCCGCCCTCAGGCGGGGAAGTAGTCTGACTGGCGGTACTGGATGGCCTCCGCCAGGTGGTGGGGCTGGAGGGGCTGGCTGCCGTCCAGGTCGGCAATGGTCCGGGCCACCCGGAGGATGCGGTCATAGCTCCGGGCGGTGAGGCCCATGTGCTCGTAGGCCCCCTTCATAAGGGCCTGGCTCTCCCCGTCCAGGGCGCAGTACTGCCGCAGCTCGGCCTGGCCCATGGCGGCGTTGCACAGGGGCCCCTCCGGGCCGTAGCGCTGGGTCTGGATGGCCCGGGCCTGGGTCACCCGGGCCCGGATGGCGGAAGAGGGCTCCCCGGGGCTGCGGTCGGCCAGAGCCTCGAACTCCAGGGCGGGGACCTCGGCGAAGAGGTCGATCCGGTCCAGCAGGGGGCCGGAGAGCTTGCCCAGATACTTCTTCACCTGCTGGGGGGAGCACCGGCACCGGCCGGAGGGGTGGCCGTACCACCCGCACTTGCAGGGGTTCATGGCGCACAGGAGGAGGAACCGGCTGGGATAGGTCTCGGTGGCCGCCGAGCGGACCACGGAGATCACCCCGTCCTCCATGGGCTGGCGGAGGACCTCGATGACGTCCTTGTGAAACTCCGGCAGCTCGTCCAGGAACAGCACCCCCGACTGACGGTGGTGTTCAATACGCGAGTGCAAATGAGTGTATTGGGAGTATAGGTATCCCCCTCAAACGGATTTTACACTCACAACAGCCACGTTTTAGCGACCGTTATTGCCTCTCTTATGTCATACGCTTTAACTATTCCGGTGTTGTCTTTGAGATAGTATTCAGTTATATTTCCGGTAGGGTCGAGCACTTTCTTTTTTTCATAGTAGTATCCAGAAATAACCCCTGCAATTCGCATCGATTTTTCATCTGACTGGATACTCTTAAAGCACACGGGTCCCCCCGAAAAGCCTTTATTGTTTTGGCCATCTAACACAAGTATCGAATGTTCATTTAGCGCACCAGACAAGCAGGCTTTCTTAATAAAAGGCACCGGGGTTTTGCTATCCGGCAAAGATTTTAAGTGCACATCAAAATCGTATGGGAAGCCCAAAAAGTATACGTCTTGCCCCCAAATTAATCCTTCGCTTGTGTTCTTATTATCATATATTTTTGAAACGAATAGGTATGGATTTGTTTTCATTACAGCGATATCTATTTCTTGATCCTCTGGATATCTGATTTCCACATGAATAGATTGATAACGTCCTTCTTTCCATAACATTATTTCCGCTTGGGCAGGGAACTGAGCGTCCTTAAAAATATGCTTAGCCGTCACAAGAAATTGTGTTCCATCCTGTTCGATAGTAAATGTTGTTCCTGCATTTGAGCCAAAAACGATTCTAAATACTCTTCCGAAAATCTCTGACTGAACCATATAGTCCTCTCCTCTCTCGTCAGGGTGCTCATAGTGTGAGTTTACCAGAATTTCCGCAATAATTCAACAGCTTGGAGTCTGGATTGTCACTGCTTGACTTTTCCCTTATCAGAGGTAATATTGCACTGTCCTACTGGAAAGACAAGCCGGTATAATAGGGTTGCGCGATTTCGCGCCCCTACGTAGCAGAGTCGGCTGCGGGAAAGGACGGTGATACTATGAAAGGGAAAAATGAGCAGAAAGCCAAATGGAGCGGGTCTGTGACCGAAAAGCGGAGGGAGGCTAAACGGCAGAAGATCGACAAGAATTTGAAGGCCGGTCTTACAGTCGAGATAATCCCCGCTCGTTCTGAGTTGGAGCCTGAGAAGGTGAAAACCGTTCGGGTTGCTGCGTACTGCCGAGTCAGCACCGACCAGGATGCTCAGACCACAAGTTATGAGTATCAGGTAGACCATTTTCAGAAGCTGGTCGCTGCCAACCCTGACTGGGTATTGGTGGACATCTACGCTGATGAAGGGCTGTCTGGCACCAACGCGGCAAAACGGAAAGACTTTCAACGTATGATAGCTGACTGTAAAGCCGGGAAAATCGACATGGTATTGACTAAGGACATAAGGCGCTTTGCCAGAAATACCTTGGATTGTCTTTACTATGTGCGCCTGCTAAAAGACCTCGACCCGCCGGTAGCAGTCTACTTTGAAGGCGAAAGCCTAAATACACTGGACGCCAAACAGGAAGCAGTGCTTGCTCTATTGAGTAGCGTGGCACAGGGAGAATCCGAGAACAAGTCTGAAGCTATCAAGTGGTCGTACAGACACCGCTTCTCGAACGGGATTCCCATGATTCCAACTTGGGTGCTCCTCGGTTATACAACGGACGAGTATGGAAACATGGTAATTGTCCCGGATGAAGCCGAGGTTGTATCCTTCATCTATGAGAAATATCTCGACGGGTGGTCCGTCAAAGAAATCGCTGCTCATCTGACCAAAGAAGGCATTCCGACCGTAAAAGGTCTGGATGTTTGGCCAGTGGGCAGCGTTTACAATATTCTGCGCAATGAGAAATATTGCGGAGATGTTCTCATGCAAAAGACCTACACGCCAAACTGCCTCACTCACCGCGTTGTCAAAAACAGAGGACAAGTGCGGTCATACAGACTGAGTGACCACCATCCTGCCATTGTCAGCCGAGAGGTATGGACGGAGGTGCAGCAGTGCTTGTCCTCTGGCAAGCGGCGTAGACGGCACAGTGGTGCGGTCAGCAAGCCGTTGAGTAAAATACGCATCAAGACTATAAAGGGTGGCACCTTTAAGGGATGGTGTGTACTTAATCCAGACTGGCCAGTTGACAGCATCTCGGCTATAGTCACCAAGCTCAAAACCAATACGACAAGAGAAGGAGTCAGTGAAAATGCTTAAGGATTTTACCGTTATCGAGATTCGCAAGCGCGTCGGCCCGATGCAGATGATCATCGAGCCCAAGCGTCTCCGCTTTTCCCGCCATGTGATTGAGGCGCTGGAATACAGCCCGTTTGTCCACTTCCTCATCAACGCCAGAGATAAGAAACTGGCCATCCAGGTCTGCCGCGAAAAGGACGTTCAGGCCACGCGCTTCTCCAAGCCTCGGGAGGAGCAGGGGCAGAAATCCACCCTCGTCCAGAATGAGGCTTTGATGGCCACTCTCCACGAGCTGATGCCGGAGTTGAACGACGGGCAGCGCCACTCCGTCCTCGGTGTGTACAGCTCCCAGGATAAGGCGGTCATCTATGACCTGAAGGACACTGTCATCTGGCATCGGGGAAGCCACAAAAAAGCTGACGCTGACGAAATGGAGGAAGATAACGAATAAGTAAAATGGCCGCTGGTGAGTGTAATGCCCACCAGCGGCCTTTCTTGTATAGGGTTGCTCCTTTACGGTTATAGGCGAGGGTACCCCCCTTGCGGTTATATACGAAAACATAAAGGAGGCCAACGCGATGAAAGAAAACAAGATTTTAGTTTGCCAGGACTGTTGTAGGAAATTTGTCTTCACCACTGTTCAGCAGGAGCACTTTGAAGCTAACGGGTGGCCAGCACCTAAAAGGTGCCCCAACTGCAGAGCTGCGAAGAAAGAGCGAGCTGCTCGAGCAGAAATCTACGCTCTGATGCGTGGTGGGGATATGAGACTTCACAGCAGACACGGTCGTGGATTCTTTGCGAAGCTCACAGGCCGTTGACCGACAGTAGACCTATCCCCTGCTTGGATCCCAAAGCCCCTCGGCAATCAGCGCCTCCCAGTTGGCGGTGATAACCTTGACGGTCCGGTTGAAATCTACACGGCGATCCTTTCGTACCACCAAACCCTTGTCCAGCATTTCTTGAAGCGCTGCAGCCACCTCCGGCTCTTCCACACCGTTGTGTCTCGCCACAGCCGCCACCGTTCCATTAAAGGATGGAATAATATTGCTTTTGGTTGAGACGTATGCAAGGTTATCAACAATCATAGAATAGCAGGATTTGATAACAGAATCGGAGGTGGGGATCTCATATAATTCCGTCGCGACGTCCTTCAAACGCTTGCTGGTGGCGTTGGTGACACCATAGACAATCACCTGTTTGCCCATCTTCTGAGTTAGGTACTTCACGACAGACTGGAAGTGCCCGTCTCCTGTGAACAATATGTATGTTCCTACGTCACTACGCTCGGCAGAAACCTGATAGATATAGTCGAGCATAATAAAGTCGGTCATGTCTTTCTTATGGTGTGGAGCGGATTGCTGTGTTGAGATAACCGTATTGGTCATAGCTCGGACACTATTTAAGCTGTCTGCAATAGGCCGCATGGAAAAATCAGCAAAGACCATTACATCTTCGAGCGTGTACTTTTGTTCGAGTTCCTTTCGCCAAGAGACAAGGTCAGGTGTCATGTGGAATAGATTTCGATAGGAATAAAACCAATGTTCGTAATCAATGAAGGCAATGGCTCGATTGGTGTCCGCTGCCTCTTTTCCTCGCCTAAAGAGGGAATCAAGAAAACCCACTCATATACCACCTCAAATTCATTAGAATTCCTGACCGTAGGAGGGCGGCTGGCGAAAAGCCACCCTCCTATGTCCTATTTTAGCACACAACACTTTTCGCCGCCATATTATTCGGCCTCTGTTTCAACGCAAATTTGTGAGCCATCTAAGAAATGAAAAGCCAAGATACCTCCATTGTTGACCACCACATAGTCCAGACATTTCCCCACAAGGGACAAGTCGATTGCAGTCAACCTTGTGCCAGCGGTCAATTCAATCATTTGCTGGGCACGAAGCCGTTCCAGCGCATTACCCTTCTGCATGGTCTCCTCCCATTCAGGGAGCAGCCCCTGACGGTTGTTAACAATAGCATTCCACGCAACCACAAAGGCGTTGTACAGAGTTTCCTCTTTGAGGTTTTCGCTGGAGCAGGTCACGACCCCTTTCTCCTGGTAGCGCTTCCCACACTGCCAGACCTTAATCGGCCTGTGGTTTCTGTACCATGTGCGCCTCCAGAACGGAGTGCCACAAACGCCACAAATCACCTTGCAGGAAAAAGGCTGAACATCAGAGTTGCGTCCCCGGAAACGGATGTTATGCTCTTCGGTATAGCGATGCCGACGCTGAAGCTCCAATTGGACCGCATCCCAAATTTCAGGCTCAATAATAGGCTCATGGTCACCCTTGACCCTAACCTGCTCTACCTCACCCTTATTTTTGATAGCCCGCTTATTCAGAAAGTCGGGGGTGTAGGTTTTTTGCAACAAGGCGTCTCCCATATATTTCTCGTTTTGCAACATCGCCTGAATTGTGCTTACTGCCCATCGAGGTTGTCCCATACAGCCGGGTACGCCTTCGGCCTGAAGCCTCCTGGCAATGGCATCCGGGTTAAGCCCCTCCCAAATATATTCATAGAACACTCTGCGGACAATAGCCGCCTGCTCCTTGTTGATGACCAGCTTGCCCTTTTCATCTTTGTCGTAGCCGAGAAACCTGTTCGCATTGAGGTGGAGCTTGCCGTCACGGAATTTCTTACGAATGCCCCATTTGCAGTTTTCAGAAATATTGCGGCTTTCCTCTTGTGCGAGGGAGGAAAGAATGGTGAGCAGCAATTCGCCGCCGCCATCAAGGGTGTTGATGTTTTCCTTCTCAAAGTAGATGCCGATGCCGAGGTCCTTCAGCTTTCGGGTATAGAAAAGGCAGTCCTCAGTATTCCGGGCGAATCGGGACACGGACTTTGCAATGATAAAGTCAATTTTACCTGCCTCGCAGTCCTCGATCATCCGGTTAAAGTCATCTCGATGGCGGGTGTTGGTGCCCGTGATACCTCTATCAGCGTAAATCCCCACAAAAATGTACTTGGGGTTTGTTTTGATGTAGTGCGTGTAATAATCCACCTGCGCCTCATAACTGTTGAGCTGCTCTTCCTGTTCTGTCGATACCCGGCAATATGCAGCTGTCCGCAAGCGGGTATTTTCCGTAGCAGAAACAGTGGTCGCTCTTGGTTGGGCTGGGATATGAACAATTGTTCTTGCCATGCTGTCACGCCTCCTTTTTGATGTACGGACACCCCACACGTCGCTCATAATTCCTCTTAGGCACTGGGGTAAAATGCTGGTTGCCGAAATCATCCTTTGACTGAAGGACCGTAGTCGGCTCCGATATAGTCCATTTTTCTGCTTCCTGCGCGGGAACATAGATGCCAGGGCAGGAATTTTTAGATTTTTTCAAGGTGGTGCTGCAAGCCCAATATTCTGTGGTTTTCTTGTTGCACCACTTATGATGGAGCACAGCTCCACACCATGGGCAGTAGAGCATACCGGCCAACAGGTATTGACCGGCCTCGTCTTTTCTGGCGTATGCCACAGGTCGCGCAACTGGTGGTGTATAGTTATCAAGAAGCTCCTGCACCCTTTGCCAGTCTTCACGGGAAACAATAGCTTGGTGATTGTCCTGAACATACCAGCTTTCGACTTGGCCTTTGTTGGGGTGGCGCTGCCGCTTGGTATCGAGGTAGGATTTCTGGAGCATTAGGTCTCCTTGATAAGTCACATTGCGCAGAATGCGCCGTATCCCCGTGGGATTCCACTGACCACCCTGAATGGCCGGTATCTTGTGGTTGTTCAGCCAGTTTGCGATACCACTGAGCGTTGCGCCTTCAAGAGCAAGGCTGAAAATCTGACGCACCACACGGGCTTGAGGCTCATTCACTTTCAATTCACCATAGTTGCCTTCGCAGTAGCCGAAGGTCGCTGCAGTGCGCCGTGAAGGAGTCCCCTGGCAGAATTGCCGCTTGTAATGCAGTCGGGTAAGCTCCGCATAGTTGTCACTTTCCCCTTGTGCGAAGGCCGCGAGCACAGTCAGCATCAGCTCACCGTCTGCTGAAAGACTGTTGATGTTCTGCACCTCAAAAAAGACACCGACGCCTCTGCTCTTCAGTGCTCTGACTGTTTTGAGCAAGACCTCGGTGTTTCGTGCAAACCGCGATATAGATTTCACATAGATCAAATCAATGGAGCCCGCCATGGTGTCATGCATCATCTGCTGGAAACCGGGACGTTTCTCCTTATAGCCGGTGACGCCCCTATCAGAATAAACGCCGACAAATTCATAGGCTGGGTTGTGGCTGAGAAAGTCACTGTAGTAGCGGGTCTGGTTTTCCAGTGAGCCCTCCTGATCTTCTGAGTCAGTTGAAACACGGACGTATGCAGCCGTGCGCAGTTTACGTTCCTCGGGAGGCTTTGCTTTTATGATTTTGATTCGCATTTTGTCCCTTCTTTCGCTTTTTCGGTACTGTATTCATCACTCTAAAAGGCGTATTAGTCAAGTAAAACAATCTGCCGAGAGGGTCTGTTTTTTAGGTGAATTTATGCCTATATAAAAAATAGGGGCAGGCAAAGTGCGCCCGCCCCTATTGTCTTACTTCAGCTCACCGGCCTGCGTTTTGTCATGGTAACGTTTGAGCACTACGCAAAACTCCTCACGGGTGATAGGGCTGCGGAGCATCAAATCCCCCGTGTCGGTGCCCTCCAGCAGCTTATTGTCAGTTGCCCAGCTCACCGCTTCTTTAGACCAGCTACTCGGTGTATTATCCAATTTCGGCTCCTCCTTTTCCTCCAGGTCAGCTTTGACTGCAGCCCGAAAATCGTCCATTGTCTTACCGTGCTTGGGAAACCAGTGCATCACGTCACCGTGGTTGCTGGCGATACCCCTATCGTGTCCCTCACAGTGACAGAGCACATCCTTCTCAGTGAGACCGTAGAGCTTGCAGAGATACACACAAAGCTCAACAGCCTCCTGATAAACGGCAGAAAAATACGAGGCATCGGTCAGACCGTCCTCGCAGATTTCAAATCCAATATGCGTTTGATTGCCGGACCCGGCACAGTGCCAGCCTTCGTAGTCCCACGGCAGCGTTTGATAGGTGGCGATGCTCCCATCCTTTAATTTGCCAATGAAGGCATGAACGCAGACCTTTTGACCACCAGGAGCATAAGTGTTCCAGTGATTGCCGTACTGATTGACGCCAAGCAGCCCATCATCAGGGCCGATGTAACGGCGCAGAGTGGGGTTGTTTGCCCCCGTGGAGTGTACCATGATTCCCTTCGGTTTCATTCTGTTTCCTGCAATATAGCAGGCGTTTTGCGTGAGTAGGAGCTTGTGCAAATTCATTTCTGATCATCCTCCTTGTCCTTCAACTGAGCAAGCATGGTTTTGAGCTTTTCTGGGATGGGAAGTCCAATATTCCCGGCATTCTCCAAAATGGACAGCCCCTCATTGGACAGGTAGAAGAAAATCACCGCAGTGCGTAGTGCCGTGCCGTTCTGGATGACATCCACATCAATGATATTGGCGATGCCTACCAGCAAGAAAATGGCGATCTTCTTTGCGATGCCCTTGAAGCCCACCTCACTCGACAGCTTCTTCTGCACACCAGCGGCCAGAAGACCGGTCAGGTAGTCGATGACCACAAACGCAATAAGGGCGTAGAGGAAGCCATCCAAGCCGCCAATAAACCACCCAAGCGCCCCTCCAATGGCTGCAAATCCGAGTTGGCAGTAACCTACGATTTCTTTCAACATAAAATTTCCTCCTCTGACTAAAAAATCTGATATGATAAAAGGTGCGGGTGTGAAAACGTGTAACTGAACGACAGTGTTGCGTCTGAAAATAGAAAGAAGGCGTTAAGTGTTTAAAATCACCTTGTCTGCCGCACTCAGGCAGATTTGCACTGAAAGGGAATTGACGTTTGAATCCGCCTCCCTGAAATGTGGTCTTAACAGCAGATTTTTAGAAGAACTGATTACCACAAGGGCAGATACATCTATTGATTCATTAGAAAAGCTCTGTAATGGATTAGGCGTGACCCCCAATGAGTTACTGCTGGGGAGTCACGCCTTCGATGAGTTGACATATCGAAGCCCTTTAGCCGTTACACGAATCCGGGTTTATCAAGGACGCTGGGGCCTTGATGGATACCCGCTCTGCCCACGCTGCGGAATTACCATGGAGCGGGAGTACCAGCGATATTGTGATAGATGTGGTCAGTATTTGGATTGGTCTAACTACGATGAAGCTCAAATAGTAACAAGGCCAATCCGTTCGTAGAGACTTAATCCAACACCCGCATCTGAATCGTCCCGGATAGAGTAAAGGTCATGGATGGGTAGTTATACATAGATCCAAGGGTAACAGTGCCGTTGGTCGTAATGCTTTCAGACCTTCCACCTATTGATGATTCTCCGCTACTGATGCACCAGCCGCCAAAAGAAGCACCAGTAACACGACACCCGTAGGCGACTCCACCGCCAGAGGCTACCCCTTGACCGTGATTGGTGAACGGCAGGCCGGTGATGCTGGTGACAGTCGAGGTCGTAGTAGTACTGGAGAAGGTGCCAGAAACACACCAACTGAGAGTAACTAAGCCCCCTTGATAGTTAAAGTGGCCCTCTCGATAGGAGTAAGACCCAGCCCCGCTTACAGCCGGATTCCAAGTAGCCCCAATAGACAGCACTTCATAGTAGGTGCCGGTAAACATCACAGTCACCATGCTTTGAGCAAGCCACCTATACGCGCCGCTGATTCTGACCCCTCCATAAGCGAGGTACGTCAACCCCGTTCCGTTAATGTTGAGCCGTGGCGAGGTTGCAGTGTTCGCATTGGACATAAAGATTGTAACGATAGCGCCAACGGCACGTGTGAAGTTTGCGCAGGTGACAGTTTTGGATGTGGTACCAGCTGATGTCGTACAAGTCCCGTAATAGCACTTTGCAAAGCCAGATACATTTCCGTAGAAGGTGGCATCGCCACTGAATGATACACGACCAGTAAAATAGCTCAGACCGTTGAGCCTTGTTTCTCCGGTCACCTTCAGGTCGGAATCCAAGGTGACATCCCGCCTGAAATGCGCATTCATATCTACGTCCATCCCATCATCTTCTGCCACTTTGCCGAAGGCTATTCCTGTCCCTCCAGCCTTAAAGTCCATGAACACCGCCGCAGTGGAGACTACATCCAAGACGCTGACAGAAGAGAAAGCATCCGTCAGCGTGTAACGGATGTCATAGGAGTATTCTGTAGAAATCAGCCCACCGCCAAAAATACAGGCGACATTGGAACTGAAGTTACCGGAATCCGTTGTCCATGTGCTCTCGGTAGAACGCTTGTACTCGATTTGGGTAGTGACTGAATTGTGCCCGTTGCAGGATGAATACCGGAAACGGTTTAGAGCTTGGATATATGTTCCGTCACCCGAAAGCACGCCATCGCTGGTACAACGATCAGATTCGTAGCTCGTAAAAGACGGTACGCTGTAGCTTTGTACGGTGATAGAAACAGTGGCGTAGTCTGAGAAGCGGCCTCGTGAATCAGTGACTCTCGCTCGGAAGGTGATGGTCCCGGAGCTGTTCAGAAAGCCCGTGGTCAGAGAACTCTCAGAACTTGAATATCCTCCACCAGTAATACTGTAGGAGCTTATGGTGGAGCCGTAGGAGCCAGCAGCACCTTGGATGGTCACTGTTGCCTTTGATTTAGTTGCCACATACACGCCCCAGTTTGGTGGAACGTCACCGTCTACCCTCGTTACAATCAAATCTGAAATGGTCGGCACCACGCTGGATGGAACGGTCAGCGTAAGATAGCTGGTCGACGTTCCAATCTGCGTGGTGCCGTTATAGGTGGTACAGGTGATTGTGCAGGTGCCGGAGATGGCGTTTGGAATTTGATTGCACAGACTCATCAGAGGCGTCCACGAAATGGAGGTGGATGTCGTTCGGCTGGCAATTGTCCCGCTTCTCGCACCAAATGAGTAGGTCAGTGTGTGTACGAAGGCGGTTGAAGCCCGGTTGACTGTCAGCGTCAGCGCAGTGCCTATAGTACCGTCAGGAGCAGTCACTGTAGAGGCACGTGGTATTGTGTCCAGGGTAATGGTCGCCGTTGCCGTGATGGAGTCATAGTAGGTGCCGCTCAGTGTCGCACGAATATAGTAGACTGCGGTGATGGTCAGGGTTTTGGTGCCATCGCTGTTGTGATTGACCACTTGGCTGACAGTATTGAACTGATGAGTGCCGGTCGAATACACACCAGGTGACGAGAAGGTTTGCGTTGTTCCATCTATTGTAATTCGGTTATCTGTACGACCGCTCACCTGAAGAGACCAGTCATTGATGAGCGCGATGCTCACCTGAATGGCAGATGTGTTTGCAGATACGTTCGGGGTCTGCGTCCAGCTGATACTTAGCGCATAGTGGCCGCTGCGAATAGACCCGGAAAAAGTGCCACTGGAAGCCAAAAGCGCTCACTCCTTTACGTTACAGCGGCTCTCCATTGAATGGACAGGTTGCCGGTGGTGCGGGGGATAAAGTCAAACCAGCCCCGTTCCTCATTGCCAAGGGATAGTTTGTTCCTTATCTCAGCATTCGTGATGACCAGGCTCTGATTGGAGATGTAGGCAATGGTCTGCCCGTTCTCTTTGAACGCCAGCTCCTCATTGGACAACTCTGCTGTGAAAGCATTGCCTACACGCCCCAGCTCAATCAGCGCTCCACGGAAGCGGATGTACTCTTCCAGCAGGCTCTGATTGGAGGAGATCGTGTCGATGATGTCGTTGGTGACAGCCGTGAAGTCCATGCGAATCTCCGTGCTGTTCTGCGTGATAGTAGTCTGGAAATCCCGCTGGATGGTCTCCATGTCGGATTTGGAGAGGTAGTTTTCAGCCACAGACGCCTTGATCTCCTCAGCAGTTTTGGAGATTTCGGAATAGTTGTCCTGCACCTCCACCTTGACAGAGGAAATGGTCTCCCGAAGGTACTGCTGGGTGCCAAGAATATCGTCAAGGGTCTCCCGCTGCCCCTCATTGACCGTCTGGCTCAGCGTTTTCCTGGTCGTGCCAAGGGTGACCTTAGAGTTTTCCGGCTTTTGTAGGTCAAGCTCCAGCTTCTGGATGGTCATATATTCGTCCAGGCCATGTGGCTCAGAAATCACTCTGATGGAGTCACCAACCTTGATGCGCTCGATGGACACGTCCACTAAGTGGAGGTCGATGGCACTCAGGGTCAGGGTCACTGTGGGTAGCTGCTGACTTGCCAGTTGCTCATACCCCTTGGAGAGAAGATTGGAGGCCACGGTCACATCATCAAATTCTACGGTCTTTACAATGCGACCGAATAACGCGACCGCATCTTCGTCCTCGATATAGTCCTTTCCGTCATTGACAGCTTCGACGGTGAGCCGCTCATCTGTCTCCTCGTTCTTTGCTCCAAGCGGGATGAGCACTGTAGCGATATCTTCACCACGGATGGCCTGCGTTAGGTCAAGAATATTTGAGCCAAAACGGATGACTTGGGGATTGACATTGGCGTAGTCAGTCACATAGTCGATGACTCTGGCTCCGTCCACACGGCGAGTGCGGATGTAGCCCCCCAACCGGTCGAGCAGCTTTTCCTCAATGGTCGACCATGTCGACTCGTATGAGGAATATCGATAAAGGCTGTCATTGGGGTCGGTCACATTTACCGTGCCGACTGAGAACTGCTTGTCCTCACCGACATCAGCATTGTGATTGGAAATGAGGATACCAAAGTACTCTGCGACCGGGGTGTTATGATATTCAGCCGGCCTCTGTACACTGTCCAGCAGGAATGCCAACTCACCCTCACAGGTGACGGACATGATATTTTGAAAGTCTCCCTCCATATTCAGCGCTCGGAAGGAGCCGAGCCATTCACCGTCCTGATACAGAGCAATCTCAGATTTCATCTTTTGAATTGAGCTGTACATTGGGTGCGTCGGTGCGATGCGGAAGGAGAGGCTCCCGGTCTTGTTGACCTCCAGCTCGCACTTAAGGTCAGCAAGGGCGTAATCTGGGTTTCGCAGGTCGTAGAGTAGCGCCCCATCGCAGAAAAGCTGGTACACCTACAGGCACCCCCTTTGATAGGAAAACTTGATGCTTGTCGCTCCGCTTGCTATGAATGATGTCTCTCCTTCGGGAAGAATGATGCTCGGTAAGGTTTGTTCACCCGAGGACAGGGCGTAGGTCACAGTGCCGATAACGAGGTTGCATTCTGCATCTACGGTGATGGTTGGACAGGCAGGTTTTCGGGTATTCACGAGTACCCCGGATATTTCAGTGCCGGATGCCGCTTCCCATTCGCTGGAATAGACCTCTTGCTCATAACGAAACGGGTCTGCGTCGACCGTAATCAGGAGCTGGCCTGCCGAGCCAAGACGTTGTGGGTTGGACACGCTGGCGCGGCCAACATAATAGTGCCCAAGGTCATCATCAAAGGTCAGCTTCACAGAGCGACCGTGAATAGAATCAAAAATGTGGAGGCAGGTACTATACCAGTCCTCCGCATTCGTGCTTTTGGCGAGCTGCAATTTAATGGTGCGGTTGGAGAAGGTCACATCTCCGGTAAGAACTTCAGACAAATCCAGCCTTCCGTTCCGACCCGGTATCTCCAAATAGGTGGTATTTGGCTCAGGCATAGAGATAACGTCCGAGTTGGTGATGGCAGCGCCCCAATCCTGGAGTGAGTGCTCATCGTTTATAAGCACGCCACGAAATATGCTGCTCATCGGTTACCCCTCCCACTTCGAATGTTGTAGTCAGCCAAGCCAGCGTCGATGTTGGGCAGCAGACGCCCAACCAAGGTGCCATCGTCGAGGTAGATGCCCTTTCCGCTGTTGGCAGCGATGACCGCCAAATACTGCTCCATATTGCTGGTGTCCAGACGAGTAGTCAGGATGCGCTCCAACTGGTCATAGAAGCCCTTTAGAGGAAGGATCGCCTCGGGTCCCGCCTCGCCACCGGCCATGAGATTTGTCCCGTTCATGCCGAAAATCGTGGGGGAGTCCATGATGCCGCCCTCTTTGTACCAGTCAATAGACAAATGCGGCACACTCGGAGGTGCCAGACTGAACTTGCCCGTGATGGAGAAGTGGGGCAGCTTGATTTTAGGGAACTCAATTTTCATGCCGGAGAAGAATCCGACAATTTTGTCCACGATGCCCTTCACGGTATCTCTGGCCTTCTCAATCGGCTGGACGATGGCATTCCTGATGCCGTTCCATACGTTGGTCGCCGTATTCTTGATATTGTTGAATACAGTGGACACCGTGTTTTTCACCGAATTGAAAACCGAGCTGATGGTATTTCGAATGCCATCCACCACGGTGGTGATAGCGCTCTTGATACCGTTCCAGATAGTAGTCACAACCGACTTAACTGCGTTAAACACCGTAGACACGACGGAGTGGATAGCGTTCAGCACCGTGGATATGCGCTCATAGATGGCGCTCCACACGGTGCTGAAGAAATCCCTGATAGCAGTGAAAATCGTGGTGATGACCGAGCTCACCGCATTTACTGCTGTGGATACGGCACTCTGGATAGCGTTCCAAGCCCCTATGAGAATGTCCTTGCAATTCTCCCAGATGAACTGGAACGGCAAGGATATAATGTCCACGGCGGCTTCCAAAATCGAGCCAATGAACATCACTGCGGTCTGCACCACATTACAAATGGTATCCCAGACCGACTGGATGTGCTCCCACAAGCCGGTGAAGAAGGATTTTAACCCTTCGATGGCCACGCCAATGGCATTTACGACATTTTGAAAGATGTTCTTTGCCGTTTCGACTATCGTATTCCAGTTCTGTATGACGGCTATGATAGCAGCGATGGCCGCAGCTACAGCCGCAATCACCCCTATGACAGGGAGCAGGGAGATGTTCAGTGCTCCAATGGAAACTGCGATGGCGGCTATCACAGGGGTCAGTGCAGTAAAAGCCGCAAGCAGCACGCCGAGAATGACCACGAAGTTCTTCACGGGTCCTGGCAGCTTACCAAACCACTCACTGACTTTTTGGATAGCGGTAGTGAGCGGCGGGAGCACTGTGTTTGCGAGCTCGGTGATACGCTCTCCCAGAGGTGCCAGCGCCTGCTGTACCTTTCGGGTATTAGACTCCAGTTGCTCGGTTGAAGTCATCGTCTCATCGAGCATCCCATTTGCCGCATCTCCGACGCTGTCGTAGGTGTCACCAACGGACGTGAGCGCCGTGATGAAGCGAAGGCTCCCGTCTTCGGCCATGGTACCGAAGGCAGTAGCCGCCAAGTTCAATGCTTCCTGCTGATTTGTGCAAGAGGCGATGTCCTGTACAATGGCGTCAATGACCTGCTTTTGTGTTGCTTCGCCGTTCTGCCATGCGGTAAAGAACTCCTGTGTCCGTGTAGAAAACGATCCGATGGCCTCGCCAATGGTGCCATCCACCAATCGGGTCGTGACCTCGTTAATGGCATCGTTAACCTTGTCCAAGTTGTAGGCACCATTATCGAGACCGTTGTTCAGGAGCTGGAAATACTCCGAGGCAGAGTAACCGGCCTGTGCAAACTTACCTGCATACTCACTGAGGTTGTCACCCAGCTCATTTGTCTTGTCCAGGCCATTCTGGGTACCGACTACGATGTAGTCCATGGCCTCCTGTGCGGTAAGACCGAACTGTACCATGAGGGAATTGACGCCCCTCAGAGTTTCGTTCATGTCGATGCCGTACAGTTCGTCCAGCCTGAGTGCCTGCTGAGTAAGGTTGGTGAGGTCGGTATCATTGAGGTCGCCCAGATTACGCCTCACGAGGATGAGGGCATCGGCAACGCTCTCCATGCTGTCACCGACGCCGTTGCCGTATACGTTTTGGATGATGGCGGCAGAGCGTTCTGCTGCCTCGCCTGTCTCGCCAAAGTAGGCAGACACCTTGGAGGACGCCCGCTCCGCATCAGAAAAGGCATCCACAGCTGCACCGCCCAGCTCTTGCAGTTTATCGCCTACACCGGAAAGCTGGTCAGCCGCCTGGATAAGCGCAGAGCCTTTGGTTGCATCTGCAATCCCACCGATACTCTCAGAGGTCTTATCCGCTGCGTCGCTGGCTTCACGAAGCTGCTGGATGAGGTTGTTGATGGCCGTGCCATCATCCACTGTATCTATGGCATCAATGAGCTGCCGCACATCGGCGCGGCCTCCGGTAGCTGCGGAGCCAATTTTCTCGATGGCTGTCTTCAGCTGGTCAGAAGAAGCTCGACCATTCTTGATGGCACGTACCAACTGGTCGCCCAACACATCGGCGTAGTCATCTACCGTGGTGCTGGTCGCCTGGAAGAGCTTCTCCAGCCGCTGTGTGTTTGTCCCAAGTCTGTCTTGCTCTGTCTGAAGGTCAGAGAGGTCGTTTTGATACCGGGTCAGCTTGCCACGTGTCTCTTCGATCTCACGTTGGAATGCCTGATATTTGTCTTCACCGAGGTCGCCGCGCTGGAATGCGGCTGTGACCTGTTCCTGCGCAGCCTCCAGAGCAGAGAGCTTCTCTTCCGTCTGACTGATGGCCTGGGTGAGAAGCTCCTGCTTCTGGGTCACAAGCACGGTATTGGTTGGATCCAGTTTCAGCAGGCGATTCACGTCGTTCAGCGCAGACTGGGTCCTGCTGATGGACGAATTGACGCCCTTTAGGGCTTTGTCCAGACCAGTCGTGTCACCACCGATCTCAATGGTGATGCCCTTGATTCGATTTGCCAAAGCCCTCGCCTCCCTTAAAATCTATCGAAATCTTCCTGCGTGGCTACCTGCCGGTATTTCACTCCATCGTTAGCCCGCTCCGTCCACATATCCGTGACCATGCCGATGGTGAGCAAGTCAAGGTCACGGATAGAAACGCCAATCTCAAGGCAACGCAGAAGGAACAGAGGCGTTGTCATTTCCCGCTCACTTCTGCCAACCCTTTTTTTGCGGCCACATCCGTCTGCACGTTATCGCTCCACATGGCCAACAGGTCGGGCATAATTTCATAGATAGAGAAAATCTCGAACTGGTCGAGCCACTCATTGATGTCCTGGGGAATAGAGTTGTCCGCGTGATACGCCATGATGTAAGCCAGATTTTCAAAAATCTCGAGGTCGTCAATGGCAAACTCGTCCCCGGTCTCCGCATTGGCTTTGAACGACTTCTCCAGCTTCGAGAGGTCACGGAAGATGTCCCTCTTGAACTTCGCTCGATACAGGCGGGGTACCGTAGCGGAAGATCGGAACTTCACAGGTTTGCCGCAAACCATGATCTCGCGCTTGATCATACGCCACCTCCGGCTTCAGTGACCGGCACCATCTCATACACCGTGGAATACCAGCTGTTATAGGTCTCGGTATCCGTGGTGTCTCCGGTACGGGCTTTGACCATTCCATCAGCACGGGGGTCAGCAGTCAGGCTCAGTGTCTCCGTGCCGGGCTCGATGGTGTCCTCCTTCGTCTCGGACTCAATGGAGGGACGGGACGCTGTGCAGTTGTAGAGAACGTGGCGAATAGCGTTCACATCACCGTCGAACTCAAAAAGCAAAGCGAACTTGACCGATTCTGCATTGTTGCTCTGTTCAATGAGCACACCATTCTCATCAAGAGTCTCCTGAAGAATCTCTTCACGAAACCACTCAGGGATAAGGGCAATCTCCAGGTCGCCGCTGTATCCGTTGTTGGTCACGGTACGGAAATACACGATACCGTCCGCATAGAACGGGCTGGACTCGCCTTCGGCGCTCAGGCTGATACTGACTGCGCCGGGGATAGCCTGCGGAGTAGCGTAGCTATAGGTGACCACTCCGTCCTCGCCTGGGGTCTCCGTCAGCTTTGCCGCATATACATTTTTCAAATTGTATTTGACTTTGTTACCCATATGGGTCAGACCTCCAATTCATATAAAACTTCGTACAGCTTCTCCGACTCGATGTAAGACTCGGTCTTATCGTAGAAAAGCCCCGCCCCATCGAGCAGGGCTTCCAGCTGCGCCTCTGTGTCCGGACTCTTTTCGTCCGTGTACAGCTCAATATCCACCTGTGTGACTTTGAAATAGGCAATACCATCAGCGGCAAAGTTGTCCGAGCCAGGGGAGAGATACAGTAAAAAGGGCGGGTCAGGAGACTCGCCTTCTGCAAAATGGTGGTAAGCCAGGGGAATACCCATGCCGCGCAAAAGTGTGGCCATTTCCTGAAGTGTCATCCTTCCAGCCCCTTTCTGATTCTCTTTTCCAGCTCATCGACCGCATATTCCTCTGCCGGAGCGATATGTGGAGTACCTTCCACGCGACCGCCGCCGCGTTTCGCATGACCTTTCTCCAAGAGATGAGTCAGACCGGGCTTCTTGCGGTTGTAGACTGTAACGGTCAACTTCCCGCTGCGGTCAAGCGTCTTCTTCGCCGCCCAGCCTTTCCGATATTCACCGGAGCGGACGGGAGCCTTGTCCTCTACCTGTTTGGTAGTCTCTTTGGCCACGCTGTTCACCGCATCTCGGACGGTGTCTTCCGCAAGGTCACGGTATTCTTCCAGCGCGTCCATAACCGCAGTGGCGAGGTCACCAATAGGGGTTTTCCTGCTCATGACCGTTTCACCCGCTCTCCTGTCAGCTTCAAGCGCTGGTGTCGGAACTGGACATCGTCAACGGTTGTGAGGTTGTAAATCCTGCCTGCAAACAAAATGCGAAACTGGGAGCAGTCCAGACGCTCCAGCTTCTTGCACCAGCGTATAGTGAACACCAACGTGTCGCCGGGGAGTGTTTGACCAGCAGCCTCATACTCTTTCCCAGACGAGAGATTGACATAGGCAAAGCAGGCATGGTAGTCAGCCCAGGTATTTTGCCTGTTCCCAATCTCGTCCTCGGTCACGCTTGCCTTCTGAATGGCGATGCGCTGACGCATTGCGCCGACTTCCATCATTAGAAAACCACCTCCCGTTTGCCAGAGAGGATGGCCTTCAGCATCCCAACCAGCTCAGTCATATTGGTTTCGCCACGGCTATCAAAGAGATAGCTGACTGCATAGAGGACAGCGACACGCACGGTATCATCATCGGGAAGGTCTTTACGCAGTATAGTAGCGCACAAATCCTCTGCGGATGCGATCAAGGAGAGCAGTAGGTCATCCTCATCATCGTATTCGATTTTCAGATACGCCTTTGTCTCTTCCAGAGAAACCAGCAATGCGGTCACCTCCACTAAAAAGTGCGGCTCCGGCAGGATGTCCCACCGGAGCCATATTGGGTATATCAGCCACCAGTGCCTGCAGCAGCGGCCATGGAAAGGGTCTTCACTGCCTCGGGCAGAATGAGCTTACCATCCACACGCTCGGAGGCGAGGAAGCCTACCTGACCGTTGGCAGCATACAGCTCATTAAGGCGCTTGAAGGAACGACCCTGACGGTCAGCGATCCAGTAATAGGAGAGGTCGCCAAACGCCATGACCTTTGCGCCCGCAGCAATGGTGGGGACATAGGCAGAGGTGTAGAGTGGACGATTCAGAATCATGTCGGGCACACCGATCTGGACAGAGGGCTGCCAGATGTAGTTGCCGTTGTTGTCCTTCAGCTTACGCAGGGCTTTGACAGTGGCGTCGTTCAGCAGCCACACGGCACGGCGACGGTAGGGGGACTTCAGGGAGTGATAGAGGTCCATCACATCGTCAAAGGTGATGGCGGTCTGGCTGGACACAGTCACCCCAGCAGAAGCGCCGCCAGTGGCATTGAAGATGCCCGTGGGCTTGCCGGTACCGTCACCAACGAAGAAGGCTTCCTCTTCCTTGGCACCGATACGACGGGCAAACTCACGGGCAATATAGGTCTCCAGATTAAAGGCAGAGTCGTTCAGGAGCTCATCAGAAACCTTCATCATGGTGGCCAGCTTGTAGGCAGAAATGGTCACCTGACCGAAGGCATCGTCATCCTCGGGGAACGCGCCCTCCTCGTCGATCCACGCAGCCTCGCCCTTGGAAGAGACGACGGGAATCTTACGGTCACCGGAGTTGGTCTGGATGATGGTAGCCAGGGAGCGGAAAAAGTTCTCCTCCTCCAGACCCTCAACGAGAGTGCGTTCAAACTCGTCGGGCACCAGGTAGCCGCCTTCGGTGTCGGTACCGACCTGCAGGGCGTTGCGCACATCATAGAAGTTCTTCTTGCGCATAGCATCCCAGAATGCCTGACGATATTCATCGGTGGCACGGCCGGTCTTTTCCTCGCCGCTCATAGCTGTGCCGGGCTTATTGGTGATGGGGCTGCTGGTGGGCTTGGACAGCTCAAGGTCAATCGCAGCCTGACGCTCCAGCCGGTCGATCTCTTTGCCGAGCGCCACCACATCGGCCTCCATCTTGTCATAGGTGGCGGTATCCTCCGCAGAGAGCAGGCCGTCGCCGCCACGCTTGGTGTCGAGGAATGCCTTAGCAGCTTCCCACGCCTTTGCGCGCTTCTCACGCAGTTCCAGAATTTTGTTCATTGTATTTTTCCTCCAATCACTTATTTCAAGAGCTCCAGCCGCTTATCCAGCTGGTCAATGGGGGTCTTCTTCTCAGGCTTGGGAGGTATGAGCTTCGAGAGCAGGGAGTTGGTGACCGCCATGCGGGAAAACATGATGGCCTCCGGCTTGTCCTGCTCCTGGGTCTCTTCACCTTGGCCTGCAGGGGAATCAAAAAGGATGCCGTCAGCGAAGCCCAACTCCACGGCTTTCGTGGCGTTAAACCAGCTCTCGGCATCCATCAGGTGCGAAATCCTCGCACGACTCAGATTGGTCTTGATTTCATAGGCGTTCATGATACTCTCTTTGACCTCGGAGAGCATATCGATGGCCTTCTTCATCTCCCCGGCATCACCAATCGCAATGGTGGCGGGGTTGTGGATCATCATCATGGCGACCGGGGACATGAGCACTGTGGTACCCGCCATAGCGATGACCGAAGCTGCGGAAGCGGCAAGCCCGTCGATCTTGACAGTCACATTGCCGCTGTAGTCCATCAGCATATTGTAGATTTGGGCTGCGGCAAAAACGTCACCGCCGGGACTGTTGATCCAGACGGTAATGTCCCCGGTACCGGCATTCAGCTCATCTCTGAACAGAGCCGGGGTCACCTCATCGCCGTACCAAGTCTCATCGCTGATCTCGCCATTTAAAAAGAGCGTCCTCGTTTCGGGGACGCCCAAGGCTTCATCAGCATTATTTTTGACCCAGGTCCAGAATTTTCGCTTCATGGCCTTACCTCACTTTCTCCTGTAGTGTGTTTCTCTGGGGTGATTGTGGATCTTGTTGAGTGGTGGTATCTCCGGTACCCGCAGCGAAGGCTCCGGCATCCTTCAACCTGGTCATGTTACCGTTTATCAGGTACAGGTCACCGCCCTCTTCGGCAGGGATAGGATTCAAGTCCTCCATCTCACGAATGTCGTTTGCAGACATCCAGCCGTTCTGTCTGGCTGTGGCATATCCGTTCATGCGGGAGGCGTAGTCACCTCTCAGCAGGCCATCCACATTGAGCTTGATGAAATAGTCCCGCTTCTCCTGGGGGAGCAGAAGGGAGCGCTGCAAAGACTGCTCCCAGCGAATGACCCACGGGTCGAGGGTGTACATCACGAACTCCAGAGACTGCTGCTCAATGTTGGAGAAGCTCGACTTGTCGAGGTCACCGACCATGTGGGGTGGGATGCGGTAAAGTCGGGCAATCTCATCCAGCTGGAACTTCCGAGTTTCGAGGAACTGACTATCCTCTGGCGGGAGACCCACCTGCTGATACTTCATGCCCTCTTCAAGCACGACCACCTTATGGGCATTCTGACTTCCCTGATAGACCGCATTCCACGAGTCCCGCACCTTGCCGGGGTCTTTGAGAACACCGGGATGCTCCAGAACGCCGCCCGGAGTGGCTCCGTTGGCGAAGAAGCTGGCTCCGTACTCCTCACAGGCGATAGTGATGCCTACTGCGTTTTTCATCATGGCAATGGGGCTGTATCCAACCAGGCCATCAAAGCCAAGTCCAGGGATGTGAAGCACATCCTGTGGTGCAAGAGCAATCTGCCCGTACTTCTTCATGTTGGGATTGAGGTCGCTGTCCCTTGTGTAGAGATAGACCAGCTGACCATTGCTCATCCGCTCCACACTCATTTTATTTGGGAGCAACGGGTAAAGGGCAGTAACACGCCCAGCACCATCACGTATGATTTGTGCATAGGCATTGCCCCAGAGCAGCAGGTGGGTCATCAGTGTCTCACGGAAGACGAAAGAGGTCATTTCGGGATTCGGCTCATCGTGGAGCAGGTGGAACAACGGGTGGTTGTAGACCCTCGTTTTGTTCCTACCCTCATAGCGATAGACGTGCAACGGGAGGGAAGCAATCGTCTCTGCCAGCACACGCACACAGGCATAAACCGCAGTGGTCTGCATAGCTGTGACCTCATTGACAGACTTGCCGCTGGTCGTGGGACCGAACAGGAAGGAATACTGCGACCCGAGGTAGTAGTTTTTGGGCTTATCCCTCGCCCGAGCGAGTCCGAGCAATTCACGAATACCCATAGAGCACCTCCTAAAAAACGCAAAAGAAAAGCACCTGCCGTTTCCGGCAGATGCTCCATAGAAATAATGTTTGATTTTATGCTGTAATTTCGTACTTGGTCTTGAGGTCTTTATACCAGCTGTACTCGACAAAGCCTTCTTTCTGTAAGCGCCCGACCACTATTCCAGGGTCAATGGAAACTCTATCTGCGAATCTTAATATAGACGCTCGCGAGAAGTCTCTGTGCTGCACGAATGACGTAAACGACTCATGATCAATCAATATATCTCGTGCAAACGCATCCGCAGCATCTTCGTCAGCTTGTGTGGTTCCACCCGACTGTCCGATGTGCCCGAGGACGATGTGCCCCACTTCATGAAAAAGGCTAAACCAAAAACGGTCTGCATCCTTGCCTCTTACGGTCAGGCCCATAACAATTTTATCTTTGTCATAGAACGTGGCTCCATGCAGGAACGACCCACTTATGTGGGGAAGGAATATAAGGGAAACTCCGCAGTCAGCCATATCCTGCACAAGCTCAGGGCAAAAGACTGATGGGTTTTTCCGTGTCATCGCACGAATTTGCGGAAGTTCCTTCTGAAGTCCACCCACATTGATAGGCCGAACTACTTTCCCGCGGGCTTCCAGTTTTGCACGCTGCGCCCAAGCATACAGAGCATAGTCAGCTTTTTCACCGTCAGCTAATCTGCGACAGGCTATACCCGGTACGAGTGATTCTTTCTCCAATAGGTTGAGAGTAGCAACCTCGAAAAACTTACGCAAACAAAATACTTTCTCAGTCGGAGTCTTGACATTCTCGACCCAGCCATTCTGAGCCATTTCCTTGTAAGGAAATTTCTTTGACAGCTCTATGTCTGCGTCCATTTCATTTTCTGCCTTTGCCTTTGCGAGCTTCTCTCTGTAGACCGCCTCAAGATTGTTCCAGAACTGAGCAGGTACACCGAGTACCATCTCCAAGCGCAACGCCATGTCAGGGGTGAGCTGCACCTCACCGTTGATGAGGTGGCTGATGTGCTTCTGGGACATCCCCATTCGGTCGGCAAACTCTTTCTGACTCATGCCCCTGTCGACCAGCTGCTCCTTAATTGTAGCCCCTGGTGGTGTTGCAATGTAGTTGCGACTCCTCACCATAGAACTTTCCTCCTTAACTATGCTGTACCTTTAATGATAGTCGACAATTTCCAGAATATTCGCAATCCGAATTTCTGTACCCTTCTGTTCGAACACCAATCGGAACGGGTGTACTAAATCAACTGCGTATTGATTTTTGCGATTCCCAGTTAGAGGATGGCACCTTCCAATCTTAAACTGAATCATCATTTCAACACTGTCAGCGGCAGAAATTTGGTCGAGGCGCATTTGTATCTTTTGCGCCATTTCTCGCCCATACTGCTTTTCCGCTTCATAAGCGCTGGTACACACTTTCTCCAGCCTGCGGCTTTTGTATGTGATTTGCAACCCGTCACCTCATTTGCCGTTAACCTCTGGGGTAAACTTAGTATAGCTCAATCAGAGAGGATAGTCAAGCAAATCGTTAACCTATAAGGTAAATTTTCGACTTTAAAGAACAAAGAGACCACGTTCGTCATACACACTGGCTCCGTCCCCCTCATGTCTGATACAACGGTCAAGCGCCATGATCAAAGCCACGATGCCATCGATTTTCTCAGTGGACTTTTCCTTGTCGGGCTTGATGTTCCCGGCAGGGTCTTGGCGCATGACTACGTTCTGAGCCATCCACTTTAATACCGGGTTACCCCCATGAATGACGTTCCCCTCCATCAAGAGCTTAAACAGCTCCTTGCTTGGAGGGGACATATCTTTATAGCCCTGACCGAAGGGCACCATCGTGAATCCGTCATCCTCCAGATTCTGAATCATCTGTGTTGCATTCCAACGGTCGACCGCAATCTCTCGTATATCGTACAGCTTGGCCTGCTCCTCAATAAACTTCTCTATGAATCCATAGTGAATGACGTTACCTTCCGTTGTCATGATAAAGCCCTGCTGTGCCCACACATCGTATGGCACATGGTCACGGCGGCAACGAAGCTCCAGAGTGTCTTCTGGAAGCCAGAAATACGGGAGCACGATGTACTTCTCGTCCTCTGACCGAGGAGGGAACACCATCACGAATGCGGTGATGTCCGACGTGCTGGAAAGGTCAAGTCCGGCATAACAGACACGACCCTTGAGACTGGTCAGGTCAACGGAGCTATTTCCTTTCTCATAGATGTGGTCGGGGATCCAGCATACGGTGGACGATGTCCAAATGTCCAGACGGAGCTGCTTGAAGATGTTCTCCTCAGCTGGGTTGTCCTTTGCGGACAGAAATGCGTCCCGCATCCGGTCAATACCGATGGTGTGCCCGAGGGACGGGTTAGCCTTGTACCAGTTGGCCTCGTCCGTCCAGTCATCATCGTCAGCAAGCCCATATACCACGGGATAGAAGGACGGGTCGATTTTCCTGCCGTTCATCAAATCCAGCGCCGTGGTGTGCAGCTCATAGCAGATGCTGTTGCGGTCGTTACCAGCCGTAGTGATAATGAAGAACAGCGGCTGCTCGCGGGCGTCGCCGGAGCCTTTGGTCAGCACGTCGTAGAGCTTCCTGTTCGGCTGAGCGTGTATCTCGTCGAACACCAAGCCGCTCACGTTGAATCCGTGCTTGGTACCGACCTCGGCACTAAGCACCTGGTAAAAGCCGCTGTTGCTGTAGTTGACGATGCGCTTTGTTGCCCCCATAATTTTGCAGCGTCTCATGAGGGCAGGGGACATCTCCACCATCTGTTTTGCGACATCGAAAACGATGGATGCCTGCTGGCGGTCGGAAGCAGCGCCATACACCTCTGCCGACATCTCGTTATCAGCAAAGAGCAGGTATAGCGCGATGGCTGCGGCGAGCTCACTCTTCCCGTTTTTCTTTGGGATCTCCACGTAGGCAGAACGGAACTGACGCTTTCCGTCTGGCTTCACAACGCCAAACAGGTCGCGCACGATTTGTTCCTGCCAGGGTAGTAAGGTAAAGGGCTTCCCAGCCCACTTGCCCTTGGTGTGGCGCAGGTTTCGCACAAAGGCGACCGCCCGGTCAGCCTTGGCTTTATCGTAGTGGGAGGTGGAAAGCATAAAACTCGTTGGCGTATATTGAAACCCCATCACACATCACCGCCTAACAACTGCTCCATCTCGTCCTCAGAGCTATTACCGTCCGCACCCGCAACGATGCGGCTGCGGGAGGAGGGAGTAAGGCCAAACTGCTCACAGAACTTGAGCATGATTTTCTGATTGGTCTGGGCAATTGATACCTGTGGCACTTGCTGAAGATACCCGTTGGGGGTGCGCACCATAGAGCCATGCTGGGTGATAAACTCCTCTGCCTCTTTCCAGCGGGCGTAGGCTTGGCAATAACCCGCGAAAGCGGCCATGTCCATCTCGGTCAGAAGACCCATAGCCTCCAGCACCTTCGCCATGCGTTTCCACTCACGCTTAGCCTCATCCTCCAGCCAGGCGGGGCAGCGGGGCGCTTTTTTCTGCGGCTTTGGCTCATTTTTGTTGAGAGGCCGGCCTCCGGGGTTGCCCTCCAGCTCCTTGATTGCCGTGGGGACCGGCTTTCTGCCCCTCTGCGCCATAGGCATCACCTCCAAAATGGGCAAAAAGAAAGGACCTCCGAAGAAGCCCATAAAATCATTTATAACGAAGAACAGCCCCGTAGGGCTGTCCTGCTGTTTAGTTGTACTGTTTCAGGATTTTCGCGTAGGCTACGTTTGCTTCCTTGCCGGTGGGCTTGATGTCCCAGCCCCTATCGTAGTTAGCCACGATGCGTCCGTCCTTCCGAATCTCCAGCTTGGAAATGCGCCCCTCATTGATGCCGAACTCGCTGCCCTCATCAAAGTGCTTCACGCAGTAGGTGAATCCGTCTATCTTACCCTTTGTCCACATAATCTTGTCCTCCGTTTTCTTTGTTTTCCCTTTCGGTGTGTACATATTCGCTCTAAAATGGCAGAATAGCAAGTTAATTCAGAGGCATATAGTACACAAAGATGAGGGCGCAAAATTGGTGTTTATACGCTAAAGAGGATTGTATCAAAATATGATACAATCCTCTTTTCTGTTTAGGCTCTGACAGGAAGGACGTCCACCAGCCAGCCAACACCCTTGTGGGTAAGGCCGGTGGCCTTTTCCAGAACATTCTCGGCTTCCTCTACGTAGTGGACTCCCTTGCCGACTTTGATGAAGCGGGCGTCCTCATAACCAGGGATGTCGGTGCGATAAACGTAGGCGTGGCGGGTCTCGCCGTTGTAGGACTTTCCGTCCCAGCCATTGAATGAAAACTCAATCCGCTCCTTGGTCTTAGTGAAGTGTGCTTCGAAGGTCATGCGGTTAATGGCTATGCGGTCAATCAGTTCGAACTGCTCTCTCAATGTCCAGGGGTGCTTCATTTTATGTTCCTCCGTTTTCGTTGTTTCCCTTTCGGTAGTCACATATTCGCTCTAAAGCACCATAATATCAAGTTAATTCGACTCATATAGCACACGATCATACAGCCTTCATTTTGTACATATTATGTGCGGTCTACACCGATTCCAAGAGCCGAAATCTCTTCATCCGTCAGGCCGAGGCATCCGTGGAGCGTGGGATAAAGGTCATTATGACCAGCTGCTTCGATGATGTACTCCAGTGCACGGGAAAATATCTCCTCCCGTCGTTCCGCGGTGATGACCGGGACACAAAGGTCGGCTCTGTACACCACATTCAGGGACCCACCGGTCTCCCAGCCGACCATAATGCTGCCGGTATCATCAACGCCTCTCACCACACCCAGTGTCCCAACCGGGGGAGCCTGTGGGTCATCCATCCGTAGGAGCCGGACTTGGAGTCCAGGAGGGTAGCTCTCACGGATGAGAGATACCACGGAAGGATCTGGGAAGGTCATCGCGTTCCACCGCCTTTGCACTTGTGAATGATTTCTATGATCTGCTCCTGCTCTTCAGCCGCGACGCCGATTTCAGTGAGAGCTTCCCTTGTCCCGCAATCGGGGCAGATAAGGGTCATGTTGTCTTTGCGGGACAGAGCCGGAGGCTCGGAATATGGACGACCGCACCTCGGGCAAATGGTCATTCGAATGGTCATGGGCTTCATCAAGAATCCACCTCCCCAACGCTATAGTCATAAGCGATTTTTAACGCCTTCGGGTCAAAGCCAAAATCCCGATACCCGAATGCACACGTTTTCATATAACTCCGGGATGGCGTTCCGAGCTTGTGGTCCTCATGCATGATGTAGATGAACGCCTTTCTCATCTTGGCTTCGTTGGAGCCAAAAGCTGTCACAGGAAGGCGCATATCAGTCTTGTAATAAAACCTCGGATACCCTTCGTAGACGTCCAGCATCCTTTCATCCTCCGGAGTTACAGACCAAACACCGACCGGCACCTCGTAGCCTTTTGCTGGCTCGATGGTGAGGTAGGAGCCGGTTTTACTGCCCTTGAACATGAGCCGGTAATCCTTGATGACCCCGGTGCCCTCTGCCTTTGCGTCAGGGCACCTGTGAGCCATCTGGAACTTATCCAGGTTGCTCCCGTAGGCAAGATATAATTTTCTGCTTTTCGTATTCATCACAGTCATCCTTTCGTGGGGAATACCCTTCTACCACCTAAAGGGCGGTCATGCCGCCCAATAGTGGTCTGTGGGGTCGATTCCCTCAAGAACGTGGCCTTGCGGCCTCGTCCCTGCCTGGCCTTCAAGCAGCCCGACCGTTGCGGAAGGCTGCATCGCCGCCGAGCCGCTTGGTCAGAGTGTAGCGGGCGGTCTGGAACTCGTCCCCGATGAAGCCCAGCCGAAGGAGCCAGGTGCGCATGGCGTACTTGGGGTTTTCATTCTGCTGGGGCTTGGGACTCGCGGTCTTGACCTCCTTTGCCATCTGGCTCAGTGCGAGGCAGAGCTGGATGTAGGTGCGAAGCTGGCCTGCGTGAATGCCACCCTTGCGGCCATCGCCAGGGTTGTCGAACTGGAAGAGTCGAAACTCAACCGTGCCCTTGGTAAAGGTCGCGTGGAGGTTGAGCATATGGTAGCGGGTCGGATTGTAATGGATGTTGCGGCTTCCGTAGCTATCCTGATACCAAATGTCGGCCAGGCCGCTCATGGTCTTGGGCTTTTTCCTGTTCAGCCGCTGGAGAAATTCAGGATCCACAGTCCTGCAGTAATGGTTGATCCTGCTGCGGTCGAGGTTGAGGGCGTCAATCAGCAGGCTTTCATGGCTTGCCATGATGTTTGCCAAGTTCCGCAGGGTTCCTGCTGTGTGGCCGTTGGCGCCGATGTGGATGTGTACTCCGCAGCCATGCTCAGGGTTGCTGATGGCTCCTGCGTGGCGAAGCTCTCTTGCGACCGCCAGCAGGTCCTCCAAATCGTCGTAGGTGAGGATCGGGGTGGTCAGCTCGGCGGTATGTCTGCCGCGGATGCTGGAGTCACTCATAGCCTTCCAAGTGCGACCCTTCCGGTCTTTGCAGCTCCATACATCGTAGCCGCCGCCATCGTAGCTCACCGTATTCTCGGTGCCGAAGTATCTGGCGACCACCTGGGCGGTTTTCTGTCGGGTGATGTTGCTCATCTCAAGCTCGACCCCGATGGTCTGCTTTTTCATTTCCTCGACCTGTCTGGCAAGCTTATCGTTCATGGTATGTGACCTCCGTTTCTTGTTTTCCCTTTCGGTAGTCACATATTCACTCTAATTCAGGTAAATAGCCAGTTATATTTGAGCGTAAAGTACACAATCATGAGGAGCAGGAATTGTGTGTTTTAGCGCATCTTACTCCTCGAAAGATTCGTTGACCGTGTGGATAGGCGCCGCATCAGCGATTGTCTCCTGAAGGGATTTCTCCTTGGTCAGAGCCGGAAGCAGCTCCCCCTCAGAAGGGGCAGGAGTGGCCTCCTGTTCGGCCTTCTGGCGCTCACGGGCTGCGGCTCGGGCAGCTTTCCACTTGGCCTCGTCGTCGGGCGTACGGAAGGCCGTGTGGCCTTTAAGCCCTTCCAGCAGGACACGCCTCCCGTCTTTACCGTCAGCCCCGTCGAAGCCCACACGCAGGAGCCAGGAGCGGAGGTAGTATTTTTCGTTATCCTCAATGACGGTTTTCGGATTGACACGCTTGGACTCTGCAGCGGCTTTGACCATGTTACCCATGAGCGTGGACAGCGCAGCATTCTTATCTGCATCCTCCTGCTTCGGATAGGTCAGGGTCACCTGACTGTCATCGAACGAGACTCCCTTGCAGGTCGAACGGAATCCCTCGAAGATGGTCAGGAAGTCATTGCGCTCAGTAGGGTTTTCGTCGGAAAGCCTCTGTACGAGGTCATCGTCAATGTTCCAGAACTCCTGACCGAACACTTTGTTGAGCAGGTATTGCTTTGCGTGAGCCAAGTACGCAATGTTGCGAAGCTGCCCGGCGGTCAGCTCCTGAGCAGGTACCACTACGTTGACTTCCGTCATATCCTCGTCCTCCTCATTCTCGGCATGGAAACCCGCGGCTTCGAGCTGCTCAATGAGGTTTTCCACCTCCTCACTGTCAGCGCGGGCATCGAAAATGACGGTGCCGCTCTTATCAATGGTGAAATAGTCCACCACATAGTTGAACGTCGGCACCCCAAGGTACTTGGCTTCGCAGCCGAGGATCTCAGCCATTTTGTCAGCGAGGCGTTTCCGGTCGTTCCCGGTCACATTGTAGTTCAGGGTGAAGTTATTGGTGGTCATGGCTTGCAGCCTCCTTTTGTTTTGGTAGCACATATATCACTCTGAACGCCTCATAAGTCAACGGGTTTCGTGCTTGATTTTGAGAGTTATCAGCTTAGACACAATTTGCGTAGGAATCCAGGATGGCCTGTCCAATTGCAGAAACGACCGGCACGGTTACGCCATTACCCGCCTGCTTATAGAGCTGGGCATCAGAATTGACTGCCCTGGCTCTATCGAACAACTCATCCGGGAAGCCTTGCAATCGGAAGCACTCCCTTGGGGTCAGCCTGCGAATGCGCACCTGCTTTCCGTTCCATGTCACGACTCCCATGGAGCCGCTGCAGGTAAGGTTGTGGGCAACACCCTGACCCACCCGCGCCCGCCTTGTCTCCGACTTGGGATAGGCAAGGTCGATGGAGTCACCTGGAGCTGCTTCCTCATAACCTTTGTTGACTGCACTGCGTACCTTTATAAGATTAGGCTCCTCAAGCACCACGCCGTGGCGGTCTTGAGCGGTGAGCGTGAACATCGGCTCATCAACGTCCTTGACCCTGCGACCGTTCTGATTCTTAGACACATGGCTTGGGTCGATAACAGCCCTGGGATGCTGCACCTCCAGCACACCGCTGTTCGAGGCACGCCGATTGACGATCCCTGCGGTATAGTGGGAGACGAGACACCGAGCAGTATCTGTTATCTTCGGATTCACCAGCGACTGGTCTATGAGGTACAAGCCCGTCTTGGCACCCACGCCACCGCCTTCACCGCAGATAGCGGAGGACACACCATTCATCTCATAAACCCTATACCCCTGTCTTCGCAGATTCACAACCTGCTTAAGATGTCCATGGCTCGTTGGGCTGACAGGTAGTATTTTTCTTCGACCTCTGACTCTAAGATGCCCGATAGTGTACACTCGCTCCCGGCTTTGGGGGACACCAAAGTCTCTGGAATTGAAAATGTCCCATTCAACATCGTACCCAGCTTCGGCCAGCTCACCGAGATAATCGAGGAAATCCCATCCGGCATGGCTTGACAGAAGTCCTTTAACATTCTCCAGCAATACCCATTCGGGTTTATCTTCTTCCTTTTGGCCTTTGATGAGGTCAATGAAGTTAAAAAAGAGTCCACTTCGCTCACCGTGTATTCCGGCGCGTCCCCCTGCAAGAGAGACGTTCTGACAAGGGCTTCCCGCACACCAGATATCTGCTTTTGGAATTGCATCCGCTGTGAGCTTTGTGATGTCTGCTCCATACCATTCTCCCTCCGTTTCGTACATGGCGCGATAGGACCGCACGGCGAATTTATCGTTCTCGCAAAAGCCCACGCACCTCATGCCGACCCGCTCTAAGCCGAGTCTGAAGCCACCGACCCCGGCAAAGAAGTCAATGAAGGTGAGCTGTCGGCCCATCATGCTTCACCCCCGGTCTGGGGCTTGGGCACTTCGCTCCACGGGAGCTTCTCACCGTCTCGCAGCAGAAACACACCGTCCGCATCACCGGTCTGCTCGATGTACCGAGCAACGATGACATCCACAAACTTCTCGTCCAGCTCGATGCCATAGCAGATGCGGTTGGTCTGCTCACACGCAATGAGTGTGGAGCCAGATCCGCTGAAGGGGTCGAGAACGATGCAGTTGCTCATGCAGGAGTTCTGAATGGGGTAGGCCATCAGTGCGATGGGTTTCATGGTGGGGTGGTCTTTAGAAGCGGAGGGCCGGTCATACTCCCAGATGGTTGTCTGCTTGCGGTCTGAATACCACTGATGCTTCCCGCCGACCTTCCATCCAAACAGGCACGGCTCGTGCTGCCACTGGTAAGGGGAGCGCCCGAGCACAAGTCTGTCTTTCTTCCAGATACAGCACCCAGACAGATAAAAACCTGCGTCGTGGAACGCCTGACGGAAGATGAGCCCTTTGGAATCAGCGTGGAAAACATAAATGGAGGCGTCTGCCTCCATGTTCTGCTCCATATTCACGAATGCCGCAAAGAGGAATTTATAGAAATCCTCATCGCTCATATTGTCGTTTTTGATTCGTCCGGCTGTCTCTTCTACATTTACATTATAGGGTGGGTCGGTGAGAACGAGGTTTGCCCTCTTGCCGTCCATGAGCTTTTCATAGGACTCGGGTAGCAGGGAGTCACCGCAGAAAATGCGGTGCGGACCCAGCAGCCAAAGGTCACCGGGCTTGGCGACATTGGGCTTCTGAAGCTGTGCGTCTACATCAAAGTCATCCTCTGTGATTTTCTTGTTGTGTACCTTGGAGAAGAGTTGATCGATTTCGGCAGGCTCGAAGCCGGTTAGGTCAGTATTGAAGTCGGCACTCTGCAGGTCAACCAGCAGGTCTGCCAGGAGCTGCTCATTCCAAGCGCCGGTGATTTTGTTCAGCGCCACATTCAGAGCTTTAACCTTGTGCTCATCCTCGATATGGAGCACGACACACTCCACTTCGGTATAGCCCAAGTCCTTCAGGACAGTTAGCCGCTGGTGGCCTCCAATGACGGTCATATTGTAGTTGACGATGATTGGCTCCACATATCCAAACTCCTGGATGGAGTTCTTGATTTTCTCATACTCTTTATCTCCGGCCTTCAGCTTCTTGCGAGGATTGTATGCTGCAGGCCGCAAGTCGCCAACGGGAATGGTACGCCACTCCATGGCGCTTTTGTTTTCACTCATTATACGGATCCTCCTTGTCAGGGGTGTATGGCGGGCGACCGTCCTCGTCGCGCCAGAAACGGTCACGGATGTAGCATTCGTGTGAGCAATACTTTCTGCTCCGGTTTCCGTAAGAGACAAACTCAGTGCCACAGCAGGCGCACATCAAATGGTAGTACGCAGACTCGCTGCGCTTGGTGGCCTCTGGATGTGACTTCCACCATGCACGGCGGCAGGAGTCCGAGCAGAACTTCTTCCTTCTCCCGGTGTGTGGTTGGAGAAGGGGCCGACCGCAGTACCAGCAGACCTTTCCCCGTTCCATCTGCTCCTTCATATTTACCGTGAGGTCTGAGCAGAGGCCATCCAGCCCATGGGATTTACAGTAGTTGCGTACTATGTCGCGGGTGAGCCCAGTCATGGTGGCGATGGACTTGTAACCGGCACCTCGTAATCTGAGTTCCCTGATTTGAGCCGCCTGGATTTGAGTCATTTCTCCACCGTCCTTTCGCCATAAGGTACAATAAAAAAGCGCAAAACGTAAGCAAATGACTTGCGTTTTGCGCCTATCAGTGAGCACCTTTTGGCGAAAAGGCACCCGATATTTGACGTGAAGCTCCAGTATAATCGGTAGCTGACAGAGTCGGAGGGGTATCCCCCCTCTTTAATTTTGCGTTTTTGCGCAAAGAGGGGGGCGCCGGTCTTTTAGCAAGAAGGTTGTAGGGATTTAGCCCCCCCTACCCCTTGGTGCTCAATAGCTGTACACAGGATTTTTATCTTCGTTCCCTGTCTTTTTGTCGTGGCAGGGCTTGCAAAGCGGCTGCCAATTTGCCCGATTCCAGAAGAGGGTCGGGTCACCTCGATGCGGTTTGATGTGGTCAACGACCGTGGCCTTGGTGTATTTCCCTTGCCGAGCACACTCTGCACACAGTGGGTGTGCTCGTAGATATGCCTTGCTTTCTCGCTGCCAACGGGAGCCATACCCACGGGAGCCAGCCGACCTCACCGCTTCCGGGTGCAGCGGCTTGTGTGTCTCACAGTACTGTTGGCCATAAGGCACGAGGTTTGCGCAGCCTGGGTGTCGGCAGGGCGTGTTGGGTCGACGGGGCACAGCGGTCACTCCTCCCAGGGAAGACCACAGCGCCCGAAGTGGCCGTAGGCCGCCACGTCATTGTAATCGACGTCCAGCAGGTGGAGCCGGTCAATAATACCGCGAGGGGTGAGGTCATAGGACGAGCGAATGGCTTTCACGATTTCACCGACAGGTCGCTGCTCGGTGCCGAAGCAATCCACGCCCACGGAAACTGGCTCGGCCACGCCGATGGCATACGCCAACTGGACTTCGCAGCGTTTGGCGTCTCCGGCACGGACGATGTCCTTTGCGATTTTCCTCGCCATATAAGCACCGCTTCGGTCGACCTTTGTAGGATCCTTGCCGGAAAGGGCACCACCACCATGGCGGCACATTCCTCCGTAAGTGTCAGCTATGATTTTTCTCCCGGTAAGCCCGCAGTCGGCAAATGAGCCGCCAATGACAAACCGCCCGGTCGGATTGACCAGGCGGCGAAAATCTGTATTCAGTTCATACTCTTCAGCAGCGGTCTCCATGATGGTCCCCACGATGGAGCGGAAATCCGACACCTGATATTCAGACCGATGCTGAGTGCTGATGAGGAATGTCGTGATTTTTCCCGTTTCGTAGTCAAAGGAAACCTGCGCCTTCGCATCCGGTAAGAACATGGAAGAATCCAAATCGCGCAGGAGCCGCAGTGCGAGGGTAGCTACAGCGAAGGGGATAGGGAGCATTTCAGGGGTCTCATCCGTCGCATAGCCGAACATCATGCCTTGGTCACCGGCTCCACCTGTGTCTACGCCTTGGGCGATGTCTGGGCTTTGGATACCGAGCCAGTCGGTGACCCAGTATTGGCTGGTGTCTCGAATGCCCACACTATGGAGCACATCAAAGGCCAGCCGCTCCAAGTCTGGATGGTGGAGGGAGGACAGCTCACCGGAAATGAGAATGTCCCTGTCTTTGATCAGACACTCGATACCGCACCTGCTGTTTCGGTCATTTCTCAGGCAATCGGTGACGATGGCGTCTGATATTTGGTCGCATATTTTGTCCGGGTGCCCACAGGACACCTGCTCACTGGTAAAAACCATGTTACCCGCTCCTTTCTATGTACGGGCGGGGGAAAGGACGAAAGCCCCGCCCGACAAAAGAAAAAGGGAGGGATCTCTCCCACCCTTGTACCTTCTGCATTTTAAATTATAGCAGGTAATATTGGAATTGTCAGTGGACTTTTAGTGTAACCACAGTATGCTTACTTGTACTCATCGAGCAGCTCTGAAGCAGAGATACCCATGAAACCCGCGACCTTCACGATCGTGCTCAAAAATGGGTCAGCTTTCCCGGATTCCAAAGCGACAATCTCGTTCGTAGGCAATGACCAGTCGGAAGCAAGCTCATACTGGCTTTTTCCTAATGTCTCTCGATAAGCCCGTATTTTTTTCGCCATGATAGCCGTTCCATCCATTGCATGTGTGCCCCCTTCATATTCAGGTGCCTCATCGTAGATGCCTATATCGTAGAGCTTATCCACTGCGGTACCAAAGCGGTTATTCTGAACCAAATTGTTCTGGAATTCGTCCCCCATCTCCTCACAGAGCTGGCTTATGATGCTCTCCTTCGCATCCTGGCTGATTGCTTCTGAAAAATAGTTGATGAAAATGTGTAGTCTCGTCCAACCGGTCTTGTCCGGCATGAAAGAGAAATATGTAGACCGGGTCAGCACATCAAAGATAAACCGTCTGTCCTCCGGAAAATCGATCTCGAAGAATGGTACATATAAATTGATATGGGACTCATACTGCTCGAAATCCACGATGCCCCGAAGCCGTCCACCGTGCCGCTTGGCGAAAGCGTCACACTGCTCCAATAAATAATCATAATTCGCCTTGTCCTCGGGAACAATGACCTTGGGGATCTGGCTTAGCCGTTCATTCAACTTCTGAAAGAAGCCCGCTGCCTTTAACTCGCTAATCACATCGAAGTCAGTGCTTTGTAGCACCTGACGTTTACGTTCTTTGGCCTGCCTATAGTCACGCTCATATATTTGGTTTTCCATCTTGTGTCTCCAGTTCTTCAATAGCCATGTGTAAATAGTAACCACGCTGATTGCGAATGGCATCCTCGTATTTTGTAACGAATGGAACATAAGCCTCGCAAACGCGCCTGATGGCTTCTGTGGTATTCGGTGGAGTTGGCTCATGCCATCCGGCATAATGCTCCCACTCCCAGGCAAACGGATGCTTACCCTCCCATCCAGCACGCACATAGCGTTCGATCACAGCTCGGAAGCTCGCCGGTCGGATGCCGAAGTCCGCAGCTGCTTCTTTGACAAATCTGCTGTAGTTGGCTTTTGTTGCCGTACAGCCGTTTTCAACATAACGAGTCAAGACCGCAGCTAAGTACTTCGCGCCCTTTCGCATGATCCAACCGTACTGCCGTGTGTAGTTCCGAATAAGCTCTGGATCCTTAATATCCAACAAAGGTGTTCCCCTCTTTCCCTCAAGCGCCAAAATGAAGTCGTTGTGTCCTACCAGTGGGACACGAATTTCGCAAATTTAGTATAACCTTGTGGGTAATGATAGTCAAGCTGAAGGAATGGGGGCAGGCCAATGAAGAGGATACTGGATGGGCAAAAGCAAAACATGGTCGGTCCTCGTATCAAGCAGTTGAGATTAGAAAAGGGCATGACGCAGAAGACCCTTGCCGAGAGGCTTGACACTTTAGCGGTCTATGTTTGCCGAGGCTCCATCTCCCGCATTGAGGAACAGAAGCGCACCATAACCGACATTGAACTGGCAGGCATCGCAGAGGTACTGCAGGTGGACATATCCGAATTCTTCAAAAAAGACGAATGAGTGGGCATCCCAGATAGGGACGCCCACTCATTTTATATAGCGCCGATTTGTACCTGCAACGCTCTCGTGACTTTTCGCATGGTCGCCGCATCCTTGACTGTACCAACCTTACGCACCAGTTCACTTTTCTCCACGGTGAAGAGCTGCTCGGCAAGAGCGATGCTGTCCTGCTTAAGCCCATAGCCGGCTTTCCTCGATAGGAAAACATGGGTGGGCTGCCGGAGCTTTTTCTTCACCTGTGCTGTGAGCGGTATGACCGTAACGACGGGAGAGTATTTGTTTGCCACATTGTTGCTGACAATGAGGGCAGGGCGAAATCCGCATTCCTTACTACTGTTCATATTCGTTCCGAAATCAATATAGTAAATATCGCCTCTCCTATACATGGTGTCACCCCAGCAAGTATGCTGCCATGCGCTGGTCATGCTTGCTATAGAGCACGTCCAATTCGGCAATGGCCTTTTTCCTGGCATTTGCAACGGTCTTTCGGCAAATGTGATATTTTCCCATGACCATATCCCAAGTCTCGCGCTCCACAACCAGGTCGTGAATCAGGCCGGGAAGGTAGCCAGAGAGCTGGCTCACAGCGGTGTCGAAGAAGTCAAGCTCTTCTTTCAGGCTTGTATATTCATCAGCAAGGTGCTTGAGCCAGTCACGATTTATCTGCTCCAGACGGTCACGGTAGTTAATGGCAATGGTGCAGGTCTTGTCGCTTACATTGCTGGTCTGTACTCTGTCCCCAGTGGGATGGGAAAACTGCATCGTGTCCAGCACCTCCTGTGGAGTGATGCCCCTGAAGTTGTCCAGCTCACTTTCCAGCACAGCAAGGTCACGGCGCATGGTATCATAATTCCGCATGATGTATTCAACTCTCTCGCTCATGTCAAACCTCCAGTCTCGCCCTGACCGCATCACGTAGAGCGTTTTGCCCGACGTCCTTTCGTGCCAGGGCGCTCATAATATCTTCGTCGATTGTGCCCTCTGAGATGATGTGATGAATTACCACGGTGTGCTCCTGACCCTGTCTCCATAGCCGGTCGTTCAGCTGTTCGTAGAGCTCCAGTGACCAGGTTAGGGAAAACCACACCAGCGTAGAGCCCCCTGATTGAAGGTTGAGGCCATGACCGGCAGAGGCGGGATGTATCAGGCCAACAGGGATCTCTCCTGCGCACCATGCTGCAATGTCCTCGGCGGTATTGATGTCCCGGCAATCAAACCGCTCATGGAGCCGGTCGTGCTCATGATGAAACCAGTAGGCAACGAGCAGAGGTTTCCCGTTGGCGGCTTCGATCAGATCCTCCAGGGCGTCCAGCTTTCGGGAATGTAGTACAACGGTTTGATGGCCACTGCTGTAAACAGCACCACTGGCCATCTGCTGGAGCTTGTTGCTCAAGGACGCAGCATTCACGGCGTCCAGCTCCTCGCCATTCAGTTCCGTCACCATGTCCCTACGAAGGCGGTCATAAACCTCATGTTCCTTGGGGCTCATTGAGACCGTCACACGATTGGTCACCAGCTCTGGCATCTGCAGGTGGTCTTTCGCTTTCATGGAGATACAGATGTCGGAAATCAACTCATATATCTTGTCCTCTGCACCTTCACGAGGTTTGTAGGAATACACGATCTCCCGATTGCGTTTGTCCGGTACGAAGAATCGCTCCCGGTAACTGCCGATATAGCGTCCGAGCCGCTGACCCATATCCAACAGGCACATCTCAGCCCACAGATCCATGAGGGAGTTGGGAGCGGGGGTGGCGGTCAGGCCAACGATGCGTGTCACCAGTGGCCGCACCTTTCGCATAGCTTTAAACCGCTGTGCCTGGTGGGACTTGAACGAGGACAACTCATCGACGACCACCATATCGAAATCCCAGTGCCGATTTTTCACCAGCCATGTAACATTTTCACGGTTGATGATATATAGAAAAGCGGGGGTGTTCAGAGCCGAGCGTCGTTCCTGCTCACTGCCCAGCACCTTCACTGCGGTCAGGCCGGCCAGGTGCTCCCACTTTTCAATTTCCTGTACCCACACATTTTCGGCCACTCGCTTGGGAGCGATGACCAGCACCCGTCCTATGTCAAAAGAATCGAGCACCAAATCCCATAGCGCGGTCAAGGTAATGACCGTTTTGCCGAGACCGCAGTCAAGCATCAAACAGCTGATGGGGTGTTCCAGCAGGAAGCGTGTGGCATAGGTCTGATATTCATGGGGCTTGTATTTCATCCAGGATACCTCCAATCTGCTCCGGCCTGTCAATGCAACAGACGCGAAAGCCCAGCTCTTCCAACTGCCGCTTCCGTAAAAGCTGAAGCGGTCGCATCTTCTGGCCGGGTGCCTTGACCTCCACGAAGGCCAATCTGCCATCGGGGAGGAGTACCAAACGGTCGGGCACCCCATCTAATCCGGGGGATGTGAATTTGGGAGCGAGGCCACCGCGTTTTTTGACTGCAGTGACCAGCCTGCGCTCCACTTCTCGTTCTCGCATAAAGGCTCCTGTTCCTTGTTTCGTTCCTATCACCATTTTTCTCTATACGCGCGCACTCGCACGCATCACGTGCCTGAGTTTCTTTGTTCTTTATTTCCCATGCTTTAATAGGGAAAAGATAGGAACAAAGGAACAATCCCTCAAAACTCCCCGTGGGTCAGGAACTCTGTGTGTTCCTGCCATTGTTCCTGATCTACAGCAAGGATACATAGAAACGTGCGACTCAGTTCCTAACGGTCACGGCTTGTTCCTATCAAAAGCCGGAACAAAGGTCTTTTGAGGGCCGTAGAGCGGTCGGCGGGTCTTGCCGTGCCGATTCGTTTTGATGACCGACCAGCCGAGCTTGTTCAAGATGCCTTCTATCTCATAGGAGTCGGAGCGCTTGATGTTCGAGCGCTCCTTGCCGAAGCATTCACACCAAATCTCCAAGATGCAGACACGGTCACGTGGCTCAGTGCCGACCGCAAGGCCACCGTCAAATTCGCTACCGCCCAGGAAGCTCCTGCGCTGATAGAGATCCATGCTATCCCACTCTGCTGGGAGCAGCCGCCCAAGGTACTCTTCAATGATACCTTCACGGTCATCCGACTCCATAGCATCCAGCTGGCGATGGTACGCCTCGGCTGCGATGTCACCCTTCAGATACAGCTCCTCTCCGGCATGATAGCAATTGAGAGCCTCGGCCCACACTTGGTCGACCTCCGTCAGCTCCCAAGGATGGTGCTTGCCGAGGCCGGTCACGTCAACAGGCCAGAAGCGGCGGTTTCCGGTTATGTCCCGAAGGAAACCGTTATCTGAATTGCTGGAGCCAACAATAATGTTCGTCCTGGGATGGCTTTCGACTACGGTGCCGTATGCCTGACGGAATTTGTCATCGGTACGGGAGAGGAATGATTTCACTGTCTCTACGTCCACCTTTTTGATGCCGTTCATTTCAGCTATCTCAAGGATCCAGTACCCCTGCAGCTTCTCCGCAGCAGTCTTGTCCCTCATATCAGCAATGGAGAGAGAATCGGAAAACCAGTCCTTGCCCAGAATGGCGTAAAAAGTAGACTTTCCCATACCCTGCGGGCCATTGACCACCAGCATGGAGTCAAACTTGATACCCGGCTCGTAAATACGGGCTACCGCTGCACACAGTGTCTTACGGGTAACGGCTCGGACGTAGGGTGTATCTTCCGCACCCATATAGTCGATGAGTAGGGTGTCCAGGCGTGGCACACCATCCCATGCCAGACCGTCCAGATAGTCTTTCACCGGGTGATAAGTGCGCTCTGCAGATACGACCGCCAGAAGTGCGTCTTTAAACTTCGTGGGAGACCAAATCCCATACACCCGCTCAAAGTAGAGCTTGGCGTTTGCCATGTCCGCATCAGACCAACCTGGTTTTACCTGCTGCCACGGCAGGGAGCCAATCACATCCAAGGTACCCTTGAACTCGTTGAACACAATATTCTGAAGGTTAGGGTCATACCGGATGATAGTGGCGATGTTTGTGAGGGTGGCCTTCACTTTGCCCTGCTTGTCCAGTTCCAGCGCATTTTGCCAATCGTAATCTTCGGACGTAAACTCAGACTGAGCAAGCTGCTCCCGCTCCCTGCCGAGGGTGCGCTTTACCTCATCGTCCTGTGCGGCAAACTCCTGCATGGCCTGAAAGCTGGGGAGTTTCGCTGCGTCGGTGTCCTCATCGGCCTTTGCGTCCAGTGTGCCGAATTTATGAATGCGCACCACATCGAAGGCGTTGAGCAGTTTCCCGCAGGCGGGGTCGGTGGCGTGATGGCTATAGGCAAACTTGTCCTCGTAGATCACGACGCCCGCTTGGGAATCGGCAGGGATGTAGTCAAAGCGCCCTGCCATGGCACTGTGTTGGTACACATCGGGCAGGAACTTCTCGATTGCATCCTGCACAGAGTAGGTCCGGCAAAAAGCGCCGACCAGCCCGGACTTGGTGAGCGGGTCAGCCTGACGCTTCACCTCTCTGGCAACCACCTTCTCCTGCCGCTTGGAGACGGGCCACTCTGCAGTGTTATGCCAGTCGGTGTATCTCGCCAGCACGTTGTCCGGGTCGAGGAACTCACCTTTGATCTCACGGAAGAGAAACACACCGTCGCAAGATGTGGATGGCCAGTACATAAGTCGGCTCGGCTCATAGGTGGTATCGTCAAACAGCTCGATTCCAATGTCTTCAGCCACCTTGCGCGCCACTGCCATATACTCATCCCCTGTGACTTCACGGGTCAGAGGGACGATGAGCCGCAGGCGCGGCTTTTCCGGTGTGCTTTTATGGGTGGAATAGATGAGGCAGTAGAAGGGGAACAGCATCTCCAACTGCTCCACGATGTCCGGGGTCGCGTAATCCATATCGAGAGTGAGACCCGAGCGGGAGATGACGCTGTCCTTTTTCCGTCGACCATCACGCAGGCGACCGAGCACGAAGCCGCCGACATCCTTGATGGAGTCCTGTTTGGCCTTCGGCATTTTTCGATATTGTTCGACAGTTTCCGACGTGGTGTAAGTTACAGAAATGCGCTCCCGGAAGGTGTCAAGCTCCATTTCCTGACCGTTCCAGACCTTCTCCATGCGGGAGTTACCGGTCGATACATACAGTTTCAAGTCACGTCACCTCCAAATACTCCATATTCCTCTGAAGTCTGCGAAGGAGCCTGCGGCTCCGCTGAATGTCCTTCAGGACTTCCCTTTTCTTCATATGTGGCATGAGCGAGAGCTGCAGTTGCTGGGTATTGCTCTCGATGCTTGCCTCATATGCTTGTGCCCGTTCCAGCAGGTATTCCATCAACTCCTGGCGTTCCTCCTGTGGGCACCACTGGTTGATGAGCCGGAATACCTTCCTGGCCTTCTGAAGTGGGCAGGGGAAGAAGGTATCGACATAGAGGTCAATATACCCGCTTGCGTGGTTGATTCTTAAGTGTTCCATATCCTCAGTCCTTTTTATAGAAAGCGCATTCGTAACCGTCAGCACGGAGGGGAAGCCCGCTTGCCCAAGAGGGACCTTGAGCCATTACGGTGGTCATCTCATCTACGGACGCGACCCCAATTGGCATTTCGGCAACTGCCTCGTCGTGGATGTGCATCACGATTTGATACCCATGCTGTGAAAGGTTGAGCATGGCATGGGCGAGAAGATCACGCGCAGTGCCCTGAACAATATTTTCGACCAGTTTCGGGCCGTAGGTTTCTATCCTGCACCATTTCTTGTTCTCACCGATGCCCTCGTAGGTGAGGCCGTCCCTGCCAAACTTGTTCACTGCAAGGCGAGGTTTCACATACGCCAATCTCCTGCCGGACGGAAGGGTGATGAACAGAAAGCCCGAACGGTACTCAAGGGCGATTCGCCCCACCTTGATCGAGGTGCGCTCTCTGACTGCCTTTAGAGCTGCAGCGTCGATATCCCACCAAAACTGTACGATGCGGGGATTGGCTCCGCGCCACGAGTTAACCAGGCCAGGTAGCTCGACCTCACCCACGCCCATATCCAGAGCACCCATGGCTTTCAGAGCGCCGACACCGCCGCCGTAACCAAGGGCCAATTCAGAGATTTTTCCTTTTTGTCTGAGAGGGCTTCCTTTGGTGATCTGTTCGATTGGCACATGGAACATCTGGCTTGCAGAAGCCTCATAGATTTTGCCGTGCGATGCGAACACCTCCAACCGCCATCGCTCCTCTGCCAGCCACGACAAGACCCTTGCTTCGATGGCGCTGAAATCTGCCACGATAAATCGTGAGCCGGACTTGGGAACAAACGCCGTGCGGATGAGCTCAGATAGGACACCGGGGGTATTATCGAAGAGAAGCTCAATGTCCTCATAGCGCCCCGTGCGCACCAGCTCCCGAGCCAGCTCCAAATCCGGTATGTGGTTTTGAGGCAGATTTTGAACTTGGACGAGGCGGGATGCCCATCGCCCGGTGCGGTTGGCACCGTAGAACTTGAAAAGGCCATGCACACGACCATCCGAGCAGACCGAGCGCTTGATGGCCTCATACTTCTTCACAGAGGTTTTGGACAGCAGAAGTCGGAGCTTGAGCATTTCGAGAGCTTCTCCATCAGCTTCTTTTATCAGGTCCCGTACTGCCTTTTTGTCCAGAGTCTCGGCAACCACGCCGTGCTCAGCAAGCCACCCCTTTACCTGGGAGACGGAATTGGGGTTTTCGAGACCGGTCAATTCATATGCTCTGGCTGTTGCCGCATCCTTATATTCGAGGTCACATTCTACAGCGTGCTCTACCAGTACGGGGTCCACCAAGACGCCCCGGTCGTTGATGTCCTGATCCATAAGGTAATATTCCTGCTCCGCAGGAGGGATGGGGAATGCCCTTAACTTTCGACGAATCTCTCGCTCCACTTCAACGTCGCGGATGTTGTACTGGATAAACCGTGCCCACTTGTCCGGTGCGTCCTCCGGTCGATTGCGTGTCCGACCACCGTTGGCCTTCGTCGCTTTACATGGCACAGAGAAATAGCGTATCAGGTCATCGCCCTCGGCCAGCTTTTGAGCTTCAAGGCCAAGCACGGACCCGACACCTTTTAGGGAGAGGGGTAGGCCGAGGAGCAGGGCTTGGGTAGCCGTGCAGTACCACTGATCTGTCGGTAGAGCAAGATCCAAGTACCTCCCCAGACACACACGCTCAAAAGATGCGTTGAAGGCAGTCTTTGTGACGGTAGGGGCTGTCAGCGCAGCGGCAACCTCATCTGGGAGATGTTGGCCGCTGGCGAAGTCTATGACCTGTACAGGCTCGTCATCAAAGGCGTAGCCAAAGAGCAGCACTTCGAAGTTGGGACTATCGGTATATGCATACACGCCGCACTTGGTTAGGTCGACATCGGAGTAGGTCTCGATGTCAATGGATAAAATAGAATGCTTCATGCTGGTCTCCTATGTCCGAAAAAATGAAAAACCGGATGTATAGCTCCTCCCACCGAGTCCCCAGAATGTGGTACTATGTCATTGGGAGGTGTGTCCTATGAGTAAGACAAAGTACGAAATCTTGAGTGAAAAGCAAAGACGAGTTTGGGATCTCCACGAGCAGGGAATGAACATGATGGCCATATCACGGAAGCTGGGCGTAAGCTACAATGCAGTCCGGGAGACCATGAAGAGAATCGACCGTAAATTTCGGGAGTACGACAGATTCCAGGCTACTGAGGAGAAAGACAAGGCTACGATTTTCTTCCCGCTGACCCAAGGGGAGGGAAAGCTTATACTTGAGGCTATCAGGCACTATGAGTTCAACTTGGAGCGGCAAAACCGGGCTCTGAATGACTGGCGGGGAAACATACCATATAAATGTGAAGTCTTGGCGGACTTGTATGAACGGGGGCAAGTGGCGGTCTATGGTAAGGCCACTGAAAAGCTGCTCCCCAATCGCTGGTAATGAGTATGTATGGAGGGGTGCCTATCGACACCCCTCCCTGCAGTCAGGACAGGAAATCGTCATCCTCCACGGAGTCAAAGTCATCGGCGGCATTGGTGCGACCGCCAAGCGCCTCGCCATCCTTGAGCTTCTGGATATTGCCCAGCCCAGCAGCAATACCACGATTGCCGTTGGAGTTGTAAGCGTAGAAGGTCACGCTGATGCGACCGTAGCAGCCGCTATACACCTCGTTGTGATCCAGGATGGGCTGCACCTTGGAATCGACCACCTGGGGAGCCTGTCGGCTGTTGGCATTCAGAAAGTAGCAGTTCTGATAGTTGGGGTCATCGGGGCGGTCAATATCACCGTCACGGAGGGGGAGTTTGAGGTTGGCAGGGATCTTGCCGCCCCACTTGGCCACACCCTCCTTTTTGGCCTGCTCGACAGCAGCTTTGATTGCCTCCACAGTCTTGGTATCACTTTTGGGAATGACAGCGCTCACGCTGTATTTCGGCTCGGAGTTGTTGATGGCGACCGGCTCCCAGCAATGCAGGTAGGAAAAACGACAGGGGATGATGACCTTAGTCTGATTATTTTTCATTATCTTGTTCCTCCATAAAATCCGCTTCAGCGGTAGTACGTTTGATAGCTTCTCGCTTGTCTGATTCAGGGACGAGGGTGATTTTCCCTTGGGGCTTGTAGACGAGTGGACCGATGACCTCTGCAAACCGCTGCTTGCCCATGAGCTTCTCCATCTCCGTGATCCCAATGAGGGACTTCTTGAAGATGTCTGTATACCCGGCCTCGGTAGCAGCGGCAATGACTGCGTCCTCATCGCTGTACCGGCGGTTTGATCTGCCCTCGACCAACTTGTATCCCGGCCAGTGCTTCCCATAGGTCACGGCGGTGTCCTGGGCAAAGGCATAGACATCTGCAGCCCATTTTGCCAAATCGTCTGCAACCTTAAGCACTTCTGAGATTTCATCATCGGTGAGCAGGGGCGGGTCACGGAATTCCATCTCAGCCAGTTTCAGATAGCTCTGCGCTCTGGCCCGACAGGTGTTCCTGGCTTTGCAGAAGCGACACCACTCGCCGGGGCAGAAATCGCCCTCACCGTTGAGCGCCATTGCTCCACGAGGGCGCAGGACATCGTCGCCCCATTGTTTGAGATTATCCGCAGAGATCTCCCAGGTGCTGATGTGTTCCAGTCGAGGCTGATAAATAGTCATGCGCACCGTGTCTATGGAGTAGAGCATCTCCCCAATGGCCAGAACGCCGAGACCATAAATCATGAGCTGGGGGTTTTCTTCAGCGTCGACCATAACGCCGCGTCCGAGCTTCAGGTCTATGATGTGAGCCACGGTGTCGGTGACGATCATCATGTCGGCGGTACCGAAACAACCGGCCACATACTCAGACACGTCCACCCGCTGCTCAACGGAAAGGAGCGGGGTCTGACAAATCCTGCGGGCGTCTTCTACTTGCTCCTTGACGAAGGTCACATATTCCTCGACCGCTTCAACCAGTTCATCCGTGTAGAAGTCGGAGGTAGGGCGGCGGGTACGTTGCTTCAGGTATTTTTTTATGAGGTGCTCTGCCAGCGCATGGCCTGCCGTACCTTCGGCAGCATACACGCTCTCCTCGTCCTCGAACTGCTCCCCCAGAAGGAGTGAGGGAGGGCAGTTGAGTGAACGAAGTGCCGCCGAAGGGGGAAACTTGGAATGTGCCCTCATCACAGAGCCTCCGCTTCCTTCAGGAGCGCCGGGTAGTCTTCAGGCTTAACGCCGGAAAGTTTTCCAGCATCGTATTTGAGAAGCAGAGCTTTGACCTGCCGGGTCTTACCCTCTTGGGACTTGCCTGCCAAGACTGCTCTTACCTGCTCAATGGTGACCTGGGGAGCCGGTTGTGTGTTTGCGTCAGGGGTAGAGGTGCGCTCCGGCTCACCTGCGAGTGCCCGGTAGCCTTGCGCGAGCTGTTCAAAGCCCTCTGCGAGTTTTAAATAAGTGTCGTTCATAGGTGCCATCCTTTCTTAGACCAGCTTGAGGCCGCGCACGGCCTGACGAAGCTCATCCGTCACTCGGTCGTCGATCATCAGGGTATCGGGAAAAATACGGTCAGCTTGTTCGTCATGGAGCTTGACCGGCAGTCCCAGCTTTTTTGCCGCCTCCAGCTCATAGGCCATGCCGGAGCTGACTCTTGAGCCATGTACCCAGACCTCATCGCACATCTTCATCAGCTCCCCGCCGAGCTTGATTGCCTTGATGCGCTCTTGGGGATCATCATCTTTCAGGAACTGCGGGAAGAAGAGGTGCGGAGTTATGGGGCAGTAGCCACACACAGCGGCCATGCGAGAGTAGTATCTGGCTTTCTCGACATTCTTCTCGACGTCTCCGCGATAGGGGGAACAGATAAAGACCTTTTTCATTTCGTACATTCACCTAATCCTTTCATCATCATTCGGGGGTGTTTCCCGTTGGTCAGTACGGAGCAAACTGAGAGAGGATGCCATTCATCGTTTCCAAGTCATGACCTGATAGGGTCGGCGCCAACCTTCTCAGGAGATCGGCCTGCTCTGGGGACAGGGTACGCCGGTTGAGGTGAAACCACTCAGCAACCTCGACCCCACCACCGTAACGGCCGCGCTTGGTCTCAATGGGGTAGTGACACATGAGCACCTCGATGTCAGTGCGGATGGTCCGCTCTGATACACCGAACTCAGCGGCGAGATTTTCAATTTTCTCCGAACGTCTGGCGTTCAGCGCTTGTAGGATAGCTTCCCGTCGCTCGTTGGCGCTCAATGTGTTCACCTCCTCTCTCTTGCTCTGTGCTTTGAATAGTAAAGGTTAAACCGGAAGGGTAATTTCCGGTTTAAAGAAAAAATTTTGCCGGTTTAGCTCTATTACATCTTCCAGCTCAAAGAGCGGAAAATTAACCTCATGTAAACCGCCATCGCGGTTTGTCCTATAAGCGAGACAAACAAAAGGGCCGGAGTAAGCTGCTGTACAGCATTACTCCGGCCTTAGTGGTGGCTCTCGCCCCGGTGGTCAGTCAGTAAGACTTCTTGACTCGCCCTTTCCGCTTGCAGGCGGTTGACCGCTCTGTTTGATGGCTTTCCAAATCTACTCGGAAAAACCGGCGGCACGTTGGGCATCGCAGTGACACGACTGTCTTGGCCTTTCGATCATACCAAACTTCGCCTTTCCCACACCATGGGCACACTGCGGTCTTATTCAGTTGAGCGTTTCGAATCATTCGTCCCTCCATCAGCGTACGCAAAATACGCCGTTTTGCGTACAAAATTCTTAAAAAAATAGCAACCTGCCTGTGAAGACAGGCTGCCGGTAGATTTCACTGTCAGAAGGCGACCACCATCTGATGGCGACGCTGCATATAGGTGTTTTTGTCCATGATGAGATGCTGACGCTGTAGCTGGACTCGTGCAGCGGCCTTGGAAACACCGAATGGACGAGCGATACTCTCAATGAGCACGGGGAGCACCACATCGTAGGTCAAATCAAGCTCATCCTCAATTACGATGATCCCATCCTCATAACCGACTGACTTGATCTGCTCCATTGCGTAGGGGACAAAGGCGGGACGAGGCATGGCCCACGCTGCCGCCAACGTATTGGCCTGATGCTCACGATGGTCGTGTTCGGTTACAAGCTGCCTGCGTCCATACCCGCCAAAGATGTCATCCCTGCGGCATCGCAGCGCACTCGGCTGGCTTGAACGGGCGGCAGCGAATAGGTCCATCTGCCCGTCCATTCGTTTGAACACACTCGGATGAGCACAAAAATGTCCTCCCTCATGCAGAGCTGTGAAATGGACGTATGTGTCCTTGCCTTCATCAACCAGAGTGTTGTCGATGATAATGGTGTCTGCAGCAACATCAATAGTACGGACACACTTGTTCTCTCGGTCAAAGACCTGGATGCGCTCATCGTTGAAAACGGTTGCGCCTGCGATAGCCGGCGTCCCATCTTCGTTATAGAGATACTGATATTCCAGATTGACCCCCAAGTAGGACTCAAGGAAGTGGTCTGCATTTATTTTAGTCGGCTCCTTCAGCAGACACGGCTTGTAATCCTGAAGGACTGCTTCGGCATAGTCCTGCAGGACGGCATCACGAACGATGGGGGTCCCATCATGGGCTTTTCTCGAACAGTGAAATTCTACCACTACTACTCTCTCCTTTTCTGCTTATTAGCTTCCAGTTGTCGGATGAACTTCTTCCAGTCTGCTTCGTCGCCTGCTCCATCATTGGTGAGCCGAAGTGCCTGCCTTGCCAGGTTGCCAACCTCCGAATGCATCATGATGTCGTCAAGGTCATAGGGGACGGTGCCCTTCTCTTTGGCAGCAGCGTCATACAGTATGGCTCTATCCTTCTCGGAAAGGCTAAAATAAGAAGCAAACTTTCCAATTTTCTCGCTGTCAAATGGTTTTCTACGGTTTTGCTCGATATCGCTGAGCATAGACCGGGAGATGCCAAGAACTTCTGACATGGTCTTCAAAGTAACTTCGTGTTCCGTCCGCAAGGCTTTTATTAGCGTTCCAAACCTCATGTTCTCCTTTTTCATGGTGTGATTTCCTCCTTTGGCTTTGTACGCAAATTGCGCCAATTACGCCAATCTGCGTACAAGTATAGCAAAGGGGTCAGGAATTGTCAAGCCCTCACTGGTACATCATTCCCGGCATGGTCACCACCTCACGACCGTCTGATGGCATCTTCAAGTTGCCCATAAGTGCTGCCGGGTACACAGACCACTTTCCAAAGCGGCGACGCAGGTTTTCAACCACTGTTTCTAATTTATCCTGCCGGTCGAGGCGGCTGATGTCATGGAACAGGCTGGCCTGCAAGGGCTGGCCTTGCTGAATGAGGTTTGTTGCCCGGACGGTCACTGCCCGGACAGGCGTAGTCCAGATGTAGTGACGGTGGAAAAGCTCTCTTGCAGCTTGAGCGATAAGCAGGGGACTTCGAGTAGGCAGAGGCAGCTTCTCTTGATACTGCCGGTGGTACAGTTGACTGTTGCGGATGAAAATCTGTACCCCAGTGGCCTCCAAGCCATGGAGCCGGAGCTTGTGCCCGATGTCCTGCGAGAGCGCCAGCATGACCTTCCATACTTCTTCTTCATTGAACAGGTCTGCATTACAGGTGATCCCACGCCCGACGGACTTGACCGGCGACACAAAATCCTGATGCATCACCCGAGACTGGTCGAGGCCGGAAGCGTACAGCCACAGCGCGTCTCCATTAACACCAAATTGGCGATGCATGAAATCCTGGCCAATCTTAGAGATGTCCCCGATGGTATGTACTCCGTATCTTTCGAGCTTTGCGGTAGTGGCTCTGCCTACATATAGTAGGTCTGAAGCAGGTAACGGCCAGACCTTTTCCTTGAAATCATCCTCTGTGATTTCCGTTATCGCATCCGGCTTTTTCATATCCGAGCCGAGCTTGGCGAAGACCTTATTGTAGGAGACTCCTATGCTCACGGTCAGGCCAAGCTCATCTTTGACCGTCCTCCTGATCTCGTCTGCAAGTTCCGTGGGACGCAGGCCGCTTGAGTTGCCGGTCACATCCAGCCAGCATTCATCCATCCCATAAGGCTCCACCAGGTCAGTGTATCGCTGGTAGATGGAGCGGGTAAGGGCAGAGTATTTGAGGTACTGGTCATACTGCGGAGGCACCAGGATAAGGTCTTTGCATAGCCTCTGGGCTTCCCAGTTCACCATACCTGTTTTGACCCCGGCCTTTTTTGCCTTCTCCGATTTCGCTAAGACGATGCCGTGTCGGTCTTCAGTGGCTCCACACACGGCCACTGCCTTGCCCCTCAAAGAAGGGTCGAGCATCATCTCGACAGATGCGTAGAAGCAGTTCAGGTCGCTATGAAAAATAATTCTGGGCATTTTCTCACTCCCCTCTTGACAAAAAAACGCAATTCAATGTAAGATAAAAGCGCAACTGAATGGCGTATTTATGATTATAGGCAAGTGAGTTGCGTTTGTCAATAGCGTTTTGAAAATATGCGCAATTCAACTGCGTGAGGAGGCGCGACATGAAGTTCGGAGAAAAGTTAAAAGCGCTTCGGAAAGAGCGCGGACTGACTCAAAATGAGCTGGCTAAAGCTGTAGGGGTAGGTACCCGTTCAGTGGTTGGCTGGGAGCAAGAAGGGCGTTACCCCCGCAAGCGTGAGCTGTATGCGAAGCTGGCCGAGGTGCTCGGCACGGAAGAGAACTACTTGCTGACGGAAGATGAGCAGTTCGTATCCGTTGCTTCAGAGCAGTACGGTAGCCGTGGCAAGCGGCAGGCCGAGCAGCTCGTAGCGGAGCTGTCTGGTCTGTTCGCAGGCGGTGAGCTGACCGAGTCCGACAAGGATGCGGTCATGATTGCTCTCCAGAAAGCTTACTTCGACTGCAAAGAGGACAATAAGAAATACACCCCCAAGGCGTATCGTCCGAAATAACGGACATCCGTTGTGGTATCATAAACGCCGAGGAGGTGCTTCGATTGGATTCTTATGCCCTTTATAAGAAGGCGAACAACCTCGTCAAACAGTGTGGGACAAGAAACGCACTGCACATAGCAAAGGAGATCGGCATCAAAGTCTACTATGAGCCGACTTTTGATAAACTGCTCGGTATGTACACATTCCGATGGAATCACAGGCTCATGTTCCTGAATCCGCATATCGGAGAGGAATTGCTCCAGATGGTCGCAGCGCATGAGCTGGGGCATGACTCGGAGCACCGTGAGCTTGCCAAGGCAGAAAAGCAGGGGCTTAGGGAATTTGCGCTCTTCCACATGAAGGATACGACGGAGTATGAGGCAAATGCCTTTGCCTCCCATATTCTGCTGGATAATGACGAAGTGTACTCTCTGAGCCGCCAGGGTTATGACGTAGTTGAAATCGCCAAAACGATGAAAGCGGATATAAACCTCATGCTGATCAAGCTCCAGGAGATGAACAAAATCGGATATGACTTCCGCATCCCTATGGATCCTGACAGCCGCTTTTTCAGGAAGGTGCCACATGAATAGTATAAAAGTCTACGTGGATGTCCTCGTGGAATTCAACGAGGATGGCGTAATGCTCCCAAGGTTGATTACCTGGGAAGATGGGTCTAAATATGAGGTAGACCGTGTTGTGGACATCCGTCCGGCTGCAGCGATGAAGGCCGGCGGTGGAGGCGACCGCTACACAGTGATGGTGCGGGGAACGAGGACGTTTCTGTTTTTCGAGCGCAATGCAAGCCTACAAGGGAACAACATAGGCCGCTGGTTTGTAGAGCGGAAAGCCGGATAAGTCACCATGCAGACTTGTGGGAGAAATCGATATGGTGTATGATGGAGTAAGGTTTCACGGTACGCCGATGAAGGTAAAAATCACCTCGAACATCATAGGTTACGGGCCAATGCCGGAGCCTACCGACGATGCCGAGCAGCGGCTTACGATAACTGCAGACGGTCGAGTCTGGCTTTCCCGATATTCCTATGGTGATGGGACGAAATACACTCTGCAGGAACAGAGGCACCTCCGCTATACTGCCGAGGTGACACAAGTTCTGTTGGAAGCGCTGGGGCGGTATTTCGGTAACAACCCGATTATCGGAATGGCTACGGACGTAGGCGATTGGAGCATGGAACTCACCAATGAAGAGGGCGAACGTTTCAAGTATCACGGGTCACTGGTGTCTGACAGCAGTGGGCTGTCAAACTTTATCCGTTTAGCGCTCGGTTTGCCAATACTATGGATTTTTGATGGAGGTATGACAAAATGAACAAGTACATTCTTTATCGAATTGGCGTTGTGGAAGAGGACGATGAGGACAGGGACGAGGTCGAGGCTGAGGAAATGGTAGCGGTCGAATACGGTGACAGCATTGATGCCGTGCTGGACAACCTCCTCCGAGCCGTTCGGGATGACCTTTCTGAAATGCCTGAATATGCGCAATGCGAGGTGGACGCCTATGGCCCCCACTTTGAGAATTGCAGCGGCAACACCTACGACATGATGGGCGTTGTTATTCCCCCTGTAGCTGAGAAGAACATTCTTGTTGACTACATCGTGGAGGAGGAAGAGGCATGATTGTCATCGTGGCTGTTGATGACCGCAACGGCATGATGTTCAATCGCCGCCGCCAGAGCCAAGACAGAGTCCTTCGGGAGCATATCCTTGATATGACCGTAGGCAAGAAACTGTGGATGAATCACTATACGGAGAAGCAGTTTGCGGACTCTGATAATTTCGCACAAATCAACGTTTCAGACGATTTCCTGAATGAAGCTGCTCCCGGAGAGTATTGTTTTGTGGAAAACGAGCCGCTGTCCCCATACAGCAGGTGGATTGAACAGCTGGTCATCTTTCGTTGGAATAGAGCCTATCCGGGAGACTTCTATTTCGACCTACCTCTTGACGAGTGGAAGCTGATAAGCACGGAGGAATTTCCCGGCTCTTCCCACGAGAAAATCACGAAAGAGGTGTATGAACGGTGACCAAATTGAAAAAGAGCCTTTTGCCTCTACTGCTGGCCCTGTGCCTTGCTCTATCTGCTTGCGGTTCCCCGGCTTCCGACACTACAAGCGATGTGACCTCTGAGCCAAGCGAGTCTACGCCCATTTCAGAAGAGGTCACATCGCCGTATCTGGCTTCTTCTGAAGAGCCAGAGGCCACATCAGGAACGCCGAGTGAGGTACCCAATTCAGAGTCCGAAGTTTTCATTGATGGCATCCCTGCATTCAGCGGTGACCCCTATGTAGTAATAAATGAGAACGAGCCTGCGTTCACCTCTGACGAGATTACCACAGACTCGTTTGAATCATATAGTCCATTAGACTCCCTTGGGCGCTGCGGAGTAGCCTTCGCTTGTATAGGCACAGACCTGATGCCCACCGAAGACCGAGGCAGCATCGGGCAAGTCAAGCCGACCGGATGGCACACGGTCAAGTATGACTGCGTTGACGGAAAGTACCTCTACAACCGCTGCCACCTGATCGGATACCAGCTGAGTGGAGAGAATGCCAATGAGCGCAACCTGATAACCGGCACTCGATACATGAACGTGGATGGAATGCTGCCCTTTGAAAACATGGTGGCAGACTACGTTCAAGAAACGGGCAACCATGTAATGTACCGGGTGACTCCATACTATGACGGCAACAACCTTCTGGCAAATGGGGTTCAGGTCGAAGCAATGTCTGTAGAGGACGATGGTGACGGGATCCTTTTCAACGTCTATGTCTACAATGCTCAACCTGGAGTCGTGATTGATTATGCCACTGGAGACAGCTGGCTGGAGGGCGGCTCCTCTACCGTGACTGAGGAGCCAGTACAGAACGAGCCACAACAGTCTACAGGTTCGGCTACATACATACTGAATACCAACAGCAAAAAATTTCATTATCCTGATTGCTCCAGCGTAGACCAGATGAACGAGTCCAACAAGCAGGAGTTCTTTGGAACGCGGGATGAAGCCATCGCTCAGGGGTATGACCCGTGTGGGCGGTGCAATCCATGATGTGGGGGATTGATTATGGCATCAAAACAGAAGAATGAGTCGCTACGGCAGCAATATCAGCGCCTGACACAAAACCGAGCCAGGGCAAGAGCAAGTGGTCAGCCCACGCCGAAGCTCGACGCAAAGATTGAAAGACTGCGGACTTTGATGAATAGCAACGTTACTCCTCCCAAGCCTGCGAAGCCTTCCCCGAGCAAGTACATGAACTACACCGGTGTGAATAAGCGGCCTATGCAGGGTGGAAAGGTATCTCCAAGATAAGTGTGGGATAAAAATTGCCACATGGAATACAAAAAGCGTCTTGCTTCAACAGCGGACGCTTTTTGCTGTGTTCACTCCTGTGCGCTTCGGCTCGCCCGAAACCAGGAAGAAATGTATTTGTCTTGCAATAGTTCGGTGTGTTGAGACACAAATTCTATGAACGCAGCCGTTAATCCGTCCCAATCCTTAATTTCACTGGGGCTGTGCAGTGTCCAATTTAGTTGCTCCAGTGTCCAATTGTTTTTAACTTGGTTGTGGAGCATGGATGTCGTCACCCAGTTTTCGATGGTGTCTTTTCCACCTCGTGCAATTGGAATGACATGGTCAATGGTAGGAAAAAGCTCCCAATATGCAACGTGCCCCTCCGTCATCTTGCCATGTGGGTGATAAGGGAATTCGGCAGGGCAATAAAAAGTGATAATCTTCAAAACACCCGGATTCACCAGTTTGTCACCTGAATACCGATCAATGAAACCATCACGGATAAAAATTTTCATCTTCTCAGTCATGGTATAACTGCGTTTATCCGGTTGGAATGGGATGAACGGGTATTCCTCCCTGATAATCCTCTTACTGGATTCAATATCACCGTTTGTAATTGATTTAAATGCTTTCTCTATAGACACGGCGCTGTTCATGTCTGTGTTTAAATCCTCCCAAATGAATGTCTAATCGGCTTCCCTATTATGCATGGTAAACATAGATGGTGTTGCACCCTGCCGCTGTCAGTGTTATAATCACCATAATAGTTCTAAACATTCCGCTTTGTAGAAAGAGAGGGCTTCTTGTGGCGTTGGATGTCAATCAATTAGATGCAGGCAGGGTACTACGTGACTCATATGAACGGGTCAGCAACGAGGCGATGACTACCTGCCCAATCGCGAAAACAGTTGACCTCACCCTGGCTGGGAAGGGTTGCTTAACCTACCAGTATATTCTTTTAACCGCTCTGGTTGCCAAATTGACTAATCCTGAAATTGATATGCTGAGTTTACAGGTGGATGACTCATCTCAAGGGGCTTACGCTCCAAGGACACTCTGTAAAGAGGTAATTTATCCATTTCAAAAGCAAATCTTGTCAAATGCACTGAACGGTAACAACGACGATCCATTAGTCAATAAGCCTGCGAGATACTTGCGGCTTGCTAAAAGCAATGCCGCACGTGGAGATGGCAGGGCCGTTTTAAATCAATTATGTGATTCGTTGCCGGCGCTGACTACACCGAAAGATGTACAGGATACGCTCGACTACCTGATGACCAAGCTCCTTCAGATAGCCAAAGAGAAAAAAGAACGGGCCGATGCTGTAAGTACGTCAGTTAAAGACGCAAATTACCAGATCCTTTATAAATTTCTCTCCGACTTGCTTGACCAAGGATTTGGTGGCGCGGCACTTGTTCTTGTAACCTATGCGCTCTTTCTTATTCATTTTCCAGCGCATGAAGGTTATAAAATAATCCCCCATCCTGTTAATCAGTCTGGCTCATCTTCCCGACAAAGAAGTGACTTAGACATTGAAAAGAATGGCTCTCCATTTCTTGGTGTTGAGTTGAAAGATAAACCATTCACCGCAAACGATGTTGCAAGAGCCGCAGATACGGCGTTGTCCAGCGGTTTAACCAGCTTACTTTTTGTTTCTGGACGCCACAGTGGACTTCCTTCGGTTGCTACTTATTTCTCTGAGGTCAGAAAGGAATATGCAAACAAAGGTTTTGCCGTTGGAGTAATCGAGGTTGACGAGTTGATGGATTTTCTCTTAGTTACACATCCCGCCGACATCGATGCCTCCAAAGTGTTGGGTGCTGTTTATGACTGTGTGTCAGAGATCGGTGGCACCGTTGAAACACAGACCTGGGTCTACTCTAAACTCAGGTCGTTGTGATAGGCAGTACATAACGCTTTTGCAACTTTGTATGCGAATAACGATGGAACGGCATTCCCTATCTGGCGATATTGTTTATTTCTCGCCCCGCAGAACACATAGTCTTTAGGGAAAGTTTGAATGGCAGCCGCCTCCTTTAACGTTAGGCGGCGGACATACTTGGGAATCTCTATAGTTGCTGGCACACACTTGCCAGCAACTATTTTTTTATGGTATTCAGAGAACCAATTCTCGACCTCACAATCGTTCAAGGCGTGTTGATCGACAATAGGGGTTTTGTTTCCACCCATTGTTGCGGGCAAGGTAGGAGGAAGGCCATCCATGTCTACCGGGCGACCAGCCCCATTGACTAACATCCCTGCGTATGGGCTTTTTCTCATAATAGGTCTCTTAGCTAAAGTAATTGCCGCCGCGCAGGTGTCGGGATTCTCCGGGGAGCCAAATTCTCCTACCGAGAGGAGCACCTCCCTTGCTGTAGGAGCCGGGCATTTTAATTTTTCCATTTCCTTAAAGAAAGCTGTCGGTGTCCCATTTCTGACGCCTACAAAGATAACACGATCTCTTTTCTGCGGTACGCCATACTCAGCCGTATGAAACACTCCGTATCCTACCGAGTAACCTAACTCTGTAGCCATAGAAATATACCTATTACGAACGGCTGCCCATTTTTCTAATGTACCAAGGGCTTTTACGTTTTCCATGACAAAAAACTTGGGTTGAACAAGCTGAACGGCCTTTAAGAAAGTGAAAATTAGCTCACTCCTTGCGTCATTTGGGTCCATCTTTCCTGCGACTGAAAAGCCCTGGCATGGCGGCCCACCAAACAAAACATCTACAGTCCCTTTATACTGTTCAAGCTCTGGTAGCAAGACATTTATGTCTCCTTCGTGCATGACTTGGTTATAGAGTGGCCTGTTTGCGCACCAAGTGCAGGCCGCATCATGGTCAAACTCGTTTGCATAAACAATTTGAAAACCAGCTTTTTCAAAGCCTACATCAAGGCCACCCGCACCCGAAAACAATGAAACAGCAGTCATTTTTGGCATATAAATCTTCTCCTACTGGAAATGTCGTGACAGGACATCATTATTGAGCTGATTTCTCACCCGAACGATTCATAGCAAAGTCACGGGCATTAACAATCTGTACTGTATCACCACAGACAACGAATGTAATTTTGTCTCCTGGCTCGACATGAATTACTTCTCTTACAGCTTTTGGTATCGTAGCCTGGCCCTTGGAAGTAATCTTGGTTGTTTCTACGAAAGCACGGTCTACCATAGCAGGCCCTCCCACCAAAAGTAATACTTTTAATACTTGCGTATTATACCGTGATCACGCTTAAATAGCAAGAGTAAAGTTGTTATCTGTCAAGAGTTTTGCCGAAAGATAAACAGCATAAACAAGTAGGGGGGTGGGTGCTAATAAGGAAAACAAGGAGTAGGTGCATAACCCCCAAAAAACACACAACTCCAAATGTACGGAGAGAAAATATTCTGTCCTAAAAAGTTGAAAATTCTCGCATAAAGGCAACAGTCACGGCCTTTTTGCGAGAATAAAATCGCGTTAGTGAGGTAGTATCCCCCGATACTTTGAGGAATTAGACACCGTGGTGGGCCAGGGAGATCTCCCCCGGCCGGGGGTAGGGGGAGCCGCCCCCCGCCATCCCCCCGGGGGAGATGGTGTGGTGGGGGGACCGGAAGGGCCGCTGGGTCAGCAGGGGCCGCTCCTTGGTGGTGAGCCCCAGCACCGAGTGGATCTGGGTGGTCTCCAAGGCCTCCCGCCGGGTCATGGGGGGCAGGATGGAGGGCAGCCGCCGGGCCAGCATACTCTTCCCCGAGCCCGGGGGGCCCACCAGGAGCACGTTGTGCCCCCCGGCGGCGGCGATCTCCAACACCCGCTTCACCGGGCCCTGGCCCCGGACCTCGGCAAAGTCCGGCAGGGGGAGGTCCTCCTCGCCACCCTGCCACACCGGGGCGGGGTCGATGGGGGCCCGGCCGGCCAGGTGGTCGGCCAGCTGGCCCACCGTCTCCACGGGGTAGACGGTGAGGCCCTGGGCCAGGGTGGCCTCCGGGGCGCTGTCCGCCGGGACGAAGAGGCGGCGGATCCCCGCCGCCCGGGCGGCCAGGGCCATGGGGAGCATCCCCACCACCGGCCGCAGGGTGCCGGAGAGGGAGAGCTCCCCCACGAAGGCACAGTGGGGGTCGGACCAGTCCAGCTGCCCGGCGGCGGTGAGGATGCCCACCAAAATGGGCAGGTCGTACACCGTGCCGGACTTCCGCCGGTTGGCGGGGGCCAGGTTCACGGTGATCCGCCCCACGGGAAAGGCGTAGCCGCTGTTCTTGATGGCCGCCCGGACCCGCTCCCGGGCCTCCTTCACGGCGGTGTCGGGGAGCCCCACGATGTCGAAGTTGGGCAGGCCCCCGGCCAGGTCGCACTCGGCGGTGACCTCATACCCGGAGATGCCCTGGAGCCCCAGGGAACGCACTTTGCACAGCATGGCGAGCCTCCTTTCCCAGAAGGGGATAACATTCCACCCTTACTATGCCACAAAACGCCCCGGGAGACAAGGGAAAACCCGCCTTTTCACGAAAAGTCCCCCTGCCCAAAGGGGCAGGGGGCGGGGCGAAAGGGGGGACCTCCTTTCCGCCGCCCTCAGGCCAGCAGGGCCCGCAGGGCGGCCAGGGGGCCTGCCGGGCCCTCTGGAACCGTCCCCTCCCCGGTGTCCCAGGTGTAGGAGAAGGTTTCCGTCTTGGGGAAGAGGCCCAGCAGACGGTAGTGGATGGTGTAGGTCAGGGGCCGGTCCCCGGGGGGCAGGGGATTCCAGAGGGTGGCCAGGACGGCGTCCCGGCTGGCCAGGGTGCCGGGCACGGCGGACTGGGTCCCACCGGGGAAGTGGGCGGCAAAGTCCGCCCGGGGCCCCTGCCAGGCGGAGGCCATGGACAGGCCCTCCCTGTGCCCGTCCTGGTCACAGAGGATCAGCTCCGGGGTGAAAATTTCCCCCGAGGCGGGGTCCTGGATCTCCACCTGGGTGACGGTCACCGGCCAGGCCCAGGTGGGGGAGAGCTGGACGGCGGAGAGAAAGGCCTCCCCCTCCGGCAGGTCCCGGGGATGGCTGGCGTTGGCGGCGCTGGCCACCCCGGGGTGGAGGGAGAAGCAGGCCACCTCCCCCACCAGCAGGACGGCCCCCACCCCCAGGGCGATGAGCAAGGCGGCCAAAGGGCCGCGGAGACGGGTGGTACGTTGAGACATGGGGGACCTCCTTTCCGGGAGATTCTCAGAAGTAGGGCAGCGCCACCAAAATGGCCAGGCACACCCCGGCCAGGATGGCCTTGACGGTGTAAGGCCGGTTACGGACCCCGTCGATGATGGCCAGAACCAGCAGAAGGGTGAACAGGACGGAAGGAATGAGAAGCAACACAAGTGCAATCATGGGAGGGATCTCCTTTCTCAGGGGTTCTCAGAACTAGAAGTAGTACAGCAGCGCCACCAAAATGGCCAGGCACACCCCGGCCAGGATGGCCTTGGCGGTGTAAGGCTGGTCATGGCCCCCGTCGATGACGGCCTGGACCAGCAGAAGGGTGAACAGGACAGAGAGGATAAGAAACAGGAATACCATCATAAGAGGGATCTCCTTTCCAGCAGGCGAAGGGACGGGGGCAGCCCCTGGTCCAGAGGCTGCTCTGTGGTACGGTGTTTGCCGGGTAAACTTGTCTGCGGCGATGACCAGGGTGGTCAGTGTTTCATTCATGGGACGGATTCTTTGCCCAGGAGACATCCTTTGGTTTTATATGTGA
>OLNN01000196.1_pt1 | contig 71128 bp, 62 predicted proteins | sample 1672141 | NCBI WGS metagenome assembly OLNN01 (sample SAMEA3136652, study PRJEB25190) | human gut metagenome | biome: human gut; feature: human-associated habitat; material: faeces | place: Austria | collected 2013
TTAGCTGGGCTGCAAGCTTCGGAAAATGCTTGCATTTTTCCGAGAGGGTGTCGACTTTGTCGACACCCTCAAAGGTTCGGGAGCAACGCTCCCGAACCTCTTTTTTCATCGCAGGTTTATCTTTCCAGCAGTCCGGTCCGATCGTCCAGGGCCTCATCGTCCAGGTCGATCACTCTGGGCTGCTTCCGATAGAGAATGTCGTACATGACCGGCACCACAAAGAGGGTCATCAGCGTGGCGTAGGCCAAGCCACCTGCCACCACGATGGCCATGCCACGACTGGCCGCCGCCGATGTAGCCTGGCTGAAGATCAGGGCGCACATGGACAGGATGGTGGTCAGGGCCGTCATGAGAATGGGCCGCATTCTGGCCTGGCCGGTGAGCACCAGCGCTCGCCGTTTCTCAACCCCCTCCAGCCGCAGCTGGTTGGTGTAGTCCACGAACACGATGCCGTTGTTAACTACCGTGCCCATCAGCACCATGAAGCCCATCAGGCTCATTATGGACAGCTGTTCTCCGGCGATCAGCAGGCCGATCAGTCCGCCGGTGAAGGCCAGCGGCACCGTAAACAGGATGATGAAGGGGCTGAGCAGGCTCTGGAACTGGGCCACCATCACCAGGTAGATGAACAGGAAGCCCAGGGCCAGCATCTGCACCATCTGGGACACCATGTCCATGGTGCTCTCGGCCTCGCCGCCGATCTCCGCGCTGTAGCCGTCCGGGAAGTCGTAGTCGTCCAGCAGGTCCTGCACCTGTTCGGACAGCCGGGTGGTGTTGTAGCCGTCCTTGGTCTCCGCCGTGACGCTCATCATCCGGGCGTTGTTTTCCCGGGCAATGGACGCCACGCCCTCCTCATATTCTACCTTCGCAAACTCCTTCAGCTTGTGGATCTCGGTCTCCGTCTTACCGTCGTCGTTGGTCACGGTGGTCTCGAACTCCAGATCCAGCAGGTTCTCCTTGTCCAGCAGAGAGTCCTCGTCCTCCACGATGTCCACCTTCATGTCCTCACCGTCAATGGTCACCGTGGCGGCCTCCTTCTCTTTGGTCAGGCCGTCGCTGATGGAGGAGTAGATCTGCGCCACCGTCAGGCCCAGCCGCATGGCCTCGTCCTTGTCGATGACCAGGCGCATGACCTGATCGCCCTCCTCCTGGCCGTTGGAGATGTTCTCAAAGCCCTCGACCTGGCCCACCAGCTCCTCGATATCCTCGCTGATCGCCAACAGCTGGTCCAGATCGTCGCCGTAGAGGTCAATTTGCAGGCCGTTGCCCAGCATGCTGGCCATATCCCCCATGGACGAGGAGGAGACCGTCAGCTCACAGTCCAGATCCGCTGTCTTTCGCTCGATGTCCGAGCAGATCTCCTTCACCTGCTTCTCCTTGGTCACGTCCTCGTCGGGAATCACGAAGAAGGCATACTTGGTATAGTCCTCCTCCGCCCCCTGGGCGGCGGTAATCAGCGTGGCGCCGCCGCCAGCTAACGCGCCCACGGTGTCCACGTGGTCCACTTGCAGGATGCGCTCCATCACCTGGTCCGCCAGCGCGTAGGCATCCTTCTTTTCCACGTCGTCCTCCAGCTGCAGGGTGACGCTGATCTGATCGCTGCTCACGTCGGGAATCATCACAATGCCCATCCGTGCCACCTCAAATATGGAGAAGGCCAGCAGCAGCACCGAGATCAGCAGCGGCACTACCTTTACCCGCAGGCAGAACCGCAGAATGGACCCGTACACATCCAGGATTTTGTCAAACCAGGGATGGGATTTGGGTTTCGCCCGCCGCAGCATCAGGGAGCCCATGGTGGGCACCACCGTCAGTGAGACCAGCAGGGACGCCACCAGCGCGTACGTAATGGTGAGAGCGAAGGGCAGCATCAGCTGCCGGGTATACCCCGAGGTGAAGATCATGGGCAGGAACACGCAGATGGTGGTCAGGGTGGAGGCCAGGATGGGACCCTGGACCTGCCGCGCGCCCTGCACTGCAGCCCGCGGCGCCGATACGCCCCGGTTGGATATTCGGTAAATGTTTTCGATGACCACAATGGAGTTGTCCACCAGCATACCGATGCCCAGGGCCAGGCCGGCCAGTGACATCATATTTAAGGTAATGCCGCTGAAGTACATCAGTAGCGCCGCCACCAGCACGCTGAAGGGGATGGAGAAGGCCACTACCACCGTGGGCTTCACGTCCTTCAGGAAGACGGCCAGCACAATGATGGCCAAAATCGCGCCAATGACCATGCTGCTCACAATGCTGCCGATGAACTGGGTGATGAACTTGCCCTGGTCGTTGAGAATGGCGAAGTGCAGGCCGTCATATTCCGCCTCCAGGTCCTCGATCTCCTGGTTGCAGGCCTTGGAGACCGCGCTGGTGCTGGCCGTACTGCCCTTGAAGATGGACAGCACGATGGCGTCCTCGCCGTTGACCCGGGCATAGCTCTCGCCCACGTTGTCCACTACGGTGATGGTGGCCACGTCGCCCAGCTTCACGTCGCCGATACCGTCCACGTGGCACAGCACCATCTCCTTCAGATCGTCGACGCTGTCAAAGCCCTCGCCCACCTTCAGCAGCCACTGGTTGTCCTCTTTGTCGTCGACATAGCCGGCGGGCATCTCAAAGTTCTGGGCATAGATGATGGAGGACAGACTGCTCATATTCAGCAGGTCATCCAGATTCGCCTTTTTCAGGGCCTCCTCCCGGGAGTCCTGATAGTTCTCTTTGGCGGTTTTCAGCTCCTGCTCCGCAGCCTCAATCTGGGCCGAGGCACTGCCAAAACCGGCGGCCGCCTGAATCTTGGCCGACTCCACATCGCTGTAGGTGTTGTCTCCCATGGCCGACTCATACTGCTCGATGATGGCCTCGGTCACCTGGATCTCCACCTGGAGAGCCGTGATCTCGCTGTCAAACTGCTCCACTGCGGACTTGCTCTTTTTCAGGCCCGCGATGGAGGAGGTCATGGTCTCGGCGGAGGTCTTGATCTCCTCCACCGTACCGGTGCCGTTGTCCACCAGCTGCTGGAGGGCCGCGACGGTCGTTTCGTCCAGTCCCATGGCCCCGCCGGCGGCGATCAGGTCGGTCAACGCCGTGTCGTCGGTGCAACCCGCGCTGGTCAGGCCCTGGTAGAGCTGATTCATCTGATCCGCAGTGTCGCCCAGCTGGCTGATGCTCTCGTCGATGGTGTCGTAGTCCACCCCGTTCTTCTTCAGCTCGTCGATCACCTGCTGCCGGGCGCCCTGAAGGGCTTCCAGACTGGCCTGCTGGCTCACCAGCTGGCTCTGGTAGGCGGACAGCTGGTCCGTGGCCTGGGACGCCTGTCCCAGCTGGTCACTGGTGCTGGCCTGGGAGTCCTCCAGCTCGGCCTTGGCCTTGTCCAGCTTGGACTGGGCCTTGTTCAGCTCCTTCTTCGCATCCGCCAGGCTGCCGCTGACCTTCACCAGCACCTTGTCGTTGATGTTGTCCACCTTTTTCTGGTCCAGACGCACCTCCACCGACTTCTCCACCAGGCCGATGTTGCTGACGCTGGCCACGCCCTCCTGGCGCTCCAGCCGCGGGATCAGGGTGTCGCTGGTGAACTGGGACAGCTCATAGATATCCTTCCCCTCATAGCCCACCGAGGTGTACATGGTGGCCACCATATCCATGGACATCTCCACCACGTTGGACGCGCCGCACGTCTCGGGCAAACGCTCCTTCACCGACTCGATGGCCGAGTCCACTTTCACCATGGCTGAATCCATGTCAGTCCCGTCGGCAAACTCCAGCATCACCAGGCTGTAGTTCTCCGCGCTGGAACTGGTCACATTCTGGACGCCGGTCACCGTCCCCAGAGCGCTCTCCAAGGGCTCGGTCACGTTGGACTCCACCTTTTCCGGGCTGGCCCCGGGGTAGGTGGTGATCACCATCATGTAGGGCAAGTCCATCTCCGGCAGCAGGTCCGTGGCCATTTTCGTCAGGCAGACCGCACTGAGGGTCAGGGCGATAATCACCGCCACAAATACAGTAAATGGTTTCTTAACGCAAAACTTTGACATAGTATTGTTTCCTTATTGTAAGATAAACGCGCCGATCCATCGGCTATTCCCGCAGCATTTCCTGTATGTTGTCATAAACACGATCACTGAAACTCTGCAACACCTCCATCTCCGCCCGGGTAAACCCGTCAAACATCTGTCGGATCATCTTTTGCCGCTCTTCCTCACCCCGCTGGATGAGAATCCGCGCCGTGTCCATCAGCTTCAGATGGACCAGACGCCGGTCCACCGGGTCGGGCTCCCGCCGCAGGTAGCCCCGCTGAACCAGGCTCTCCACCGCAGTGGAGATGTTGGACTTGGCCAGCAGCAGTCCGTCGGCAATGTCCCGGCCCGTGTCCAGCGCGGGGTTCTCGTTCAGAAACAGCAGAACGGCCAGCTCCACATAGGACAGGTTGAACTCCTTCAACGCCTCCTCCACGCTTTTGACGCACATCCGCTTGGCACTGTGCGCCCAGGCCATCAGGCCATGTTTCATGGTCCCTTCACGCTCCTCTCTCAGCTTAGAAAGCCTTTCTTTTTCCACTTCGTTCTCTTTATAACCATTATAAACAGAACCGCATCCTTGTCAAGGGGAAGCTCGCCTCCCTTGCCTTTCCCCGGCAAATACGCTAAACTAATCCTGTTACGCACCGCGAAGATTACCGTCAAACTGCCGGGAAAGGATGGCTACGATGAAAACACTTTACCTGGAATGCAATATGGGCTGTTCCGGCGACATGCTGCTGGGCGCGCTGCTGGAGCTGATCCCGGAACCCCAGCGCTGGCTGGACCGGTTCCACCAAATCGGTCTGCCCAGGGTCCGGCTGGAGCGGTCCGAGCAGGCCAAATGCGGCGTCTACGGCACCCATGTCTCCGTCCTCATCGACGACGCCATTGAGGAGACCCAGGGCAGCTGTCACCACCACCATGACCACCACGACCTGGGCCATATCACCGATCTGATCCGCTCGCTGGCCATCCCGGACCCGGTCAGAGAACATGCTCTGGCGGTCTATGACCTGCTGGCCCGTGCGGAGGCTCAGGTGCACCGGACCACCGTGGATCAGATCCACTTTCACGAGGTGGGCGCTCTGGACGCGGTGGCGGACATCGTCGGCGTCTGCATGCTCCTGGACGAGCTGAAGCCCGACCGCATCTTGGCCTCTCCGGTGGTGGCCGGCAGCGGTACTGTCCGCTGCGCCCACGGAATCCTGCCCGTCCCGGCTCCCGCAACCGCCCTGCTCTTGCAGGGGATCCCCTGGCGCTCCGGCGCCCTGGAGGGTGAGCTCTGCACCCCTACCGGCGCCGCTCTGCTCCGCCATTTTGTGCAGGACTTCGGTCCCATGCCCACTCTGACAGTGCAACAGGTGGGAATTGGCACCGGTCAGAAGGATTTTCCCCAGGCCAACCTGCTGCGGGCCTTCTGGTGCAACTCCCATCCCGATTCCCACGCCGCACCAGACCGGATCGCCGAGCTGCGCTGCACGCTGGACGATATGACCGGTGAGGATCTGGGCTTCGCCGTCCAGCTGCTGCTGGACGCCGGCGCCCTGGACGTCTACACCCTCCCCATTCAGATGAAGAAGAACCGTCCTGGCGTCATTCTCTGCGTCACCTGCCCGGTGGAGGACAGTGACGCCATGGCCCAGCTGATGCTCCGCCACACCACCACCGCCGGCGTGCGCAAGCAGGTGGAGGAACGCTACGTCCTCCAGACCCGTTTCTCTCAGGCGGACACCCCCTATGGTCCCGTCCGCATCAAGCACTACTCCGGCTTCGGCGTGGAGAAGTCCAAGCCCGAGTTCGACGACCTAGCCCGGGCCGCAGCAGAACACAGCGTCTCCATTGAAACCGTGCGCCGCAGTTTGGAGCATTGCTAACCCCACTATGAAAAGCCGCCTTCCCGAGGGAAGACGGCTTTTTGCACCTTACTTAAACTTATGTTTCCTTTGCCCGGGGCAGATTCCACCGATACCGGGATGCCAGAAAGCGCACCAGACAGATCAGCGCCACAGCGAACACCATGGCCAGCCACTCCTCCAGCACCGGCATCAGGCAGATGTAACAGACCGCGCCCAACAGTGAGGCGGTGATGTAAATGCGCTTCATAAACATCGAGGGCATATCGCCGGACAGAATATCCCGCAGCACTCCGCCGCCGGTGCCGGTGATCACGCCGACAAACCCCAGCAGAAAGGGATTGTACCAGTCTAGCACATCCATGGCGCCCTGAATGCCCACCACGGTGAACACCGCCATTCCCACGGTGTCCAGCCAGAAAAGTACCAGGTCAAAGAGCCGGTGCATCCGGTTGAGCAGGGACCGCACCCAGGGAAAAAAGATCACCAGTGCGGAACAGAAGGCGATGACCGTATAGCGTGGGTTCCGGAAGGCCATGGGCGGTGTCTCTCCGATGATCACATCCCGGATCACGCCGCCGCCCACCGCAGTGACAATCCCCAGAAGCACCACGCCAAACAGGTCCATCTTTTTCCGAATCCCGGTGAGGGCACCGCTGATGGAAAAGGCCGCGATCCCCACCTGTTCAATGATTCCGATAATCAGATCCATCCCTCATTCCTCCCGTCAAACCTCATGGTATGCGCCGGCCGCCAGCCGGTTCCGGGCACAGCGATTTTTTTCGCCGCTCCCAACGGTTTCCGCCGTTTTTGCCGAGCCTCAGTATAGGCATTGAGTCCGGAAAAAACAAGGGACAATTTCACCGATTTTGCAGGATTTCCTGCGCCGTTTTTGACGCTTTTTACACCGTTACTTTTGGCTCAGCAGATCCACGATTTCCCGGCAGATTTCCTCCACCGTTTTGCCGTCGGTGCTGACCTGGCAGTCCGCAGCCGCCTCATAGCGCTCCCGGCGCTGCTCCATCAGCTGCGCGATGTATTCCACATTCATGTTGCCCTTCAGCAGCGGCCGGTTTTCATTGTGCCGCACCCGCTGGAAAATGGTCTCCGGCGTCGCCGTCAGCAGCACAATCACGCCGCAGGCCCGCATACAGTCCACGTTCTCCTGACGCATGGGCACGCCGCCGCCGCAGGAGATCACCTGGGGGCCCTGGCTGCCCAGCTCGGCCACGGTCGCGCTCTCCACCTCCCGGAAAAACGCCTCGCCGCGCTGGTCAAAAATCTCCGGGATGGACAGCCCCACCTTTTCCTCGATGTAGTCGTCCATCTCCCGGGCCGGGACGCCCAGCAGCTGGCCCAGCCGGGCCGCAATGCTGCTCTTGCCGACCCCCATAAAGCCGATCAAAAACAGCGGGCCGGTCATAGCGTCCTTTCCCGCTCCGGCCTGTATCTTGCTCTGTCCATTCATCGTATACGCCTCTCTTTCTCGTCCGGGTTGAGGGTTTCCCTCTCGCTGTGCCTACTATATCCCGGCGTGCCACATTCTGTCAATTCAAATTCCCATCTTGACAAAGGCCCTGTCACGTGTTACCATCAATATTATCTCATATTTGTGAATGATTTGTGAATAATGACGGATAGAGGTGCGGTTGACATCAGTACCACGGAAGATAGCCAGGCAGCGGTTTCGTGGAAAAGGGGATACCGCCGAAAGTGTTCCGTCCTGCCTGGGACGCAGCGCTTGGACCGTCGGAGAACATCCGGCGGGCTGTCACAGACTGTGGAGCGCTATCACAAGACAGTATTTTTTGCCATGGGGCTCCGGTTTCGGACACCCATGGTTTTTTGTTTCACAAAACAGAGAAAAAGAAAGGAAGAGAAAAAACCATGTCAATGTACGCAACATTCTGGGCCTTGGTTCCCCCATTGGTCGCCATCATACTGGCACTGATTACCAAGGAAGTTTACAGCTCCCTCTTTATCGGGATCGTTGTAGGCGCACTCTTTTACTCCGGCTTCTCCTTTGAGGGAACGGTCACCCACATCTTCCAGGACGGTATGATCTCCGTGCTGTCAGACGGCTGGAATGTAGGCATCCTGATTTTCCTGGTCATCCTGGGCATTATGGTCGCCCTGATGAACACAGCTGGTGGTTCCGCCGCCTTCGGTGAGTGGGCCTCCACCCACATCAAGACCCGTGTCGGCGCGCAGCTGGCCACCATCTGCCTGGGCGTTCTGATCTTCATCGACGACTACTTCAACTGCCTGACCGTGGGCAGCGTCATGCGTCCGGTCACCGACAAGCACAACATCTCCCGCGCCAAGCTGGCCTACCTGATCGACGCCACCGCCGCGCCGGTGTGCATCATCGCTCCCATCAGCTCCTGGGCCGCCGCCGTCAGCGGCTTTGCGCAGGACAGCGACACCAACGGTCTGTCCCTGTTCATCTCCGCCATTCCCTACAACTTCTACGCCCTGCTGACCATCGTCATGATGATCGCGCTGACCGTGACCAAGGTCGACTTCGGCCCCATGGCCATCCATGAGCGCAACGCCAAGATGGGCGATCTGTTCACCACACCCGACCGTCCCTACGCCAACGCAGAGGAAGTGGAGCGCAGCTCCAAGGGCAAGGTCATCGACCTGGTTCTGCCCGTAGTGGTCCTGGTGGTCTGCTGCGTCATCGGCATGATCTACACCGGCGGCTTCTTCAGCGGCGAATCCTTCGTCAGCTCCTTCGCCAACTCGGACGCCTCCTCCGGCCTGGTCTATGGCTCCATCTTCGGCCTGATCTTTACCCTGATCTTCTACATCGCCCGCCGGGTCCTCACCTTTAAGAAGTGCATGGAATGTGTCCCCGAGGGCTTCAAGGCCATGGTGCCCGCCATCCTGATTCTGACCTTCGCCTGGACCCTGAAGGCTATGACCGACAGCCTGGGCGCTTCCGAATACGTGGCCAGCGTGGTGCAGGGCTCTGCCGCAGGCTTCATGAACTTCCTGCCGGCGATCATTTTCCTCATCGCCTGCTTCCTGTCCTTCGCAACCGGTACCTCCTGGGGCACCTTCGGCATCCTGATCCCCATCGTGCTCAGCGTGTTCTCCCTGTCCTCCGGTCACCTGGCTGTGATCTCCATCTCCGCCTGCATGGCCGGCGCTGTCTGCGGTGACCACTGCTCCCCCATCTCGGACACCACCATTATGTCCTCGGCAGGTGCTCAGTGTAACCACGTGAACCACGTGTCCACTCAGCTGCCCTATGCCCTCTCCGTGGCCGCGATCTCCTTTGTCACCTACCTGCTGTGCGGTATTCTGCTCTCCGCCGGCATGTCCAACCCGGTCTGGGTCGCCCTGCCTGTGGGCATCCTTCTGACCATCGCCTTCCTGCTGGTCATGGTCCGCGTCACCAGATCCAAGTCCAAGGTCGCCGCGTAACCACATTACATTACAGCACATCATTATTCCACTTTTATCTTGAGCCGGGAAATGGGTCCCCCCATTTCCCGGTTCCCTTTTCTGCGAAGCGTATTTTTCTCTTCCCTCCGCAAAATACGTTGCGCGGACCCCCGTTCCACGCTATACTGAATATGATTGCGTTTTATCCACTGCCGCCCCATCTCCGGGGCGCATCCACCGCAAGGAACAGAAGGTTGTTGACCAAATGAAGCGAAGCTGCGGCATTTTACTGCATATCACCTCCCTGCCCTCCCGGTACGGCATCGGGAATCTGGGACAGGCGGCCTATGACTTTGTGGATTTCCTCCACGCCGCCGGCCAGCGCTGCTGGCAAATTCTCCCCATCGGCCCCACCGGCTATGGGGACTCCCCCTATCAGTCCTTCTCCACCTTTGCCGGGAATCCCTACCTCATCGACCCAGATCAGCTCATCCAACAGGGCTGGCTGACCCAGGCCGAGGCGGACGCCGTCTCCTGGGAGCAGCGACCGGATCAGGTGGATTTCCGCCTCCTCTACCGGCAGCGACTCCCCCTCCTCCGCCGGGCCTATGAGCGATTTCAACTGGCTCCGCCCGCCGGTTTCTCCCGGTTCTGCCAGGCAGAGCGGGACTGGCTGGAGGACTACGCCCTGTTTATGGCCCTCAAGGCCCACTTCGGCGGCGGTCCCTGGAGCGACTGGCCCCAGGCACTCCGTCTGCGGGAACCGGCGGCTCTGGACCGCTATCGCACGGAACTGGCAGAGGAAATCGACTTCCACCGCTTTTTACAGTACGAATTTTACCGCCAGTGGGACCGGCTGCGCGCATACACCCGGGAAAAGGGCGTCAAACTGATTGGAGACATCCCCATCTACGTGCCCATGGACTCCGCTGACCTGTGGTGTCATCCAGACCTGTTCCAGCTGGACGAAAACCGGCAGCCCACCTGTGTGGCCGGCTGTCCGCCTGACCGCTTCAGTGAAGAGGGACAGTACTGGGGCAATCCCATCTACGACTGGGACCGGATGGAGCAGGACGGCTTCGCCTGGTGGCTACGGCGGATTGAGGCTGCCGGCCGGCTCTTTGACGTGATCCGCATCGATCACTTCCGCGGCCTGGAGAGCTACTGGTCCATTCCCGCGTCCAGTGACAGTGCCCGGGACGGCGTGTGGGTCAAGGGTCCCGGCAGGAAGCTGATTGACGCCATTCAGACCACCTTCCCCAACCTGGACTTTATCGCCGAGGACCTGGGCTTTCTCACAGACGAGGTGCGGACCCTGGTCACCGAGTCCGGCTATCCCGGCATGAAAGTGCTGGAGTTCGCCTTCGACTCCCCGGAGCCCAGCGACTACCTGCCCCACCGCTACGGAGACAACTGCGTCTGCTACACCGGCACCCATGACAACACCACTCTGGCCCAGTGGTGCCAGGAGAGCCCGGCGGAAATCTGTAACCGGGCCCGGTCCTACCTGGGCCTGTCCCAGACCGACGACCTGGCATCCGCCCTGCTGCAAAGCGGGCTGGCTTCCCAGGCAGATCTGTTTGTGGCCCAGATGCAGGACTACCTGGGACTGGGCGGCAGCGCCCGGATGAATGAGCCAGGTACGGTAAAACCGGAAAACTGGCGCTGGCGCAGTACAGCGGAGCAGTTCACCCCGGCGCTGGCCCGGCAGCTCCGAACTGCGGCAGAGGCCAGCCATCGGATTCCGCCGGAGTCCATCCCTTCAACTGAGAACAAGATCAGGAGCATATGATTTATGAAGTATGATGTAACACAGATCGTGGAACGGACTGAGACGCTGCTCAAGTGCCGCCACGATGAGACGCTGATGGAAACCAACGCCGCCCGGCTCCACGACTGTCTGGGCGAGGCGGTGATGCTCACCATCAGCGACCAGTGGACCCGCTGCCGGAAGGAACGCGCGCCCCTCCGGAAGGCCTACTACTTTTCCGCCGAGTACCTGATGGGCCGGCTGATCTACAGCAACCTGTACAATCTGGGCATTCTGAAGGAGATGCGGGAGGACTTTGCCCGCAAGGGCGTGGATCTGGCCCTGCTGGAGGAAGTCGAGGACGCCGCGCTGGGCAACGGTGGTCTGGGCCGGCTGGCGGCCTGCTTCCTGGACAGCGCCGCCACCCTGAAGCTCCCTCTCACCGGCTACGGCCTGCGCTACCGCTTTGGGCTGTTCAAACAGCGCTTTGAAGGGGGCAGTCAGAAGGAGATGATCGACGACTGGACCCGTTTTGGCGACCCCTGGAGCTATCGCCGGGACAAATACGCCGTCCGGGTGGCCTTCGCCGACCAGACCGTCATCGCCGTCCCCTACGAGATGCCCATCATCGGCTATCACAACGACAACATCGGCACCCTGCGCCTGTGGCAGTGCGAGGCCGTCCACGAGCTGGACTTTGAGGCTTTCAACGCCCAGGACTACTACCAGGCGCTGGCGGAGAAAAACGCCGCCGAAAACATCACCCGGGTCCTCTATCCCAACGACACCACCTGGGAGGGCAAGCGCCTGCGCATCAAGCAGCAGTATGTCCTCTCCTCTGCCTCGCTCCAGGACATCCTGCGCCATTACAGCCAAGTCCACGGGGACAACTGGGAGAATCTGGCTGCCTTCTGCGCCATTCAGCTCAACGACACCCATCCGGCCATGTCCATTCCCGAGCTGATCCGACTGCTAATGGAGCGTGGTCTGGACTTTGACCAGGCCTTCGACATCACCCGTCAGGTGTTCTCCTACACCAACCACACCGTGATGAGCGAGGCCCTGGAGAAGTGGAACATGGACCTGCTGCGCTCGGTGGTCCCCGCCATCTGTCAGATTCTGGAGCGCATTGACCAGCGTCTGCGCCAGGAACACCCGGACAGCAACCTGTTCATCATCCGGGACAACACCGCCCACATGGCAAATCTCTCCGTCTACGTCTCCTCCGCCGTCAACGGGGTGGCCGAGATCCACTCGGAGCTGCTCAAGCGGGACCTGTTCCGGGACTGGTACGCCCGCTATCCCGAGCGCTTCCAGAACAAGACCAATGGCATCACCCCCCGGCGTTGGCTGGGACTCAGCAACCCTGAGCTGACCCAGCTGATTGAGGACAAAATCGGGCCCGGCTTCCTCACCGACCTGAGCCGGCTGGAACAGCTCAAGCCCCTCATTGACGACGAGCTCATCCTCCAGTTCAACCGGGTCAAACTGCTGAAAAAGCAGCAGCTCTGCGACCGCATCTGGAAGAGTGAGGGTATCGTTCTGCCACCCCACTTCGTCTTTGACGTGCAGGTGAAGCGGCTCCATGAGTACAAGCGGCAGCTCCTCAACGCCCTGTCCATTGTGGCCATCTACCAGGAGCTGAAGGCGGGCCGTCTTCCCGACTTCACCCCTACGGCCTATATCTTCGGCGCCAAGGCCGCCCCGGGCTACGACCGGGCCAAGGCCGTCATCCGCTATATCAACCGGATCGCCCAGATGATCAACAACGATCCCGCCGTCCGCGGAACGCTGCAGGTGCTCTTTGTCCAGAACTACAACTGCTCCTACGCCGAGCAGATCATTCCCGCCGCCGATATCTCCGAGCAGATTTCTCCCGCCGGCACCGAGGCCTCGGGCACCGGCAACATGAAGCTGATGCTCAACGGCGCGGTGACCTTGGGCACCCTGGATGGCGCCAATGTGGAGATCGTCCAGCAGGCCGGTCTGGAAAACAACTATATCTTCGGCGCCACCGTGGAAGAGCTGGAGTCCATCCGGGACAACTACCACCCCCGTGCCCTGTACGACAGCGATCCCATCCTCCACCGGGCGCTGGACACCCTGGTGAACGGCACCGTAGAGGTGGACGATCCCCAGCGGGAGCTCTACACCTCCCTGCTGGACGGCGCCGGCTGGCACGCCGCCGACCACTACTTCCTGCTCAAGGATTTTTCCAGCTACCTGGACGCCAAGCTCCGGGCCAACCGGGACTACCAGGATCGGATGGCCTTCGGGCGCAAGTGCCTGATCAACATCGCCTCCGCCGGCAAGTTCTCCTCCGACCGGACCGTCCGCCAGTACGCCGACGAGATCTGGCATATCTGACCGCTCTTCCGGGCAGGTTCCCTTCAATTCGAATTGACTTTGTCCCAGTCCCGTTATATGATGGTACGTGCGCCTCTGAAAAGAGCGTAATCCGAACATGACACAACCATCATTCGTCTGCTCTGGCTGACCGCGGCACTGGCTGGCCTTGTTTTGAGCATCCAAGGGAGGAACCTGAACATGATACGCAAAAAACCATTTCGCCTGCTCTGGCTGACCATGGCCCTGGCCGCACTGATCCTGAGCGTCTCCGGCTGCTCGGACAGCGCCCCCGCCTCCTCTGCCGAGATGGCGCAGTCCTACGCCCAGTCCCTCTACAACAGCCAGGTCCAGTACATTGGCGACAACGCCGCCGTGAGCAGTCTGCTGTCCCAGCTGGGCGTCGAAAACCACCTGGGCACCTTCACCATCGAGTTGGAAACGACCGAGGAGCCCTATGGCCTGATCCTCCACTTTGACCAGCTCCCGGAGGATATCGACGTCTTTACCGACCAGTTTTACTACTATGCCGACCTGCTGCTGGCCCTGATCGACAACTGCGGCCAGGTCAGCTGCACCTATCCCAACGGCGACGCTCTGGTGAATCTGATTTGGACGACTCAGCAGGCCAGCGACAGTCTCAACGTGGACATCAAGTCCTGTGCCGGCTCTCCGGAGGACGTGGCTGCGCTGCTGGAGACCATCCGCACGGTCTATGCAGACAACCCGAATATCATGGAGCTGTATCAGGAATCCTGATTCCATTGTGCACAAATCATTCATTATCGTTGCGTTTTTTTCAGGAACGACGTGGTTTTCAGCCATGTCGTTCTTTCTTTTTGCAAGTCAGCTTTCACCCCGATGCAAAACCGACCGCAGTCTACTGAATTATGAAATTTTTTTAATTTTTTTCGTGATTTCCCTTTTTTATCGCCTTTTCCTCTTGCAAATTCCGTAATTTATGCTAAACTAGTAACTGTTCCTATGAAGCAAATATTGCATAACTGACACAGACAGGAGGCTGAAAAGATGCCAATGAGCAGAGAGGCTCTTTTGACGCGCCTTTTGAACGCTTACACCGCATATTACGATGTAGAACGGGTGGAAGGCCAGGACCCCTTGGTTGCGACCGCCTTTTTTCACGTCCACGGTGTCAAATACGTTCTGGTCAAACGCGCTCAGATCTGGGCCGCGGACAACAATGAGTACGTCTACTTCTTCTCCTGTCCCCACCTGACAGCGGAACTCTACGAACAGTGCCTGCAGCTGGCTTACGAACGGGGCTCTCAGTTGATCAACCCCGACGAAAACCATATGAGCAGCTACGTTGTCGCCCTGTTCCTCTGTGACTCCTGCGACGATGAGGCCCGCAAACGCCTCAAAAAGTGCCGCATGCGGAAAAGTTTTCAATTTTCGCTGAAGGGCTGGATGGAGGTTCATACCGCCGTGGTCGATTTAGGGATGGATTCGGTCACGGCCAACTCCGACGGCCGAAAAACAGCGGAATTTTTGAAAACCGTGCTTCACCCGGAAAAACGGAAGAAGCGCGGACTGTTTAGAAAGTAAGGAGTGTAGAAATTTTATGAATGCTGCTTTAATTCTGATCATCGGCATCGCTGTACTGGTCTGCGGCTACATCTTCTACGGCGGCTGGCTGTACAAACAGTGGGGTGTCCAGGACACCGACAAGACGCCTGCCCATGAAATGGAAGATGGCATCGACTACGTTCCCGCCAAGGCTCCCGTCCTGATGGGTCACCACTTTTCCTCCATCGCCGGCGCCGGCCCCATCAACGGTCCCATTCAGGCCGCTGTCTTCGGCTGGGTCCCGGTTATGCTCTGGGTTCTCATCGGTGGTATCTTCTTCGGCGGTGTCCATGACTTTGGCGCTCTGTTCGCCTCTGTCCGTCACAAGGGCCAGTCCATTGGCGAGATCATTGCCGTCAACATGAACGGCCGCGCCAAGAAGCTGTTCAACGTCTTCGCTTATCTGACCCTCGTGCTCGTGGTTGCCGCTTTCGCTTCCATCGTGGCCAACACCTTCTGCACCGTCGCTCCCAGCGACGTCATCACCCCCGAAGTGGCCGCCACTCAGACGGAGTCCCATGCCGCCGTGGCTATGATCTCCATTCTGTTCATCCTGCTGGCTATCGTCTTCGGTCTGCTGGTGTACCGGCGCAACGCTCCTCTGGGCGTCTCCAGCGTCCTGGGTATCGCCGCAATCATCATCTGCCTGGTGATCGGTCTGAACTTCCATCCCATCGAACTGAACTACACCACCTGGATGGTCATCTGCGGTATTTACATTGCAATCGCATCCGTCACTCCGGTCTGGATCCTGCTCCAGCCTCGTGACTATCTGTCCTCCTTCCTGCTCTACGGCATGATGATCATCGCCGTGCTGGGCGTGCTGGGCTGCGCTATCTTCGGCGAGACCCACGCAAATCTGGACATTCCCGCTTTCACCACCGCTTACAGCCCCACCTACGGGCCCATCTTCCCCGCCCTGTTCGTCACCATCGCCTGCGGTGCCATCTCCGGTTTCCACTCTCTGGTCTCCTCCGGCACCACCGCAAAGCAGCTGGACAACGAAAAGCACGCACGTCCCATCGCTTATGGCGGTATGCTGATCGAGTGCGCACTGGCTATCATCGCTCTGTGTGCTGTGGGCTATGTCTGGACTCAGTACTCCGCTGGTGAAATCACCGTTCCCACTACCGTTTTCGCCACCGGCATCTCTCAGATGGTCGGCTGCATCCCCGGTCTGGGCTCCGCAGCTGTCGTCAGCACGGTTTCCTCCCTGCTGGTTCTGGCTGTCTCCGCCTTCTGCCTGACCTCTCTGGACACCGCCACCCGTCTGGCTCGTTACATGTTCCAGGAATTCTGGCTGGCTCCCGGTGAGACCGAAGAGAACGCCACTGGCTACAAGAAGGTTCTGACCAACAAGTACCTGGCTACCATCATCACCGTCGTTCTGGGCGTCGGCCTGGGCCTGACTGGTTATGCCAAGATCTGGGGCCTGTTCGGCGCTGCCAACCAGTTGCTGGCCGCTCTGGGCCTGCTGGCTGTGGCTACCTGGCTGGGCAACGCAGGTAAGAACAACAAGATGTTCCTGTTCCCCATGGGCTTCATGCTCATCGTCACCATCACCTCTCTGATCCTGACCATCCGCGCTCAGGCCCTGACCATCATGGGCAAGGTGCTGGATGCTACCGGTGCAGTGGTTGCCGCTGACTGGGGCACCTATGCAAAGCTGATCCTCGGCGCTCTGCTGGTCATCCTGGCCGTCATCCTGGCTGTCGAGGGTATTCAGACCCTGATCAAGCAGCGCAAGGCAAAGGCTGCCTAAGCGCCTCGCTTACCATCAAACAAACAACGCAAAGGAGCGGTACTCTGGGAAGGGTACCGCTCTTCTGAATGTTCCCAGACGGACGGCCCATACCAAAATGAACAATGCACTCCTTTAAAGCATGAAAGATCGTGATATCTCCTATCCCCAGTATATGAGGAACTCTAATAGTCGGTATTTTGAAATGTCGCTTAACAAAAATCGTCATATCATATAAAATACTTTTTGTTCTGTCAGCGTATTTTTAGAGAAAAGGAGAGAAATCACAACTATGGAACAGAGACAAACCTGGTCCTCTCGCGCCACCTTTATCATGGCCGCGATTGGCTCCGCAGTGGGTCTGGGCAACGCCTGGCGTTTCCCGGGACTGGCTGCAAAATACGGCGGAGGTGCCTTCCTGCTGGTCTACATCATCGCCATGCTGGTGCTGGGCTTCCCCCTCCTCATGATGGAGATCTCCATCGGCCGTAAAACCCGTCAGGGCGCACCGGGCGCCATGCGCACCGTCAACCCCAAGTTTGAGTTCGTGGGCTGGACGGCCACCAGTAACGCCTTTGCGATCCTCACTTACTACTCCGTGGTGTTCGCATGGGTCATTCTGATGGTGGTCAACAGCTACAAGTTCGTCGGCTTCACCGGCACCGAAACCGCCGCTGAGGACGCAAGCGGCCTCTTCGGCACCCTGACCCAGACAACGTGGACCATCTCCGGCTTCCACATTCCTCTGGCCGTCTTCCTGTGCCTGCTGGTGGGCTGGGTACTGATCTACGCCTGCATTCACAAGGGCACCGTCAGCGCCGGCAAGGTGGTCAAATTCACCGGCCTGATCCTGCCGCTGCTCTTCCTGGTCATCATGGCCGTCAAGGGCCTGACCATGAACGGCGCTATGGAAGGTCTGGCCAAGCTGTTTACCCCGGACTTCTCCTCGGTCATCGAGGCGGGTATGCTGCCCAGCCTCATTGTCGACGCCATCGGTCAGGTGTTCTTCAGCCTGTCCATCATGATGGCCATCATGTTCGCCTATGGCTCCTATCTGGAAAATGGCGCCTGCGTTGCTGCGGATGCCGCTATCATCGCCATCGCAGACCTCTCCATCAGCGTCCTGTCCGGTATCGTCATGTTCACCACCATGTACGGCGTCGGCATGACCACTGCGGACATGTCCTCCTCCGGTATCGCTACCGCCTTTATCATCTATCCCCAGGCCATCGTCAACCTGACCAGCAACGGCGTGGTCAATGCACTCTTCGGCGCGATCTTCTATCTGTGCCTGTGCTCTCTGGCCATTGACTCCGCCTTCTCTATCGCCGAGGGCGTCATCGCAGCTGTCGCGGACAAATTCGGTCTGAGCCATCGGAAAACCACCATCGGTGTCTGCCTGGTCGCCGGCATCATCTCCATCATCTACACCACCCAGTCCGGTCTGGCCTGGCTGGACATCGTGGACAACTGGACCAACCAGTACAACATGATTCTGGTGGGCGCCCTGGAGTGCCTGGTGGTCGGCTGGTTCTTCGATCCCAAAAAGGTCCTGGACGAGGTCAATCGCAATCACAAGAATTTCAGGATGCCCAACTGGTGGTTCACTGCCAGCATCAAGATTATCGCTCCCTTCGCGCTGGTGATCTTCTGCGGCTGGAACTTCTACGCACTCTTCGCCGCCGGCGGCGTCTACGGCGCTGCGGACGGTTACCCGCTGTGGTCCAACCTGATCGCGGGCTGGGGGGTAATGCTGCTCTCCTTCCTCAGCGGTCCGATTATCAACGCCATTTACCGGGCGAAAAAGAAAAAGGGCCTGGCTGTCGAGGAAAAAGCCTGGCACGAATGCTAATCTTATCGTTTACGTAACCACTTGGAAGGGCAAAGCGCGTTCTTTGCCCTTCCCTTCTGTAAGGCGGCACATTTTAATATGAGGAACTGCTATGAATATCGCGAAATACCAGGCCTTTCTGTGCGCGGCGGAGCTGGGCAGCTTTACCAAAGCCGCAGAGAAGCTGGGCTATACCCAATCGGGCCTCACCCACATGATGAACAGCCTGGAAGAGGAAATCGGATTTCCTCTGCTCCGGCGTGGGTATTTTGGGGTTCGGCTGACCCCCAACGGCACCCAGCTGCTGCCCAAAATTCAGGAGCTGGTAAAAACCAGTGACGAACTGGAGGCCATGATTGATGACCTGCGTCAAAACGGCTGCGAAGTCCTGCGCATCGGTTCCTTCTCCAGCATGACCCTTCACTGGCTTCCCTCCATCGTGCAGCAGTACAACCGGGACTTTCCCAATGTCCGGGTGGAGCTGACCTCCAGCTCGGTGGATGAGCTGTATGACGGGCTCCGCAGCGATCAATTTGACCTGGTTTTTATCAGCAAAAACGAAAAGATGTCCACCGACTGGATCCCCCTGTGGGAGGATCAGCTGCTGGCCATCTTTCCCAAAACCTTTCCGCTGAAACACAACGACGCCGTTCCGCTGGAGGACTTCAACGGTCAGAGCTTTCTCATGCCCGGCCTGGGATTTAATCTGGATATTCTCCGCATTTTCAAACAGCGGAATATCTCTCCCGACATCATCTCAACCTCTCTGGACGATCCCTTCATCCTGTCCATGGTAGAGCATGAGCTGGGCGTCAGCATCCTCTCGGAACTGATTTTGAAAAAACGCACCAATGACGTTATCGCTCTGCCGCTGGACCCACCCGCTTTTCGCTATCTGGGTATCGCCGTCCTTCCCAACCGGAGACGGGAACCGCACATCCAGCAGTTTATCCGTTACGCCAAGGGTTTTGCGGAACAATTTCACATCTGATCTTTTTAACGGGCATCCTGACTCAGAAGCTGTCGGGATGTCCTTTTTTGCTGCTCCCATAGAAAAGCGGCCAGAAACCCGCCAAAGCAGGTTCCTGGCCGTTCCCTTATTCGCCGATGGAATCGGTTTTATAGATAAACTTGGTGGAGCAGTCCATGTCCTTGACGTTGCCGCCGTAGGACTGGTACGAGTCCGCGTAGTCCTGGATAGCTTTCAGCCGGTCCACGATGCCGGTCAGGTCGCTGTCCATCAGGCCGGTGAGCTTCTGGATGCCCTCCTTGTCGAACTCCGCCATGCCCTCTGCCAGGTCGTTGGAGCCGTCCAGCAGCTGGCCGATCCCGTCGATCAGGGCACTGACGCCTTCGGACAGCTCGCCGGTCCCGTCAGACAGCTGACCCAGGTAGCCGGAGAGACTGCCCGCGCCGTTGGCCAGCTCCGCCGTGCCATCCGCCAGACTGCCTGCGCCGTCAGACAGCTCATTGGTGCCGTCGGCCAGCTGGCCCATGCTGTCGGAGAGGGTGTTGCTGGCCTCATCCAGCTTGTTGACGCCTTCTACCAGCGTGCCACTCTGGCTGTTGAGCTGGTTCAGGCCGTCAATCAGGGCGTTCAGGTTGGAGCCGTTGTTGCCGGAGACCATGGTGTCGATTCCGCTTTCAATGGCCTGGGCACCGGCGGCAATCTGGTTGGCACCGTCCGCCAGACTGACTGAGCCGTCGGCAATCTTGCCCGCGTAGGTGGAGATGGTCGACGCGCCGTTCTCGATGCTGGACAAGCCGCCTTGCAGTGTGTTATCGCCACTGCTGGTCAGGGCACTGTAGACTCCATCCTGGTACTGGAGACTGCCCTGCAGTTCCTTGATAATGGTTGCATAAGTGGATTTCATCTCATCCGTAGCACCCTCTGCATTGCTCAGCTGCTGAAGCTGACTGATAGCCAGCTTGATGTAATCCTCCGAGCAGTCGGCGTCATCAGATGCGTTTTTCAAGTTGGATGCCGCCTGAGTCAGACTGCTGGAGATGGCCTGAGCACCGCTCTTGATCTGCTCCGCGCCAGACTGGATGCCCACAGCAGCTTCATAGATGCTGGTCCCATCGCTGTTCTTCAGACTGCTGGACAGCTGTTTTGCGCCCTGCTCAATGGACATGGCACCGGTATAAATCGTGTTGCCCGTGCTCTTCTTGTCACCCAGCGCAGTTTTGATTCCCTTGGCGCCATTGAGCAGCTGGGCCGCCGCGTCAGGCAGGCCGGCAACGCTGTTCGCCAGCGTGTCCATATTGGACGCGATCTGAGAGGATCCGTCACTGATTTTCCCCGCCGCACTGGCCGCGGAGTTTGCGCCCTCCTTCACCTGATTGGCGCCACTGTTGACCTGGTCCGCACCGTTTTTCAGGGTGTCGGAGCCCTTGGCAATCTCCTTGGTGGAGTCGTCCAGGGTATTCACACCATCGGCCAGATCGCCGCTTTTCTCGTCCAGCTCTCCTACGCCGTCAGCCAGGTCCTGACTGCCGTCTACCAGCTTTTCAGAGGCCTCGCCCAACTCCTCCAGAGAATCCTTCAGGCCATCCACACTGTCCACGTCGTCCAGATTCAGCTCCTCCAGTGCGCTGTTTGTAGCCACGGTCACAGTGGTCAGCAGGGAGAAGTCGGTGACATCCGCCGTGATGGTCACCTGCTCCGGAAGATCCAGGTCGATGGCCTTGCCGTCCTCGTCCTTCAGGTCGTTCAGACCCAGGCTCTCGCTGAGGCCGGGCATCGCCAGTCCCACCGCAATCTGCTTATCGCCGCTGTTGACCACCTTGCCGTTGGTCACTTCCACATTCGTGGCCTTCTCCCCGTCCAGCACCAGACCGGAGACCATCAGGAAGGGCTGATAAATGGTGACCTGCTCTCCGTTGATCTTCTGTTTTTTGGCCGTGTTGTTCTTGTAATCGAATTGAATGGTCAGCTTGCCGGAGGCGCCGTCCAGCTTTTCCGCCGTCACCGGCTTGCCGTCCAATTTATAGGTGACGGTCACATCCACCGGCAGCTGAGCGGTGCTGGTGCCCTGGTAGTAGATGTCCTTGCCCTTGGCGTTCCAAGTCAGGGTATCACCGCTGCCTTTGGTGTAATCCTCGTCCCCTTTGACGTTTTCGATGTCGTTCAGGCGGGACGCATCCCGGATGGTATCCGCGCCGTCGCCGTTTTTCAGCCACTCGCTGACAATCACCTGATCCGGCTTGCCGTTGGGGTCCGCGATCACGTAGACCGTCTCCTCCTTGCCGTCGGTGTCACTGTGGCCCAGCAGCTGCTCCGCCGCCGTGGTCACCGCGCCAGACGCAGTATCCTGCGCCGAGCTGCTCTCGGACCCGTCACTGGAATCCGCATTCCCACTGCCGCAGCCCGCCAGCGTGGAGGCCAGCATCATACACGCCACAGCCAGTGCCAACAATCTTTTCTTCATCTCAAGGTCCCTCCTTAGACATCCACCGTCTTGCGTAAGCCGAGGGTGGTTTTACAGATGAGCTTGTCAAACAGCATAAACATACTGGGCAGGAAGAGAATGACCACGACCATACTGATGATCGCACCTCGGGCCATCAGCAGGCACAGGGAACCGATCAGGTCCACGTCGGAGTAGATGCCCACACCGATGGTGGCGGCAAAGAACCCCAGGGCGCTGGAGATCACCGAGTGAATGGAGGTGCTCAGCGCAGTCTGGACTGCCTCCTGCTTGGAGCGCCCTTCCATCCGCTCCCGCTTGTACCGGGTGGTCATCAGGATGGCGTAGTCCACCGTGGCGCCCAGTTGGATGGTGCCGATACAGATGGAGGCGATAAAGGGCAGCGTAGTGCCCGTATAGTAGGCCAGCGACATGTTGATGAAGATGGCCAGCTCGATCACCGCCACCAGAATGATGGGAAGTGAGATGGACCGCAACACCAGCAGAATAATCACAAAGATGGCCACAATGGAGACGGCGCTGACCACCATAAAGTCGTGGTCGGTGATGGTGATCAGGTCCCGGGTACAGGGCGCCTCACCGATGAGCATGCCTCCCGGGTCGTAGGACTTCACAATTTTCTCGAGTTCATTGCACTGGGCATTGACCTCGTCGGTGGCCACCTCATACTGAGAGCTGATCATCAGCAGCTGATAGCCGCTGCTCTCCAGCTTCTCCCGGGCCACATCCGGAATCAATTTATCCGGTACCAGTGGTCCGGTAAGGGAGTTCAGCCCCAGGGCAAAGTTGATACCGTCCACCGATTCCATCTCGCTGAGCATGGCCTTGACCTCTTTCTGGGACAGGTCGGAGCGGCAGAGTACCATTTCCACCGAACTCATGTCAAACTTCTCATTGAGCACCTGGTTCGCCTGAACCGAGGGAAGCGAATCAGGCAGGCTGTTGTCCAGCTTGTAGTACACATTGTAGTTGGCGTTGCCGTACATTGCCGGAATCCACAGCAGCAGCATCACAATGGCAAACAGCTTATAGTGCTTCTGGACAAAGCTGCTGACGCCACCGGTCCGCAGCTGGAAGGTCCGGTGGGCGGTTTTCCAGATGGCCTTGTCAAAGACCAGGATCAAAGAGGGCAGGACGGTGACGCAGCAGAGCACGCCCAGCACAACTCCCTTGGCCATCACAACGCCCAGATCCAGTCCCAACGTGAAGCTCATAAAGCACAGGGCGATGAAGCCGGCGATGGTGGTCAGAGAGGACCCGGTCACTGAGGTGATGGTGGCCGCAATTGCGTGGGCCATCGCCTCTTTTTTATCCGGATAGAGCCCCATCTGCTCCTTATAGCTGCCCCACAGAAAGATGGAGTAGTCCATGGTCACGCCCAACTGGAGCACTGCCACCAGCGCCATGGTGATGAAGGAGATCTCTCCCTTGATGAAGTTGGTGCCCAGATTGTAGATAATCGCCATGCCGATACTGAGCATAAAGAGGACCGGGATCATAAAGGAATCCATGGTCACCGCCAGCACTAGACAGCAGAGCAACGCCGCAATGATGACGTAGACCGGCATCTCCTGCTCCACCAGATTTTTGGTGTCTGTGACGATGGCGGACATGCTGGACAGGAAGCAGTGCTCTCCGGACAGGGTCCGGATGGCCGCAATGGCGTCCATGGTCTCATCAGCAGAGGTAGTGGTGTCAAAGAAGATGGCCATCAGGGTGGCGTCCCCATCCGCGGAGTTGAACACCTCCCGGATGCTGTCCGGTAGCACCTCCACCGGGACGGACAGGTCTGCCACCGAGTCGTACCAGATCACATCCTCCACATGGTCCACCTGTTCCAGGTCGGCTTTCAGCGACGCCACATCCTTGTATTCCATGCCCTCGCAGACAAAGAGGGCGTAGGCGCCCTTCCCGAACTCATCCATCAGGATATCCTGGCCCTGCATGGTATCAATGTCATCCGGCAGGTAGTAGAGGATGTCGTAATTGATCCGGGTGTTGAAAAAGCCTATGGCGGCGGGAATCAACAGCAGGACACTGAGGATGAGGATCGGTATGCGCAGTTTTACGATTTTTTCACCGAATTTCAGCACAACGGCTCCTTCCTTCCATTCTGACCAACGGTCATTTTTTGAGCAAACACAGTCTACTACAAAGGCGCGGGAGATGCAATAAGAAAAATGACCAAAAGTCAGATTTTTCTGAAAATTCCCCTTTGCCCGCTTGAATCGCGCCGCGTTCCGGGCTATACTAAAGGCACTCCACCCGGAAAGGAAGGTAGCTCTGTGGGCACTTTGACGCAAAAAAAAGAGGCCAAACGCCAGCGTCTGCTGGACGCCGCCTACAGCCTGTTTCAGAAAAAGGGCGCCGCCAGCACCACCATTGACGACATCGCAAAGGAGGCAAAGGTGGCCAAAGGGACCTTTTATCTCTACTTTCACGATAAAAACGCCCTTTTGGACGCCCTGGTGTTCAACATCTGCCACAAGGTCTTTCGGGACGCCTGTGAGAACATGGACGAGCACCGGTCGGACAATCTGGCGGACAACGTCATCCATGTGGTGGACTATATCATCGAGTACTTCAAACGGGATCCTCTGACCCTCTCCGTGGTCTGCCGCAACTTCGGCTGGAAGCCGGTTCTGGAGGTAGAGCTCCACGAGTCCGAGGATCCCTTCTTAAAACGCATCCTCCTGGCCCTGAAAAACAGCCCCGAGATGAAAGGACGGACGGAATCAGAGGTGATCAACCTGGTATATGTGCTGATGGAGATGGCCGGGTCCGTCTGCTACGCCTCTATCATCGAGCACGCACCCGATGACATCGACAATATGAAGCCAGTACTCTATGAGGTCATCCGGAAGAGCCTTTCTTAACCGCAAAAACGGGACAGCCCCACCTGGAGCTGTCCCGTTTTTCTTTCGTTTTCAGATTATACGATGCGCTTGGCCACCACCACAAACCGGCCCTCTTCCTTGTGGTAGGCGCAGGTGGACAGAGTCAGCAGCTCGTCGCCGTACTCCGCCGTGACGCCGGTCTGGTACTGGGACAGGCTGATCACCTGCTCCACAAACTGGTCAAAGTCCGCCTGGTCCTCCGCGTTGATGAAGTCGTAGTAGTGGAAGTGCTCGGTGTCGTCGGCTGCATAGGCCTGTCCCCGAAACACGGAGAGCACCTGATACTCTCGGTGCTCCCGGATGGTGTCAAAGACAAAGGTCCTGTGGGCCTCATAGAACTCCTTGTCCTCATAGTTTTGGAGCTTGCCGAACATTTTCCCGCTCTTCATATGGTGTCCGTAGATAATCAGGTTGTCCGACGGCCGCTCCAGGTCGCAGGTCCCGTCCAGAAACAGGGTGCCGGCAGAGGCCTCCTCGCCGTTAAAATCCCGGTGCAGGTAGTACTCCGGGTCCTCCTTCCGCTGTACCACCGGGTAATTGATGGGCGTGTCCTCAATGGTCAGCCACCCCACCATGTCGGGGTTTTGGGCATACAGATCCGCGTACCGCACCAGTACCCCGTCCTCGTTCACCGCATAGGGATCCTCGCTCTCATCCAGCTGTCCCCGCAGGTCAGACACCGTCTGCTCCTGCCGGAACGCGGTCAGATAATAGCTGCCCAGCTGCCAGGTGCTGTAGAGAAACACCCCCGCCAGCGCCACAAACAGCAGAATCTTGATCGCTTTTTTCATCGTCTTCTCGTTCCTCTCTCCCGCACAGTGCTCAGCACAGCTGGCGGTCGTATTTCCGGAACCAGGCCCGCAGCTTTTCCCGGTATTGATCGCCGCCCAGCAGGTAGCTCTGGATATGCCGGGCGCCCTTCACCAGCAGCAGCTCCTTCTCCGCCTGACAGGCCTGGTAATTGCGCAGGGTGTTGGATACGGGCACAAACCGGTCCTCGCTCCCGTGGACAAAGAGCACCGGCGTCCGGTTGGTTTTCATGGCCTCCAGCGTGGAGTAGTCCCGGCAGGAGTATCCGGCCCGGTGGCGGCAGATCCGGTCTGCCACAAACAGGAAGGGCTGCTTAGGCAGGTGCCACCAGTCCCGGAGGGTAGTGGCAATCTGCTCCTCCGGCGAGAGGAATCCGCAGTCCGCGATGATGCCCCGCACCTGCTCCGGCAGAGCAAATCCAGAGGCCATCAGCACTGTCGCCGCCCCCTGGGAGCATCCCAGCAGATAGATGGGCAGTTCCGGCTCCCGTTCTTGGAGATAATGAATCCACGCCAGACAGTCATAGCGCTCCAGCACGCCAAAGCCCAGATATTTGCCTTCGCTTTCCCCGTGACCCCGCTGGTCCACAAAGAGCAGGTTACACCGCTGCTCCTGCAAAAAGAGCCCGAAGGGCACCATATCCCGCTCCCAGCTGCCCCGCCAGCCGTGGACCAGCAGCACCGTCCGCTCTGCTCCCGGACAGGGCAGGTAGTGCCCCACCAGGCGCAGATTGTCCCTGCTCTGGATGGCAACCGTCTCAAAGGGCTGCACCCGGCGCCAATGCTCCGCCGCCAGGGCGCCCTCCTGAAGCCGCAGCTGTTCCGGCGTGGGCGGACGGAGCGTCCGCTTCTTTTTTGGCGGTTTCCGCTGGAACGCCGCCACCATTCCCACCTGAAACAGGTAGCAACAGCTGATGTAGAGCAGCAGGCACAGCACTGCCACCACAGTCACCACAATCAGGGCGATCTTTGCCGCCATTCCGCTACTTCCCATTTACTTTGTCTCCTCTGCCGCGTTTTTCGGCGTCACATGCCGCTCGATGGCCTTCACCACCAGGAAGTTCAGCACCAGCAGTACCCCCCACAGGCACCAGAACTGCCACCCTGCTCCGGCGGTCAGATTGGCCCCCAGCAGCGTGAAGAGCACCATTCCGGTCAGCTTGCCCAGCACCGTTCCCAGCACAAAGGGCAGGTAGTCCAGACCGGTGGTGCCCAGATACCAGCTGAGCAAATCTCCGGGCACCACACAGACCACCCGCAGCAGGAAGCAGTATGTAAAGGGCGTCCGGTTCTGGAAATTCTCCACCCGCTGGAGCTTGGGAAAGCGCTGGATCAGCTTGCGCTGAAGCTCCGGCGTGGTCTTTTTTCCCAGTACGAAGGGAATGGTCACGATGATCACCAATCCGGCCAGATTCACCAGCAGCGCCACAGGCAGCGAGTAAATCATGCCGGAGGCGACCTGCAATGCCCCCAGCGGGAACATGATGGAACAGGTTTTCAGCACATAGAGGGCCAGCAGCTCCACCACTGAGACAGCAGGGTTGTCCGAAAGAAGGCTGACCACATCAGCACCGCTGAAATTCAGGGCGAAGGAGCCACAAATCATACACAAGATCACAATGGCTGCCACGGGAATGAGCAGGAGCCATAGATAACGCTTTTTCTTCAGTTCTCCCGCACCTCTTTTCTTCCATTTTTCTGTCTGCCGCGCGGGCAGTCGTATTTTATTGTACCGTTTCTTCCCCGCACTTTTGTGAGGATTCTGTAAATTGTAACAGAGTTTCCTTCGGATCGCAAGGAGTTTCCCGGGAACGCACGGACCGTAAACCGGAAAAAGGAGGCGCCGCAGCGCCTCCTCTCCCGCAAAAGTGCGGTAAAATCAACCGATCAGTCCGCAATAAACAGGTTGTCAAACACGTCCGTGGCCTCCCACGTTTTCCCGTCGGAGACAATGGTGGAAAAATCCTTCAAATAGATCCAGCCCTCCGTACCGTCCTTGGTCTTCATCTGGACCCAGTGCTCATTGTCCGTGGCCGGGAAGGTCACTGCCTCTTTGGACGGTTCCACCGTCAACGTCCCCGCCGTCTGGTCCGGATTGGTGTAGAGCGTCAGCTCCTGCTTCAGCGTCACCGTCGCATCCTGAGGCTGAATGGGCTCATACTGGCTCTGGGGCACCTCCACCAGCGCGCCGTCCTTCAGCTCAAAGGAGAAGGGTGCGCTCCAGGTCTGGAGCAGGCTCAGACGGCCCACTGCCAGCACATTTCCCTGGCCATCCCGCTGGCTTTCTTTGTCGTCCGGGAAGCCGGGCAGGGAGCCAATGGTCTTAAGGGCACCGTCCTTGTACTGGAAGTACCAAGTGACCGGATCGTCACTGGGCCCGTAGTCCAGCAAGGCGATCTCCAGCGCTCCGTCCGTGGTGTCCAGATCCGTGAGGAAGTAGTGATCCTTCTCCGGCGTCGCCAGATAGACCTTGTAGGCACTCAGCGGATCCACGCCATTCGGCTCCGCCATCTCCTTGCCGTTGATGACAATGCTGTTGAGCACGAACTCAGTCCAGGTGTTCTCCCCTTCGCCCTGCTTGCTCTCCTTGCCGGAGACCTGCAGGGTATCCTTCTTTCCGTCGCCATCCAGATCCACCTCTACCTGCTGCCCCATGGGCTCAGATACCAGGTAACCGTTGGATTTCTGGGGAATGCCGCTGTCCTGTTCTGCCTTCTGAGCAGTCCCGGTGGCAGAGCTCTCTTCCGGGGCCTGCTGGGGCTCCGAAGTGTGCGCAGCATTGGACTGACTGCCCTGGCCCGCGCTCTGAGCGCCGCAGCCAGCACAGCTTAACGCCAACAGACCAGCCAGTATTCCCGCCGTCAGCATCGTTTTTTGTTTCATCATTTCCAATTCCTCCTTGCGCCACAACTCGGTGGCCTTTCTGCTGTTACCGTATCACAAAGCGCCTGTAACTACCAGTAAAAAATGGTATCAACCTCGTCTCTATCACACAGTGCGGAAAAGGCCCCTTTTTCCCTGCGAAAGCGCCATTTTCCGCTCTTTTTTCCGGCCTTTCCCTCTTCTTCCGCTCCGATCGGAAACAAAAAATCAAATTTCTCTTGACAATCCGACAAAATCTTGCTATTTTGTAACAATAATAAAAGGGAGTAGTTGGCGCAGAAATGCGTTTGCGAGGCCGTCAATCCCGATTTCCTGCCTGTGGGCGTGGAATCCGGTCCGCAACTAAGCAGCGAGACTTTTGTTGTAAGGAAATTGCAGCAAAAGGGTCTCGCTTTTTTTGTTGCAAAATTTTGGATATCATAAGCAGGGAGGAACGAAATATGTACATCTTATTTCAGTGTATTCTGTTGATTCTGGGCTTCGTCATGCTGGTCAAAGGCGCAGACTGGTTTGTGGAGGGCGCAGCCGGCATCGCGGACCGGTTCGGCATCCCGCAGCTGGTCATCGGTCTGACCATCGTAGCCATGGGTACCAGCGCTCCGGAGGCCGCCGTCAGCATTACCGCAGCCCTGAAGGGCAGTGCCGCCATCACCATCGGCAACGTGGTGGGCAGCAACATCCTCAACATTCTCGTCATTTTGGGCGTCACCGCCTGTATCATCCCGGTGGCCGTCTCCCGGTCCACCGTCCGCTATGAGCTGCCCTTCATGATCCTGGTCACCGGCCTGCTTCTGGTACTGGGCTGCACAGGCGGCGAAATTGTCCTGTGGGAGGGGGTTGTTCTCTGGCTGTTCTTCCTCCTCTACCTGGCCTACTTGTTCTTCATGGCCAGGAAAAACCGCACCGAGCCGCCGGAGTCCTACGGCAACGCCCCGCTGTGGAAGCTGCTGCTCTTCGCCGCCGCCGGCCTGGGCCTGATTATCTGGGGCAGTGATGTAACAGTAGATGCCGCCTCCGCTCTGGCCACAGAGTTTGGACTCAGCGAGCGCTTTATCGGCCTGACCATTGTGGCTCTGGGCACCTCTCTGCCGGAGCTGGTCACCTCGGTCACCGCCGCACGCCGCGGCAAGGCGGATATCGCTATCGGCAACATCGTGGGCAGCAACCTCTTTAACATCCTCTTTGTGACCGGCACTACTGCCCTGATTACACCGGTGGTCTTCGCCTCCAATTTTGTAGTGGACACCGTCATCGCCGCCCTGGCAGGGGTTCTCCTGCTCCTGTGCGTGGTCCGGAAAAAGCAGCTCACCCGGCCCGGCGGCGTTCTCATGCTGGCAGGCTACGCTGCCTACTTCGCCTACCTTCTGTACGTTTGAACCATATCTCTAACCATGACAAAAACGCCGGCAGCGAGCCCAGTGCCCGTTGCCGGCATTTTCTCTACCGTTACCGCCGTTCGTCCCGTTCTCCTTTCAGGCGCTCCTTCGCCTCTTCCACGGTTTCACCGTCCCTGGTCAGATAACGGTCTACAAAGGCGTCCTCGATTTTCGTATAGCCGCTGACAACCGTATCCTCGAGCTTCGTATAGCCATTGACAACCGTATTCTCTACTTTCTGAAATGCACCGACCACCTGTTCCGCGATCTTTTCATTTGCCTTTACCAATTTCGACTTTGCCATAGTGATATCTCCTCTTTTCTAATCCCTCTGACTACCATCGCAACTCCGAGACACAGCACAAACAGGCACACAGCGGCTCCGGAAATCCGGTTCAGCAGGTGCGCTTTGGGCTCCGTCATGCTTCCAAAGGAGGCCAGCATAGAGCGCTGCAAGGTCAGCACCGATGCCGCCACCTCAGCATACCGTATGCCGCGGAGGACCCTCTCCAGCGGAGCAGGATTCTTCTTGGCCTTTACCGCACGGGTAATCGCCATTGCAACCTTATAAAAGGTGTAGGCTGCGATGGTAATCATGAGGATTTCATCATATTTTGTCGCGATATTTTGAGACAGACTCACGTAAATGACGCCGGTTAGAATCAAACTCCACATAATCATAAGGGCACCTGTGAGTCTCATCACAAAATACGCCCTGGCAATTCCGGCGGCGGAACGCCCCCTCCTGCCGCACAAAACGGCTGAAAACCGCATTGCACTCAAAACACTGTAGTACGCACACATAGACGCAAACCATACCGACTGGTTGAGAACGCCGAGTATCCCATGATAGATAGCATACAGCAGGTTCAGCAAGAGCGGAACCACAGCGGTCCAGAGGATGGGATGTCGCCGCACCCAGGCAAATCCTTTTCCAGCCCGTGATTGGCGCATCCTCCGAAGGGCGTTCCGCGTTCGATTCACTTTGTCAGTCCCTTCGCCAGCGGAATGGTACAGAGCAGGATGACAATCCCCAACAAACCGATGACAATACCCAGGATCAGCTTGCCCCATACCATGCTGAAGCACATGCCAACCCCCAGCGCCAGCGCGCCGATAATCCCGACGGCAGTCAATCCCAGCATTCTGCCGGAAATATGAATCGGCTCTTTCTGTTCCATTCGTCTCCACACAATCAATGTGATCAGGCCCAGGACCAGCCCCACACAGCCGAAGATCACACCAGGACGAAACGCATTCCACTCGGGAATCAACGCCATACACATACCGAGGGCAAACAGCATTCCACTCACGGTCCCCAGCACCATTGCGACAAAACTGCTTCTCTTCATCAGAAAGCACCTCCTGAAAACGAATTTTAAAAGCAACACTTGTTGCCTTAATGCAAGTACAGTATAATGCTGTTTACAGGAGAAAAACAATCACCAATTTCCAGACAAGTGTTGGAATAATGAGAGGAGGCGCCACATGAACACCAAAAATAACCGGCGCAGGCGTGCATCCATGGAGCGAATCGAGAGCGCTTTTATCAACCTGCTGCAAACCAAAGAGCTCAATCAGATCACTGTATCCGATATCTGCAAGCGGTGTGGATTGAATCGCAGCACCTTCTACGCCAATTATGCGGACATCTACCAGCTGGCCGACCGGGTGCGGGAACACTTGGAAGCCGAAGTCAACCAGCTCTACGAGCCGGAAACCGCTCATGGTTTTAACAGCAATGACTATCTGAAACTGTTCCGCCACATCAAGGACAACCAGCTATTTTGCCGCACCTATTTCAAGCTCGGTTACGACAACCAGTACCAGATCACGCTCTACGACACTCACCAGGCCCAGCAGTATTTTGACAATCAGCATATTGCGTACCACATCGAGTTCTTCCGAAGCGGCTTCAACGCCATCGTAAAAATGTGGCTGGCCGGCGGATGTCAGGAGACACCGGAAGAGATGGAGCAGATCATCCACAGCGAATATCAGGGGCGTCTTTGAGGACTGCAAAAACAAAAACGGCTGAAAGCCTTGCTGAAACAAGGTTTTCGCCGTTTTTTCATAAACGCATTTCTTTTATATCGAATATTTGATCGCATACTGCGCCAGCGCCGTCTGATCGGCTTCCCCACAGGTCCACTCCTCCTTCAGGCTTTTCTTTTTCCAACGGGCCAGCCCGGTGCGCTCCATTCCGCTCTGAATCATCTGGGTCAGCTCCAGAATATCCTCGCAGTCCATGTACACACAGGAGAGAACATAACAGGCATCGGCGGAAATGGTACCATTTTTCAGACAGACCACCACACCAGTTTTCATCTGGAGCAGCAGGTCGGTGATCACCTTTTTCAGGGCCTGGGTCTGTGAGAGCTTTTCCAGGTCATTGGTATGATAGGCCTCCGAAAGCAGACTCATCAGTTCTCTCAGTGCCTCTGACACCACCAACAGGTCCCGCTTATCCTCCTCGGAGAGAAAGACCTCCAGCGCCGCTCCCTTTGCCGCCAGCTTCTCCAGCTTCACCGCGCAGGCGCCCAGCGCCTGAATATTGCCGATGGTCAGATTCAGCTTTACCTGCTGCAAAACCTCCTCCTTTGACAGGTCGCTGCCGGGAATTCTGGTGATATAACCGCTCAGCTTCTCCTCGTACCGGTCCAACTCACGCTTTTTCTCCTGCACTGCCTGGGCCGCCTCCGGCTGGTACTGCTGGAACTGGCCCATTGCCAGCTCCAGGCTCTGCCGTGCCGTCTCAAACATGTACTCCGCCTGCCGACCGCACTCAGACAGGGCAACCGAAGGGACGGACAGCAACACCTGATCAAAGAGGGCATCCTCGTCCTCAGTCTTTCGACACACCAGGAATACCGCTCGCAGAGCATACCAGAGTCCTGCCACCAGAATAATCGCAGCCACTATGATAAATCCCATCTTATTCCGCTCCTTTCGCTCCCTGTCTATCCGGCTCCTTCGCCGTCAGGTAATCGGCGCGTGGGTACCGGTGATGGAGTAAACCACCCACCCGGCGATATTCACCGCGTGATCGCCGATTCGCTCCAGATACTTGGACACCATCAGCAGATCCACGCACACCGCGCCGGAATCCGGGTGCTGGGTCAAAATTCCGATCAGCTCTTCCCGCACCTTGGCGAAGAGCTCATCCACCACGTCGTCGTAGGCGATCACCGACTGGGCCAGCACCAGATCCTTGGATACAAAGGAGGCGATACTGTCCGTCACCATCTTGGTGACTGCCGAGGTCATCTTCTTGATGTGGATCCGGTTGATCACTTCCTCGCCCCTGACAAAGCGAATGATCTCGGTGATGTCCGACGCCTGATTTCCGATCCGCTGCATGTCGTAGATCATCTTCAGGGCGGAGGAGATAATCCGCAGGTCCCGGGCCACCGGCTGCTGCTGGAGGAGCAGCCGCATGCACAGGTTCTCCACACTCCGCTCCTTCCGCGCGATCTCATCATAGAGCTCGGCGGTTCTCTCAATGGCCTCATGGGGCCGTTCGGACTCAAACAGAGCCTGAGTGGCCGAGTTGATCGCGCTCTCGCACAGGCTTCCCATCTCGGTCAGCTCAGTATTCAGATGTGCCAGCTGTTCGTCAAAGCGATTTCTCATCAGCCAAACCTCCCGGTAATGTAATCTTCAGTCCGCTTGTCCTTGGGCATGGAGAAGATCCGCTCCGTAGAGCCGTACTCCACCACCTCGCCCAGCAGGAAGAACGCCGTCATATCCGAGATTCGCACCGCCTGCTGCATGTTGTGGGTCACCATGATGATGGTGTACTTCTGCTTCAGATCGGTCACCAAGTCCTCGATCTTGGAGGTGGACACCGGGTCCAGAGCGCTGGTGGGTTCGTCCATCAGCAGTACCTCCGGCTCTACCGCCAGGGCACGGGCAATACACAGCCGCTGCTGCTGTCCGCCGCTCATGCCCAGGGCGCTCTTCTTCAGCCGGTCCTTGACCTCGTCCCAGATGGCCGCTCCCCGCAGGGATTTTTCTACAATGTCATCCAGCTGGGACTTCTTCCGGATGCCGTGGGTCCGGGGTCCGAAGGCCACGTTGTCATAGATGCTCATGGGGAAGGGATTGGGCTTCTGGAACACCATACCCACCCGTTTGCGCAGCAGATTCAGATCCATACTGCCGTAGATATCCTCGTTGTCCAGCTTCAGGGAACCGGTGATCCGGCAGCCCTCCACCAGATCGTTCATCCGGTTCAGGGACTTGAGCAGTGTGGATTTCCCGCAGCCCGAGGGACCGATCAGCGCCGTGATCTGGTTGGCCGGCAGGTTCAGATTGACGTCCTTCAGGGCGTGGAAGTCGCCGTACCAGAGGTCCATATGTTCAATCGTAATCTTGTTCATCATCACTGCAGTCCTTTCGTCAGCTTCTTGGCCACCAGTCCGGAGATCCCGTTGAGCAGCACCACCATGACCAGCAGCACCACCGCAGTTCCGTAGGCCTGATCGGTGTATAGGCCCTCGGAGAGCAGCAGGTACATGTGGACCGACAGGGTCCGGCCGGAGCTGAACAGGCTGTCCGCCACGCCGGGTACCGTGCCCGCGGTATACATCAACGCCGCCGTCTCACCTACGACCCGGCCCATACCCAGGATGATGCCGGAGAGAATGCCAGGCACCGCAGGAGGCAGAACAATCCGGAATACGGTACGCAGTCTTCCTGCGCCCAGGGCAAAGCTGCCCTCCCGATAGGAATCGGGCACCGCTTTCAGCGCCTCCTCGGTTGTACGCATAATCACCGGCAGAATCATGATGGACAGCGTCAGGCCGCCGGACAGGATGGAGTATTTGAACCCGCAGGCGATGACCAGCATCAGGTAGCCGAACAGGCCGTACACGATGGAAGGAATACCGGACAGGGTCTCCGCCGTAATCCGCACCACACTGACCAGCTTACTGCCCCGCTTGGCATACTCCACCAGGTAGATGGCGGAAAAGACGCCCAGGGGTACCGCGATGACCAGGGACAGGGCTGTCATAAACACTGTGTTGATGATGGCCGGCATCATGGACACGTTGACACTGTTGTACTCCCACTCGAACAGGCTCAGGTGCAGGTTGGGGATGCCCATCACCAGGATGTAGCCGATCAGTGCGATCAGCGCCCCCACAGTCACTACTGCCGAGAGCAGGACCAGGATCAGCACGGCCAGTGAGCCCGGCTTTCTCCGGTAGGCCGCCAGCTTTTGCAGCAGGTTCTGCCGGTTAATGGCTGCCGGCCGATTGGACAATCCGCCCTTCCCTACCGGCGCCGCCTGGACACTTTTTCCGCTCATGCTTTATCCCTCCTCTTCAACAGGGAGAACGTCAGGTTGATAATCAGAATGAACACAAACAGCACAACTGCTGTCGCGATCAGCGCCTCCCGGTGCAGGCCGGTGGCATAGCCCATCTCCATGACGATGTTTGCCGTCATGGTACGTACGCCGCTGAGCGGACCGCTCGGAATCACCGGCTGGTTGCCTGCCACCATGATCACTGCCATGGTCTCGCCGATGGCTCTGCCGATGCCCAGCACAATGCCGGCCAGAATGCCGCTCTTGGCCGCCGGCAGTACCGCCGCAAACACACTGCGCTCCCGGGTGGCGCCCAGGGCCAGGGCCCCTTCGTAGTAGCTCTCCGGCACCGCACGGATGGCGGACTCGGAGACGCCGATGATGGTGGGAAGGATCATCAGGCCCAGCAGCAGAGACGCGGTGAGCATATTCTTGCCGCTGCCGCCGAACAGATCCTGCACGATGGGCACGATGACCATCAGGGCAAAGAAACCGTACACCACCGAGGGAATGCCCGCCAGCAGATCCACCGCCGGCTTCACGATCCGATACAGGGCCGGCGGACAGAACTCCGCCAGAAACACCGCGCACAGCAGCCCGATGGGCACACCCACGATGATGGCGCCGGCCGTGACATAGATACTGCCCACAATCATGGGGAAGATGCCGTAGATGTCGTTCAGGGGCTTCCACTGCTTCCCCAGCAGGAAGTCGGCTACGCCGATCTTCCCGATGGCGGAAAAACCGTTGGTGAACAGGAAGATGCAGATCAGGGCAACTGCCAGAATTGAGGTACAGGCGGCCAGCAGAAATACGGTTTTCATGCCGCGCTCTTTCAACTGTTTCATGATCTCCTCCTAAAAGGAACCGGGTTTGCAAAGGGCAAACCCGGTTTTTTCCCTCTGCTTACTGAGCCAGCTCAGACCAGTCGGTGGTCTCGCCGGTGAAGATGCTCTTGACCTGATCCTTGGACAGATCTTCCACGGTGTTCTCGTTGTTGACGATCACAGCGATGCCGTCCAGTGCGATGACCTGGGACTTCAGGCCCTGGCTGGTCTCCTCTTCGCTCAGCTCACGGGAGGCCATGCCGATGTCGCAGACACCTTCAATGGTGGAGGTCATGCCGGTGGTGGAGTCGCTCTCCTGGATGTCGATCTTGGCGTTGGCGTTGACTTCCAGATAGGCTTCCTTCAGCTTTTCCATGACCGGAGTGACGGAAGAGGAACCTGCTACTACGATGCTGCCCTCTGCACCGGAGGTGGTGAAGTCACCGGTGTTCTCCTGGCTGATGTAGCCGTTCTCTTCTACGACCTTCTGGCCGTCTGCGCTGAGGATGTAGTCGATGAAGTCCTGTGCCACATCGCTGACCTCATCCTTGGTGGCGATGTTGAAGGGACGGGAAACGGTGTAGGTGCCGTTCTTGATGTTATCGGTGGTGGCTTCCACGCCGTCAATCTTGACTGCCTTGACGGTGTCGTTCATGGAGCCCAGGGAGACGTAGCCGATGGCACTCTGGTTGCCCTGGATGCTGGCCAGCATGACAGCGGTGCTGTTGGTGATCTCAGCGCTGTCCGTGGTGTGGTCCACCTTGTTGCCGTTGGCGTCCTTTTCCTCGATGCCAAACAGCTCGATGAAGGCGCCACGTGTACCGGAACCGTCTTCCCGGGAAACGACGGTGATGCTGCTGTTTTTGGTGGTTGCTGCGTTGGCAGTGCTGCTGGTGCTGCTGTCACCGGTGGTCTGGCTGCCGGAGCTGCCACAGCCGACCAGTGCCGTTGCTGCCATCAGTGCGGACAAACTCAGTCCAATAATTTTTTTCATTTTCATTACCATACACTCCTTTGAGTTGTCTCTTTTTTGTTTTTATCCCTCTTGCGGGAACACTGCTATCATACCGGCGCCATGTTAAATCCAAAATCACGGTCAGGTTAAACCTATATCAAACCTTTTCCCCTTTTATTAAATTCAGGTAAAATGCGGCAGGGCATAAAAAATACCCGGCAGCTCTTTTGAAACTGCCGGGCGTTCACCCTTCGTTTTTCTTCCGCTCACAGGGAGTATTTCACCTCATAGCGGTCATAGATGCTGTTAAATTCACTGTTTCCGTACTTCACGCCGTTGAGATATTTGTGGGCGTCAAAGCTGTTGTGGACCACCTCGATCACCGCCACGGCGATGTTGGAGCAGTGGTCGGAAATCCGCTCGTAGTTGGACAGCAGATCGGAGAAGATAAAGCCCATCTCGATAGTGCAGACACCCCGCTGGAGCCGCTCGATGTGGTTGGTTTTCATCTGGGCGGTCAGGTGGTCGATCACCTGCTCCAACGGCTCCACCTGGGCGGCCAGCTCCACGTCGTTTTTCTCGTAGGCGGTCACCGTGATGGAGAGAATCTCATCAATGGCCCGGGTCAGCACATCCAGCTCCCGCTGGGCCGCCGGCGTGAAGGCAATTCCCTTGTCATGGAGCTCTTTGGCCACCTTGGTCAGATTGACCGCATGGTCGCCCAACCGCTCAAAGTCGCCGATGGCGTGGAGCATTTTGGAGATCACCTGAGAGTCCTCCTGGGACAGCGCCTGGGCGGACAGTTTCACCAGATAGGTGCTCAGCCGGTCCTCGAAGGCGTCAATTTCCTCCTCCGTCTGGAGCACCAATTCCGCTTTTTTCTCGCTGTAATGCCCGAAGAGTCCGCCTGCCAGATACAGGCTCTCCCGGGAAAGCTCCAGCATCTGCTTGCTGGCGTTGTTGCACTCCCGGATGGCAACCGACGGGGACTGGAGCAGCCGCTCATCCAGAAACGGTGTTTCCTCCGGAGACACCAGCTCGCCCTTTTTTCCGCCTGCCAGTCGCTCGGTCACCCACAGCAGATACTTGGAGAAAGGCATCAGCAGAACCGTCGTGGCAATGTTGAATACAGAGTGCGCCAGCGCGATGGTCACCGGCGAGACTGCCGTGTCCCAGAAGGGCAGTCCGATCAGCCAGTTTGCCAAGCAGAGAATGGGCAGCCACACCACCGTGCCCAGCACGTTGATGAGCACATGCACTACACCCACTCGCTTGGCCTGGATGTTGGTCCCGATACAGGAGATCAGAGCAGTGACGCAGGTGCCGATGTTCTGGCCCATGATGATGGGAATGGCCATGCCGTAGGAGATGCCGCCGGTGAGGGACAGGGCCTGCAAAATGCCGATAGAGGCCGCAGAGCTCTGGATCACACCGGTGACGATGGCGCCCACCGCCACGCCGACCAACGGCTGGTTGAACTTGGTCAGCAGCTCGGCAAACAAAGGGGAATCTGCCAGGGGACTGACCGCCTCGGTCATCATCTTCATCCCGTAGATCAGCACCGCAAAACCGACAAACACCGTGCCGATGCTTTTCTTTCGGTCGTTGTTGGAGAGCATGACCATCAAAATGCCAATGAGGGCGATAATCGGCGAAAAGTTCTCCGGTTTCAGCATATTGATCCAGATACTGTCACTCTGGATGCCGGAAAGGCTCAAAATCCAGGAGGTCAGCGTGGTGCCGATATTGGCGCCGAAGATCACGCTGAGGGTCTGGGAAAACTCCATAATACCTGAGTTGACCAGGCCCACCAGCATCACGGTGACTGCGGACGAGGACTGGACCGCAATGGTAATCACCGCGCCAAGGATAATGCTGATCACCGGGTTGGACGTCATCTTCTTCAGCAGGTGCTCCAGCTTGCCGCCCGCCATCTTCTCCAGACTGCCCGACATCACATTCATGCCAAACAGGAAGAACGCCAGGCCGCCGATCAGGGTAATGAACGAGAAAATAGTCATATATCGCTTCTCCTTGGCTCTGTTTTGTATCTTATTTAGTTTACCGGATCAACGTTAAATCTATTATCTCCATTCTGTTAAATCCATGTTAAATCAGGCAGTCCCGGCAAACATCCGGAACTGCCTGCTATTTACGCTTTCGGGAATCGGATGGAGATCACTGTCCCCTTTCCCACTTCACTTTCCACTTCGATGGCCGCGTTATGATAGGCCACCCCGTGCTTGACAATGGACAGGCCCAGACCTGTGCCTCCCACTTCCTTGGAGTGGCTCTTGTCCACCCGGTAGAAGCGCTCAAAAATCCGGTCCAGCTCTGCGCTTGGAATCCCGATGCCCGTGTCAGCTACCTCCAGGACTGCCCATCCGGGTTCGTCCGTCACGGACACTGTCACAGTGCCGTTCTCCTTGTTGTATTTAATGGCGTTGTCGCAGAGGTTGTAGACGATCTCGTCGATAATCTGCTCTACCCCTTTGAAAACCGCGTGGGTTCCCCTGAGGACAAACCGGATATGTTGTTTTTGGGCCGCATGCTCCAGATTGGAGAGCACGCCCTGACAGCATTCATACAGGTCGATCTCCGCCTTCGGAGGCTGCAGCTCCTTGCTCTCCAGCTGGGAGAGCTGAATGATGTCCCCTACCAGCGTGATCAGGCGCTGGGCCTCGTCGTAAATCTTGCCGGAGAATCGGCTGATGTCCTCGGGTCTCGCCAGACCGTCCCGGATGATCTCCGCGTAACCGGAGATGGAAGTCAGCGGCGTCTTGAGCTCGTGTGACACGTTGGCGGTGAACTCCCGCCGCATGGCGTCCTGCTTGGCGTGCTCCAGCTTCAGCTCGTTCATCTGCCGCTGAATCTGCCGGTTCTGGCCGTTGATTCGGCGCACCAGCGGCTGAAGCTCGGGATAGACATCCCGCTCGTCCGGTGCCTCCAAGTCGATCCGGTTGATGGGCTCCGTCACGCTTTTGGACACTCGGGAGGCCAGGATCACCGACAGCAGGATGGCCAGGAGCAGCACTGCCACCATAGAGTAGAACATGCCCACAATCAGGGTCACTGCGGTATACTGGGTACCGGACACCCGGATCACCGTGCCGTCCTTGAGTCGAATAGCGTAGTTGGTGGTCTTCTCCGACAGGGTATCCGAATAGCGGCTACTCTCACCAACCCCCTCGGTCAGGGCCTGCTGAACCTCTTCCCGGTTCTTGTGGTTGCCCATCTCGTCCGGATCGGCTACGCTGTCGTAGAGCACGGTGCCATCGGTGTCAATCCAAGTGACCCGAGTCGTGCTGGTGGTCTGGCGGTGCCGGAGAAAGTCAATCCCGTTTTCCTCCACTGCCGCCGCTACATAGCTGGCCTCATCTCTGATCTCCGCGTTGTGTTCCGCAGAGAAGTAGCTGTACAGCGAACACAAAGTCAGGGCAATACAGGACACAAAGACCACCATGGCCACCAGGAAAATGTGCTTGAAAATCTTAGTTTTCAACCGCTTTTCCTCCCAGCTTGTAGCCCACGCCCCGCACGGTCTCAATCAGCTCCCCGGCGGGACCCAGCTTCTGGCGCAGCGTCCGGATATGCACATCCACCGTGCGGTTTTCCCCGTCAAAGGAGTAGCCCCAGATTTCGTTGAGCAGCCGATCCCGGGTCAGCACCACATCGCCGCTCTTCAGGAACATCACCAACAGCTCAAATTCCTTATAGGTCAGCGTCACATCTTTGCCGTCCACCTTCACAATATGTTTCGCAGGCGAGACATACAGAGGGCCAATCGTATATTCTTCCGCGGTCTCCTCCTTGCCCGCCCGGCGCAGCAGCGCCTTCACCCGGGCAATCAGCTCCATCATGCCAAAGGGCTTGGCAATATAGTCATCTGCCCCGTTGTCCAGTCCAATTACTTTATCATATTCGCTGCCCTTGGCTGTCACCATCATAATGGGAATTCTTTTGGTAGCCGGCGCTGTCCGCAGCTTTTTCAGAATGGACAGGCCGTCTTCCTCCGGCAGCATGATATCCAACATCACCAGGGACGGCTTGCCGCCCTGCTCCATCGCCGCCCAGAACTGCGAGGGCAGACCAAAGCCCTCGGTCTCCAGACCGCTGTTGTTTAACGTGTAGGTGACCAACTCGCGGATATTTTCATCATCTTCCACCAGATAGATCAATCCTGTCGCCTCCTTTTCCTCTGTTTTACATCAGCTGCTGTTCATTGATAATCAGCTTAAATTGCAGCCCCAGCTTTTCCGCCGCCTGCCGGCACATGACCATGCGGTTCAAAAAAATCTCAAAGTAATCCATCACCGAGCTGTAGCGGGTGTCCACCATCAGCTTCAGCTTGATCAGAGTGTGGGCCTCATTGATCTTCAGCGTGGACTCCTTCACCGAGTGGTTGACCCGGTCGTGGATGTCAAAGTGGGCAGTGTCCATATTCCGCACCCGGGTCCGCCGGGCGTCAGACTTGTCCGCCAGAATCAGCGCCGCCACGATGTGATTGACCGCTGTGCCGGTACCCTCGTCGTGGTTCCCGATGGCGGTGACAACGGTGGCGATGTCTGCCGCGTCCATCTTCAGGTCGTTCAAAATCTGAAACGCCATCAGAGCGCCACTCTGACTGTGGTCCACCCGGTTGACCAGGTTGCCGATGTCGTGGAGATAGGCGGCAATCTGCACCAGCTCAATGTCGTGCTCCGGATAGCCCAACGTCTCCAAAATATATTTCGCTCTGGCTGCCACCCGCCCCACATGGGGAAAGCTGTGCTCAGTATAGCCAAGGGTCAGCAACGCCTGGTCTGCCGCCCGAATATAGGTTTGGATGGATGGGATCCGTTTGATTTCTTCGTAAGTCATCTGTATCACTCCTCCCATTCTGAAGCATTATTGTACGGCTCCGAGGTTAAATATGTCACCTTTCACCTGTTAAATCTCCGTTAAACATTGGATGGGAGTGTGCCCGCAACAACTACAACGCTGAGAAACGCTGATATACCAGGAATTTCACCGTTTTCCTTGCGCATTGCCATGAAATAGGAATGTTTCATTATAGTATCACAATAAATGCCGTGTGAAAACCGGTTTTCCCGCTTCTCATCCAAAATTTACGAACAGCAATTTTCACAATTCAAGCCTTATATTCCAGCGCTTTTTCTCCATTTCCGACAATTGTATGTAGTTGTATTAGCATGGTAAAGTATTAGTTAGCTGTAGCAACAGAGAAAATAAGAAGGAGCATCAATTATGAAAAAACGTTTCCTGGCCCTGATCATGGCCACCCTGATGCTGGCAATGCTGGCACTGACAGGCTGCGGAGCCTCCACGGGAACCACTTCCGCCGCCGAAACATCGGCACCGACCGGTGAGTTTGAGGTACCCGAAAACCTGGCCATGGACTGGTCCGGCAGCACGGACACAGAACAGGTCAAGCACCACACCTATGCTGAGTACCAGACCCTGATGGAAGAGCTGGTCAAGACTTATCCCGACTACTGCACCCTCTATTCCATCGGTCACACCTCTCAGGAACGGAACCTCTGGTGCCTGGAGATCACCAACAGCAAGAAGGCTTCCGACGGTAAGACCGGCATCGGCGTCTTCGGCAACATTCACGGCGGCGAAATGGAGTCCGCTGAGTGCGCCATGTACACCGGCTGGTGGATGCTGCTGAACTCCAACACCGAGTACATGCAGAACCTCCTGGACAACTACATCGTCTACTGCATCCCCATGATCAACCCCGACGGCATGGAGCAGTCCTTCATCTACAACAACAGAACCAACCTGAGCTTCCGTGATGCGGACGGCGACGGCACGGTCTTCAGCGATCCCTACACCGACGTCAACGGCGACGGCTTCATCTCCAACGTCTACATGGCCAAGAGCGGTCTGGACACCAATGAGATGACCGCCGGCTTCGATCCCGAAACCTACGCTCCTCTGCTGACCTGCGGCGACACCGAGCTGACCGCCATCGGCATGGAGAGCCCGGACTGGAACCTGGACGGTCAGCTGGGCAACGATCCCAGATCCAGCGGCGTCGATATGAACCGTACCTTCGACTACATGTTCGGCGCATTTGACATGACCGCTTCCAACCCCAACGAGGTCAACTACACCGGCTATGAGCCCGGTTCCGTGATCGGCAACAACGCATGGTCCAGCAACGGCCAGACCAACGGCCCTGGCTACGAGCTGGAGATCCAGGCTGTCCAGAACTTCCTGGCCACCCATCCCATGAACGCTCTGGTCAGCCTGCACACCGGTATCCAGACCGTTCTGTGGCCCTGGTGCTATCAGGAAGCTGATTACGAAAACGACGAGACCCTGTCCAAGATGGCTGAGATCGGCAAGAACATGGCCGAGAAGTTCGCCAAGACCGCCAGCAGCGATGGCGTGACCCGTAACTTCTACTATCGTTCCTCCTGGAGCGACTATCCCACCAGCGCCGAGATGATCGACTACGCCTATGGCCGCTTCGGCATCCACGCCTACACCGTTGAAGTATACAGCGCCGGCGACAGTGATCCCCAGATCAACTCCGATTCCGAAGAGGATGGCGTCTTCCTGAACTATGACGGCACCTATTCCAAGGGCTGCACCTGGCAGAATGGCACTCAGCTGAAGAACAGCGCCGCTGAGACCATCGTCGAGTATCCCTATGAAAAGGTCGTCGGTACCGGCGAGGGCTGCCTCGGCTTCACTGAGGCTCAGGCTAAGGCAATCGGCCTGAAGGAAGGCGATTCCCTCTACTTCCAGACCACTGAGCGGGCTCAGATGTCCGGTTACTGCCCCACCAACATGGATCTGATGGTGGAAGGCGCTAAGGATGCAATCCTGGTCATGATCGAAGCAGAACCCTATGGCGACGGCTATTCCTGCCCCGATTATATGAAGTAATCCTTTGCCGAACAGGCATCCAACAACACGAAAAGACGCAGGCTGCATAACGTAGCCTGCGTTTTGTTTTCGTCAGTTGGTTCCACGTACCGCCGCCATCACAAGCTCCCGGTGGAACTCCTCTTGCAGCGCACTCCAGGTATCCCGGAGCCGGTTGATGTCGCGGATATTGCCGGCCAGATGAACCGAGCCATCCACGCCCAGGGCACCGATTCCGGAACGACTACAGGATATAGCGACAATATCCCGCCAGTTCGCCGCATCTTTCGCCTCATGTCAAGGTAGCTATTTTTGTTTTCTCCGGCCAAAAGAACCTGTCCCTCTGCGGTCAGTCCCACCGCATAGACGCTTTCAATCGCGATGACCGCAACATTCTTCCATCGTTTAACCTCGTTTCTGGGATCATTCGCCTTTCCTGCAAACAAAACAGTGCCATCTTTTCGCAGCCCAATGGTCGCATCCCCTGCTGCGGCAATTTGGGTGATCTCCCGCCAGCTGCCGATCTCCTCGGAGATGGCTCTGTTTAGCAGTTCCCCAGCCACCAGCACCCTCCCGTCACTGGTCAGACCGGCTACATGATAGGCGCCGCTGGCCAGAGCGCGCACGTGCTTCCAACCGCCAACGGCGGACGAGGCCGGCTGGCCGCAGACTATCACCTCTCCGTCGCCGGTGATGCCATAGGTACAGCTGGACGTGGCCAGAATCCGGCGGATGTTCTTCATCCTGCCCGTGTCGCACTGACGGTACTCGTTGTCACCTGTGGCTTGGACGGTTCCGTCCGCCAGCAGACGGACCTCATTCCGGTCAGGGTTCTCCGGCGCGCTGTACTGACGCACGTTCTCCTCCTGGGCCTGTACGCCACTGCCCCGCACAAGGGAGAGCGTCCCCTTCTGTGGAGCCCGGCAGACAATGGCGCCGCCGCTGAGAGCAAACAGCTCCTCACTCCTACAGAGCTTCTGCATACGCCCCAGGAGCTCTGCTTTTTTGGCCCCGCAATCCTGTTTCCACCAGGCCAGGCTGGTCACCCCAGCAAACCGCTGGACATACGCAAAGGCGTATCCGCACACCGGGCAGGCACAGGTTCCGGGAAATTGGATATCTTCAGCCCTGGTACCGCACACCGGACAGAGCTGATTCGCGGTTCCGGTCATCGTTCCTCTCCTCCTCTCTGGTTCCCTGCTCCGCCCTCCGGTGCGGTGAAACGCTCCCAGAAGAAGCGGATGGGATGGAAATAGTTCAGCTCATCCAGTGTCCGGTCCCCTCGTGGGATGATGGACCCGGAGAATACACCTAGGACCCGCCGATCCTGACAGGAAAACACGGGACTGCCGGAATTGCCGTGGAGTCCGGTGCTGTCGATGTAGCAGCGCTCCACCGGGCCGGACTGCTGACAGGAGGCCACCCGTCCGGCGAAATTGCTGACACGCAGGGCATCCCGATCGCCCTGGGACAACATCCCACCCAGCGGGAACCCCAGCATTAAGGTCTCCTCTCCTGTTTGGACCGGTTCCCGGGGCCCAAGGAGTGCTGCCGGAGTGAAATTGGTGCCGTCCAGCTTGAGCAGCGCCATGTCGCAGTCCTTACAGATGGGCTCCAGCAGCTCCGCCTCAAACCAGCGGGTGTCGCCACCCACCGCGCCGGGACAGTAGACCCAGGCCCGGATCCGGTCCGCATTGCGGATCACATGCTCACAGGTGAGGATCAGGCCATCCTCAGTGACAATGGTTCCGGTGCCCTCTCCGTTCCTCTGGCCGCCTCGCCACACTTCCAGCAGCACCACACTCCGGGAGAGTTTCTCACAGACTGCGTCGTAAGTGCTTCCCGAAATCCGGTCGCCCCGCTGGGTGCTCAAGTCCTGCTGAGGAATGCTCACACGTGTCCGCTTCCTTTCCGCTGCGGTCCGATGCCGGGCCGGAATATCCTCCTCGGTGAGCAGGTTCAGCACATCCGCCGGCGGATCGTCAATCTCGCCATACTCCTGGTCAAAGCGCCGCAGCTGGGCGTTCAGCGAGTCGTGGAGATAGGTCCGGACAAAACGGGCATTGCCGAAATTGCTGTCGCCCCGGGCCAGGACCGTCTCAAAGACAGCCCGGCTCTTGGTTCGATATCCCTCATCCAGCTCCAGCGGACTCGCCGCGCCGATACCGGAAATGCGGTCCGCCCGGGCAGCCATGTATTCCATCACCTGCATCAGCTCGTCGGCGGTGTAATCCTCAAAGAGAATCATGCTGTCCTCCGAGCCAAACCGGCTGGCAAGGCCGTCATCCATCTGAAGCAGCTGCAACATCTGTCTAGGGTAGCCGGCCAGGATGATACAGGTGGTGTCGGTCACACTGTCATCTTCCAGTACCGTGAGCAGGCGCTTGATGACCTCATTGCCCCAGTAGTTGCCCGGCTCCGCCAGCTGATGGGCCTCATCGATAAACAGGATTCCGTTTTTTGCCAGTTTCAAGGTGCTGTCAAACTCCTGGAGTTGACTGCCGATCTGCCGGGCCGTACGCTCGATCACATGGCCCTGACTGAGAACACCGGCAGCTCTGAGCACCCCGCCCATGAGACGGGCCACGGTGGTCTTGCCCACGCCGGGATTGCCCAGGTAGAGGTAACAGCCAGGCTTGCTCCTGGCTCTGCCCAGACGGCGGATCCGTCGCTCAATGCCCCGTATGGACTGCTTTACACCCCGCAGGCCCGGCAGAGCTTCCAGTTCCTGCATGGCGCTCTCGGAGACGGCAGTGGTCTTTTTCAGGTACCGATGGAGCTGCCGCGGAATGTGCTCCCGGGTAATGCTCCGCCGGACCAGTTGGTAGGTCTGCCCGTTTTCGGTCACAGACGCCTCTTCCGTCTGCCCTCCGGCGTTTTTCCAGTTCAGCTTCAGATCGTCGATGAGCCGGTCCACCTCTGCGCCGTTGCTCCAGCTGCGTGAGGCATCGCCCAGACCGCCCCGATCACTGACCCAGTTGAGGAAGAAGTCCGGAAGCAGTGCCTCCAGTTCTCCCTCCAAGCACATGCTTTCCCGGGTCTTTTCCCGGAAGATGGTCAGCATCTGATCCGGAGTCAGGTTCTCCAGCGCGAAAATCCGCACCAACTGGCCCCGAAGCGCCGGTTGTGCCTTGGTAAGGGCTTCCATCCCCTCAGGGGTATCAATGAGGACCACGCTTAAATCGTCAAAGTGGGCGCTCATGGCCGCACTGATCTCTCCCAGGGCCTCCACGCCGAAGGTGTCTGGTTCTGGGCAGCAGACTGCTGGGGTACTCGATGACCAAAGTGCCGCCTACCGCCCGTTCAATGACGTTTCTAGTTTTTCCCGCCGTCTGGCCGACATATCCGGCCTCCAGGTCGCCCTTGCCGGCGTAGACGATGTCATCCCGCTCCAACAGTCCTTGATCTTTCCATAGGGCGGCCAGAGCCCGTGCGGCAGTGTGACGCCCACAGCCCGACGGCCCGGTGATGGCGTAATGCAGTCCCGCCGGGGCCTCTGCATCATAGAATTCCTGCTCCGCTCCGTCAGAGACCCGGGCCCGGGCAAAGATGACAATCTCCTCCTTGCCCAGCAGAGCCTCTATCCGGGACAGGGCATCCTGGCGGGCAGGCGGTTTCCGCCCCACCGGACCGGCAAAGCGTACGAAATCTTCGGGCAGGTCCTCGGCCGTCAGTTCCTTCCGCTGCGTCTCCGTCAGACCGGCCACCTGTTCCGGCGTGGGTACCGCGTCCACAGAGCCGGTGATCGCCAAGTTCAGCCGGCGGGTTCTGGCGGTGATGGAGTCGGGCAGGAAGGTATCCCGGATAAAGCCGCCGTTGCCAAAGTTGCTCGGCCGCCGCTCCATATACTTCTCCAGCGCCAGGCGGGAACGCTCCAGGTAGGGCTCTGTGGGAATCTGTCCCTGGTCCCGCGCCATTCGCTCCAGAATCTGCACCAGTTCCTCCGCCGTGTAGTCGCTGAACCGGATGCGGTTGGCCAGCGGGAACCGCCGGTCCATGCCCTCGTCTGCCGCCAGGAAGTCCCGCATCCCCACGGCATATCCCGCGCAGATAAAGCAGGTGTCCGCGTGGATCTCAGGGTCCTCTACCAGCGGGACCAGTGCCCGGATGATACTCCGGCCCCGTTCGCTCTCCGCCAGCTGGTGGGCCTCGTCCAGGAAGAACACGCCGCCCCGGGCACTGTCTACCGCCTCGTTGAGCTGCACCGGCCCGTTGAGCAGATCTGGCGCCCGGCACTCGGTCACGTTATTGGTCCGCCGTTTCAGCACTTCCAGCAGGCCAAGGAGCTCGCCCAGCTGCCGGGCAACGGTGGTCTTGCCGGTTCCCGGAGGGCCGGAGAAGATAAAGTTGCCGGGCGCCCGGTCACCCTCTCCGAGGCGGATTCTCTGGGCCAGCTCCCGGAGGAAGCGCTTGACCCCACCCAGTCCAATCATGCTGTCGATTTTCCGCATGGCCTCATCCAGGTTTCTGCTGCGGTGGGCCAAACAGTGCTGAAGCCGCTGGGGAATATCCGCTTCCGTCAGCTGGATTCCCGCGTGCCGCACGTTTTCCGCAGCCTCACGCAGGCTGCACAAGTTCTTCATTTCGCCGAGGAGATTCTGTGCCTCCCGGGCATTGCCCCATCTCTGGGTCTTTCCGCCTACCCAGGCGTGGAATAAGTCGTCCATGCGCTCCTCCAGAGACGGGCTGAAGGTGACCTGCTCCGGGTCTTCCGCGGCCATCTTGCTGAAAATGGCCTGCATCTGCTCCGGACTGTAGTCCTCCAGAACATACTCGTTGGCAATGGGAAAACGGCTGGCCAGTCCCTCGTTGGTCCGCATCAGCTCGTCGATCTGCCGGGGATAGCCCGCGATGACCACGGCGAACTGTCCCTCGTAGGCAGACATGTCATTGACCAGCTGGTTGATGGCCTCCTGCCCGTGCTGATTGTCCATCAGGGAATAGGCCTCGTCGATAAACAGCACGCCGCCCATGGCCTCCTGCACGTACTGCTGCATCTGCTCGGCAGTGTGGCCTACGTAGCCGGAGACCAGATCCGCCCCACTGCACTCCACCAGCTGTCCCTGGGGCAGCAGCCCCAGGTCGTAGTAGAACCGGCCCATCAGCCGGGCAATGTTGGTCTTGCCGGTGCCGGCACTGCCCTTGAGGCGGATATTCAGCATATGCCCCAGCCGGCGGTTGGCCACCGGGAGCGGCGCGAAACGGCTGGCCGCGACCGGCTCTGTCCGGGTCCCGTCCTGCCGGGCCTGGTGGGCGTACCGGCTGCGCAGTTTCGCCTTCACGTGCTCCTGGCCCACCATCGCCTCCAGCTCCTCCATGGGAGAGCGGTAGTTCTGTTCCTCGGTGAACTCCCGCCAAGTGTCCAGAGAGAGCTCCACACCCGGATGGGCCATGGCGTGACAGACCAGCCGGTTGAGCAGGTTCACCAAGCCCCAATTCTTACGGGAGCAGCTGGCAGCCAGGATTTCGCCCAGAGACAGGATGTCCCCGGCCCGGACCGGTACCCGCATCTGATCGTCAAAGCGGAGCCGGTTGAGCAGGTTGCGCACTTCCAGGCTGTTGGGCGTGCGCAGGGAGATCACACGGTTCGCGGTGGGATCCGCGGTCGTGAGCCGGGGCAGGATCACATTGCGGGCAAAGGTGGCCCACTCCTGGATGTTGCTGCGGTTGGTCTCCCGGAACAGATAGATCACGACACAATGGTTCGTGCTGTAGAAAGAGGACAGCTCCAACAGGGTCTCCTCCCCACCCTGCATGACATTGGCGTTGCAGACAATCAGGGCACACCGGTATCCGGAACGTCTCATCACAGCGGAGACCTGCTGCCACGCCGCGTTCAGCGTCATTCTCCCCAGGTTGAGGGGACGGGCGAGATCCTGGCGGGGCTCCTGCTGCGGTTCAGGCTGGGCCCGTCTTCTCCGGCGACCGCCCATAGGGCCCTTGGCGGAGACCCTCTGCCTGCCCGAAGGGGCAGAGGCGGCCGGCTGTGCCTGGGAACGGTGGGCACCGGTGAGGATATCGAAGGACTGCTCGTCCAGGCAGAAGAGCATATTCTCCGTATCCAGGAAGAAGACCGCGTCAAAGTCCTGATCGTAGCGCAGGTAGCAGTGCAGCGCCGGCAGAACATCCGTCAGCTCCAGAGTGTCGCTACAAAACTTGTCATTGGTTTTTCCCGTTATAATATAATGGCCGTTGATACAAAGCTCTCGATCAAAGTAAGAGTTGTTTTTACTAAGCATACTATCTCTCCATCCCCAGCGGAAACAGCGGGCAGACGGCAGTTCCAATCAGCTGACGGCGGTCTGGGGTCCTGGCTTGGAGACCTGCGTGTGGACCGGGCTGGGAACGGTCACCGGTTCCCGGTCCCACCGGGCGCGGTCCGTCTGTTCTCTGCGCTCCGAGGGCTTGTCCTCATAGCCCTGAACGGTGCGCACCGGCTCCTGGCAGAAGTCCAGCTCGGCCAGGGCCTGCAAGGCCTCATAGGCAATCCGGTCTCCCTCCTGCCGGTTGTTGGTGCCATAGTCCAGAATATCGGACTCCAAGCGGTTGCCCAGCCCTCCGTTCTCGTCCAGCTCGGGGATCTGGGTGACCACCATCTCAAAGCCGGTATCAGGGTTTTTCAGATGAATGCGATGGGCACCGCGCTGGTCATCTCCCTGATAGCCATCGGACTGGATGGCAAGTGCCAGGGCGTCCCACATATGATCCACCACATCCTGGGCGATATCCGCCCGGTCCTGGCCGGCGTAGAAGGCGATGGTTGCAAACTCAGACGCCTCCAGTATCTCGTGGGCGACCTGTACGCCCGCCTGCCGGATTCCGTCCAGGTCGGCGAGCGTGTGTCTGTCGGACTGCTCCAGCAGCTGGCGCAGGGCGGCGATCCGGGCATCCAGAGTGGAGAGATCGCCGTTGCTCCAGTGATTCACATCCACCTCCAGCGGCTGGCCGTCATTGTCCAGCTGAAGGTGGCTGCTGGCCACCCGCTGGGCCTCGGCCGTGTTCAGGGCCTGCTGAGCCGCCTGATAGTGGGCCTGCCAGACCCGCTCTGCCCGGACCAGGTCCTCGTGGAGCCGCAGTGCCTCTTCTACTGCCGCCCGGTCATTCTGCCGGGCCACAGAGGCGTTTGTGGGCAGGTCGCCGGCAGCGTCCACAATATCCTGGTCCGCCTGACGCAGGAGCGCACGGGTTGCCGCCAGCCGTCCGGGCAGAAGCAGCTCCGTCCGGAAACTGTTGGCGGAGTCGTCGTTGAGCAGGCGCGCAGTGTCCGCGTACTCCCGGGCCATCTCCAGGAGCGCCGCGTCAGAGTGGACCATAATGCCCAGCTGACGGGCGGTCTCTTCCAGCTCCCGCTCCACCTGGTTCATCCGGCTGCTCACGGAGCCGATCTCCTGCTCCAGCGAGGACACCGCCGTGATAAGGGCCTGTTCCATGCGCCGGTTGCTCTCATCAATCATCCGGATCGTATCCGCCTGATTCCGGGCCAGTCCCTGCTGGAATTCCCGGTTCAGCGCATCCAGCTCCTGCTGGTTCCGGGCCGCCATCTCCTGAAGGGCCTCATTGGTATTCCGGATGGTCGCCTGGAGTTGCGCGCGCAGCTGTTGGCGCTCTTTGCTGGCCGCGGCGTTTTGATTGCTGACGGTCCGGTTCAGACTGTCGATGGTATCATTCAGTTGATTGATCCGATCCTGCTGCTGCATAAACGCATCTGTGCTTCTGGCCAGCGCTTCCATGGCCCGGTTGGATCCGGCCAGAGTAGCGGCGCTGTTGGCCTGCCGGCGCAGACGGGCCAGCTCGTCTACCGATATTCTCGTATAACTGGTTTTTCTTCCGCTCATCGATAGCGTCCTCCTTCAAATCTCATAGGTGCCGGAAGCGCCCGGCAATCCCACCTCATGGATCTCCGACCCATGGCGGAATATCTCCTGTTTTCTGGGTTGGGTATCGTAGTCCGCCGCCAGGTCCCGATAGGTATCCGTCAGCGGAATCACCCGCTGGTTGGACGAGCCGCGCAGCCCCCTGTGATCGTCCAGGGCCTGGACATACGCGCCGTCGATCAGGAGATCGATCTCCGCCAGGAGCGCCGCCCCTTCGGACAGGGACTGCAATTCCTCGTACTGGTACCCAGTGTAGACGATCACTCCCATAGGGCGAATCTTTCGCACGGCTTTCACCAGCTCTGTCAGCGCCGGCGCCTGAAGGAAGGGCTCGCCTCCGCTGATGGTCAGGCCGTCCGCGCCGGAGAGGGCGATCTCCCAGGCCAGCGCATCAGTGGAAATGACCTTTCCATCCTCCATTCTGTGGGTTCCCGCCGCCACACAGCCGGGACAGTTTCTGTGGCAGCCCTGGGTCCAGAGCACATAGCGAGTACCCGGCCCCAGGACATGCACTGCCGGTTCCTTCATGTGGTAATAAATCTGAGCCGTGCCGATCCCCTCCTCTCAGCGGCGGGCGCGCTTGTTCAGTGCCTCCTGGTCCAGACGCACTGCTCCGGCGCACTTCTGTATGATCGCATCCAGGGACCGCAGCCGTTCTTCCACCTCGGACCGCAGCTGCCGCACCTGGCTGATCCTGCCCGGATCCAGGGTTTTACGCAGTTCCTCTCTCTCCGGCTGGTCCACAGCGGCAATCATCGCTTCTAGCGGGTTGATATCCGCCTCCAGCCAGTCCCGGTATCGCTGCCGGAGTTCCAGACAGTCTGTCAACCGCGCTTGCAGCGTCTCCGCAGTCTCACGAATCCCGGCCAGCGCCTCCTCATGGCCTTGCACGGCCTGTTGCAGATCGCTCATGGAGCGCTCCACAAGTTCCAGCACGTTGGTTGTCAGGGTTTGACGCTCCGCATCGTAGTGGACAAACTGTTCCCTCAGATCGTTCAGACGGTCGCTAAGCACCGTAACCGCCTGCTGATTCTCCTCGACTAGGGGGCTCAGCCGGTCAATCTCCTGCTGCATCTCCGTCTGCTTCTCCGGACTGCACTCCACTTGGGCCGCCCGGATCCGTTCCAGCAGCCCCTGTTTTTCCTCGTAGGTACGAAGCAGCTCTTTGTTGCCCTCGGGCAGGCCCGCAATGTCCTCCTGGGTCTGACGGATCTGCTCCGTCAGACGGACATGCTCCTCTTCCAGTTCCCGTAGCGTCTTGCTGTTCTCAGCGAACTGCTGGGCCAGCGCCTGATTCGCCTGCTGCTGGGCATCGATCTTATCCTGAGAACAGGCCTCCATCATTTTTTGCAGGGTGTGCAGGGCCTCCTCCGCGTCGCGCAAGTCCGCCTGGGCTTTTTCCAGCTGACTGCGGTCCGCGGCCATTTTCTTCTCTATCTTTTTCAGGTCCCGGCTGGTCTGGGTCAGCTCGGCCCGAAGTTGATCCGCTTCCTCCCGGCTTCTCCGAAGGCTTTCCAGCCTGTCTTCGTGGGCGGAAGCGTGGACGGCATCCTGAAAACGGCTGGCCGCTCCCTGGAAAAACTTCTCCACCTCTCCGCCCATGCGGAGAAACTGAGCGTACAGCGCGTCAAAGCTTCCCTGGTCCATCTGGCTGATCATGGCCGTGCTGTCGGCCGCCTTCAGCAGAGCACAGCAGGCAGAGGTCACGGAAAGACTCAACTCCGGACCGTCCTGTCCTTCCAGACTGCCCGCCTGTGCTGTCAGCTGACGGCTCAGGCGTTTTTTCTCTCTGTCGTTCATGTCTTTCCTCCCTTTTTCAGCACTCGGGCACAATCTCATAGACCCGGGTGGGTGTGAGGGTCCGGCGAATCAGAATCACCAGCCTGTTGTCCCGCATCTGGCAGGCCGCTTCGATCAAGTCCCCATCCATCGGACCGATGTCATAGGGCAGTTTCGCGCTCCAGGTTTTCCCGCCGATCTGGAACCGCAGCTGATCGCCAGCGGACACAAAGACCGGTTGGCTGTAGACAGGCTGCTCCAGAGTGGATGTCAGCTGCTGACTGGCGGCAAGCCGGATCGGCTCGACACCCAGCCCCTGGTCATCCACACATTCCATCAGGACGTCCATCCCAACGGTTCTGGACTGTTCATAGATACGCTGGCCCCGGCTCACAAGCTCGCCGGGATGCTCGTCCTGGCCCAGCGCCACAAACCGCCTGTCCGGCAGAAAGGGATCAAAGGTCAGCTGAGACCGCAGTGTGTACTGGACCGGCGCACAGGCGGCCAGGCTGCCTACCGCCAGAATCCGCAGGTCATCCTCGAACAGCCCCAGCTGCTCCAAGCGCTCTAAACCGCGCTCCAGCAGAGAACACAGGGTATCCCGCGCCGGCGCAAAGCTCTGATCCAGCTGGCTGCACAGAAGCACCTGGTCTCCGCCCAGCAGAGACAAGGCTTCCCGATCCAGCTGTCCATCGGCCCGGTAGTAGTTCCACATGTGCTCGTTGGCGGATTGGATCACTTCTGGTGAGGGCTGCCGGGACAGCCTCTCTGTCAGCTGGCATTCCTCCCGCAGCTGTCGCAGCCACATCTCAGTCAGTCCTCCCTCCACAGGAAGAGAGACCGAATCCAAAAGGGCAATGCTTCCATTGTCCTCACAGCGGCAGAATCCAAGTCCGCACTGGTCCAGATCCACCACCAGCTCATGCACCGGGAAGGCCACACCATCCGCTTTCATATGGTATGTAAAATCATACAGGGTTGCGGCCTCATAGACTGCGTCTTTCATCGGCTCAATACACCTCCTGTGCCTTCAGCCTCACAGTGGCCCGAATCACCGGCTCTCCTTCCTCCAGATCGCCGCTGGTCTGGCGCATCACGCCTGGAACCTCGCAGCGGGAGACCACCATACCATCAGGATCCTCGACAGTGCTGTCAAAGGGGATGTGGAGCACATCGTCATATGGCTCGCCCGCTTCTGGCACAAACACATACAGCCCCAGCTTGTTAATGGCCTTCTCAAATTTTTTCAGGAAAGTCGTCAGAGACAGATTCAGCTGTTTCAGCGTCTCAACCGTCTCCGGGTGATATTCCTGCGGACTGTCCGCCTCTCTCGCCACGATCTCCCGGGTCAGGAGCTGATCCTGGGTCAGAATGCGGTAAAGCTGCACATAGCAGTCCGCGATGGCGCGAAACTCCCGGGGATACAGAGCCACCTGCCAGTTGCGCAGCTTCATGTCCAACTCTGTCTGCATCCGCTTCATTTCCTCGACGGTTTCTTCCAGCTTATTCCGCCAGGTCACTTTGAGTTCATTGGTCGTCCGGCACATATCATCTTTCATGTTATTGAGGCTTTCAATCGCCCGTTCCTCCTGCCGGGCTTCCGCCTCCAGCTGACGGTCCCACTGCGTCCGGAGCTGGCTCTGGTAGCCTCTCAGGTACTGCACGGTCAGCCGTTCGGCGTGTTCTCTCGCCTGAACTTCTGTCTGGGCGCTCTGGCGTTTCAACTCCGCCTCCCTTTCTGCAACCTCCGACTCCCGGGCCTGGACATGGGCCCATGCGTCAAGCACTTTTTGCTTTTCCCGCTCCGCGTCTGTCAGAATCCGATTGGCCTCCGCCTGCGCATTGCTCAGGATCTGCCGGGCCTGTGCCTTCGCCTGTTCCAGTGTTCGGTCTCCATCACCGGCCGGGACCTAGCGCCGCTTTCCCTCCCAAAGACGGTGCGCCGCAGTCTGGATATTCACTGCCAAACGGATCATATGCTCTGTCGCGTTCTCCGGAACCAGCTTCATTCCATCGTTCCAGGAGAAAAACTCCTTTCTCACGCTCACAATCCCCTGTACGGAATTGAACACGTGCGGAATGTACCACTCCCGTTCGGGTTCCGACAGACTCTCCCCATTGCAGTAGTAGCGCTCCAAATCTTGCAGCACACTGAACTCAATCAACGTAGTCCGCATGCCGCGCCCATTGATCTTCCGCTCAATATATGCGCAGTTCCCTTTTCTCGCATAGTCCTCGCAAATTCCACTCTGCAAATCCTTGAAAAATCTGCGGGGCCGGCCCTTGTACTGGCCGGAGCGATACAATTCGTAAACATCCCAGGCAGAGAGACTCTGTGCCATGGCTCTGATACCTCCTTATTTGTGGTGCGTTTTCTGATCGCCCGCCGTACTCCTGCGCTGGACACTGCCGTCTTCGGCCCGCAGGTCGACCGTGATATTGTAGTTTTGGTCCACGGTCATGGTCAGGCTGTACTTCCCGCCCTTTGGCGTATCAAAGGACAGCCAGGCCAGGTTCACACAGTCTGACGGCGACATCCGCTCGGCAGTAGCTGTCAACTCTTTGGGACGGAAGATCCTGCAAATGAGCCGATTCCCCTGGCTGACACACTCCAAAGCCTTCGTCGTCGCGGGAAGCGGCACCTCCGGCCCCAGCAGGAAGCGAATTTCGCCCTCCAGCTGCTCTGCCACCTCCACAAAAATACCATAGCTGTGCCTGGTATAGAGCTGGACCACCGGGTTGGGCGCAACGGGTTCCGGTGTTTCGGGCACGTCCTCCAGCAGGGACAGTCCCTGTGCATAGCGTGCCGCGCCAAAGGATACCGCTTTGCTGGGACGATAGAGATAGATCGGCAGGGTAGGCTGAATATGCGCCTTCAGGGCCTTCTGGACCATGGGCATCTGACTGGCACCGCCGGAGAGCACGATAGCGTCAATGGTTCTGCCCTTTGCTAACTGATATTCCATCATCTTTTGGGTTTTCTCCAGGAGATACATCAGCATATCCTGGGTCAGTTCCTCGAACCGCTGCCGGGTAATGGTCAACTCCATGTAGGAGCCATCCCGGCGGCTCTGATGCTGGATGACGGCCTCCTCGCTGCCCGAGAGCTCGTGCTTGGCGTCCACAGCTTCCCGGAGCAGTTCCTCCCGTTCCTGCTCGTTTTGCAGTTGATAGGAGTACTCCTGCCGCAGTATAGCGGTCAGCTCCTCCAGCAGTCTGGCGTCAAAGTCCTTACCGCCCACATCCGGCAGCCCATCCGTCGCCCAGACGTGGTACGGCTCTCCCACGCTTCTGGCGGTGACGACGGCGGTATCAAAGGTGCCATGTCCCAAGTCAAAGACCAGCGCGGTAAATTCGTTATCGGCCAGGCGCTGGTCCTCGGGAACCTCGTGTTGTAGATGATGCAGGTAGTCGATAGCCACTGCCGCCGGTTCCGGAAGACGGCCCACCACCTCCAGAGGGTGTCCATCCAGGGTAACCTCCTCTACGCTCTTCTGCATCCGGTTGAGTAGCTCCAGACCATTGTCATAGTTATCAAAAGAGGCCGGATAGGTCAAAACCATCCGATAGATTGGCTGCTTTCCCTCCTGTACCCGCTGAAGATTCCCCAGGCGGATCAGGTCCCGGGCCACCGCTCCGTACACGGCATAGGGCGACACCGGTGCGTCCAGCCCCGGAAGGTCCAGGAGCTCCTCCCGCAGCCGTGTCTTGACCGCCCGGACTCCCAGAGAGGGCTTTTGACGGATCTTTCGCTGGGCAGAGCCGCTCTTGGGGTCAAATACCAGGATGGGTTCTCCCGACGGCGGCGTCACGTAGGCCGCTGTGGGCATGCCCGCGTTGGGGTTCAGATCTCTGGTGGGCGGAATCATCTCCCTGGGCACTTCCTCGCCCGGCGGCAACAGGGAGAGGAAGCCGAAGCCATTGCCGATATCACAGCCATAGGTCTCCAATATCAATGCCATATTTTCCTCTCCTCTCGCTTAACTCAGATTTTTCAGCGTGCATTCGTTATGGACCGGAGGCTTGTCCGGTTTGGACGGGTCACGGGCCTCCACTTTCAGCAGGCCGTCTTTATTGAGCACCAACCGGCTCTCCGACACCGTCCCCTTTGGGACCGGTCCTCCATGCTCCAATGTCACACCCATAATTTCGGTGTAGTCCCGCTCAATTTGTCTGTTGTCCGGATGTTCCACCTTCGCCTCAAACACCGCGAAATAGGACGTCTTTTGATCGTCGAAATGGGTGGCGGACCGCTCAAAATCGCTGCTGTAGGGCAGCGGCGTCCCGGCATGGATGCAGGTGTCGATGTACTGCTCCTCTGTGTCGCGGATATAGAACCGGATTCCGATATCCCGGGGCACTCGCTGCTGTACCACATTCTCGACGACCGGATCCGACCGGTCCTCCTCCGTGCCGTAACGGGCCGCCCCGTAGGCAATGGCCTTACTGGGCCGGTACATCACGATCTTACCCTGGAACTGCGGGAACGCCCGCTCCAATTCCCGCTGGATGGCGGGCATTTGGCTGGCGCCGCCGGTGAGAACAATCAGCTCCGGTTCCTTGCCCCGGGATTCCCGCAGGGTGCGCTGGGTCTCCTGGATGGTGCGCTGAATCAAAGGGAGTGCCTTCCGCTCAAATTCCTCGCGCGTCACCGTCAGGGTAATTGCCTCTCCGGTGATGGAGTACATCTCCGCCTCGGATTCCATATCCCGGCTCAGATCCACTTTCAGCGTCTCCGCCAATCTGCGCAGGGAGTCCTCCGGCACCTTCTCGCCCTTGGGCACCTTTGCCTGTAACAGCCGATACATCACTTCGTCAAACTCTGTACCGCCCAGGTCCTCAATGCCGCCGGTGCTCTCAATGTCGTAGTAGTAGAGCTGTCCATTCACATTTTTTCTCCCCTGGGGATAGGCGGAGACGATGGCCAGATCAAAGGTACCGCCGCCCAGATCATAGGTCATCACGGTTGTCTCCTGCTTTTCCCGGCCATTTTCCACCAGATAATCCAGCGCGGCAGCCGCCGGCTCTGCGATCATTCCCACCACCTGGATGTGGGTGCCGTCTGACAAGGTTGCCCGCTCCGCCAGGGACTTCAAATGACTGCACTTGGCCCGGGTAAAGGTGGCCGGGTAGGACAGCGAGAGCAGATTGGATGTGGTCAGCGTGTCGGTCTCAAGGACCTCGTTGGCCCGCCGCATCAGATACTGAATCAGCTGCACGATAGCGTCATCATAGCTTCCCTCCCAGTCATCCAGCTTCAGCGGCTGATTGAGGTGCCGTTTCAGGTTTCGAATGCGGTTGCTCACCGGCGTTGCCCGGGCTTTGACCGCATCCTCTCCGCACCAGGGCGGAGGCGCTACCAGTCTCCCACGGCATCGGTCCGCCGCCTTTTTCGAGTAGAAGAACACACTGTGGTAGCCGTAGTGCATGTCGGCGGGGAGTAAATCCCGCGGGGTCCCGCCCAAGCGGCCTACCGCCAGATCCAGTTCCGGGATGTAGCAAGGAAAGGAAAAGCTGTTCCCGAAGTCCAGCCCGATGATATACTTGGGTTTCCGGCGTCTTTCTGCCATAGTGATATCCTCCTTTATCTCTCTTCGCCCGGTCCCAGATGGCAGCCATTCGGGACCGGTCCGCAACGTTTGTTATGATAATGACTGGCAGCGGGATCTCACTTGTTCAAAATCTCAGAGAAAGAATCCCGCAGCATGCTTTTTTTCTCCTCGGACAGCTGATACTGCTGGTCGGAAATCACTTTATCCAGCTCCATCAGCAGCTGATCCGTATCTTTGGAAGGTGCTGCCTGCTTTGGCTCCTCAAAGGAATTCGTCAGAAAGTACTCCTCGGGCAGATCAAATGCCTTTGCAATCCGGACCCGCATGGCTTTGCGCGGAATGGAATCGCCAACCTCCCACGCGGCTACCGTGCGTTGAGTGGTTTGGATGCGGTTGGCCAGCTCCTGCTGGGTCCAGCCCCGTTCACTTCTCAAGATGATGATCTCCTGAGCGATGGATTTCTCCTCTTTCTCCAGCAGATATATTTCACTATCGCCATGTGGTATGTACATGCAAAAAGAGGCCGGAACCTACCGTTCCAGCCTTTTTTGTCGGAGATCTTCCGTATCTGCTATTCTATCCGGTTTTGGAGCACTTTTGCCCACAGAGCACAGTCACACTACATGTGCCGGGCAACCACGCTTACTCTCTCCCACTGTCCACAAACATCCACCTCAATCTCCGCGCCGTCAGAGAGCTCGCTGGCCAGGTAGGCAAGTCCAATGCTACGTCTGGCAATATCCGGATGCTCAGCGTTAGCCGCTTCCTGCGCCAGCGGGCGAAAATACGGAACCGTTGCCGCACTGGTCACGTACCCTACCGGTTTCCCCCGATAGCGAACATCCATCCCTTCCCGCAACGCGCCGGCAGACGTCAGGGCAATGGGAATAATACGCCGGGGCAGCGCGGAGATGTCATTGAAATTCCCCGCCTGGATACGAAGGAACGCATCATACTGCCGGGCCAAGGCCGCCTTGCCAACAAAGTCGCCCTTTTCCTCTGCAAAGCTGACAGCAAAACGGGCCAGCGGAACCGCAAAAATGGGCATCTCCTTGCCCTCCCGGTCCAACCCGAACTCCTGACCGAAGTGAGGCAGACCTGCCTCAATCCGCAGGGTATCCCGGGCAGTCAAACCAGCCGGACGGGCTCCCAGCGCCTGAAGCCGTTCCCAGAACCACACAGCGTCCGCATTTTCCAGATACGCCTCATAACAGCCCGAGCCACCGGTATAGCCGGTACGGGCCATCCAGATACGGCGGCCCTCTAGATCCAGGATATTCAGACTCCCCTTTCTGTGGTCTGTAATCTCCCGTCCGCCGGAGAGAATCTTCAGCATTTTCTCTGAATCAGGTCCCTGTACCGCGATAGCGGCATAGCGGAAGGTGTCGTCCGTAATCGTCACCCGGTCCTGGCACCCGGCTTCCTTCAGATAGGCCAGAGTCCTTTCACGGGGAGCGGCGTTGCCGACAAATAGGTATTTTCCTTCCTCAAAGCGATAGAGATATCCCTCGTCGAGGGCACTGCCATTCTCATTTGCGAGAATGCCATATTGGGCACTTCCCAGCTCCAGGGCGGCAACATTACTGGTCAGGACACGTTGTAAAAAAGGCAGCGCATCTGCTCCCGCAATGGAGATGCGGCTCAGATGGGAAAAATCGCAGATGCTGCACCGACTGCGCGTCCACAGATGCTCTGCCTCAGGCCCTTCCGAATATTGAGACGGCAGTTCCCAGCCATCCACCCTCACCATGGATGCGCCTGCCGCTACATGCGCGTCGTACAGAGCAGTTCTCTTTCCCGTATCCATCGTTATATCCTGATCGTAAGACCTCATGCTAACCTCCACGCCAATTAAAATCGCATAAACAAAGAAAACCTTGGATTTACAAGAAATCCAAGGTTTTGGTGGAGATATGCGGGATTGAACCGCAGACCTCTTGAATGCCATTCAAGCGCTCTCCCAGCTGAGCTATACCCCCATCTATAACGGCCTCAACCATTCGCTTCGGCCTTGCGACATCCCCTATTATACGCAAAGTCCCCCGTCCTGTCAAGAACTTTTTTACATTTTTCGCAATCTTTCTTTTCGGCACTTTTACCGACTTTCGCGCATAGTATGACACGAGAGGAGGTGCAGCCTTGGCTGGACAATGTTCCGGCGGTATGCTGGTCACCACGGCGGCAATCATTGCGCTGCAAATCTCTCAGGGACGCTCCGCAGATGAACTCAGCCTGCTGGCCGCCTTTTTCACTGTCCTCGGTGATAACCTGGCACTGATCGCAGGGCAGTTGCCCCAAAACAGTCTCAGCTCCGCCACAGGCAGTGACACTGCCACCAGCCTTACCGCCGGCAACACGACTGCATAACGCTACAAAAAGCCGTATGCCTTTGAAAAAGACATACGGCTTTTGGATTGCAATACAGAACGAATTACTTCAGAGCGATCTTGCCGCCGACCTCTTCGATCTTTGCCTTGATTGCTTCGCCATCTTCCTTGGAAACAGCTTCCTTCAGAGTAGTGGGAGCGCCTTCAACGGCTGCCTTGGCGTCAGCCAGGCCCAGACCAGTGACTTCGCGGACGATCTTGATGACCTTGATCTTTGCTGCGGCGTCGAAGCCTTCCAGGACCACGTCGAACTCGGTCTTTTCTTCAGCTGCTTCTGCTGCTGCGCCAGCGCCTGCTGCGGGAGCTGCCATAGCGGCTGCGGACACGCCAAACTCTTCTTCCAGAGCCTTGACCAGTTCGGACAGCTCCAGGACGGACAGGTTCTTTACTTCTTCAATCAGAGCAGTAATCTTTTCGCTTGCCATGATAGTAACCTCCTAAAATGTAGATCATTTCATAATCAGGCCGGGCAGTTCAATACCCGGGAAATAGGGCCGAACGGAATTATTCGGCAGCGGGAGCCTCCTCGGCGGGAGCGCCGCCCTTGGACTCGACGATGGCGGCCAGAACGGCGGCCAGGCTGACGATGGGAGCCAGCAGAGTGCCCATAGCCTGGGCCTGCAGGTCCTTCTTGGAAGACAGGGTAGCCAGCTGAGCGATCTCTGCCTCACTGAGCACGCGGCCTTCCATAAAGGCGGCCTTCACGTGGAACTTGTCCTTGCCCAGCTTCTTCACGTAGTCAGAGATAACACGGATGGGAGCGATGGGATCGTTCTCGCCGGTAGCCAGAGAGGTGGTACCGTCCAGGACGGAATCCAGTTCCTTCAGGCCGGTCTCATCCAGAGCACGACGGAGCATGTTGTTCTTGACGACACCGTACTGAACCTCATTGTTCCGCAGTTCCGCACGCAGCTCGGTATCCTCAGCGACGGTGATACCACTGTAGTCCACCAGTACGCCAGACTGCGCATTTTTCAGCTGTTCCGCCAGAGCGGCGACCACGGCCTTCTTAGCTTCCAAAACCTTTGCGTTAGGCATATTGATTTCACCTCACAAAAAGAAAATCCTCCGCGCCAAAAGACAGGAGGACAGCACAATTCAAACCGGATGATATTGAAAGGTGCACTCTCGGCAGGCGGCTTACGCCATTATACTTCCGCACCTGCTGTCTTTGAACGCAATGATGATTATAACGCGGGACAACGGATTTGTCAACCCGTTGTCCCACGATTTACGCACTTACCGGGATCAGTTGGTCAGCTTGGCCGGGTTCACGCGGACGCCAGGGCCCATGGTGGAGGCCAGAGTGCAGGACTTGATATACTGACCCTTTGCTGCGGCGGGCTTTGCCTTGATGATGGCGCCTACCAGAGCGTTGAAGTTCTCTTCCAGCTTCTCGGTGCCGAAGGAGACCTTGCCGATGGGGCAGTGGATGATGTTGGTCTTGTCCAGACGGTACTCCACCTTACCGGCCTTGGCTTCGGAGACAGCCTTGCCAGCGTCGGGAGTGACGGTGCCGGACTTGGGAGAGGGCATCAGGCCCTTGGGGCCCAGCGTCTTACCCAGACGGCCGACGAACTTCATCATATCGGGGGTGGCGATAACCACGTCGAACTCAAACCAGTTTTCCTTCTGGATCTTTTCCACCAGATCCATCTCGCCCACGTAATCAGCGCCGGCGGCCTTGGCGGCCTCGGCCTGATCGCCCTTGGCGAAGACCAGCACGCGGACGCTCTTGCCGGTGCCGTTGGGCAGCACGATGGCGCCACGGACCTGCTGGTCAGCGTGACGGCCGTCAACGCCCAGCTTCATATGCATTTCTACGGTCTCGTCGAACTTGGCCTTGGCGGTCTTGGCGACCAGATCCAGAGCTTCGTTGGGATCATACAGGTTGGACTGCTCGATCAGCTTGACGCTGTCCTGATATCTCTTACCTTTCTTCATTGTCAACTACCTCCTTATTCACCGACGATGACGCCCATTGAGCGAGCGGTGCCAGCGATCATGGACATGGCGGCTTCCAGAGTAGCGGCGTTCAGGTCAGGCTTCTTCAGCTCTGCGATCTTCTGGATGTCTGCCTTGCTGATGGTCGCAACCTTGGTCCGGTTGGGTTCGCCGGAACCGGATTCGATGTTGCAGGCCTTCTTGATCAGAACGGCTGCGGGGGGAGTCTTGCAGACGAAGGTGAAGGAACGGTCTGCGTAAACGGTGATCTCCACGGGGATGATCAGACCTGCGTCCTTCTTGGTGCGTTCATTGAATTCCTTGGTAAAACCGGCGATGTTGATGCCGTGCTGACCCAGAGCGGGACCGACGGGAGGGGCGGGAGTTGCCTTACCTGCGGGGATCTGGAGCTTGACAAAACCGGTAACTTTCTTTTTGGGTTTCTGTGCCACGAAGAGCACCTCCTTATTATGATTCAAACGTAAATAGTTCCGTGAAAATGAGACTTTTTGTTAGTCCTCGACGACAGGTTCCACCTGATCCAGGCCCAGTTCCACCGGTGTCTCCCGGTTGAACATGGACGCGACCACGCGGATCCGCTCCTTGGCCATATCCACCTCTTCCACGATGCCGTAGAAGTTGCTGAAGGGGCCATCGGTGATTTTGATCCGGTCACCGGGCTGATAGCCGGAGTTGACCTCGGTGCGCTCCACGCCCAAGGCGGCGATCTCCTCATCGCTCAGGGGGATGGCGTCGTTGCCGGAGCCGACAAAGCCGGTCACGCCGCGAATATTGCGGAGGATGTGCCAGGTCTCATCGGTGAGGATCATCTTCACCAGCACATAGCCGGGAAAGGTTTTCCGCTCGTAGGTTTTGGGACCGTTGTCCGTCATTTCCGTGACCGTCTCCATGGGGATGGTCACCTCGTTGATCAGGTGGTACAGATTACGGTTGTCCACATGCTTCATGATGGCGCTGGCCACCGTATTCTCATAGCCGGAATAGGTGTGGAGCACATACCATTTTGAACTCTCAGACATACCTTCACCTTAACCCTTGAACAGATTGATCAGAGCTTTGATCACCCCAGCGGCGATGGCGTCGAAAATCCAGATAAACGCGCCCACGATCAGGATGCATGCCGCGACCACGAGGCACGCCTTCACCAGTTCCTTCCGCTTAGGCCAGACGACCTTCTTCAGCTCCACCTTCATATCGTGGCACCAGCCGGAGAGGCGCTTCCAAGTGCGAACTAGGAAGTTGGGTTTCTTTTCCTGCTCTTTGTCCTGGGGTCCTTTTGCTTTTTTCGCCATTAAAACACACCCTTCTCAAACGTAACGCACACTGGGATCACTTGGTTTCGGTGTGTTCCGTATGCTTCTTGCAGAACGGGCAGTACTTGCTCATCTTCAGACGGTCAGGAGAGTTTTTCTTGTTCTTCATGGTGTTGTAGTTTCTCTGCTTGCACTCGTTGCATCTCAGGGTAATCTTGATGCGAGCACCTGCTTTTGCCTTAGCCATTCTTCGGCACCTCCTTAAGTTTAATAGTCTGTTTCAGCATCAAAAAAGCCGGACTTCCGGCAGATGCCCCGAAACAGGGTTGCTGCCGAACTTCCAGCGCAAAAACAGTCCGGACCGCGGGACCGGACCCCTTTTGATGTTGTACCGTTCGGCAGATGGGTTCTGCCTCCCTGATCCAGCGTCCCGGCCGGGCCGGGCACTACGAAAGCGGGCCTGACACACTTACAAAGTGCGCCACGGACCCCCGCAATCTCACAGGTAGTATTAGTTTACCACGTTTCCCGCTCTCCGTCAAGGCATTTTCTGCACTGTCCGCCCCTCTTTTTCCTGCCGCCGGTAGTGCAGATAGTTCCAGAAAACCAGTACCAGCGACAGGGCGCCCAGGTAGCCGAACACCGGGTAGACGGTGCTGATCAGGTCTCCGAATCCGGCCAGACTGGCGAAAAACGCCACTGCGATCAATCCGGTCAGGAAACGCTTTCTGTGGCGGCTCACCGGCGGATAGCGCAGCTGCAAATAAGTACAGACGGCCACACTGCTGGACAGCGCGGTGCCGTAGATCCCCGCCAGAAGCAGCAGGCCGTAGACATAGCCCAGCTTCCGGTTGATCTGGCAGGCCAGGTCCAGCATGGGCATCTCCGCCTGGGTGGAGGGCAGGTGCAGGAACAGGGACACCAGGACACTGACAGCGATGAGGACCAGCAGGCCCGTGCCCAGCAGAATCCCCTGGTACACCTTCTTCCGGCCCGAGATCAGGTCACCAAAGGGAGTCAGAATGCCAATGGACCCAAAGGTGTTGTAGGCCACATAAGCCACTGCCGCCAGGGGCCAGACGGGCAGCATAGGGTTGTCGCTGCCGGTGACCGGCATGGAAAACGACTCCGGTCCAAAGACCCGGAGGGCAGCGATACAGAAACCGATGGTGGCGACGATAATCACCGGCACGCAGATGGAGAAGGCCGAGGCCACTCCGTCCAGTCCCCGCACGGCCACCAGCGCCACCAGTCCGCTCATGGCCAGGCTGGCACACCAGGCGGGCACCACCGGCCAGAGCTGGTGGATCAGCGCTCCGCCGCCGGCGATCATGATGGCCACGATCCCGAACAGAAACAGGCACTGCAAAAAGGCCATCAGGTGGCGCAGCCAAGGGATGTTCCACCGGATCACCGTCTCATCCATCTCCTTAACGCCGGAGATCTGGGCCAGTCGGATCAGCAGAATGCCGCACAGGGCGAAGAGTACCGCGGAGACCAGCAGTCCCCAGAAGCCCCACTGTCCAAAGCAGCCAAAAAACTGCCACAGCTCCTGTCCCGAGACAAATCCCGCGCCAAGAAAGCAGCCGGAAAACAGAAAGGCCAGTTTCGCCACACTCAACTGCTTCATCAAATCCCTCCTCTCTCAGATACAGATCGTGTCACACTATAGCATATTCTCCTCCCGCTGAAAAGCTACTTTCTCCCCACCTGGCCCTGGAAAAAACCAGCTGCCGCAGACAGGACAGCTGGCATTGCTTATTTTCCGGTGTAGCTGGGCGGATTTCCCGGGTACTGGCGGATGCCGTACTGTTCCGGTTTTCCCACCATCTTGCGATGGGGTTTGGGCTGCTTCGGCTGAGGCTTCTCCTCGGGCAGGCCCCGGTTTCCTCCTTTGTAGCTGAGGGCCGGAACGGGGCCCACCGGATTTTGTCCCGGCGTCACCTTTCCCTGCTTCTGATAGCTGTCCGGCCAGGGCACTATGGGCTGTACGCCGCTGACATTGCGTCCGCCGGTATAGCTGGCCGGCGGTGTCAGCACAATTTTCCCTCCATAGCGCTTGGGATCGGTCTTTCTGCGCTTGACCCGGATGGGCAGTACCGGCGCACTGCCCGGCACATCCCGCCGCTCACCCCGGTAGGCCGGAGCGGGCTGGATGGCCAGCGGGCCACCGTACATCCGCTTTTCCGCCTTGTTGCCGTGGTGAACTCTGGGCGCAGCTGCCTGAATCTGCGCGGGCTTCGCCACAGAGCCGCCTCCCTTATAGCCCTTGATTGGGTTGGAGAAGAATTTCCCGCCGTAATACTTGCTGGACTTGACTTTTCCACGGTGAGACAGCGGCAGCGTGCTCTCAAACCGGGCAGGTCCTGCCACCGAACCACCGCCCTTATAGGCTTTGATGGGGTTGGTGAAGAATTTTCCGCCGTAATACTTATCTGACTTAACTTTCCCTCGGTGGGACAAGGGCAGCGTGCTCTCAAACCGGGCAGGCTTCGCCACGGAACCGCCGCCCTTATAGGCTTTGATGGGATTGGTGAAGAATTTTCCGCCATAATACTTACTGGATTTGACCTTCCCTCGGTGAGACAAGGGCAGCGTGCTCTCAAACCGGGCAGGCTTCGCCACAGAACCGCCGCCCTTATAGGCTTTGATGGGATTGGCTAAGAATTTTCCGCCGTAATACTTGCTGGACTTGACTTTTCCACGGTGAGACAACGGCACCGTGCTCTCAAACCGGGCAGGTTTCGCCACGGAACCGCCGCCCTTGTAGTTTTTCATGGGCTTGGCCAACAGCTTGCCGCCGTAATACTTTTTCGACCGGCTCTTCCCGCGATGAGACAGCGGCAAGGTACTCTCAAACCGGGCAGGTTTCGCCACCGAACCGCCGCCTCGGTAAGCCGAGAACGGCACTGGCAGAGAAAGTTTCCCATACCGTCTGTCTCCCCGCTGCTTTTTCCGGTGGCTGTTGGGCAGGGCGGAGAAAAACACGGCGGAGGTCGCCCTGGATTTCCCGCCGGTATAGTTTTTGGCGGATACAACGGTCATTCTGCCGCCGTAGCGGGAACGCCGTCCTTTGATTTTGCGGTGACGGGTGGCCGCCGCCGGCGCGGGCATCTTTGCCTGGGGCACTTTGCTCTTCCGGCCCCGGTAGCGTGGGAAAAACATGGTCAGCGACGGCTTTCCGTAGCGCCGCCTGCCCTTCTTCACCGTCTTATGGGAGCTGGTAGGGGTGCCATACTGCAGGTTATTGCCGTAGCTGCGCTTTTTATTGGCCTGGCGCACCCACTTTTGCAGTACCGTGAACAGGGTCAGCGCCAGGGCCAGCACCAAAGCCACCACTCCGATGATGATCCGGACCGGATGCTCTGCGTAGGCCGCGGTATTCACCGCCGCCGCAGTCGGACAGCAGAGCCGGATTCCGCCCAGTACGATTAAATTGCCCGCCGCCATGCGCCGCGTTCCATTCATCAAGGATTCCCCCCGGGAGTAGTCTGTCCATTATTATGGCATATTCCCACGAAAAAAGAAAGTAGCTCCGGAAGAATCCCCGCTGTCTCCGTCACGGACTGGACAGCGCCCGCCCGGGGATGCTACAATAGAACTAAATTTACGTCACGGAGAGAAATGAGGGATTACCATGCGGATCATGGCCGTGGACTACGGCGATGCCCACACCGGCGTCGCCATCTCCGACCCCACCGGTATGCTGGCCGGCTGGACCACCACCATCGACAGCCGAAAACAGGATGTGGTGGTGGAACAGCTCAAGGAGATCATCGCACAGCGCGGCGTGGACGAGATAGTGCTGGGCTATCCGAAGAATATGAACGACACCAAGGGCGAGCGGGTGCTGAAAAGTGAGGCCCTGGCCGCCCGGCTGGAGGAGGAGACCGGTCTGCCCATCCACCTGTGGGACGAGCGGCTGACCACGGTGGATGCCCACCGCATTCTGTCCGAGAACGGCCGGCGTGGCAAGAAGCGCAAACAGCGAGTTGATGCGGTGGCGGCGACGCTGATTTTGGAGGGCTATCTGGGCTTCCGCCGCAATCAGAATCAGAGAGAGGGGGGAAGGAACGGTGCTCTTTGACACGGACGACAACTATGTGGCCCTGGAACTGACCGAGGAGGACGGCGCCACTGTCCTGTATGAGCTGCTGGACATCGTGGAGTATGAGGGCGTGGCCTACGGCGTCTTTCTGCCGGCAGAGGAGGATTCCGGTGCAGTGGCCATTCTGCGCCTGGAGGGTGACGACGCTCAGAAGGCCGAGGGCTATGTGCCGGTCAACGACGAGGACCTGGAACAGGCCGTCTTTGACATTTTCCAGATCAAAAACATGGACGCCTTTGACTTTGGCGGCAACAGCTTTGGGACCAACGACCTTCTCTGAGTCACTTTTCCCACAGACAGTCAGAACCCGGACCGAAATCGGCCCGGGTTCCTTTTTTCTCTCTCTTTTTTCTGCCAAAAGGCAATGTTACACGAAACGATACATAAAGGTGGTGCTGTCCTTATAGTCTTCGGCCACGCCGTCATACCAGTCGCTGTAGGCCTCCTCCTGGAGCGCGTCGATGCTGACATCCTGCCAGTGATATTTCTCGCTGTATCCCTCAAAGTAAACCAGCTGGTATCCGGTGTTGTCCTCATCCTTCAGGATGGCGTAATCCCCTTCCTTGCGCTCCTCGTCAAAGAGCCAGCTCTTCAGGGCCTCAGACACATCGGTTTTGGCGGCGTTCTCATACAGGCCGCCGTTGGCGCTGGACATGCTGTCGGCGGAGTTTTCCTCGGTCAGCTCTGCGAAGGCATCCGAGTCGCCGCCCGCCTTCTGCCACTTCTCCTGGAGCTCTTCGGCGGTCTTCTTTGCCGCGTCGTAGTCATAGACGGTATTGTCGTCCTCATCGGTCTTGGCCTCGTCGTTTTCGTCCTTGGCCTCCTCCGCTGTCACCAGGATATTGCGGAAGTTCGCGTCATGGTACTCATCCAGATACCGCTTTTCGAACCGGACCACGTAGTAGCCGTTGAGGGTGGTCTTCTCTTCCGAGTCCTCGGTCTCATACTTGATGGAGGTCACATCGCCGGCCTTCCGGTCCTTGTCGGTGAGCCAGTCGCTGAAATCGTAGCCGCTGAAGCTATCATAGGTCTGGTTGCTGTAATCGCTGGCACCGTACTCCTCCACCAGCTCCGCGACCTTGTCCTCATCGCCCTCAGTCAGTGCGGCTTTCAGGGCCTCTGCGCCCTCCTTCGCCTTGGCCTCGGCATCCTTGATCTCCTCTTCGGTGGGCTCTTCCGTGTTGCCCTCATCGTCCGTCTTGGTCTCCGTGTTCACCGGCACCAGATAGGCCTGATACTCAAACTCGTCCAGCTCTGCGGAGTGCTCCTTGTAGTAGGCATCCACGTCTTTGTCGGACTGCTCGAAGGAATCCTTCATCTTGTCCTCGTACTCCAGAGCCAGCTGGTTGTCCGTGATCACTTTTTTATAGGTGTTGTAGTTCATGTACTCGCCATAGGTGGCGTTCAGGTAGTAGTCCACACTGTAGCCGTTTTCCTTGCAGGCATCCTTGAGCTCCTGCAGGTGCTCCTCCACCCGCCGCAACTGCTCTTCCTTTAAAAATTCTGTATTCTTCCCCGCCACAAAGCTGCCCTTCCCTGGCACCGAGTAGAGGAAGCCCTCCCGCTCCAGCTCCTCGTAGGCACGCTTTGTGGTGATGACGCTGATGCGCAGCTCTTTGGCCAACAGCCGCATGCTGGGCAGGGCATCCCCTTCCCCCAGCTCGCCGCTGATGATAAGCGCCTTGACCTGCTCGGCGATTTGCTCGTAAATGGGTTTTCCACTTTGGTTGCTGATGACAATGTGCAAACCAACACTTCCTTTCCCGGGGCCCGGGCCCCTTGCCCCAGGGCGTCCCCCAGGGCAGCTGCAATACCTCTACGCGTTTGAGATATTGTATATATACTATATACACACTAGATACACTTTGTCAAGCCCTGGGAGAAATATTTTTCCGCGGGCCCGTTTGTGTGTGCTGTTAGGTTCGGCTTGTTCATAAATTAGTTACAATTATGTCATAATTATTGACAAAATGCGAATTGCCTGGTATGATTAATCCACAATAAAATAAAAAGGAGGTAGATAAAACTATATAAAATCGTTGAGTTCAAAAGAAGCAAAACACCCGACGGACATTTTTTGAATGCAACCGAAAGGATGACAGAAATGCGGCTCTCTCACGGCCCTGGTAAAGGGAGGGAAGCGGAGAGCATGATCCTTTCCCTGGCGATGGGGCAGGCCGCGAATTGGAAGGAGATTTGAGTATGAAACGATTGTCAGTTGTGTTCCTGGCGTTCCTGTTGCTTCTCCTGGCGGTTGGCTGCGGCCAGCAGCCCCAAGAAGGGGGAGAGGCCCTTTTGGCGGGCGGAGAGCTGCGGCTGGAG